>OGGQ01002120.1_pt1 | contig 22737 bp, 26 predicted proteins | sample 1571191 | NCBI WGS metagenome assembly OGGQ01 (sample SAMEA2582061, study PRJEB24529) | metagenome | biome: Human gut stool | place: China | collected 2011
CTGGCGGTCTATCTCTTGTTTTCGGTTGCTTGCTTCCTTACCGTACATGAGCATTCTTCCAGGCGCTGTTCAACCGGGACGCCATCCACCTGCAGGATGATGTCGCCCACCTGCAAAGAGCAGCCAGGAACAAACACCCGCTGTACCACAATCTGCCCCTCAGCTTTTGTCAAGAATACCGGAGCGGAATATTTTCCGAACAACTTTTTCTGTACATCACTGTCTTCGAGAAAAACGTGCGCATCCTTCAGGTGTGCGCTCAGCTCGCAGATGGTCAGTTCAAAACTGGTCTGATCGGTTCCCTCCAGCATTCTGGGAATATATTCAACCAGTAGCTCATTCCAGTCCCCGTCAATGATGTCGAGGTAGGGGAAATAGTATTCGATCGCGTTCCATACCCGGAACAACCCTAGCAGCCGGTAGTTCTGGTCGGCATAATCTATCTGCTCATACACCGGCTCATTGGAAAAATCGGGAATCCCACCTTCTGAAAAAAAGACCGGTGCCTTCTCACGCTGACTCATAGCAACGCCTCCCAGCGGTTCCAGGTCAGCCATGAGTTCCGAACCCAGATAGTCCTCGTCCGACAACCAGCTAAAATCTGCCTGCACGATTCTTTGACTGCTGATGGAGGTTTTGCGTGCGCCTCCGTAGTCCACCTCCCCAAGCGAAACGACCCACTCGTGCAAAATCCTATTAACCTCGTCGGAATCGGCTTCGGAAACAGCCGGGATGAGCTTGAGCAATTCCTCGTCCCAATCCTTTTCCCCGAGCAGAAAAGCCGGGTGGGTGTACTTGACGTACCCCCAGACCTTGCAGAGCTTGGCGAGGTTCTCAACCTGCGCTTCGCTGTTCCCGGCCGGCTGCTGAGGTGCAGGTGCGAAGGAAGTGAGCAGCAGGCAGAGTATCAGCAGAATAGCTAAACATTTCGCAATTTTTTTTATAGTAATTACCCCCCGTTTAGTTTTCTTTCTGGTTCAGGATGTAGTCGACCGCCGCCTCCATCAGCTCGTCACGTCCTTCTTTGATGCCCTCAATGGTGGGGTACACTTCGATGTCGGGGGCGAGGCCGGTGCGCTGAACTGGCTGTCCCTCCGGCGTTGTGACGCCGACGCTGGAGAAGGAAAAACTGTTGCCGCCAGGAAGTGGGAGCAGCGAGATATTGGCGACCGAACCCAGTGTGTTATTTCCAAGCAGGATAACACGATCGGACGCCCCTAAGGCAAGCGCGTGCAGCTCAGGAGCGCTCTGGCTGAGCTGATCGATCAGAACAACCACTGTCCCGCCATATTCATAAATCCCTTTCTGCTGATAGAAGGGATGGGCCTGCGAGAAGGTGCCCGCCCACTGCCTTTCCTTTACAAAAGCCCCTGGTACTGCCTGTGCAGCTTTGCTGGCATACATCGCAACCTCCCCCCTCATGATGTAGGAGAGCAGGGCAGAAAAATCACTTGCTGTCGGATATTCTCGAAGGTCGATCACCAGTCCGTCCGTTCCTCGAAATTCTTCCATGATTCCATAGATTTCATCATCCTTCACCTGGGCTGGAAAAATGACGCCGATGTTTTCTTCCAAAAGCTGATGGGAGATCTTTTCCCTCTTCATCGAAGGATAGTAATTTTCCGAACCGGTCACCTGCAGCTTCTGTTCTTCCCCGTCGCGAACGATCCCAACCGTCATATCCGCCTGATGGGAGCGCAGCAGCCAAGGAGAAATGAGCTTCACCAACTTCTGTTCGTTCGGAACCGATACATACTGTCTGATCTTGCGGACCACCTGCCCAATTTCCTGACCATCCAGCTCTTTGATAATGTCCCCTGGCTGCAGCGGACAGTCATTGTCCAGAACGCTCCATACAACCCATTCGCCCTCCGCCATGGTCAACTGAACGGGGAGAACATACCGTCCAAACTCCTGGAAAAGGATTGTCTCATCCTCCCACAGATAGACATGCCCGTCCCCGAGATGGGTCATCAGCTCCAGCAAGGTCAGGTAACAGCCTGTCTTTTCGGTCTGCTCCAATGTTTTGGAGATATATTCCGGCAGGAGTGCATCCCAGCTTTCATCCATCAGGTCGAGGTAAGGGGAATAGTATTTGATTGCATTCCACACGCGAAAGAGTCCCAGCAACCGCTCGGATTCTTCGCTGTAATCCAGATCCAGACGGGACAGCTCGTTGGAAAAGTCAGGCACTCCTTCCTGATTAAATTGAACTGGCGCCTTGTTGCGGTCAATGTTTGGAACCGGGCCGAGCTGGGATAACTGCTGCGTCAGTTCTTCGCCCAGATAATCCGAACTGATCCAGCCGGTGTCGGCCTGCACGCTGATCTCTTCCTCCTTGGCGGCGGCCCAGAGCGGGACGCGGTTGAGGGTTCCATAGTCCACCTCCCCCAGCGAATCTACCCACTCGTGGAGAATACCGTTAACCTCGTCGGAATCAGCTTCGGAAACAGCCGGGATGAGTTTGAGCAGTTCCTCGTCCCAATCCTTCTCCCCGAGCAGAAACACCGGGTGGGTGTACTTGACGTACCCCCAGACCTTGCAGAGCTTGGCGAGGTTCTCGACCTGCGCTTCGCTGCTCCCGGCCGGCTGCTGGGGTGCAGGGGCGCAGGAGGTGAACAGCAGGCAGAGACACATCAACAGCGCTAAGAAGCAAATCCATCTTTTTCCCGTTTTGTTCATATTATACTTCCTCCTCATTTTGTAGGATAGATTCATCTTAACACCAGAGAAATTCGAAAGCAATATCAAAATTAGACAAAGTTCAGACAGAAAAACCAGCAGCCAGAACAAACCCTCTCCATTGGAGCTGGGGAACCGGTTTTGACTTCCTCTCACGCTTCTGCTATACTAGCCTTGAAAGCACACAGGAGGAGGAAGGATTTTTTATGCTTAAAGGAAAAACCGTCGTGCTGGGCATCACCGGCTCGATTGCCGCCTACAAGATGGCCAACGTCGCCAGCATGCTGGCCAAACAGCACTGCGACGTGCAGGTTATCATGACCAAAAACGCCACCCAGTTCATCACCCCGCTGACCTTTGAGACGCTGTGCAACACCCGCTGCATGGTCGACACCTTCGACCGCAACTTCCAGTACAACGTCGAGCATGTGGCGCTCGCCAAGCGTGCCGACCTTGTGATGGTCGCTCCGGCCTCGGCCAACATCATCGCCAAGATGGCCCACGGCATTGCCGACGACATGCTCTCCACCACCGTGCTGGCCTGCCGCTGCAAAAAGCTGGTCGCCCCCGCGATGAACACCAATATGTACGAAAACCCCATCACCCAGGACAACCTGGAAACGCTGCGCCGCTATGGCTTTGGCATCATCGACCCGGCAGTCGGGATGCTGGCCTGCAAGGATGTGGGCGCGGGCAAGCTGCCAAAAGAGGAGCTGCTGTACAACCACATCCTGCAGGAGATCCTCTACCCCAAGGATTTGGCCGGCAAAAAGGTGCTGGTCACCGCCGGGCCTACCTGCGAACCGGTCGACCCGGTGCGCATCTACACCAACCGCTCCAGCGGCAAGATGGGCTACGCCCTGGCGCGGGAGTGCTCGCTGCGCGGCGCAGACGTCACCCTGGTCACCGGAAAGACCGCGTTGGAACCGTGGCCGTTTGTCAAGGTGGTCCCCATCGAGACCGCCCAACAGATGTTTGACGAGGTCACCTCCCGCGCGCCGGAGATGGACATTATCATCAAGGCCGCCGCCGTAGCCGATTACCGCCCCAAGACGGTGGCGGACCAGAAGCTCAAAAAGGGCGACGGGGAATTTACCCTCGCCTTTGAGCGCACCCAGGACATCCTGAAAACGCTGGGTGAGCGCAAACCGCAGGGGCAGTTTTTGTGCGGCTTCTCGATGGAGACAGAAAATATGCTGGAAAACTCGCAGGCCAAACTGGCAAAGAAAAACGCCGACATGATCGTCGCCAACAACCTCAAGGTGGCGGGCGCGGGCTTTGCCGGGGACACTAACGTCGTCACCATCATCACCCGCGACACTGTCAAGGAGTTGCCGTTGATGAGCAAGCAGGAGGCCGCCCACCAGATCGTCGGCGAGATTGTCTCCCGGCTGGATTAAGAGGAGAGAAAGCATGCAGGAGATCGAACTTCTTCCCAGTTCTGCGCAAGACAACCGGTACATTCACCAGCAACTGCGGCAGTACAACCGGCAGTTTATGCGGGACTTTAAGGACTACAGTTTTCACATCAAACAGGACGGCCAAATCGCCGCCGGCATCGTCGCCGCCAGCACGATGGACACGCTGGAGGTCGAGTTTCTCTTTGTGGAGGAAAGCTGCCGCGGGCAGGGGCTGGGACGGCTGCTGCTGGAGCAGGCCGAAAATCTCGCCCGCCAGGACGGCTGCAAGCGGGTGCTGCTCAACACCTACAGCTTTCAGGCGCCCGGCTTTTACCGCCGAATGGGCTACGAGCTGCTGGCCCAGCAGAACCCCTGCTTTGGCGAGTACAGCCAGTACTACTTCACCAAAAACTTGTGAGTGCAAAAAAAGAGAAGCCTTTCGGCTTCTCTTTTTTAATATCCGCACCAGCTCAAAATCGACCGGACAAATGTGGTTTTGTGCTCGCAGTAGCTGTCCACATCATAGCGGTACTGCTCTGCCAGCTGTTCTTTCAGGCGCTGGTATTCGTCCCGTTCCTGCGGGTGGGCGCGCAGGTAATCGCGGAAAGCGATGTGCTCGAGGTAGATCTTTGCGTCCGGGTGGCAGACGTAGAGGTGATACTTCATCACGCTCTGCTCTTCCTCATTGTAGTCCCGCGGGCGAAAGAATGCTTCCCTGCCCGGCAGACCGAGGTCTCCCTGATGGGTATAGCCGTGCTTTGCCAGCGCTGCAATCACCTTTGGCAGGTCGTCCGGGTCGCGCAGAACTGCGTCCAGATCGATGATCGGTTTTGCGCCAAGGCCCTCCACCGAGGTGCTGCCGACATGTTCGATCGCCGCAAAATATTCCCCGGCGTACCGCTCCACCATTGTTTTGATCTTTGTAAATTCGGTTCGCCACCGCGGGTCATAAGGCACAATCCGCACCTCTTTCGTGGCGAACTGACGCTCATTCTCCTGCAACAAAGTCGATGGCCTCCCCCAGCAGCTGGTCAAAGTTTTCGGGGTAGTCGTGATCGAGGTCCGGGCAGAGCTTAAAGTCCACCTCGACCCCTTCTTCGTCCAGCAGCTCAAACAGCTGCTCGCTGCTCTCAAAGCAGTCCTCGTCGGCGTCACCGCAGCAGATATAGACGCGAACGCCCTTCTCCTTTAAGGCAGAAAATTCTTCGCTCCACTCCTCCAGCTCGGGCAGCCAGGGAGCGACCAGAATCAGGCCCTTTGGGGTCACCGCGCCGGAGAGCACCGCATAGAGCGCCGCGCGTGCGCCGGAATCAAAGCCCGCCAGGATGCTGGTTTCCAGTCTGGCTCCATGTTCCTGCAGGGTCTTCCAGCTCCCCGCCAGGTGCAGCGCCGCCTGCTGCTCGTCGTCCCAGCTGTAGGCGTTGGAGAACTGCTGCTCGTCCGACTGGAGACAGGCCAGGCAGTAGCCCTTTTCCTTTGCTGCCTGCCAATAGGGCACCGTGAGAGTAATGTTGCGCAGGTCGCCGTGCAACGCCAGCAGCACCGGCATGCCCGGCTGCAGGTCGTCCGCTGCCAGCACCGGCTCTGCGGCGGACTGCGCCTCCTCCTGCCGCTGGCGGCAGATGTTGGCAATCCGTTCAAAGGCCGGATCTTTGCGTAGCTCTTCCAGGTCTTCGTCCTCCATCAGGTACTCGTAGCTGTACCAGAAGCCCTCTTTGCAGACCGCCTCCTGCAGCAGATTCATCGCCTCTTTGGTCTTTCCAGAAAGGGCGGCAAAGCAGTAGGCAAAGTTGTAAATCTGCGCCTGGTTGACCTTATCGGTCTGCAGGGCCTCCTGGATCATCAGCTTAAAAGCCGCGTCGGGGCCCTGCTCATCCAGCATGACAAGGGCATGATTGAGCAGTTGGTTATAGGTCACGTTGATCCTCTCCTGTTCCTGTGATAGCGGCGCTGTACGCCCGCAAAATTCCACCATCAGCTTACCACAAACAGGGCAGAAAGTCTATCCCTGCGGACAACAAAAAATCCCGAACCGGGTTGGTTCGGGATTTTTGGAGGTTAGATTATACCATCGAGTGTGGGTCGAGAATCTTGTTGATTTCCTCGTCGGTGAATCTGCCGCTCTCGTGCAGCAGCTCGCGTACCGACTGGCCGGTCTTGATGGCCTTCTTGGCGATGTCAGCAGCAAACTGATAGCCAACCTGTGGGCAGATGGCGGTGATGATGCCGACCGAGCCGTCTACCAGCGACTGGCAGCGCTCTGCGTTTGCGGTGATGCCGGTGACGCAGTTGTCAACCAGGGTCTGAACAGCGCCAGCCAGGGCGTTGATCGACTCGAACAGCTTGTGGTACAGAACCGGCTCAGCGTAGTTGAGCTCGAGCTGACCAGCCTCTGCAGCCATGGTGATGCAGACGTCGTTGCCCATGATGCAGAATGCAGCCTGGGACATAACCTCCGGGATAACCGGGTTTACCTTACCTGGCATGATGGAGGAGCCGTTCTGTTTTGCCGGCAGATTGATCTCCTGGAAGCCGCAGCGCGGACCGGAGGACATCAGACGGAAGTCGTTTGCCATCTTGGAGCAGGAGATTGCGCAGGTCTTCAGCGAAGCGGAGACGTAAGCGTAAGCATCCAGATTCTGGGTGCCGTCGATGAGGTCGTCGGCTTTAACCAGCGGCAGGCCGGTGATCTTGGCAAGCTCTGGAGCCAGCGCATCGACATAAGCCGGGTTTGCGTTGAGCGCGGTGCCGACTGCGGTACCGCCCATGTTGACAGCGTACATGCCTTCCAGAGCGCGGTTCAGGCGAACCAGGTCACGCTGGATAGCCTTGCGGTATGCGCCAAACTCGGAGCCCAGACGGATCGGAACTGCGTCCTGCATCTGGGTACGGCCCATCTTGATGATGTTGTGGAACTCTTCTTCCTTCTGGCCCAGGGCAGCTTCCAGACGCTCGAGCTGTGCGATTGCCTTTTTAAGCAGTTTGGCAGCGGTCAGCTTAGCAGCGGACGGGAAGACGTCGTTGGTGGACTGGGCGCGGTTGACATGGTCGTTTGGATGAACGATCGAGTAGTCACCCTTCTTGCCGCCGAGAATTTCGATGGCGCGGTTGGCGATGACTTCGTTGGCGTTCATGTTCGCGGTGGTGCCTGCGCCTCCCTGGATTGGGTCGCACAGGAACTGGTCATGGAACTGACCGGCAATGATCTCATCGCAGGCCTGGCAGATGGCGTCCTTAATCTTTTCGTCCATCTCGCCTACCATGCAGTTGCAGATTGCACAGGCTTTTTTGATCTCAGCCATCGAGTTGATGAACTCCGGCTGCAGCTTCTGGCCGGTGATGTGGAAGTTTTCCGCGCCGCGCAGCGACTGTACGCCATAGTAAGCGTCAACTGGGACTTCTCTTTCACCGATGGAGTCTTTTTCAATACGGTATTCCATTGCTTTCAACCTTCCCATTTTATAATGATAAAAGTGTCTGCCGCATCCCTCTTGGAGCGGGGCGGCCTTTTTTGCTTTTTTGACGCAATTCTTGCATCATTTGCTTTTATTATAGCAAGGTAAGAAAAAAAATCAAGGGCCTTTCCCCATTTTTTCATCGGTTTTGACCGGTTTGGCTGATTTTTTTGCAATTTGTCCATCATTTTGGCAAAAGTTTGTACGCTTTTTCTATTGCCTTTTTTTATGGAAAAAGTGTACAATGAATGTATCGGATTGTTTGTTTACCCTATATTTCCGACACTTATCAAATCTGCAAAGATTCGATCAAACCAGAACATCAGTTTTTACTGCAAGGAGGATTTTCCCATGGATGTTTATGAAAGATCCCTTGAGCTGCACAGAAAAGCTCATGGTAAACTTCGTGTTGAATGCAAAGTTCCGCTGGAAGGCGCAGACGACCTCTCGCTGGCTTACTCCCCAGGCGTAGCACAGCCCTGCCTGGAGATTCAGAAAAACTATGAAAATATTTATGAATACACCGCAAAGGGCAACATGGTTGCTGTCGTCACCAACGGCACCGCCGTACTGGGCCTGGGCGACATCGGCGCTGGCGCCGGTCTGCCGGTTATGGAAGGCAAATCGGTTCTGTTTAAATCCTTTGCGGGCGTAGACGCTTTCCCGATCTGCCTGGACACCAAGGATCCTGACAAGATCGTTGAGGCGGTAAAACTCATGGAGCCAACCTTCGGCGGCGTCAACCTCGAGGACATCAAGGCCCCAGAGTGCTTCTACATCGAGCAGAAGCTCAAAGAAATCTGCAACATCCCGATTTTCCACGATGACCAGCACGGCACTGCCATCGTCACCCTGGCTGGCCTGATCAATGCGCTGAAGGTTGTCGGCAAAGACATCAAGGACGTTCATGTCGTTGTCAGCGGCGCTGGCGCAGCGGCCATCGCAATCACCAAGCTGCTGCTCTCCGCAGGCATTGCGGACGCTATCCTCTGCGACAGCAAGGGCGCCATCTATGAAGGCCGCGACGGCCTCAACCCGGTCAAGGCTGAAATGGCGAAGATCACTAACCCGAAGAAGATCGCCGGTTCTCTGGCCGACGTCATCAAGGGTGCAGACGTCTTTGTCGGCGTATCCGCTCCAGGCGTCCTGACCCAGGATATGATCAAGACCATGGCCAAAGATCCAATCATCTTTGCCTGCGCTAACCCAACCCCAGAGATCGACCCGGCTCTGGCTAAAGAAGCTGGCGCTGCCGTTGTCGGCACCGGCCGTTCGGACTACCCGAACCAGGTCAACAACGTACTGGCCTTCCCAGGCCTGTTCCGCGGCGCGCTGGACGTTCGCTCCACCAAGATCAACGAAGAGATGAAGATCGCTGCTGCGCACGCCATCGCTTCGCTGGTTTCGGACGACGAGCGCAACGCCGACTACGTCATCCCGTCTCCGTTTGATCCGCGTGTTGCCCCAGCGGTTGCGCAGTATGTTGCCAAAGCCGCCATCGACACCGGCGTCGCTCAGAAGACCGACATCACTCCGGAGCAGGTTGCGGAGCACACCCGCCAGTTAGTTTCCAAGAAATAATCCCCTTTCATCCTTTCAAAAAGGGCACTCTGCCAGCTGGCAGAGTGCCCTTTTCTTTTGACTCTTCTGTGACAGAGGATTTCCTCCTCGTGGGGAACGCAGAAGGGGTACAGTCCCCGCGCACCATAAAACAGAGACACGCGGTAGAGCACCCACTGGTGGGAACTCATCCCTTTTTCAAAAAACAAACAATCCGATTGACTTCGGTGAAACCGCAGGCTTGATGAAAGCGTTGGCTCTCCAGATTATCAAGCTCGCAGTCGCTGGCAAACTCCTTGCAGCCCTGCAGCTGCGCCCAGCTCTGGCAGGCGTCCACCAGCCGGCGGGCAATGCCGCGGCGGCGGTGCTCCGGCAGGACAAAGATACCCTCCAGATAGCCGACCGGGCTGGTGGAGCTGCCCTCCACATAGTCGCGCCGCAGCGCGCACTGGGCAAAGCCGACCGGCCTCTCCCCCTCCAAAGCCAGCAGCACCGCGCCTCCGTCGGAGATGGCGTCCTGAAGGGTGGCATGGAGTTCCTCCCGGGAGTGGGAGGGCCAGAGCTGGCAGGCCAGCTCTGCCGCCTGCGGCAGCTGCTGGTCAGCGGGTAGTATGCGAATCATGTTTTCTTTCCTCCTTTTTTGTCGGGGCTGGTAGGCCTCCGGGAGATTTTTCAAGGACGCGGGTACTGCCCCCACATTTGGGCGACCCGGGGAGTACAAAGGGGGCTACTCCCCCTCGCATCGTCAAGCAGGAGTGCGGGGCATTGTCCCTAATCTGTAGGGAGCTAAAGCTACCGATGACGAATCTCCCGGACAGAAAGACTATCCCCGTCAACCGAAAACAAAATCTCCCAGTCGCCAAAGAAAAATCCATACACCCGCTCCGGGTCGTGCTGGTAGCTGGGACGAGGGTCGGCTGCCAACACCTCGATGAGCGCCGCGCGCTTGTCCGCCGAGAGCTTTTCCCCCAGCTCGGGCGGGAGAAAAACCTGCAGCGGCTGCAGCTCTAACCGGTCGGTAAATCCCCCGGTGGCCTGCGGGTGGCTGTCGGTGTAGGCAAGGTAAGGCTTGATGTCGAGAATCGGCGTGCCATCCATCAAATCTGCCCCCGCTACGCGCAGCATATGCCCGTGCTGAGGATGCTTCTCAATCCCCAAAAGCCGCACCGAGGACAGCCCGATGGCATTTGGCCGGAAGGGCGAGCGGGTTGCAAAGACGCCGACGCGGCGGTTTCCTCCCAGCTTTGGCGGGCGCACGGTGGGGGACCAGGTATCGCGTACGGCCTTGGAAAACTGCCAGATCAGCCACAGATGGGAAAACTCCTCCAGCCCACGCAGCGAAAGCGGGTCCCGGTATTCCGGCTCGAAGATAATCAGCGACTCCAGCGAGTCGATCAGGCCGCTCTGGCGAGGGACGCCAAACTTGGTGGGAAAGTCTGTGTGGATGCGGGCAATGATTTTGACGGGGAAGATTTCGGACATAGGGATCCTCCTTGTGATGATATAGCGCTAAGGGGCTGGGCACTCACACCCGTTTCCAGGCCAGCGCAAGCTCGTCCACCCCACTGCGGTGAGAAAACAGGGCGTCGATCTCCTGCAGGCAGCAGCGCGCGGCGTCCCCAATATACTGGTCCGCCATCTGATCGGTGAAGAAAAACGACTCCCCGGAAACTTGCAGTTCAAAATCTGCCTGCAGTTTTTCCAGAAAGGAGCGCGCATCAAAGCGGTACTGCTGGCAGATGAGCTCCTGCTCCAACGCGGCAGGCAAAGTCAGCTGCGGCTGGATACCGTACTTCTGTGCGAGGGGACGATTAAGCAAGGCGTAGTCGTTGTGCAGCCGCTGGGGGTTGCCCTGCGGTCGGGGATTCCAGTGGCGGTGATAGACAAAGTTTTGGAACCGCAGGTCCTGCAGCAGGTGAAGGTAGTAACCGAGGTAGAAGTCATCGGTCAGCATCCGCTGCAAATAGGCGTTGCGAAAACCGGTGAGGTCGTAGGTCTTTTTGATGCCGCCACAGACCAGAATTTTCAGATGGCTGTTCCCCTGCACAGCCGCATCGGGAAAGATTGCGCCCAGACGCAGGCGGTTTTTATCCCGGCAGGGACGGGAAGAGGTGATTTGTTCGATGATTGCAAGGTGCATCATGCGGGAGGCCATGGTTGAATTTCTTCATTTTTGTTTGGATTTTATCTGTCTTTTATTGTAGCATATTTTTTGTGGGAGGACAATTGGTGGGACGAGGTTCCTACCTTCCCTGATTCGGGAGCTCCTCCGGTCCCACTTCGGGGAACAAGAAAGGCGGAGCCTCTGAAGGAACACAGCGCAGAACCGCAGGAAAAAGGGAGAGCAAAAAAGAGGGCTTACGCCCCCTTTTTATTTTGATAGTAATGCAACGCACTCCACATGTGTATTATTGCCCAAACTCAAACTTATATCTTCCTCAATGATTGGAAGTCTGAATTTAATGGACTTAAGCCACTGTCCGCTAGGCTGGCGTTCCTCGAAAATCTGAATCTCCGAGATCAGCTTTTCCATGAGCTGCCGTTTCTCCTGCTCATTCATGGCGGAGTACAGCTTATCGAAATAAATCAACACCTTATAGATATTGTCTCCGGTCAGCTTTTCCGCTTCGATTGCCAGCTTCTTGGCTCTTGCAGCGATAAGCAGAGATTCCGTATCTTCAATCTTATCATACATCTTATAGAGACGATCATCCATATCAGCCTTGCGCCGGACATAATGGCGGTCATCTGGGTCAAGAGAATCGATTTCCTCAGCCAGCTTTGCTTTCACAGAGTAAAACTGGCGAAGCTGCTTTTCGTAACTGGCAATTTCCTGCTCAATGGCGGTTGTATCCACCTTCATGTTAATCTTTTCCTGCATCATAGCCGCAAACTTCGGATTGCTGACCAGCTTCACAATGACCTCCGCCACAGCGCTGTCCAGCAGTTCCTCACTGATCTGCTTTTTGTAATCGCACTTGTGACCTCTGGTCATGGTACGGTGCTTACAGCCGTAGTAAAAGAAATCTTTATATTTTGTACCATCCTTTTTGTACTTGATACTCTTGTTACCATACATTCCGGCACCGCAGACCGGACACTGTACCAGCCCGGACAGCAGATGCACCTTGGTTTCCCTGCCACGGTTGACGTGTTCATATTTCTTAGCCTGCGCCAACAGCTTTACCTGGGCTTCATGCCACAATTCTTCTGACACAATCCCCTCATGCAGACCATCCACCAGCAGATAATCGTCCTGCTCTACCTGCCGGTATTCATTTCTCGTCCCATGCACCTTTTCCGTCCTGCGTCTGCCATAGGAGATTTTTCCGCAGTACACCGGATTTTTCAGGATTCTGCGAATCAGAGCTGCATCAAACAACGGATTTTTCCCGTTTTGACGCTGGATTTTTCGGATACCATGCTGCTCCAGATATTTTGCAAGTCCATTTGCACCGATGTCCGTATGCACATATTGATCGAAAATAATGCGGATTGCCTCTGCTTCTTCCTCGTTGATGTAAAGAAAGCCTTTTTCCAGCTTGTATCCATAGGGCGGAAAACCGCCGTTCCATTTCCCCTCTCTGGCTTTCTGGATGCGCCCCTCCATGGTCTGGACACGGATATTTTCCCGCTCAATCTCCGCCACAGCAGAAAGGACGGATATCATCAGCTTTCCGGCATCTTTGGAAGAATCAATCCCATCCTCCACACAGATCAGATTCACGCCAAAATCCTGCATGACCTGTAAGGTAGAAAGAACATCCGCCGCATTTCTGCCAAAACGGGACAGCTTAAATACCAGCACATAGGACACGCCGTCTTTTCCGGCCTTAATATCCTCCAACATTTGATTAAACTGGATTCTTCCCTCAATGGACTTGCCGGATTTTCCCGCATCTTCGTATTCGTGAACAATCTCATAGTCATTGAACTCCGCATAGGCTTTCATGCGGGATTTCTGAGCATCCAGAGAGTAGCCGTCAATCTGCATGGTGGTGGATACTCTTGTATAGGTATAAACTTTTATCTTCTCTTTCTTCATAATGGATTTCTACTCTTTAACAAACACAACAAGCTATTTTAAGTATCATTCTGGTCATTTTCAATAATATCGTACACAAACCGATAAATGACACTCTCAGGATCAATATCTTCTCTATTCAAATCCGCTATTTTAGTAATAGCATCAACAATCCAAAGTTTTTTCTCTTTATACATAACACCGTATTGCTCTAACAATGTTTCCAGTTCACCAGTTTCTAAAATATGCAAATGATTCTTACTCAAAAAATTTAATGTTTCCCGAATTTTTGTTTGTAAATTATCATCAAAGAATCTGATTCCCTGTTTATGGTATACGTCATTTCTTTTTTCTTTTTTTAACTCCTCCGCTTTTTCATCAGTTAGATTATCTACATTAACAGTTTTATCTACAATTTCTCTCAACTTTTCCGCATAACTTTTTATTCTTTGCTTTTCTTTTTCTTCTATCGGCATAAATGATAAAAACTTATAAAATTCGGATGAAACTCGCAGAACATCAAAATCTGTTATAACTTCATATCCCACTCCAATTTTTTGATATAACTCTGCTATTGGTGCTAAGGTTTGTTTATTCTGCCCATGTGCAAAAAACACTCCAGATTCTGGGATTAGTTTCTCTATTAATTCTTGGTATACCAATTCATCAGCTTCCGCTTCTGTAATAATAACTTTCTCACAGAAAATCCCTTCTAAAACTCTGGATACTCTCAAAAGAGGATCTTGCAAGATTGTATTGAGCAAATCCTGATTCAATAACATAATGCTATTTTTATTATCTTCGGAACGAGTAATACGTATTACGTTGACATCCTGTGTTTTAGATAAAATTCCCTTTAATATCTCTACGCTATGTGTAGCAACAAAAATAATGCGTTCTTCATCATTAGATTCGCCTATCATTTCGCCAAGTTGACGAGCAAGCGGTGGATGTAAAAAAGCTTCTGGCTCATCTAACAAAAGAATATCATTCTCCTTATGGTTTAGCGATAAAAAAGTTGAAACAAAACTTTTTATCCCGTCTCCCTGATCATCAAGCATATTTTCTGAAAATAATTTAAAGGCAATATCTTCCGAAAAATTTACCGCCCCTTCAACATACTCAAAAGAATCTCCAACCCTAAAGGCTAAGCGATCTCCTAATGTTTGCGTGTCCAAGAAAATATCCCTTTTAAATAACTGTTTAATTTTATGCGATAAGTCATTCAGCAACTTATCCTTATATTTGAAAGAAGATAAATAATTCGTGCTACTGCTATCCAAACCATAATTTTTTTGTGATTTGCAAATTGTCAGGCGTTCTTCGGTTCCCATATACTGAAAAAATAGTGAACCATACCAATTTAAGAAATCCGTTTTATCCTTTCGAGCAATAATCCCCGAAAAATGCTCTGTCCAGTCTCCACCAACAGTATTCATATTTCGTGTAAAATAACTTTCAAGACTTGCTGTCATATCCAAAACTTGATTTGGCTTATTGGAATAAGTCTTTAACATCCAATTTCCGTATTGATCTTTAGCCATTTTTGATGTTATATTGTATGCTTCATCAAGGGCAGAAAAATTTTCTGGATAAGGATAATCAATACTATGAATAATTTTTATATCACGGTTATCACCAGATAGATAATCTCTAAGTTCTTTTAAAATTCGACTTTTTCCAGAATTATTAGGTCCTACAAGAATATTTACTTTTTTAGGAATTATATCTTGTGTACCGTCTGATGTATTTACAACAATTTTATCTATTTTGAACTGGTACATTTTCTAATCTCCATATATTAGCTTATATCTGTCTTTTGCTCCAATATTTTAATCGAATCCAGACAGTCCCGCTCCACTTCACTAAGTGTTCTTTCTTTATATTTGCGATATTCTGCTGTTGCCTTATCAACCGCTTGTTTGTGGGAAATACTACCGTTTCCCCGCAAAAGCTGCTCTCCGCTCATGGTGAGAATCCGATCCAGATGCTCTGCCCAGTCTCTCATGGTCATTGCCTGTTCCCGCTCTGCCTGACGTTCTGCAAAGTCCAGATAACCGGACACAAGCTGACCCATTGCACGAAGTTCTTTTTCGTCCAGATAATTTTATGCAACCACGGCCTCTCGCAGTGTCAGCTGGCTGCCTGCAAAAGCAGTAAGCCCCATGAACTCTTTCTCCGCATCCGCTCTTGTGTAAATAACCTCCGCCGCAGTTTGGCCATGAACCGCATAATGAATCTTATTCTGAACCTTTTTGAAAAACTGAATAGAGATTTCCGCTTTTGGATCATAATCAATGCTGGTCGCATAAATCTCCAGTACCTGACGATAAAACACTTTCTCAGATGCCCGAATATCTCTGATACGTTCCAGCAGTTCCTTAAAATATCCGCCACCGCCCAGATTCTTCAAGCGTTCATCATCCAAAGCAAAGCCTTTCCTCATGTATTCCTTCAAAATTCCGGTCGCCCAAATACGGAACTGGGTGCCTCGTTTTGACTTCACACGATAGCCAACAGAAATAATGACATCAAGATTATAGAATTCAACCGGCTTGTCAGAAGTTGTAATGTGCAAAATTTGCACGTTGCCCTCTCTGAGAAGTTCACCTTCCTCAAATACATTTTTTATGTGTTTAGAAATTACGGAACGGTCTCTCTGAAACAGTTCAGCCATCTGGGCTTTTGACAGCCAAACCGTATCGCCATCGAAGGTAGCTTCAATTTTTGTTAAGCCATCCTCTGTCGTGTAGATAATCATATCTGAGTTTTTGTTTGATGTATTGTTACTGCTCATGTAGTCACCTCATCAACCTTATGTACCTCGGTACGAGAAAGCAGCATTCTTTCCCGTACTGAGTTTGGACATTTATTACACGTTTATTGTATCATGCTGCTTTTCTAGTTTCAATAACATTTTCACTGATATGGCTGTCTTTTTCACATATCTCGTCCTTCTTTTTGACAACCGGATCAGGAAGTGCATCAATGTCCAGCTCCACAGCATACTTCTCAATCATATTTGCCAAAAAATCAGCCAATCCGCTCCATTCATCTGTCATAGGCACTGTTCCTCCCTCTTTCCGGTCTTTGCATATACACATCCAACACTTCCTTCGGAATACGCTCCAGCACCGCCACAGCGTCCTCATAGTCACGTCGCAGCCTTGCGTCGGCAAGCTGCTTCAAGACGCTTTTCTGATTGGCTATATCCAACGATTCCTCCAGCCGTGCGTTCTCATGTCTCAGCTTCTTGTTTTCTTTGGTGGTTTTTGTAAATGCCACCTGATATTTTTTCAAGGTGGTGTGCATCTGCTCCACCGCCGGGATATACTGATCCAGCAGCTTTCCAATCTCCGCCGCCTTGCTTTTGGCATTGAAGGCATTGACGCCAGCCAAAACTTCCTCGATCTTGACCTTTTGCTTGCTCAGCCGTGTCATTTCCTTAAACACCCTCGGCGGGATGTGATCACGCCCGGTCTTGCTGGCGCTCTCTCCACGCTCCAGATCAGGGTACTTCTGCACCATGTGTTCCCAGAACTGATCCTGCCACCAGGTCAGCTTTTTTCGGTTTCCCAGAATTTCCTTAGCACAGAGCCGCCCATCCTCGGTCAGTGGGACAAAAGAAAGGTGCATATGGGGTGTTTTCTCGTCCATATGCACCGCTGCGGAAATAATGGTCTTGGTATCCTGATGCTTCTGGATAAAGGTAACCGCTTCCTGAAAAAACGCTTTGATTTCAGATTTTTTCTTGCCTCGGAAGAACTCCGGCGAGGCGGTCACAAGGGCCTCCACCAGCCGCACGCTGTCAGAGCGGGTGCGACATCCGGCCTCCTTGATCTGCCGCTCCGCCTCCGCCCGGTATCTGCGCTCCGGTTCAATCAGATGGAAGTTAAGATGGCTGCGGCTGGAATCAATGTCCGGATTGCTGACGTATTTTTCTTTCGTACGCTCGTTGTGGGCTTCAATATTGGTAATCTCAGGACCTTTATACTTTGCAAAGCGTAAAATAGCGTACTGTGGCTTCATCATCGTTCATCCCTCCTCTTTACCCAGACAAGATCATAGCTCAGCACATCAGCCAGCTCCATAACCTCTTTATAGCGAATACTCTCTCTTTGCAGCTTGGCGGATAGGTTGGAAACGCTGTCCGACCAGCCATATTCCTCATGCAGAAGGTCAACCGCCTCCTGCATGGTATATCCGGCACGAATGATCTGTGCCTTGATTTCGTTGCGTACACTCATATTCAAATCCTCCGTTTCTGAGATAATGAAACAGCGAAACCGGTACGCTCTCTGACGTATCAGCTTCGCTGCTCAGTAAAATATCTTGTTTCCATAAAATGTTTTTTCGTTGACCGATATGATGTCCTGCACATAGACACCAGCTGCCGGCTTTCCTGTTTCGTGTAACTCAGGTTGCAATCGTGCATTTCCCCATGATTCCAGAAAGCTGTTTCACGGTTCAGAGAAGCACGTTTCCGTGAACAGAATTCTGTATCGGGTCAAATGATTTGCTGTTTTCATTTGACCTGATTTCAAGCACCCAAAACAGGGGACAGGCAGCACGAGAAAATCATTATATTGGTGTTTTGGGGTAAATCACTGCGTACATACGTACACGAAGTTGGAGCGTGAATCAATCCCGCCATTCCTCCGGTACGTACGTACGTTCCGAAACTTCATAAAACCCGTTTATATTGGGTCTGGCAACCGCTTCAATCCCGTAGAAGCCCCACACCCGCCGTCCGGCGGCGTTAGTGATCTTGTTGCAGTATTCCAGATTATACTTGCCCTGACTGGCGATGACCGCATCGCTGAAGCTGCGCCGTTTCAAGGCGGTCAAGCTGTTTTCCTCGCACCACATCCCATAAATCTCATACAGCTCCTTGGAGCTGATGCTGCTGCCCGCTTTCAGACGGATATAGCCCTCGGATTCCATGAAATCATACACATTGTTGTTGTCCCGCTTCACAGCTTCCCGGTTCGCTCTGGTTCTCTCGCTTTCCGTGAACTTGAAATTGTTCGCTACCAGCCGCCGCAGGCCCTCAAATGCCCAGAGGAAAATTCCCTCCACCTCGGCTTTCATCTTCTCCGCAAGGTCAGGATCGTCCTTTCTGTCCGCTGGTTTCGCCTTAGTAGTGAGAATGAGCTGACGGCGGTAAAAGCCATCGCTTCGGTCAAAAAGAGCCTGCAAATCGCCGTTGGAGAAAGCCAGCAGCCGGGCGGTCATCCAGCCCTGATAGCTCTGCTTGCCTTTGCGCTCCAAATCCATCTTGCCTTGGGCGGTAACGATGGATTTTACATAGTTGGTCTGCCGCAAAGCCTCCATGCGCATATCGTCATCCACGCACAGGAGGATATGCTCTAAATCAGCACGAGCAAAGCGGTTTTCAGAGATTTTTCCAATGCTGCCGTCCTTCATGTTGCTGCCAAACAGGACAGACAGCACAGCGCCGATCCGGGACTTTCCCTCACCGCCCTCGCCCTTAATCACCATCATCCGCTGGCCTTTATTGCTGGGAATCAGACAGTAGCCGATGAACTCCTGCAAGGTGGGGATGTCCTCCGGGTAGAGCAAGCCGTCCAGAAACGCCAGCCAGCAATCAGGCTTTGGTGCGTCTGGCCGATATGCTATCGGCAACCGGCTTCGCACAATCTCCGGCCTGCCCTCGGTGAACGTACCGTCCGGCTTCAAGGTACCGTTGGTCAGATGGATGCAGTCTGCCTCCGGCGGAAAGTCCTCCACATGGGCCGCCAGCTTCAATACCTCCAGAATGTTGGTGATCTTCCGGGGGATGTTGTTCACAGCGCAACACTTCAATTCCTCGTAAATCTCCCCGCGCAGAGGAAGAACATCCGTCACTCTGCCGTCCGGCGTGAAGAAAGCGCCATTGGCAAAGATGATTTTGTGGCGGCTCAGAAACTCATCACAGAACAACGCCTCGTTGATATTGGTACCGTCAAACCAGACGGGGTCATCAGCAAATTTCCGGTTCTTCATGGGTTCTCGCCTCCTTTTCTAGCCGCTCCAAGCGTTCCTTTAATTTCTCAATCGTGCCATCTCGGTGAAGCATCTCCACCGTTTTTACACGGATTTCCAGCTCTGCAAAGGCCAGAATATCCGCCAGATACTCGATACGGTCAAGCATCTGGCAAGCCTCGACAAAGTGATCGTCTAAGACTTCATCCGGCGAGTTGGGTGCGTATTGCACCTTCCAGCTCTCCAGAAGGTGCAGATAATCACACAATACCCGCTGACAGTGCAGCTCCTCTTGTCGGAACGCTCTTGCCAGCGGGTATTTCGGTTTTGACAGCGCCGTCGCAGCGGGCGGCTTGTCCGGGTCAATGCCGAAGTCGCAAGCCAGCTTCTGTGCTGCCTCGTAGCTGTTCAAGCCAAACAGCTTTGCCACGAAATCGATCACATCGCCGGTGGCTCCGCAGCCGAAGCAGTAGAAATATCCCTCGTTCAGCTTCAGGCTCGGATGCCGGTCATCATGGAAAGGGCAGCGGATCATACCGCCACGCTCCACCTTTAGCCCGTAGTGTTCGGCGGCCTGCCGTACTGTGACAGCCGCCTTGACTGTTTCAAATAGATTCATGTGCCATACCTCCATATATTTTTTGACGATTTCTGCCCGTCTGCCTGAATATACGGAGAAAATGGCTCACAGCCGAAAAATCCGGCACTTTTGCAAAAAAAGAAAATGTTTCCTTGATTTTTTTGTAAAAACGCAAATAGAACATATGTTCTATTTTGTATTGACTTTATTCCAGTAATAGAATACACTATAAGAAATACAGAAAAGAAAGGTAAGAAACTTCATGGAAATTGAGATCAGGGATTCACTTCAAAGAAAAGATTATAAAAAGGCAATCCAATTCGCAATTAAAGGAATGCACTTTGACTGGTATATGAGCAATCCAATTCTATAAATGCCTATGGCAGATATTTTTGGTATCTGGAAATCAATCGTGCAACGCAGATTCTGTCTGCATATGTAGGCGACAAATTTGTTGGAGTCCTTCTGTCGGAGATCAAGGGAGAACCCAGAAAACAGCAGAATATTTTCCAGAAGATCTATGTCAAAATCATTGACATGATACAGAAGATTCTTCTCAAGGATGGTGCAGGGCTTTATGAGAATACAACAAAAAGGCAGTTGGAAAAGTATCTGAAAACGAACTCGCCGGATGGGGAAATTGTATTTCTGACCGCAGATCCCGACTGTAAAATCAAAGGGATCGGCACTGCCCTGTTAAAGAAGCTGGAAGAAAGAGAAAAAGGGAAGCTTCTCTATCTATACACAGATGATGCCTGTACCTATCAGTTTTACGAACACAGGGGATTTGAACGGGCAGAAGAAACTGAGATCCTATTAGATGTTCCAAAAGGAAAAGTCCCGCTAAAGTGTTTCGTTTATAGCAAGGCTATGTGATTTATTGAAAAAGAGGGAGAGCGCATGAAATATCTATCAACCTTTGAAGTTGCGGAGAAATGGGGTATTTCCCACCGGCGTGTGGCCATCCTCTGCAATGAAAACAGAATCCCCGGCGCACAGCGGGCGGGGAGCCGCTGGATCATCCCGGAGAACGCAGAAAAACCCGCCGACTCCCGGATCAAAAGCGGCAAATACCGAAAAATCAGGCCAGAGGAAGGAGGGACACCCTAAATGGAGAAAACTTTTTTACCCGGTGATGTCCGCCAGCGGCTTACGGATTTAATGAAAGACCGTAAGGTGACACAGACGGAGCTTGCCCGGCAAATCGGCTGCGGAGACAGCGTTCTCAGCCGTTTCATTTCTGGGCAGACAGATAAGCTCAGCAATGAGAATATCATCCGCATTGCCAGAGTGTTCAACGTGTCCACAGACTTCCTGCTAGGCGTAACCAATGTTCCCGACCGAAAGAATTATGCCATTGATGAACTGGGCTTATCCGCAGAAGCAGCACGCAATCTATTCACGGAAAAGATCAATACAGCGGTGCTGAATCGGCTGTTGGAAAGCCCCCGCTTTGCGGAATTGACCTACACGCTGGAGCAGTATTTTGATGACACCATTGCCACCGGATTCGCCGCACAAAATCAGATGTATGCCACACTCAGCGCATTGACCCGGAAAACGGTAAAATCCAAATCCGGAGAAAAAACCGCAAAGGACATCAGCCGTCTGCGGACATCTCCCTATCAGGCAGACCTTGCTACCATAGAAAATCAGTTTATGCTGGCGGTCAAAGAGGTAAAAAAAGAAATCGGCCATGACTTTTCCGTCCAGCAGGCATTCACCAAGGAAATCGCCCAACAGATGTTTACGGAGCTGACGAAAGGGCAGGATATGGAGAATCCCCACATCACGCCGGAACAAATCACAGAAGCCGTTCTGGACAGTGTTTCCGGTATGGAGGGGGCCACTCCGGAGGTGTTGGATAAGTTTGGGCAGGCATTGACTGACCTGATGTATGGCATAGCACAGGGAGCAAAGCAGGAGAAGAAGCATGAAGGCCCGCAGCAATGAAGAGCTTTGCGCTCTGGCTCAAAAAGGGGACGAAGATGCCCGCAGCCTTCTTCTGGAAAAGAATTATGGTTTTATCTGCAAAACTGCTGCGGAACTATATCGGAGTATAAATCTCGGGGAAAGTGATCTTGGAATTGAGAAAGATGATCTGGTACAGGAGGGCTGCATCGGCCTGCTGGATGCCATCTCTCGCTTTGACAGCAGCAAGAGCATTAAGTTTCTGACCTATGCTGCACCCTCCATCAAAAACGCCATGACCGATCTGGTACGCTCTGCTTTTTCTCAGTACGAACAGCGAATGACCGACAAGAAAAACGGACCGGGACTCCAGAAAGTCCGGCTGGATGAAATCCTGCCTGACGATGAACGGATGCTGAGGATCGAGGCCATTGCCAATCTCGCAGCCAAATCCCCGGAGCAGATTTATCTTGACCGGGAGACAATGCGAGAGCTGTATGAGGGCTTGGGAAAACTCTCTGAAAGGGAGCAGACATATCTCCTGTATCGCTATGGTTTTACAGACGAGACAGAGCATACGCTGATTGGAACGGCGATCCATTTCAGTCTCCGGGAGAGCCGGGCAAAGAAGTTAGAGGAAGAAGCCATGGATAATCTCTGGCTGGAGCTGCCGTGGTGGTATTAGAGCGTGACGCTGCAACGGGACGAGGGTCTTATATATACCTCTGCTCCCTTCTCCGGCCAGACGGATTTTGCCCTGTAAGCAAATCCACATTTCGTCCGTGACCGCACAAAATCCGTCTGCCCTACTGCCACCGAAAAGTGTCTTCCTGCCGCTATCTGCCCGCATAGAAGATGGCGAAGCCAGCCCCTTTTCGACGTCAACCGGGAGCAAAGGTATAACACACTAGACTTTCCTACGGAAAATCGTGTGCCAACAGGGATGCTGCTCGCCCCTATTGGAAACCCAGAACCAAGGGGATATTCCCCTTTGGATACCCTTTTTTTCGTAGCCTGTGTATATACAAGCCTGCTCCAGTGTAAGCGTCAAATAAGAAAGTGTATCGAAATCTCTGGATATTGCCTGTAAACTATTGATTAGAGTTTTGGGAGTTGACTCTAAAAACTCTAAATCTAATC
>OGGQ01002122.1_pt1 | contig 22716 bp, 16 predicted proteins | sample 1571191 | NCBI WGS metagenome assembly OGGQ01 (sample SAMEA2582061, study PRJEB24529) | metagenome | biome: Human gut stool | place: China | collected 2011
TGAAAAACATATCAAAATCTTTTTCAAAAAACTCTTGACATATCACCAGAATGCTCAAAGGCGAAATGTATTAGTGACTTTTATCATAACGCATTGATTTTTACAACTCAATGATTTAGAATATTATTAACTGATCGATTCTGCTATTTTGATCGAAGAAATTGAGTCGGAAAGGCTGCTGAATATGATAAGGGTCAATCACTGCGGCTGTGATTCGAAGCATATGCCGCCGTTTGAAATGCTGCGCAGGGATGGCAGCAGGGATTATACAATTTTGCTGGTTAAAACAGAGGCCTGCTTCTGGCTGGACGGAACGCTTCATGAGACCGGGCCGAATATGGCGATTTTATACGATAAAGATGTCCCGGTGCGATACGGATGTGCGGATAGCATGTACAGCGACGACTGGCTGCATTTTGACCTGACGCTTGATGAGGATATCCTGGATCAGCTTCAGATTCCGTTTCAGACCCCTTTGTATCCTGCTGATTTTCCGATGCTGTCGGGTTATCTGCGGATGCTGGTCTGGCAGACACATGCAAAGGGTCTGCACAGCGATGAGATTACGGACGCGATGATGCGCATACTGCTGTATTCTCTGGATTCACAGATCCTAGGACTGCCAAAAAAGCAGGTGCTGCATAAACACTATGCAACAATGCAGCATTTAAAGGCCAGAATCTATAATTCACCCGAGCTTATATGGAGTGTGGAGCAGATGGCGGAACTGGTGCATATGTCACCTTCTTATTTTCAGCATCTATATAAAGAAATATTCGGCATTTCATGCAGACAGGATGTAATTCTTGCCAGAATGGAGCGCGCAAAGTTTTTTTTAAACAGCACGGATATGCCGGTTTTGATGATTGCAGAAGCCTGCGGCTATGAAAATGCTGTGCATTTTATGAGACAGTTTAAAAAATCAGAAGGTATGACACCCACAGAGTACCGCGCATTTTTCTCATCCGGACGAAGCCGCTGAAAAATTGCAGAAAAAAATTTAAAAAATTACTTGACAAAAGTTTATAGGGATGATATCATAACCATGCTGTTTGAGACAGCAGAACAAAGAAGAGTATCCACTCTCACCTCAGCACATCAGTGACTCGGGTTAATATGAGCAAGTGATCGAAATATGCATTGGCATTACATATTTCTTTAGATGCTTATTCAGTGGATAGTCTGTCTGTCCACTTTTTTTATGCGGATGACATAGATCAAGCCATGGGGGTGCACAACAATTAGCGATTTAATGATTAACGAACAGATCAGAGATAAAGAGGTACGTCTGGTCGGTGAAGATGGAGAGCAGTTAGGTATCATGTCCGCCAGGGATGCGATGAAGATGGCGATGGAAGCAGAGCTGGATCTGGTAAAGATCGCTCCGAATGCAAAACCGCCGGTATGCAAGATCATCGATTACGGTAAATACCGTTATGAATTGGCCAGAAAAGAAAAAGAAGCGAAGAAAAAGCAGAAAACCATCGAAATCAAAGAAGTTCGTCTGTCTCCGAATATTGATGATAATGATTTGAATACTAAAGTAAATGCAGCCAGGAAGTTCATCGAAAAAGGTGATAAAGTGAAGGTCACTCTGCGGTTCCGCGGAAGAGAGATGAGCCATATGCAGAGTTCCAGGCATATTTTGGATGATTTTGCTGAGAAGTTAGCCGATATCGCAGTTGTGGATAAGCCGTCGAAAGTGGAAGGCAGAAGTTTAGTCATGTTTTTGAGTGAAAAACGATAATTAAGAATCTAAGGAGGACATTACTATGCCAAAAATGAAAACCAGCAGAGCGGCTGCTAAGCGTTTTAAATCCACCGGTACCGGGAAATTAAAAAGAATGAAAGCTTATAAAAGCCATATCTTGACCAAAAAGTCTACCAAGAGAAAAAGAAACCTTAGAAAAGCTACAATGACCGCAGCTTCCAACGCTAAGGTAATGAAGAAGATTTTACCATACGGTTAAGGATCAGTAGAGGAAAAGGAGGAAGACGATAATGGCAAGAATTAAAGGCGGCATGGGCGCTAAAAAAAGACATAATAGAGTGTTGAAGCTTGCAAAAGGTTACAGAGGTGCAAGATCTAAACAGTATAGAGTAGCAAAGCAGTCCGTAATGAGGGCTCTGACTTCATCTTACGCAGGCAGAAAAGAGAGAAAGAGACAGTTCAGACAGTTGTGGATCGCTCGTATCAACGCAGCGGCAAGAATGAACGGACTTTCTTACAGTAAATTCATGTATGGTCTGAAGCAGGCCGGCGTGGATATGAACAGAAAGATGCTTGCAGAACTTGCAGTAAACGATGCAGCAGGATTTTCTAAGCTTGCAGAGGTTGCAAAATCTAAGATTGCGTAATATAATAGATATAACAGGTACCGTATGAGGGATTATCCCCATACGGAGCCTGATATCAGATAGACTGTTTCGGAGCGTGGCTCAGTTTGGTAGAGCGTCCGGTTAGGGACCGGGAGGTCGCAGGTTCGAATCCTGTCGCCCCGACGAATTAACCGCCGTCCATAGGACGGCGGTTAATGATGAAAAGTGTGTCTGTAGCTCAGTTGGATAGAGCAACGGCCTTCTAAGCCGTGGGTCGAGGGTTCGAATCCCCCCAGGCACGTTGATGAATTTACGGTTCTTTTTACAGGATGAGTTGAAAAACCTTGATTTTATTGGGTTTTTTGACTCTTTTCTTTTTTCTCATTGTGTGGTATGATATTAAAAGAGAAGAACAGATGTTCGAATATTGTCAGATAATTCCCCTTTTGTACCCTTTGATTTTAATTGAAGTGGTGTAAAAAAGTGGTGTAAAATTGGTGTAGAAACTGATGTAAAACTGGTGTAAAAACTGGTGTCTGATGAAATTCCAATCCATTCTGACTTAAATATCTCAAATTATAATTATGCATATCTTTAATAATATGCATTTCTATATCGCGATGGAAGATTTTTGAAAGGTTTCTCTTTCCACCAGCCGGGCGGATACAGTGACGAGGCCTGCGGCTTCTTTGCCGTCTGCCAGATTCATCATGGTGTCAACAGCCATGGAACAGATAATGTTCATCTGGTTGTCCACACTTGAGAGGGCGGGAGTGCAGCAGAGCGCGAATTCGGAATTATTATAGCCCACGACCGGAATGCTGATCCCCTTATTCTGCAATGCCTGCATCGCGCCAATCGCCAGGATATCGTCAGTGGCAATAACCGCATCCACATTTGAGCCGCCCTCAAGCAGTGCAAAGACTGCTGCTCTGGTTTCTGACAAGGCTTCCATATGTTTCTGCGGAGGAATTGCAATCTGAAGATCTGGAGATTTCCCGGAGGAACGTATGTAATCCAGATATCCCTTACGTTTTCTGGAAGCACTGTAGGTGTTGCTGTCCTCTATGAACAGAAGGTTCCTGGATCCGGCCTGTTCAAGATCCTGGCATACTTCATATATGGCTTTGTAATCATCACAGTTGATATTGTAGATACCGGGCAGATCTATAAAACCGTTCAGAACGAGAACGGGCGCCTGGCGCGCGGCTTCTTTGTACACTGCATAATTTTTTCGTTCATCCAGATCGGATCCGATCATGAAGATGGCGTCCACTCGTTTTTCTGTGAGTAGACGGACGCAGGTGGATTTTGCGGGATTCAGCCCCCCAACACAGCATAAAAGAGAATCAAAGCCTTTCGCACGCAGCTGCGCTTCCAGGATGGACACTGCCGCTGCGTGGTTGATATCGGATATCTCCGGGCACAGTATACCGACGGTTTTGATCGAATTAGTATTCAGACCCTGGGCGAAGACGTTTGGCGTGTAATGGTATTCTTCCATAACAGAGAGCACCTTTTCGCGGCTTTCTTCGCTGACCTTTGGGCTGTGGTTGATGACGCGGGATACGGTGGCGACGGATACGCCGGCCAGCTGGGCTATTTCACGAATATTCATGATAGAAGCCTCCAATCTACAGTTCTGATTCACTCATACTATCTGACGATATTATGTCATGTCGTCAAGCCGACATGCCCCTCCGGGAGGATGCGCATGATTTTTAGTGAAAATTGTCTGCTATGCAGACAAAAATCAGCGCGTTATAATATCTGACGATATTATAACATGAATACCGTCTTATGTCAAAAATAATGTAATTAGTTACATGTAATATTTTACAGAAGTGTGATCACAGAATTGTGAATAAGAACCAAAAATGAAAAGATTATATATAAATTCTTGACAAATTGAGAGGATGGCATTAATATAAATGTAACCAGTTACACACATAACAAAATGTAACTAGTACCACTAACAAAAACGGATAATACCGAAAGAAGGCGCCCTGGAGGTAGGAGATTTTGGAGTGGCATACAAATCAATTAAAAAGGAGAAAAATATATGGCTATCGATATCATAAAAGAAGAGGAAATCAAAAAAAATTTGAACTTTGTGGACGGTTACGCGCAGCTGGAAGTATTGCCGGGAGTATATCCGATGGTAAAGGCTTATAAGTGTGAGCTGAAGGCAGGATGCAGCGTCTCTCCAAAGCTTTACGCGGATAAGATTCAGGTGTTCAGCTTTGTGGCGGGCAAGGGCTTTCTGTATGACTCAAAGCGGGCGTATAATGTGGATGAAATGAGCTTCTATATTCCGGATTTTGATAAACAGTCTCTGACCATCCATGCGGTGGACGAAGATCTTCAGATTATGCTGATGGTGGTGGATATGCTGGAATCCGACTGGCTGGCTTATGAGGACACTCATATGACGCTTCCCTCCTTCAAAAAATTCTCTGAATGTGAACCTTATGACCAGAGCTGCAAAGGACCCCATACGAAAAGCTGGTCGGTGATCCATGACGGTAATCTGGCCAGGGTGCTGATGGGAGTTGTATGCGCTGAAGGGGAGGGAACGAAAGAAAAAGGACACCCTTCCGTATGCCAGTATAACTATACGCTTCCCGGATCGGAGTTTAAGCTGACGGTGGACGGTGAAAGCACGATGCACGGCGAGCATGATTTCAGCTATGTGACTGCAGGACTGGATCATTCACTGGTGGCAGCACCCGGTAAAAAGGTATTTTACATATGGTTTGAACACGATGTTGCAGAGCTTAAGACAAATGTGCAGTCCTATAGCTCCTATGAGGAATAAAAAATCGTAGGCCTTACATTTCTATGAAATAAAACAAACAAATACCGGCATGATCCAGGTTGCGTGAAGCAGGACCATGCCGGTATTTGTTTGCTTTCCAAATTCTTTTATTTCATTACCGGAATCCCAAACCGGGCTTTTCTGTAAAATTTCCAAATGATCACCACGGGCAGACTGAACAACAGATATACTGTAGAAAACAGTCCGGCTGCACCGCCGATCAATGCGATGAGTATCAGTCCGATATTCAAGTTAGATTCATCCCCTTCCTTAAGCTATGGCATTATATGCCGGTCAACGCTATTTTAGCAGGGCTGCCGCGGGCTTGGAAGAGATTCTGCGTTTTCTTAACAGGATTTTAGCGGTCTTTTTTTCCTTTCCTGCGAAGGAGCAGGAGAAGAATCAGGATCATCAATATCAGTGCTGTCAGGATCGCAGCGAATAACGGCCATGAGAAATTTTGTTCTGTGACCGGAGCTTCTTCCGGCATGGATGTATGTTCCTGCGCATCTGTCTCGGAAACGTTGGCCTTCGTTTCTCCTGCCAGGCTCTCTGCGCCCGTTGTCACCGTTTCTGCCATGGATGCAGATGAAGTGCGGACGGAACCGTCGAAGCTGCTGTCAGACGTATCGGAAGACGTGGGCTTACTTTGACCTCGAAAACCGGCTGTCCCTGTGCCTGGCTTGCTGCCGGCGCTGTCAGAGGAAGGGGTATTGTCCTGTGCATCTGAAGTTTGAGCGGAAGCGGTTGTATCGGTTACATGTGTATCAGCGGCCGGAGAGGAGGAAGGTGCTGCCGGGGAGGTGCTGCTTTCGGTAGCTTTTTCGGTTTCGGATCCGCCATTCTGCTTTTGATCCCGATAAATCAGAGAGTAAACGGAGAAACGGTCGCTCTTAATAGTGACCGTATCCGGGCTGCTGTCAAGATCGGGCAGGATCTGGGCCTGAAGCGTTCCGTCCTCACCGGTATGCAGGCGGAGTATGGAAAAACTCCTTGTATAGCCGGCAGGAACGCTGCGCAGAACTGCCGGGATCTCCAGGGACAGTTCAATTTCACGGTCCAGTGCGGTTACGGGGGTCGACTGCGCAGTACCGTTTGTTATCAGCTCTTTGACGATGCTGATCTCATAGTGTGTACCCGCGGTATAGCCGTTTAAGGTACTGTTTATCAGTTCGGACGCATCGGGATCGGGGATGGCATCTGTTATCTGCAGGCGGACAAGACAGGAAACGTCCGTGTTTTCTTTTAGCGCTTTCGCATCCTCTGCGGTCATGCTCTGAAGGAGGGCGGCAGGATTGGCGGCAGTGATACCGCCGGAGGTTTGGACATCGGTCTGCGGCAGCGCGGCCAGCGCATTGTACAGGCTGTCCAGCGCCTGATCCGCGACCGCATCTTTCTCCGCTTCTTCTAATTTATCCAGAGCGATACGGGTATCCAGTATATTCTGAACCTGCTCCGGCGTAGGGGCTGTACCTGGATCGGGCAGGTTAGAGATTACCTCTTCCACATCCTTTGCGGTCATTTTAATTAAACATACGGTGAGCGTATGATCACTCTGAATATCGGTTAGGGTATAGGAAACATCTGTCAGATCCGCCGTGATGTCTGTTCCGTCGAGAGAGACGCTCTCAAGTTTATAGCCGCTGTCCGCGGGGAAGGTGACGGTCAGAGTCTCGCCTTTTTGTGCCTCGAGAGGGCCGGCCGGCAGGATGCTGCCGCCGCCTGTCACCGAGGCTGTGACAAGATAATAGCTGCGTCCGGTGATCAGGGCGGTACCAGTAAGCGGGGTATAGTTGTCGGAATCCGGTGTAAAGGTCCAGGAACAGATGTTTTCACCTTCTGTCAGCGTCTGTCCCTCATCCCAGAGGAGGGTGCCCTGTGTGTCGTCCGCGGAGAGTTCGATGGCCGGCAGACCATCCCCGATATAAACGGAGTCCGATGAGAGGACCGGATGCACAAAAGACGGCGCCTGAAGGATGAGCACCGGGAATTCGTGACGTTCGGTATAAAATACCTTTGCCTTACCGCCTTCCACCAGACAGGCCTGTACGGTGACCATGCACCAGCGGTCACAGGAATCGGTCACTTCCAGGCTTGTAAGATCGAATCCCTTTTGTATGCTTCCGTCTCCGGAGATCGTTTCCCACTTCCAGGTATAATAGAAGACAACATCGCCGTCCTCTGCCTGACCGATTTCCACCGCTTTGGGATGGGAAGCATTGACGGTGAGCACGAAAGGCTGGCCGTCATAGGTTTTTGAAACGCCTTCTCCGAATGTGATGACAGGATCCGCCAGGGATTTTACGGCATATACAGTATCGTAAGAGAGTAAGGATGTCTCAGAGACCGGCTTTAAACCTGCCTGATCGGAACACCATTTATACTGGTAGACACCATCGCCGGCGGGAAGGGATGGCAGCCGGTAGCTGCTGTCCGCAGACCATGACAGATCGGCGTCTTTTATATAATTGATCGGACGGTTGAACAGGCACTCCCGATCCGGATAGCTGTTTCCCGAATCATCCTGGAAATGAAGCATGACCGGATAGGAGAGTTTTCCTTTCCCTGAACTGCTTAATGAACTGTAAAGTGTGGAGTACTGCTCCTTTGACGTGCAGACTATAGCTGTGAGCAGGCTGCACTCGTCAAATACACCTGTGCCTCCGAGTGTGACTGAAGACGGCAGATAAACGGTCTTTAATCCGGTTCCCCGAAATGCACCGTTTCCGATGCTTGATATGCCTTCGGACAGAATCAGAGTGCCGCTTATGCCTGTATATTTAAATGCGCTCTCCGGTATGGAACTTAGAGCGGCGGATAGAGTGAGCGAGGAAAAGCCCTTCTGATTGAGAAATGCGGCAGTCTGAATAGAGGTCACGCTGTCCGGAATGCGCAGCTCACCGGTAAATCCTACAGCGGCTGAATCCAGGCGGAATGCGGAAGCGCCGATGGAGGTCACGGAGGAAGGGATGGTCAGTGTTCCGGTAAACATACATTTATAAAACGCATAGTCCGGTATCTTGGTAAACGCGGCATTGTCGGGAAGGCGGAGGCTTCCGTTTAATCCGCTGCATCCGTTAAATGCATGGATGCCCAGACTTGTGAGGCTGTCAGGAAGAAGCAGGTCTCCGGTCAATCCAGAACAGCCTTCAAATGCCTGCTGACCTATGCTTATGAGCCCATCCGGTAATGTGAGCGGGCCTGTCAGCCCCTGACACTGATAAAATGCGTAATTTTGGATGGATGTCAGATAGATTGCCTGGGAGAGATCCAGTGCGGTAAAGGTGCAGCCGCTGTAGTTGGAAGGTCGGAAAGCATACTGCGCGATGGAGGTGACCTTCTGACCGTTTATTTCTCCTGGTATAACCAGACGGATATTCTGTTTTTGGTCCTCCGTCAGGCCGTTTATGTAATCCGCGTTCAGCTTTTGAATCGTGCCTCCCGAAATTACATAATCCCCTGGGGCGGGAACTGGGTCGGAGGAGGCATAGGCGGACATCCGGGACATGGAGCTGACGCCGGTGCTGGTTTCAGACTCTGATTCTGCAGCAACCGATGTTTCATCTGCCGCAGATCCGCTTTCGGATCCCGTGGGGATGGGGGATTCTGAAGGAGCGGAGGACTGCGTGGTGGCAGAGGATTCTGATTCAGAAGGCTGGCTCTCTAAACTGCTTTCCTGTGCATCCGTATCTGTTGTGGCATTTGGCGAGTCTTCGCCTGTAGATGCGGTGCCCTGTACGTCAGTGGCCGGTTCATCGCCGTCTTCTTCCTGCGTCGGGAGATTTTCATCTGCGATGGAGCCGCTTTCCATGGGCGTTTCCCCGTCGGCCGCACTGTCTGCTGCGGCCGTGAGGGCCGGTACTTCGTTGCCGCTTAAGCTGTCCGCTCCGGCAAAACCGTTGGTGAGCGCAGTTAATCCTGTGAGCACTGCGGCCAGAAGGATGCCGGATACAGCACATAAGCGCTTCTTTGTTTTTCTATTCATAATACATCTCCTTTTACTGTCATCAACCGCAGGGGGATGACATGCGCACATCAGTGTGCTACCTTTATTAATATAAAATACATAGGTCGTAGTTTTCTATTGAATAAAAAGAGCTGGGCATTGCTCACCCAGCTGCTTGCAGATGCAACTGGCTGGCATTTGACCGGTTATGCAGATCAGGTAGCCCCTTTAGCTTTGCGCCGCTGCCTTTCGGCAGGTTTGCCCCATATTCTATTGCTTTCATTATGTACCTAATGGCATAAAAAGGCAAGCTGAAAAACATGGAAAAGAACAATCGTTACTGTTCACAGTCACCAAAAACTTCCCGCGTATGAGAGGGCAGGGTATGGTCCTCTCATACGCTGCTTTATCGGCAGCGTGTGAACAGTAACGAACAATCCGCAAATTGAACGTTATCAATTGACAATCCGCCGGATAAGTTGGAAAATAGATAAGAGTTTAAAACGGAGGCATTTCAGATGGGAATATATAAAAAATACTTCAACCGTTATAAAATTCCGTTTATCGTTGCGGTGATCTGTGTCACCTGCGAGGCCGTATGCGATCTGATGGGACCGACCCTGATGGCCAGGATCATCGATATGGGGATTGAAAAGAGCGATATGGACAGCGTGCTCCACTGGGGGCTCATCATGCTGGCGGTCACAGCGGCCGGTGCGTGCTTTGCCGTGGCGAGAAATATTCTGGCCAGCAATGTATCGCAGCGCATGGGCGCAGACCTGCGCTATGATCTGTTTGCCAAAATCATGAATTTTTCCGAGGCGGGAGCGGACCGGATTGAGAGCGGCTCCCTGATCACGCGGCTGACGAACGACACCTCCCAGGTGGTGCAGTTCGTAAACGGTATCATGAGAGTCTTTCTGAAGGCTCCGGTCACCTGTATCGGAAGCATCGTGCTGGCCTCCATGCTGAATCTGCGGCTGAGCCTGGTGATCTATGGGGTCGTTGCCGTAGTGGCGTTTTTGATTGCAATCAGCATGAAACTTAGCTATCCACGATTTTCCATGCTGCAGAAATCCATGGACAAAGTCAATTCCGTGGTGCAGGAGTACCTGATCGGCGTGCGCCTTGTCAAGGCGTTCGGCACCTACGATGAAGAGCGGGGGCGGTTCAAAACGGCCAACGAGGATCTGATGGAGAAAGGAATCGCTTCTCAGATCATCATCACCTATATCGCGCCTCTACTGAATCTGACCGTGGGTGTGGGAACGGTTCTGGTGATCTATATCGGCAGCAGGATGTTCGGGTCATCCATGGCCGGAACCGGCGATATCTCCGCGTTTACCATATATATGGCACAGATTCTGAATGCGCTGTTGATCATAACCAATGTGTTCAATACGTTTGTCAGGACCAAAGCGTCAACAGCGCGTATACGGGAAGTTCTGGACGCCGAAGAGGATTTTTCTCACATGGGTGATGTAAAGACGCTTAAGGGGGACATCCGTTTCGAACATGTTTCCTTCGCTTATCCGGGCGGCAGCGGTGACCCTGTGCTTAAGGATCTTTCTTTCTCCGTGAAAAGGGGGGAGAATCTGGCCGTCATCGGACCGACCGGCAGTGGAAAATCAACCATCGCCTGGCTGCTCATGCGTTTTTATGATGTGGATGATGGCAGGATACTGCTGGATGAAACGGATATCCGGGAACTGGATACGGATGCGGTCAGAGGGAATGTGGCGCTGGTTCCGCAGAAGTCCATGCTGTTTTCCGGCACGGTAGCGGATAATATCAGATGGGGGAACAGCGAAGCGGACGACGCAGCTGTCCGCGATGCGGCGAAAAAGGCACAGGCGGATTTTATCGAACGGATGCCCTATGGGTTTGACAGCATGCTTGGCAGCGCTGGCGTCAATATATCCGGAGGACAGAAACAGAGGATTTCCATAGCACGCGGGCTGATAAAAGCCGCGCCGATCCTGGTGCTGGACGATGCGACCAGTGCGCTGGATGCGGTGACAGAGGCCAGGGTGAGGCAGCAGCTGGCAGCGATGGCAGGAAAGCATACGGTTGTGATGGTGACCCAGCGCTGTACCACAGCTATGTTCGCGGATCATATCCTGGTGCTGGAGGACGGCGTGAACATGGGATACGGAACGCATGAGGAGCTGCTTAACACATGCGAGATCTACCGGGAGATTTACAGGTCCCAGGTAGAGAGCGAGAAGGAGGCATAGGGATATGGCAGAGGGACAGCAGATACATTCGGAGACGAAACTTCCTTCCATGCGGGGCCCGGGAGGCGGAGGCGCGAAACGTTTCGCGCCGGGAGCGAAGCCCAAAAATGCCAGGGGGACATTGAGGCGCATTATAAAGATCTATCTGCGCTGGGGAAAAACCATATTTGCCGCCATGCTGCTGACTGCCGCAGCCTCCGGCATATCGGTGGCGATACCGTATTTCGTCGGAAAAACCTTTAACACGTTTCATCTGGAGACCAGGACGGTGGACGACGGTCTGCTGTTTGGACTTCTGGCAGCTGTGGCGGCTCTCTATGCAGCCAATTATGTGATCAATACGGTCAGCGGAGTCATCATGCTGAAAGTATCCCAGAAACTCGTTTTTACGCTGCGGGCGGAGTTTTTTGACAAGATGCAGAGGCTGCCGCTGGAATTTTATGACACCAGATCCCACGGAGATACGATGAGCAGGCTGACAAACGATGTGGACAATATCAGTTCCACCATCGCACAGGCCACCACTCAGTTAATATCCAGCCTTTTAACCATCACCGGTTCCCTGGCGGTAATGATTTCTCTGAATATTCCGCTGACATTGGTGGTGCTGCTGTGCATCCCGCTGGTGGCGGCCCTTACAAAGATGATCGCCAGCCACAGCAGGAGCTGCTTCATGGCGCAGCAGAGAAGCCTTGGTGAATTAAACGGCATGATTGAGGAAAATATCCTGGGACTCAAGATGGTGAAGGCCTTTGGGCGCCAGCAGAAGATGGTGGAAGAGTTTGCCGGCATAAATGAAAGGCTCTATGACAGCAGCCGGAAGGCGCAGATCTGGTCCGGATTTATGATGCCTCTGATGAACGTGATCAATAATCTGATCTTTACCCTGACCGCGATTGCGGGGGGCGTCCTGTCCACCGGGTACGGGCTGGCAGTGGGCACCGTGATCAGCTTCCTAAGCTATTCCAAACAGTTCGCACAGCCATTAAATTCCGTGGCAGGCATGTTCAATACGATACAGCAGGCGTTAGCGGGAGCGGAAAGAGTGTTTGAAATTATGGATCGGCAGGAAGAACCGGAAGACGTGACAGACGCGGTGGATCTTGAGAACCCCAGGGGAGATGTGCGTTTTGAGAATGTAAACTTCTCCTATGACCCTGCGGCACCGGTGCTGCGCGATGTGAGTTTTGATGTAAAAGCCGGAGAGACCGTGGCTCTGGTCGGAGAGACCGGGGCGGGCAAAACCACGGTGGTCAATCTGCTGACCAGATTTTATGATGCGGACAGCGGACGGATACTGATCGACGGGCATGATATCCGTGATGTGAAGCGGGACAGCCTGCGGCGCTGTTTTTCCGTAGTGCTGCAGGAGACCTGCCTCTTTGGCGGAACGATCATGGATAATATCCGCTATTCCAGAGTGGACGCGACGGATGAGCAGGTAATTGCTGCGGCAAAAACCGCCCGGGCCCATTCCTTTATAAAAAGGCTGCCCCAGGGCTATCAGACCAGAGTATCCGGCAGTACCGATAATCTGAGCCAAGGCCAGAGGCAGCTGCTGGCCATCGCCCGGGCTGTTTTATGTGACTGCCCCATACTGATCCTGGATGAGGCCACGAGCTCCGTGGACACCAAAACTGAAAAGGATATACAGAGAGCGCTGCTGGGCCTTATGAAAGATCATACGAGCTTTCTGATCGCCCACCGGCTTTCCACCATCAGGGACGCGGACCGGATCATGGTGATCGGAAACGGCCGGATATTGGAGAGCGGCAGCCATGACGATCTGATGGCTCAAAAAGGAGTTTACTATAATATGGTGGTCAGCCAGATGCGTCCGGTCGGTCCGGCCTGATAAACGGTCCGGCCCGCATCAGCGCTTCTGAATGAATTCCATCAGCTCTTCAAACGGAATTGGACGGCTGTAGAAGTATCCCTGGAAGAGATCACAGCCCAGCCGGTGAAGAATTTCCATCTGTTCCTCTGTCTCCACCTGCTCCCCCAGGACCTCAAAGCTAAGTGAACGGGAGAGATAGAGGATGGAAGAGACGATATCGCGGCTGCGGCTGTTGCCTGCTATATCCCTTACCAGGGCGCCGTCCAGTTTCACCAGATCAAACTGGCTCTTTTGCATGTGCATCATAGAACTGTGTCCCATGCCGAAATCATCGATGATGATGCTGATATGATGCGCCCGTACTTTTTCCAGCAGTTTTTCGGTGGACGGGGTGATGTTAAACATCGCCTGCTCGGTGATCTCCAGCCCCAGACGGCTCTGCGCATAGGGGTAGTTGGACAGCTCTTTTAAGATTCTGTCGATGTTGGAGGGCGAGGAAAACTGCTCGGGTGTGAGGTTAAAGGACACCGTGAAATCATCGTCCGTAACCGCTGCCAGCCGGCTGATATCCGCACAGGTCTGCTGGATGATATAGGAATCCAGTTCGTCCATCAGACCCGCTTCCGTAGCCAGTGCAATCACAAGGGGAGGATACAGGAAGCCTTCCGCATCATCAATTTTCCAGCGCAGCAGCGCTTCTGCACCGGCGACTGTCCTGTCGTAGCGGACCTGAGGCTGATAATACAGCTGGAGCTTATGTTCCTGTATGGCTTTCTGCAGCTCATTGACCAGCGCGCGGGCCGTCTGACCGAGGCGGCCGTCATGGGCGGTGAGCGCGGGCGGCCTCCCGCGATTTTCTGCCTCCTGTACCAGAGCGGTCAGCCTGGCGATAGAAGCGGCGGTCTGCTTTTTCTGAAGAACCTGTGCCAGATGCACAAAGGGAAGATAGACGCAGGTGCCCAAAGCTAAATTAAAGAGCTGGAGCAGGCTGCCGGCGGCCGAACCGGTTGCCGTATATCCGCTTAAGAAGATCGGTGTTGTCCATTCAACAGAATGAATAGCACACGGTACCAGGCCGGCGGCGGTCGCCAGGTAGCTGACCAGTGTCAGCAGCAGGGGCGTTGCCAAAAACGGGATAAAATAGACCGGATGGAACACCACCGGTATCCCGAACATCAGCAGTTCATTGATATTGAACAGAGCCGGCAGAATGGCAGCCTTTGTGAGGCTGCGCACATTATCCCTTCTGTCACCGATCAGGATGGCCAAAACCAGGCAGAGCAGAGAACCGCAGCCGCCAAACAGGACAAACGCATCAAAAAACGTTTTGCTGATGATACCGTCCGGAATGCCTCCGGCAAGCAGAACCTGCATGTTGGCGGCAACTGTGGGCTCAAAGATATTATGTGCCACGCCGTCTAACACATTGCTGCCATGGATGCCAAAAAACCACATAAAATGCATATCAAATATGAAAAAAAGACCGTTAAACAATGTCGGACCTTTTTTCAGAAACAGGTATTCTGTAAAAGCGGTGAGTGCGGTTTGCAGATCCATGCCGCCTAACGCCAGGGTGATCAGTCTGTTAATGACTGCGAAAACAGAGACGGTAGCTATGGCCGGAAGTACATTGGCGAGCATGTTTTCGATCAGTATATCGTTTCCTCCCGCATATCTTGTGTGACGCCGGGTGAAAAAACGGTACAGCATATGAAACAGCGCGGGCGAGATCTGTGAGATAAGGATGGCATAGAACATCCAGGTGCTCTGAAACACATTTCCTGTAAGTTCGAAATCAGGCCCCATGGTAAATGCAATATAGGAGCACAGGCTGACTAACAGGGTGACGCCCTGATTCAGGCCGCTCTTATTCCGGGCATAGCTGTAGCTGACCGCCAGGAGAATGATCAGCGATATGATTCCGAGAGTGGAGTTTTGCACTATGTTCAGCAGGTTGGCAAATACGGCACCCGCCTTCGTTGTAAGCAGCTCCTGATAGGCAGGAATCGGGATGCTTTTTAAAAGCAGAGCAGTGGAACCTGCCATAACAGCGGGAATGGTCAGCACCATTCCGTTGCGTATTGAAAGAAGCAGAGAATTCTCTTCAGTTTTTTCGTAAAAAGTCCGGCACCAGGTAATGAATCTGTTCATAATCGCCTCCATACATATTTTATAGTATACTATGGAATCATCGAATAAGTAAAGCACAACAGGGTAAGCTAAGTCCATAACAGTAACTAACGGCTGCGGAAAACGTTCCGCGCATGGCGGAGCAGTAACAACTAACGGCGAAGCAGCAGTGCAGCATAATTGAAATGTTACGGACGGTGGGTGAGAAAATGGATTTGGAACTGGATCCGGTGACGGGCGGAGGGCAGGAGGGCTGGCTGAAACAGAAATTTGAGGAAATCAGAGCGCGCGGCATAGAATGCGCGCTGGTCTGGGTGAATATAAAGCGTTTTCTGTATTACCGCTGCCGTTACGGCAAGGCAGGGTCGGATGAGATTTTAAAAACTGTGTATGACATCATATGGGATACTCTAGAGGACGGGGAATGCGCGGCCAGAATTTATGCGGATAACTTCGTTCTGCTTCTTCGCTGTCATGGGCGCGAGGACGTGACTAAGCGCATTGAACTGTTGGATTGGGCCGTCTATCGGCATCCAGATGACAGAATTCATAGGGATATTTTTCTTTCCATGGGTATCTATCCGGATGCGGGAAGAGTCGCGGATTATTATGAGGCTTCTATCCGGGCGGATCTGGCCAGACGGTGCTGTCCGCAGATCCGGCTTAGAAATTCCTCTTATGAGCTGTACGATCAGAAGGCATGCCGGGACTTTCTGAAAAGCTATGAGATTGAACGAAAGACGGTCCGGGCACACAGGGACGGCAGGTTTTCATTTTATATTCAGCCCAAGGTGCGCCTGAGCGATCAGAAAGTTGCAGGGGCAGAGCTGCTGCTGCGCTGGATCGGGAAGGACGGAGCGCCGGCGGAAAATGATTTTATACCGGTGATCGATCAGAACGGTTATATGCGGGAGGTGGATTTGTGCCTGTTTGAGGATATGTGCCGCATGATGCAGCAGAGGCTTGAACAGGGGTTATTTATGGTACCGGTCAGCTTCAACCTGTCAGGGGCGTGTTATGAAACGGAGAATTTTATGGAGGCATATCTGGATATCTACAGGCAGTACCGCATCCCTGCCTCCTTTATTGAGTTTGAGCTGCTGGAAACCGGCTCCCTGTATGATACGGATCTTTTGATCCGTGCGGCCGGGCAGATCAAAAAGGCAGGTTTTGCCTGTCTTCTGGACGATTTTGGAAGCGGGTTTTCGACATTGGGAGTGCTGTCCCATATATCCGCTGACGGTCTGAAAATCGACCGGAGTTTTTTTAAACGGGGATTTCAGGAAAAAGACAGGTTGATTGTTAAAACCATAATAGATCTGGCGAAAGAACTGGGGATGAAGACAACAGCGGAAGGGATTGAATCAATGGAATACGCCGGATATCTGCGCAGCATTGGATGTGATATGGTACAGGGCTATTGCTACTATAGGCCGATGGCTCTGCAGGATTTTTTTCTGCTGCTGGATGGGGCAGCATGCAGCCGATGAAATGGAGTGTTTAATCCTTAAATAGAATAAATTTGTCCAATAGACCGTCTATAATCTTTTTCAAATATTCAATGGAGGACAGCAATTCGCTGTTTTCCTCCTTTAGCTTCAGGTTTTCTTCCTTGATTTGAATGAGTTCTTCGTTCATAATAACCTCTCGAATTTAAAAGCTTGTGCAACAAAATAAATTTATACTATTTATGAAAATTTGTCAATTAAATAAAATATTTTTTGCATAAAATTAACGACATAATTATGGTGAAAAGACGAAAAAGGGCAGCAAAATGCTGAAAAGTGGGCGTTTAATAAAGGGTTTTGTCGAATGGAGTCATAAAACGAATGTTCGTAAGTGAATAAATGGTAAAGAATTAAGAGACCATTATAATAAAGGTTTGATATCCAAACAAGAAAAAACCAACTTCTTTTTGATTTATTTGGAAGTTATGCTATAATTTATTTACTCGAATTGATTATAAAAATCAGAGGAACATTGTATTAAGAGGTGGGACAATTGGAGTGGGGCGTCGATCTATATGAGTATGTGTATGAACAGATTCAATACAGAATCTACAGTGGAGAATATCGCAGAGGAGACATGTTCCCGGCAATCTCTGAGCTGGTCAGCCGCTATAATATAGGAGCAAACACGATTAAGAAAGCATACCGTTCCCTGCAGGCAGAGGGGTTGGTATCCACCTTTGGAAAGGGTGGCACGGTGGTGCAGACAGGCGCAGAGGAACTGTATCTGGCCCGGAGATACCACGGGTTTCTTGCAGAGCATTCCGATCTGATCTTTGAGATAGTGTCTTTGGCTCATCATTTCATACCGGCCGCTGCTGTGCTGGGGTCCAGAAGAGCCTCCGGGGAAGATCTTTCAGAGTTGGCCGAATTGTTAAGAATTGCTCGGGAAAATGAAAATCCGTTTCAGACGGTGAATGCTCTGGAACGTTTTACGGAGCGAATGTTTCAGCCGCTTCAGAACGAACTTTTGAAGTATTATAGCAAAACAATTTCCAGCATCCTTAAAATCATCGACCCATATGTCATAGAGCGCGGATGCTTTATTCCGGAGCTGAAGGACAGGGTTATGCGGTTATATCAGGATATATATACAGGGTTTGCAACAGGGGATGAAGAACATCTGTACTGCCTGCTGTTTCAATTTTATGGGATGCTTAAAGAGCGGCTTGAACCGCTGATGGCGAATCTGCCGGTAAAGGCGGAACAGCAGAGGGAATATCAGTGGCTTCCTGACAGCCGGATGACCAAACAATACCAGATGGTGGCATTCGATCTGATCAGCAGAATTTCGGAAGGCAGCATCCTGTGCGGTGAGTATCTGCCGCCGGAGGGAGAATTGCAGAAATATTATCAAACATCGCTGACGACAGTAAGGAAAGCTCTGGAGATTCTGCAGTTATTAAATATTGTGGATAAACAAAACGGCAGGGGCTCTGTCGTAAAGCCTCTGGTGATGCCCAGAGGGAAGAAAAAATATCAGTCAGAAGCTGATAAATATTTGCAGAACCGCTTTTTTGAAGCGGAACAGATGCTTCTCATCATAGCGGAATACGCCGCGCAGCTGGCTGCTCCCGTCATAACGGACGGGGATATCAGCCGGATTTCTGCTAAAATGAATCAGCTTAAGGGCGTCAGCGAGGGACTGCGCTACATACCAGCTATGGAACTTACCAGCCTGATTGCCGACAGATGTCCGATCAAAGCGGTTCATACAATGCTATGCTGCCTGAAGATTTTTTTTTATCTCAATCTTCGCCTGGATAAAATCAATCAGCCTGTTTATAACCGCTTTACGGCTCTAAGTTATGAGGGTACACACAATGCTCTGCAACTATTAGTCTGTGGAGAATACCGCCGTTTCAGCAGAGCTTATGCCGAACTGATGCGGGATTTGGCGCTTAATCTTAAGGAAATCTATGACACGGAGCTGTTGTTAGAGCTCATGCCGGAAGGCGGATTTTGCGGCGCGGCAGTCTGCCAGGCCCCGGTTTTATAGTTGAGATCCCGATATTTCTTCGGTGAGATTTTACAGCTTTTTTTGAATGCGCTGATAAAATGGCTCTGTGAACAAAAACCGAGGTACTGGCTGATATCAGATATGGAGAAGTCTGAAAAACGCAGCAGGTTTTTAGCTTCTTCGATCTTTTTACAGAGGATGGTTTCTTTAATGGTATGACCTGTTTCACGGCGGAATTTTGCAGAGAGATAATTCGGAGAAAGTCCGGTAAGCTCCGCCAGAGCTTTGACGGTCAGCCGGCTGTGATTATGGCTGTATATGTAGTCAAGGCACATTGCTGTCTCCCGGGAGAGGGATGAGGTCCTTCCGGCATTCTGTATCTTGTGCATGAAGTCGGTGATCATGGGGATGTACAGGCCGGCAATCAGCTGCGTGCTTTTGAGCCTGTCCATTTTCTGGATGTAGCAGTCGCTTAAGTTGTAGGCAATCTGCTCTTCCACGCCGGCTTCCACCGCCATGCGGGTGATCAGGGTGATCAGAGCCACAAAGTTATAGCGGGACTGCTGCAGCGCGCTCTGTGACATGGTGCCGACCTCTTCTGTGGGGACGATAGGAAGATAATCCCGGACTTTATCAGGATCTCCGTATCGGATATTATATAGAAGGGTCTGCTCGCGTTCGTAATAGCTTAAAGCGTTGTGATGGCATTCCTGATCTTCGAAGACTGTTTTGGTTATGGCTTTTTCAATGGGTTCCATGGCTCCTCCCTGAACCGTTTTTTCTAAGGGGAGTATAACATAAACGGACCTGTTTTGCCTAAGGTTTTTGTTTTTTATTTGAGAGGAGGGGCGGAATGCATTTTGTTGATGCTAAGGGAATACTGTCAGCTAAAAACGGCATGAATATCTATAGGGGATGCACGCATGGATGCATTTACTGCGACAGCCGCAGTTCCTGCTATCAGATGAAGCATCCGTTTGAAGACATCGAGGTCAAGCGGAATGCGCCGGAACTTTTAGAGATCGCTTTGAGGCGCAAACGCAGCAAATGCATGATCGGCACAGGGGCGATGTGTGATCCGTATATGCACTGTGAGAAGGAGCTGGGGCTTACCGGTCAGTGCCTGAAGATTATCAGCCGCTATGGCTTCGGCCTTGCAATACAGACCAAATCAGACATGATTCTGCGAGACCTGGATCTGCTGAAATGCATCCACGAAGAGTCTAAATGCGTTGTTCAGATGACGCTTACGACTTATAACGAATCACTGTGTAAAATCCTGGAACCCAATGTCTGCACTACGAAACGGCGGTATGAGGTTCTGAAAATCATGCAGAAGCATACTATTCCGACAGTGGTATGGTTTTCGCCGGTGCTGCCCTTTATCAACGACACAGAGGAAAACCTTAGGGGAATTTTAAATTATTGTTTTGACGCAGGGGTGAAGGGCATCCTGTGCTTCGGTATTGGAACCACGATGCGGGACGGAGACCGGGAATATTTCTACGCAGCGTTAGACCGCCATTTTCCCGGTTTGAAACAGAAGTATATAAAACGGTACGGCTATGCCTATGAGTGTTTCAGTGACCGCAGCGGGGAGCTGATGAAACTGTTTCATTCGGAATGTGAAGCGCATGGTGTTATGCATGACGTGGAGCAGATTTTTAGATATATGCATGAGTATGAACAGAAGGACGGGCAGCTTTGTCTGTTCTGATGTCCTTAAGCGACTGCTTTTGTAAAAGTAGTTGCCATAAATATGTGAAATGATATAATAAAAGTGGAATAGAAATTTGGTAATATTGAATAAAATTATAAGAACTTATATATGTCCATAATTGGTTGGACGTTTCTACAAACTACCGTAATAGTTGTCTATAAGTTCACCTTGACGGGAGGTGGCTTTGACTTTTGCGGTGGTTATTTTTTTAAACGGTGAACGGAATTAAGAAAGGAGGTATGGGTTTGGGACGGGGATCATTTCGGTTAAAAGGACAGATATGTTACAGTCTGGATAAGGATCATATCCGGACGGTGAAAGAGGGAACCGTGGTATGTGTGGACGGGATATCACAGGGAGTTTTCGAAACGGTGCCGGAGATTTATGAGGGGCTGCCTAAGGAGGATTTCGGTGACTGCCTGATCGTGCCGGGTCTTACGGATCTGCATATTCATGCCCCGCAGTATGCGTTTCGCGGGCTGGGGATGGATCTGGAGCTTTTGGAATGGCTGGAGACGAGGACCTTTCCGGAAGAGGCGAAATATTCGGATCTGGACTATGCAAAGAGGGCGTATACGCTGTTTGCAGAAGAACTTAAAAGGGGAGGCACGGCCAGCGCCTGCGTGTTTGCAACGCTGCATGTGCCCGCCACGGAACTGTTGATGGAACTGCTTGATGAGGCGGGAATCCGCGCCTTTGTGGGAAAGGTCAATATGGACCGCAATTCGCCGGATTTTCTGCGGGAGGAAAGCGCCAGACGGTCAGAAGAGGATACACTTTTGTGGCTGAAGGATACGGCGGATAAATACGCACTGGTGAAACCGATTCTGACCCCGCGCTTTATTCCCACCTGTTCGGATGAACTGATGGATAGGCTCTGTGGGATCAGTGAAGCTTACGGACTGCCGCTTCAATCCCATCTGTCGGAAAACCGGGGAGAGATTGACTGGGTGAAGGAGCTTTGCCCGGACAGCTTATTTTATGGGGATGCGTATGACAAAAGGGGCGCATTGAAAAGCCCGTCCCGCACGGTTATGGCTCACTGCGTCTGGTCGGGAGACGAGGAGATCAGGCTCATGAAGGAGCGGGGAACCTTTATCGCCCACTGCCCGCAGTCCAATACGAATCTTTCTTCCGGCATCGCGCCGGTCCGGCGGTTTATCGATGAGGGCATATCCGTGGGGCTTGGCAGCGATGTAGCCGGAGGCGCCTGCACCGGCATCTTCCGCGCGATGGCGGATGCCATACAGGTATCCAAGCTTCGGTGGCGTCTTGTGGATGAATCACAGAAGCCGCTGACAGTAGAAGAAGCCTTTTATCTGGGAACGCTGGGGGGCGGAGCGTTCTTTGGAAATGTGGGGAGCTTTGAAGAAGGTTATGAGCTGGATGCGCTTGTGCTGGATGACAGCCGGTGCCCGCATCCTTTGGAGCTGTCCTTAAAGGAGCGTTTGGAACGTTTTATCTATCTGGGTTATGACCGGTGCATTGTGGGAAAATATGTGGCCGGCCGGAAAATATTTTAATTAAGGAAGGTGAGAGTATGGCTGTTGGGGACAAAATGAAGCGTGTGGATGCGTATGAAAAGGTTACCTGCGGCGCGAAGTACACATCGGATCTGGCGCCACAGGGCACTCTGATCGCGAAGGTGGTCAGAAGTACAATCGCCAACGGGCTGGTGAAGAGCTTTGATCTTGCGGAAGCGCTGAAGGTGCCCGGTGTGGTTAAGATTGTGACCTGCTTTGATGTGCCGGATATCTGTTTTCCGACGTCCGGGCATCCGTGGTCTGTGGAAGAGGCACATCAGGATGTGGCGGACCGGAAGCTGTTAAACCGGCGGGTGAGGATATATGGGGACGATATCGCCGCTGTGGTGGCGGAAGATGAGGTGGCCGCGGCCAAAGCCGCCAGACTGATCCGGGTGGAGTATGAGGAATATGAACCCGTGATCACCGTGGAGCAGGCTATGGCTGAAGGCGCTCCCGCCATACATGAGGAAAAGCCGGATAATGTGCTGGCCCATTCCTCTTTTAAAGTGGGCAGCGGAGAGTTTTCTAAGGCGGCAGAAGAGCCCGGGTTATGTGTGCTGGATACGTATTATGATACACAGACCGTGCAGCACTGCCATATCGAGGTGCCGGTTTCCTTCGCCTATATGGAGCATGATAAAATCGTTGTGGTATCCTCGACTCAGATTCCGCACATCGTGCGCCGTGTGACCGGGCAGGCCCTGGGGGTTCCCTG
>OGGQ01002124.1_pt1 | contig 22713 bp, 23 predicted proteins | sample 1571191 | NCBI WGS metagenome assembly OGGQ01 (sample SAMEA2582061, study PRJEB24529) | metagenome | biome: Human gut stool | place: China | collected 2011
GGAGCAATCCGGTATCAAAGGGGTCAAAAGACCTTTTGACCCCAACATCATGACAATTAGAAGTTACATAATATGCTGCATCCAACGATAAAAGATGTTGCCAAGAAATAGTAAGGAGGCGTTAATCTTGAGGAAAAATTTTGGAGCTAAACCGTATACTTATCCGCAGCCGGTGCTGATCATTGCGACGTATGATGAAAATGGAACTGCCGATGCAATGAATGCCGCATGGGGCGGTATCAGCGATGACACGCAAATTTCCATGTGTCTGAGTGCAGAACACAAAACCGTAAAGAACATTCTGACACGCGGTGCTTTTACCGTCAGCATGGCAGATGCCGCCCATGTGACGGAATGTGACTATGTGGGCATTGTCTCAGCCAATGATGTCCCGGATAAACTGGCAAAGGCCGGTTTCCATACTACAAAGGCTGAATTTGTGGATGCACCGCTCATTGACGAGCTTCCGATGGCGTTAGAGTGTACCCTGGTCCATTATGACGCTGAATCCTGCCGTCTGACGGGCGAAATTGTCAACGTCAGTGCGGACGAACGCATACTTGGAGAAAACGGGAAAATCGACCCCGGCAAGCTGGATCCCATCACATTCGATCCTGTCAATCACACGTATTTAAAGCTTGGCGCGAAAGCCGGCAATGCCTTTAAGGACGGTCTGAAACTGAGATAACCGCAAAGCTCCCCTGAGCCGCATAGGATGTTCTGTAACGGTTCAGGGGCCTGCGCCGCCGGGGAATCCTTTGGGCTTTATTATTCTATGTCCCATATCTGCTTTACGGCTTTGCAGGAAATGTGATTTTTCTGTTTTGGGAGAATGGGCGCAAAGAGGGAGCGGTGTTTTTTCTCGTAAAACTGCTGGCCTTTATTGGACTGTGCGTGAAACTTTATAAAATGCCAAAAGAGCGTGGGGCAACTTCGGCTCTGCATGGGACAATCCGGCCGAAGTTGGACAACGGTCAAAACGCATGGGAGCTGCTTTTTCGCATCTGCGTCATTGGTTTTTTATCCTGATGTGGTCGGAGCCGGTCTTTTTGAGATTACAGGGATTTATTATAACGGATATCATATCGCTTCTGAAACCGTTGATGCTTATCTATATCGTGATATGTCCGGTGCATGGGAAATATAAGGATTAAATCATTTCATTTTATTCGGCACCGGTAAACATAGCAGTTCGCACAGCCGGGACTGTTCTTCTTGCAGCCATGCCATGGGTTCCAGGTTGCCATATCACACCTCTCTTTCTCCGGCGTTTTCCCGGACTTTGACATTCCCCGTAAAAAAGCTGTTTCTAATTCAATTATTTATGTAAAACTCAAATCCCTCAACATTATTCAGCCATGCATGATTTGCATATTGGGTCTTGACAAAATCCGAAATCGGATTCATAATAAAACCGAAATCGGATTTTGAAACTATGGAGGAACCATTATGTTAAAAACGGTCAAAGAACAAAACTTAGAATTAAACCGCCTTTGGAGAATGCAGGATCAGTTATATCAAGCTTACGCTACTCGCTGCGGTTTGTCTTCCGTATCCTTTTGGGTATTGTATACCTTAAGTGAGGCAGATGAGGTCTACACTCAAAATGCGCTTGCCGAAATGTGGTATTTTCCGAAGCAGACGGTTAACTCAGCAATCGCAGGTCTTGTAAAAACGGGATATATAAGACTTGAACAGATTGCCGGGGCAAGAAACAGTAAGGCGGTAAAACTGACGGAACAGGGATTGGATATATGTAAACGCCTTGTTAATCCTCTTGTACATGCTGAGTTGAGTGCATTATTAAAAATGTCGGAGGAGGAACGCCGAATGTTCCTGGAACTCTCCGACAAACAGCAGCGTTTCCTGCGGGCTGAACTGGATGCCGTTTATCAAGATGAAGCAGTCGATTTTAATGCAGGCAGCAAAGAGGTGCAAAAATGAATTTAGAGCAATGGGTTCTATGCCCTTTCTGTAAAAGCAAAACCCGGCTGAAAATACGGGATGATACAGTATTAAAAAATTTTCCGCTGTTTTGTCCTAAATGCAGGCATGAAACACTTATAGATGCAGAACAAATGAATATATCCGAAAGCAAAGAGCCAGACGCAAAGACGCAGAGCCGATAATCCGTATTTTAGATACGATTATCGGCTTTTCTATTTATAAAGTGAAAACATGAATGGAGGAATTATTTAATGAGGATTATTACAATCAGCCGGGAATTTGGAAGCGGCGGCAGAGAAATTGGAAAACGACTTGCCGGCCAGCTCGGCGTTGATTATTATGACAAAGAAATTATCACCGCTATTGCAGGTAAAAAAGGATTAGACGAAGATTACGTGTCTGATATATTGGAGCATCACGGGTGGCAGAATGTACCGCTGACTTTTTGCCGTTCCCTTACAACGGTGACTGTAGTACGGTCTGTCAAAGCCGATTTATTAGTGGAACAGACAAGAGTAATCGAGAGTATTGCAAAGGCCGGAAAGGATTGTGTTATCGTTGGACGAAATGCAGATGAATTGCTCAGGGTGCATCACCCCTTTAATGTTTTTGTCTGTGCTGATATGGAGTCAAAAATTCGCCGTTGTATGGAGCGGGCTGAAAAAAACGAAAATTTGTCTCGAAAAGAACTGGAACGAAAAATTCGCAGCATTGACAAAAACCGTGCCGAGGTTCGTGAAATTATTACACATAAAGGCTGGGGAGTACATACCTCCTATCACCTGACAGTCAACGCCACCGATTGGAATTTGAAGGAATTAACATCAGCCGTTGCAGCGTTTGCCGAGAGCTGGTTCAGGAGGACAAACCCATGATACAGCTCTCTGATCACTTTAATTATAAAAGACTATTACAATTTACATACCCCACCATTGTCATGCTGATTATCAGCTCTGTCTATGGTGTGGTCGACGGTTACTTTGTATCAAATTTTGTAGGTAAAACACCATTTACCGCAATCAATTTTATTATGCCCTTTCTCTTGATATTAGGGTGTGTGGGATTTCTGTTTGGAACAGGCGGAGGGGCATTGATTGCTAAAACAATGGGCGAAGGCAGGCAGAATAAGGCCAGTGAGCAGTTTTCCTTACTCATCTATGCCTCTTCCATATGCGGTGTGCTTTTAGCTGTATTTGGTATGGCAGCGCTGCGGTGGATTGCGTCTGCATTAGGTGCAGAAGGCCGGCTGTTAGAGGACAGCGTTACCTATGGACGGGTGGTTTTACTTGCCATACCGGCGTATATCCTGCAATGTGAATTTCAATGCCTGTTTGCCACGGCAGAAAAGCCGAAACTTGGTTTGTACATTGCAATTGCCGCAGGAGTAACTAATATGGTACTTGATTTCCTGTTTATCGTTGTATTTAAATGGGGATTGGTTGGTGCAGCTGCCGCTACTGCAATCGGCCAATTGATCGGTGGTATTGTTCCTGTAATTTATTTTAGCCGTCCTAATGACAGCCTGCTCCGACTTACTAAAACGAAATTTGATGGATCGGTTTTGTTGAAAACGGCTTCTAACGGTTCTTCTGAATTGATGACCAATATTTCTACCTCTGTTGTCAGTATGCTTTATAATGCACAATTACTGAAATATGCCGGAGAAGACGGCGTTGCATCATATGGAGTTTTGCTATATGTTGCGTTACTCTTTCAAGCTGTGTTCATTGGATATTCCGTAGGGACAGCTCCAGTTATCATTATGGTGCGAAAAACCATAACGAGTTATCAAGTTTGCGGAAAAAGAGCATCATTATCATAATCGCCTTTGCTGTTGCTATGTTTGCGGCAGGGGAACTGCTGTCAAAACCCATTGCAATGCTTTTTGTCGGCTACGACCAGGGATTGATGGATATGACGCAGAGAGCTTTTATGATTTACTCTTTTTCATTCCTGTTCTCCGGATTTGGTGTTTGGGGTTCCAGCTTTTTCACTGCGTTAAACGACGGAGTAGTATCTGCCCTTATTGCTTTTATGCGTATCCTGGTATTCCAGGTTGCATCTGTGCTTATATTCCCATTGATTTGGCAGCTGGACGGTATTTGGTTCTCGATTGTTGGGGCGGAATTCATGGCAGCGATTGTCACCGCATTGTTCTTAATTGGCAAGCAAAAAAAATATCATTACTAAATTGAGGTGTAAATATGAATTTACTGATTAAAAACGTTACTTCAGATTTTGAAGATATAAATGCTCTTGAACGTTTAAATAATGAAGCGTTTCCAGCAGAGGAACGCATGGAAATCGATGAAATGATGCAGTTAATTTCCAGACAGATAATTGAAGTGACTGCTGTTTATGATGATAGTACCTTTGTCGGTTTTTATGCACTGTCTGTCCGTAAACCCACTGCCTATGTATTCTTCCTGGCGATAGACAGTTCCAAACGCTCCAGGGGCTATGGCAGCAAAGCGTTGGCCTTGATGAAAAAACAATATGCCGGTTATCAGATTGTCTTAGATAGATATGGAAGCTATAGATGATGAAGCGGAAAACATTGAGCAGCGTAAAGCACGTAAAAGCTTTTATCTTTGCAATGGCTATCATGAAACAGGTTATTACCTGGATTATAATGATTTAATAATGGAAGTGTTATGTACGGATGAAGAACTGGATGCAGACAGCTTTCGGATACTTTTGGATAAATTGAAAATCAGGAAGACGCCGTTTGTATTGGTCCGAATGAATTGAAATAACCAAACATAATTGAAATAACTAAACATAAAAGATGGAGAAATGATTTAAATGAAAAAAAGATTAGCCGCAGAATGGGAACCGATTAAGGGAGTTATGATTGCCTGGCCAGCATTTCTTCCACACGCTTATATAGTAGATTTAACACAGAATTACCATGTCTATCTGTGTGTCCCCGGCCAGGATGAAGAAAATAATGCAAAAAAACATTTGACGGAATGGGGCGGAAACATTCGCAACGTTACATTCTGCCAAGGCCCCCAGGGGTTTGATGCCCCCTGGGTAAGAGATTGGGGAATGCACCCGATTTTTGATGAAAGCAGGAACTTCCATCTTGCTGGTGCAGAATACCAAATGTCCACCCCTTTTGTAGCGTATGAGAACCCTGAAGTCATGTTTGATGGACAAAATCAACCGTTGTCACCAAACTCCTATGAGCAGGAGGAAAATAAGGCACAGCCAATGATTGCAGAACAAATCGGGCAGCCATTTAAAAAATTGCCCTATGCTCTGACAGGCGGGAATATCATGTCAGACGGTTTTAATAAAATGATGTCGATGCAAGTCATCTTGACAGAAAACCGTGCTAAGGGAATATCGGAAGAGCAGTTTTATGCAAATGTGGCAAGAGATACGGGCATGGGGGACTACTCCATATTTTCTAATTTTGGTGATTATGGCCTGCAGCATATTGACTGCTATTTGAAAATGATTGATGAAGAAACTTTGTTGGTCAGCAGGACCCCTAAAAATCACAAGCTGTACCAGCGGTATGAAGATCTCCTGGATAAAGAAATCCGTAAATCAAGGACCCGCTATGGCCGGCCATTTAAGATTTTCCGTTTGGATATTGTCCCTTTCAACGAGGGACATGATGACCTGACTGCTTATGTTAATTCGGTTATCTTGAATAACTCGGTATATGTTCCAATGTATGGCATTCCACAGGATAAGATTGCCTTGCAGCAATGGCAGGAGGTATTACCCGGATATGAAATAAAAGGATTTGACTTTGAGTTTGCAAAAGAACCTGAAGTCATTACAAATCGAACCGGGTATACAAGAACTGGCTGGGGTACAGAAGATGTAGCACATTGCCGGACAAGAGCGGTATGGGACGAAAATATGCTTTATATTGCTGTCAGAAGATTGGAGGAGGAAGAACCTGCTAATCAGGTATTAGATATTCATGTTAATATTGTTGATTACAGCAAAGCCGGATTGATTAAAGGAAGTCTGAAATTATATTATCGGGAAGCAGGGGGAACGGAATGGAACTGCCAACCGCTTGAAACAACAAATGACAGAGAACTTTTCCTCGGAAGTCTGATGGGAAAACCCGGCGATACAATCGAATATTATGTTGCTGCTGAAAGCAAGTCGGGCAGGAAAGAAACCATGCCAAGAGTTGCTCCCAAAGGCACTTATAAAGTGCATATAAGGTAAATAATCTCAAACACACTATATGGAGCCGATTAACTGCAAATACTTGGGACAATCGGCTCCATCAATGATATTTGTTCAAATAAAACGAACGAGGAGGTCTGATATGCCAGAAAAAATTATACAGCGTAAATGCTTTGTCATAAATACCGCTTACATTCTTATTGCTGCCATGCTTGTGCTGCTGACTATTTTAACCGCAGGATTGCTTATGCCTTTTTGGATTGCTCTCTTTCTTTCCGCTATATTACAGCCGATTACCAGATTGTTAAGCGGAAAACTGGGACTAAAAAAGAAAGGATTATCAACGATCGTACTATTCCTATTTTATCTGCTGCTGTTTTGTATCCTTATCTTTGGTATAGCAGAAGTTACAAATTTGTTTGGAGATTTATTTCAAAGTTTCCCCGACTATTATAAAGATACTATCGTGCCCGCTCTTGGCTCTCTGGGTAACTCCATTGAGCAGATATTCTCCATTATTCCTAATGAATTCCGCCCGGATATGGCAGAGCTGCAAATGAGTATAATGACATGGATAGAAAAGATCGTATCTGCAATTTCACAATATGGACTTACCTTTGCAGGCAATGTGATTAGTGGGTTTACTTCCAGCATTTTGTCTGTTTTAATGACCATATTACTTTCGTATTTTATCACTGTTCAGTATGATACAGTCGTTGCTTTCTTGAAATGCCAGCTGCCTGATAAAATTCGTACATTTGGTGCAGACATCAAACCCTTATTAAAAAACTCTGTAGTGAAATATTTCAAGGCAACATTAATCCTGATGTTCATTACATTCATTGAACTGGCAATAGGGCTTAGTATCATAAAAGGAAGCAATCCCATTGGAATGGCCCTGGGAATTGCAATATTTGATGCACTGCCTGTTTTCGGTACCGGCGGCATTATGATACCTTGGATAATTATTGAGCTGTTAAGCGGAAACTATGCTCTGGCCGGTGGATTGCTTATACTCTACATCATAATTACTATCATGCGTAATATATTAGAGCCGAAAATTTTAGGATCACAACTTGGTATTAACCCTATTGTGGTACTTCTTGCCGTTTTAATCGGCGGCAGGCTCCTGGGAGTTTTGGGAATGATTTTCTTCCCGATTACCGCTTATGTTTTGACGGTACTCCATGATGCCGGTAAAATTAAATTATATAAGAATCCACCTAAGTTAAATAATCAGAGCCGGATGCACAGCCGCTAAGCCGATATCTTCATTGGGAGAGCAGGCCGTTTTCGCTCCCGGCAAAAACGGTGGGAAGCGTTCTCTATTTCAGACCTTCCATCACTGAATCAGGCAAAATACTCTTCGATAAACCGTGAAGCGACTGCACCGTCGGCGGCAGCCGTAACAATTTGACGCAGCGGTTTCGTGCGGACATCGCCAACGGCAAAAACGCCCGGGAGATTCGTCTTCGTCGTCTCATCAGCTATGATGTAACCAGTCCCATCGAGGTCGACCTGGCCCCGGAACAGCTCCGTATCAGGAATCCGGCCGACTGCAACGAATACGGCCTCACAGGAAATCTCCTTCGCCGGACCGTCTAAAGATGCCACGGTAACGCCCGTAACTTTCTTATCGCCGTGTATCTCTGTCACCCGGCTGTTCCAGACAAATTCTATCCCGCTGTCTATCAATGGGTCCATATAGATTTTAGAGGCCCGCAGGCTGTCGCGCCGGTGAACCAGATATACCTTTTTGCAGATTTTAGCCAAATAGAGGGCGTCCGCCGCCGCACTGTTGCCGCCTCCCACAACGACTACCGTTTTGTCGCGGTATCTCATTCCGTCGCAGGTGGCACAGTAAGCGACTCCCCGTCCGCGCAGCTCTTTCTCCCTCTGCAGCCCCAATTCCCGTGGAGAAGCTCCGGTTGCAAGTATCACCGCTCTGGCCTCGATCTCTCCCTTTGAGGTGGTGATTTTTTTAATATCACCGGTCAGTTCTGCCGATTTGACGCTGACAAACGCAGTCTCCGCACCGAAACGTTCGGCTCCTTTCTGCATCTTCTCTCCCAGCTCAAAGCCGTCAATCCCCTCCTCAAAACCGGGATAATTATCCACCTGTCCGGTGGTTGCCATCTGTCCTCCCGGAGAAAGCTGTTCCAGCACAATCACCGAAAACCCGCTTCTCGCACAGTAGAGAGCTGCGGCATAGCCGCCCGGCCCGCCGCCGATAACCGCAACATCATAGGATGTCTGTTTCATCATGTACCTCCTTTGTACCATTCCTGCCTTACAATCCTATAAGGCGCCGTTTTCTCTGAGCCAGTCTTCAACTGCATCCTGTGAACCCGGGTTGACAACAGAGCTGACCAGTTCGCCGTCGCGGAACAGAAGCAGGGAAGGTATCGTGTCTATGTCATACTTCTCAGCAAGTTCAGGTTCCTCGTCTATATCAAGCTTCACCATCTTAACCGTCTCACCATGTTCTTCCGACATGCGTTCAATCGCCGGGGAAAGGCGTCGGCAATAACCGCACCATGGCGCCCAGAAATCCACAATAACCGGCCCCTTTGCCTTTAATACCGTCTCTTCAAAATTATTTTTAATCTCCTGTACTGCCATAATCCTGTCTCCTTCCTTAACTTTCCTAAATTATCTTCGTTTTTATCTGTAACTTTTTCAAATACAGTTGTTGTATCTTTATAATACTGTTATCCGGACGGATTGTCAAGAGAAATATTTAAAATTGTACAAATCCTTCTATTGAAACAACGATAACCTGCACGCTGCGCGCACAGGTCACCGTCAAATAAGACCCCTGGCTATCGGATACGGCATACGTTCCGACGGCCAGGGGCCTGAAAAGTTAAGTTTGATTCAGCTCATGGAAGCTGTCTGGACTTTATTCTGCAAAAACCATAATCTGCAGAGCCGCGTTGTCCTCATCCGACCATACGACACATTTTCTGCCCTGTGTCAGGTCATCCAGTGTCACAATGTTCCTCGTGAGATATGGAAATATGTTGCAATCGGATTCCACCGTGTACTCTGTGCCGTCTGCCGCTGTCAGGACGGACTTTGAAGTGGCTGCATCCGTAACCAGGGACTGCACTTCTATATAGTCCGGTACCTTCGCATCAGCGGGTATGTTGGCAAAAATCACGTCTGCATTTGTCATTGGAGGGAGGCTCATGGTCATGGCCGGCCCGATGTATACATAGATGGTATCCCCATCCTTAATATCCTCTTCCTTAAGCGGAAGTCCGGTTACAGCATCGAGGATGTAAGTATACTCCTCAGAAACATTGAGGATGATCTCTCCGCTGATACTCATATCCGACTGGTTGTCAATGGACAGCCTGCCATCCTCCTGCTTTGTTACCGGCCCGTAGATACGGAGGGACTGAAGTGCATCCTGCCCGTTCATATCCTCAACGTTATCCGCCGCTGACTCCGCCGCAGTGTCAGCTTCTGTTGTCTCCTCTTTGGATGCCTCCTGGCTCTCCTGACGGGTTTCCGTGGCAGCGGATGCCCCATTGGATGCGCAGCCGCCTATGCCAAGCGCCAAAACCGTACAAATTCCTGCTGCATATAAACGATATTTTCTCAATATTCTCTTCTCCTTTTCATGGTTAATACCCGCCGGCCCTTTAAGCCGTGCAGAGCATTTATTTACTTGCAAGTAAAGTATATACGATTTGCCATTCATATCCAATAAAAAATTTCTTAATAATTCTGAATTTATAGAGAACATTGTAAGAAATATTTCAGATTTTTCGCGAAATTAGATCATTTATATCATCCTTCTCCTATCTCTTTTTGATGCCATATACTTTTCAAGAATAAATATGCACTGCTATATTTCTGTACTGAGATATTGTATAATTATCTAAATCGGAATTTGAGGAGAGTAAAAATATGAGTAAAGAGTATATCATTTCGGCATGTTCAGGAATGAAAATTGATGTTAAGCAGGGCCAAAGCATCACAGTGATCGATATTGAAGGCGGTCAAGTAGTGGATTTTTTCGCTGAAGCGGACGGAAATGAGAATGAATTTCTTTCAGCAGGAGTGACGATTGACTGTAACGAGTCTCTGAAAATAAATGTTGGTGATATTATTTATACAAATCTATACCATCCCATGATGGAGGTCATGTTTGACGATGTAGGAGAGCATGATTTGCTCCATCCATGCTGCCGGCCGGAAATGTATGACTTCTTCTATCATAATGGCAAAGATCATCCAAATTGCTTTGACAATATTAACAGAGCGCTTGGAGAGCAACGTCCCATTATCACACCCGTCAATTTATTTATGCACACGAAAATTAACACAGACGGCCGTATTTCCGTGGAAAAACCGATTTCAAAAGTAGGAGATAAAATTATATTAAAAGCTCTGATGGATATTACATTGGGAGTTGCCGCTTGCAGCGTTTCTGAAAGCAAATGCAATAGCGGGAAGTGTTCCCCGAGTTGAAGCCACATATGCTTACGATTCCTGGAATAGGACCTGTCACAGCCGCTGTCATTGCTTCAGAGTATGGCGATTTTAGTCGCTTCTCTTCTCCATCTCAAATGCTCTCATTTGCTGGATTAGAGCCTGGATACTATCAGTCTGGAACCATGGAGTTTCGTGGAAAAATGGTGAAGCGAGGTTCCTCACAGCTTCGTTATGTTCTGATGAACTGTGTTGTTCCATTAATTCGATTCGACCCGGTATTTGCTTCTTATTACCACAAAAAACGCACCGAGGGGAAACCTCATCGTGTAGCACTTTCTCACACCGCTAAGAAACTTGTGCGTGTGATTTATACGTTAGAAACCAAAGGCATTGACTATAGCACCGATAATCTTCGTTAACTGAGTAGTGGCAGTTGACAAATATTAGGTTTTTTCAAAATCCTCCTTGAGAAGGGTTTCTTAAGGTTACCATTTTTTAAATTTGAACTTTTTATGGTTTTCTATTGACTTTTAATAGTTAGTCTCCTTGTAAACACAAAATCAATATTATTTTTGAGGTCACAATTTTTGACCTCAAACGTTATCTTCTTTACGATGCACCGGCCATTTCCCTGCCCTCAAACCACGCCGCCAGTGCCTCTTCCACAATTTTGGCTACATCCCCAGGCTTTGTATCCGCAAAATATCTCTCATACACATCTGCCGGCAGTTTTATATTTTTGCCAATATCCGCTTTTTTCTGCGTTCTGTTTCCGGCAAACCCCATTATCCGGTCTGCCGTTACTTCCCCCTCTATATCCTTAATAGCCCTGGTTATCTTGCCATCCAGCTTTATCCTGCCCTGCTCCGCCAGTTCAGACACCACATTCTGCTCCTCATCAGACAAGTATGATAAATCCACTGCCGCTACCAGAGGCAGTGATCCATCATCCAATCGCTCCTTTAACGGCTGGCTCAACTGATTAACCCTTATATACCTGGCAATATTTCTTCCGGTCATACCATACTCTTTTCCAACAGCATCCCGGTTTTTCAACTTGTGGACATCATGTCCACAAGTCTCTTCCATGTCCGAATCGTTTAATCTTGCAATCTCCTGTAAAATGTCATTTCTCTTGCCCTGGCTGATGACCTTCTCATATCGTTCCGCCAGTACCGCAGCCTTTTCTGACGGAAGCAGTTCTGCAAATCCCCTCTGTATTACATTAGTCTCAATCACATACACATAGGCTTCTTTTTCGGACAGATCTCTTTTAACAATAACCGGTATCTCCGTCAGGCCCGCAAGCCTACCCGCATTCTGGCGGTTATGTCCGGCAAGCATTTCATAACCGCCGGAATTCTTCCAAACAATCAGCGGACTTAAAATCCCATGTTCACGGATGCTCTCCACCATATCATCTAACCGCTCCCCCTCATACAGCCGGAAGGGGTGTTTGCGAAACGGATGGACACTATCAATGGGCAGCATCTCAATTCCATTGACCAGAACCGCAGTATCCTCACCACACAACACATCTAAGGCATCATTAAAAACCTTTCGTTTTGGAGCATTAGCCTTCATCTGCAATCAACTCCTTTGCAAATCTCCGATAAGCAATACCGGCATTCGCCTTGGGGCTATACTGCTCAATCGGCATACTATAATAAATACTCTCCCCGACCTTTACCGTATTGGGAATCCTGGTTTCAAAGATGCGAAGCTGCTCCTGAAAGTTATCGGTTACCTGCTCGGTCAGCACTTTGCATAACTTCGTCCTGGACTCACACATGGTCAGCAGGATTCCGGCAATTCCCAGGTCAGGATTGATTCTTCGCTTAATCTTCATGACCGTCCTGATAAAATCCTGCATTCCCATCATAGCAAGAAGCTGTGGATTCACCGTGATAATCACCTCGTTTGCCGCCGCCAAAGCATTGATGGTCAGCGTACCCAATGACGGACAGGTATCAATCAGAATATAATCGTATCTCCCACGCAACGGCTCCAAAATGCCGGACAGCATTTTCTCTGCTCCCATTTCCAATCTCAATTTTGCATCCACAACTGATAAATAAATGGATGCAGGAATGAAATCCACCCCATCCTTCTCTCTTATGTACCTTTTGGGAGCTGGCAGCTTTGTATCATCAATCACCGCCATCATCAGATGCCCGATGGTATGTTCCAACTCCCCAGTATTCTCAATCCCAAAACACGTAGTCAAATTGGCCTGGCTGTCAAAATCTACCGCCAGCACTTTCTTACCCAGCTTTTGCAGGGAGTATGCCAGATTTAATGTGGTCGTGGTCTTACCCACGCCACCTTTCTGCGAACCAATCATATATATCTTACCCATAAATCAATACACTCCTTTCCCCTCTGCCACTTTACCTGACAGTTGCAGTTCTTCAAAGGTATCAATAAAATTTGCTGTCTCCATTGGCGTAATAACCAGCCTTCCCTCTTCACACTGAACAGATACTGGCATATCGGGTGTAAATCCCCATTCTTCCAGCCATGCGCCTTTTAACATAAGCATTGGTGTAGGCTTATACTTATATCCGGACTGTTCGCAGACTTTTAGCTTTCTATTTTCTTTTCTCATATTATCTACCATCCTTTATGAAATTTACAGTACAGCACGGGATTTAGTTCAAAAACATCTATGAACCAGATAAACATACGATTTAAAATACATTAGATTGGATTCTATATGTATAGAGCAATACTGTAAAATAGACTTGTTCAAGATTAACTATTGCAGCAGATTTGGCGTTGTAAGGTCCCTGTCTTTTAGTAAGCAAAACTGATTTATAGCCGTGGTACAAAAACACAGGTTTAACTCTCCCACAGCGCCCGGTTCACATTAAACCCGGCCGAAACTTGTCAACCAATATTACAACGCCCAGTTGCAACCCGTCAGCATTTATAAGGACTTCGGACCTTCACACCTCCCAGTGCGGTTGCTTTAATTGCAGAAATATATTTCACCATCCATAAATGGTTTTACAAATTTTCAATAATATATTTTTCAGCACTTGATTATATTTATTTCGTATTTGCTTATTTTATATTAGCATATGTTAATATTCTTGTCAACGCCAATATTAGTATTTACTAAAATTACTTTCGTTCATACTAATTTTATGTTAAAATATGCTTATGCAAACAAAGGTGGTGATATAATGATGCGGTATTATAAGCTGTTCGATTTGCTTTCACGCCGTGATATGAAAAAAACTGATTTATTAGAAGTGATTTCTGCTCCCACGCTTGCCAAACTCTCAAAAGGGGAAAGCGTTACAACAGATGTCCTTTGCAAGATATGTGCATTTTTAGATTGTCAACCCGGAGACATAATGGAATATATCAAATAAAGGCTCTATAGCAAAAGCAGGTACTCCACATCATCACGGAATACCTGCTTCTATATTTGCTTTCATCAAATCATCTTAAAATGCCTTAGCGCATCTTCAATCGCTTCTTCTTTTTCCAATGGTACTTGTGGAACTTTAGCTTTTCCATCACCAACATTATAGTTAATTCTCTCAATCAAACCGTGCTTCCTTTTAACCTGCGCAATATATAACTGTGATACTTTAAGCCCTGTTTTATCAAGCACATACTGCTTTATCTTATCATAAGTCGCTTTACTTTCTGCAATTGTCAAATCCATCTCATCAAGCTCAATTTTAACCTCAATAGATTTGGCCGACTTTAGTTTGGACAAAAGAACAACCGTCTCCACATGCCCAGTCCCCCCAAACATATCCACCGGCCAAGCCTCGACAGCCCGGTACCCATTCCCCATAAACCACCGAAGATCTCTAACAAGTGTTTCCGGCCCGCAGGAGACATAGACCACACGTTCCGGACCCATCTTGGCGACCGCGTCAATGAATTCCTTCGTACTTCCGCTTCTTGGGGGATCCATCAAAATGACGTCCACCTTTTCTCCCTTTTCCGCCATATTTACGATAAACCGTCCGGCGTCATTGCAGTAGAACTGGATATTCTTTACATCATTCATTTTTGCATTCTGTACTGCGTCACGGACTGCATCAGGGTTCAATTCCACCCCAATCACCTCTCCGGCCTTCCTGCTTGCAATCAGGCCAATGGTACCGATACCGCAATATGCATCTAAAGCCTTCTCTTTTCCGGTCAGTCCAGCCAGTTGCAGGGCCTTATTGTAGAGAAGCTCCGTCTGCGCAGAATTCACCTGGTAAAACGACTTCGAAGAAATCCTGAACCGGAGTCCGCACAGCACATCCTCAATGTAGCCTCTGCCATAAAGCACGTGCTCTTTATCGCCCAGCACCATGCTTGTACTTCTATTGTTAATATTCTGAATAATCGTCGTAATCTCAGGATGCTTCTCTCTGAGAGCCTTCACGAAATTATTTTTCGACGGAAATACCGGCGAAGCCGTCACCAGTACCACCATAATTTCCCCTGTGGCAAATCCGCGTCTGACAAGAACATGCCTCAAAAAGCCATATCCTGTATCCTCATCAAATGTCCGGATCTTGAATGATTTCAGCATCCCTCTGATAGTCCCGATAATCTCATCTGCCTTCTCATCCTCAATCAGGCATTTCTCAACCGGGACAAGAATATGCGTTCCTTCTTTGTAAACGCCGGAGAGCGGATTTCCCTTTCTGTCATGCCCAAATACGGCATGTACCTTATTCCGGTAATGCAGAGGCTCCTTCATCCCAATAATTGGCTTCACCGGACAGATTCCTTTTAAGAGTTCCTCCATCCGCTTCTGTTTTTCAGCGAGCTGCTGTTTGTAAGGAAGGTGCAGAAGCTGACATCCGCCGCACTGTTCATAAACAGGACAGGGCGAGTTCCTTTTCCTGCTGCCATTCCCGGTATTTTTTACACTTTCCTCATTCTTTCCGTCTGCTCTTTTATTCCCGAAGCGGTCTCTGCCGTAAAAATCCTTACTGTTTTTTCCGCGAAAAGCTTCCTTCACCTGCTTTTGAGAGAAGTCACTCTCCCCCGCTCCGCTTTTACTGCTGCCTGCTCTGCCCTTCCTCTTATCTGTTCCATTTTCCCATTTATCGGCTCCACGCTTCTTATCCGCTCCAAGGCTCCCTATGCCTGTCCCACTCTTCCTTTTATCCGTTCCGCTGTTCCCGGCATCCGCCCTGTTTTTTCTCATTTCCACTTCATTCTTCCCGGTGTCCACGCCACTCTTCCTCGTATTCGCTCCGTTCTTCCCCATATTCACACCGCTCTTTCTCGTATCCGCCCCATTCCCCTTATCAACGCGGCTCTTCCCTATTTCCGCCCTGCCCTTTCTCGTATTCACTCCGCTCTTCCTCTTTTCCATGCTGCTCTTCCTCATTTCCGCCCCGCTCTTTCTCTCATCCACGCCGCTCTTCCTCTTTTCCGCCTCATACTTCCCAAAACCATTCCCACTTTTCTCCATCCCAGCCTCCCTTATCAATCTCTTCCATTTACATCCACATATTCTCAGAAAATTCAAGCTTGTATCTCATGTTATCCACATTTATCGCCCATTTCATCCACATTTCCACAACTCGTCATCTAAATCCCAGCCAATCATCCACAATTGCTAATTTATCCGGCTCAATCATCCACACTTCTGAACACTTTTTTCCACCGTTCTTTTTTAAAATGCACGGCAAATATCAATCCTCTGAGACATTCGTCTATTGCCATAGCCACCCAGACGCCCTCCAGGCCCCAGCCAAATATGATTCCGAATACCCATGCCCCGACAAAGGCAACTCCCCATTGAAAACTTACGCCGACTACTGTCGGTGTGACCGCATCTCCGACGGCGATCAGACATTTCGTCATTACTATATTGACGGCTCGTCCTATTTCCAGAAAAATTTCAATAAACAGAATCCTACGCCCCAGTGCAATGATCTCCGGATCATCCGTGAATATCAGAAAGATATAATTGCTGCCCAAGAACAACAGAACCGCCAGGCCCACACAGGCCGCCAGAGCCACCTTCTGCGTCGCATTCACTCTTTTCTGGATTAAATCAATTTTCTTCGCCCCTATCAGATATCCCAATACAATCTGGGTTGCCGAAGCAATCGCCATCGCATAAACATAGGCCAGATTAGCGAATATACTGCAATACCCCTTTGTGACCGTCACCATCGTGCCGAAGGAATTGACAATTCCCAAAATGCACATCTGTGACATATTATAAGAGAAACTCTCCACACCGGAGGGAACCGCCAGAAGGCAGAGTTTTTTCATAATCTGAACCGGAAACGGCTTTAAAAACCGCAGTCCCAGCTTCACGTTAGTACGCTTCACAAACAGCAGGATCATCAGCCCCAGTCCCACCAGCTTACTGATATCCGTAGAAACAGCCGCACCTACTGCCCCAAGCCTCGGCATGCCGAACCAGCCGTTGATTAAAATTGCGTTTCCAATAATATTCATAACATTCATAACAATGGAAACTATCATGACTTCCTTCATCATCGCAAACGCCCTGATAATCGCGGAGAAGATTAGGTAAAGTCCCTGCACTGTGATACATGCCCCGACGATAAGCAGATACAGCGAAGCTTCATCAAATATTTCCTCCGGCACACGAAGTGCTTTGTAAAGCGGCTTGTAACCTGCAAATACCAGAAGTGTGGACAGCAGGCTTACCACCGTGATCATCAGAATCGACACCATACAGGTTCTGGACGAATTTGCCTTATCCTCCGCCCCAAGGTATTGTGATAAAATTACCGTAGCTGCCGTAGATGCCATGCTGAGTACAATAATCACCAGATTCATAATCTGGTTCGCATTAACAATGGATGCCACCGACTGCTGGGAAACACGGCTGACCATCATCTGGTCAATATTTCCTACCAAAAGCTGTAAAAGCAGCTCAACGAATATTGGCAGTGACATAAAAAACAGGTTCCTGTTCGTATTCATTTTATCTATATCAGTCTGATGTCTCATGGTTTTGCCCTATCTATCCTTATTTTATATTGATTTTATAATAGCTTCTTCTATTGATTTTCCCATTACTTCCTCAGTTAAATCTTATATATCTGCTATCAATCTATCGAAATATCCCAAACTTCGTTATTATAGTCGATATGCCCTGTCAAATCAATACAAACATTGATTAAAATATTGCTTTTTCGCCGTGGCTTGGTATAATAGGAGAACATATCCGTTTTTCCACGATTCAGCGCTAATTACAAGTGGACCCGTTACCGGATATATTACAAATACTGAATTTAAGTTACGGTATAACCATACAAACAATAGAAAACGTCAGCAGACTAAAAGGAGTAAGAATATGAATCCATCAGCCGCAGCCCATCAGGCTGTTTCACCGAACGAAATCTATATTGATCAGACACTGTACACCGGCCGACCGGATAATTTCACTCTCCGTCTGCCCAAAGAACAGCGTGTTTATACTCTCCTCGATTCACTGGGGCTTTCCTATACCAGGATTGATCACGACCCGACGGAGACAATCGAAAGCTGCCATGAGGTGGAACGGCTTCTGGACATCCGCATCTGCAAGAACCTGTTTCTCTGCAATGCCCAGAAAACCAGCTTTTACCTTCTGATGATGCCCGGTGACAAGAAATTCCGCACCGCAGTATTTTCCAAGAAAATGGGATGTTCCCGTCTTTCCTTTGCCGATGCCGCACATATGGAGGAGTATCTCGATATCACCCCGGGTTCTGTCAGCGTCCTCGGCCTGATGAATGATCCGGAAAACCATGTCCGCCTTGTCATTGACGAAGATATCCTGAAAGATGAATATATCGGCTGCCATCCCTGCATCAATACCTCCAGCCTGAAGATTAAAAAAGACGATTTAATCGGCAGGATCCTTCCTGCCATTCACCATGAATACACTCCGGTCGAACTGGATTGGTGAGAGCAGCTTAACAATTAACAGCGAAAGGCGGCCGCCCTATGAAATTATCGTCATTTTTCCACCTGGCCTGTTTCAGTATTAAAACAATTCTTTTGAGGCAGAAAAATCCGATTCTCGGAACTATTATTTTGACAGATAAATGCAATCTTTCCTGTAAGCACTGCTCTGTAAATAATATTACCGCCGTCCTCCATCCCTACCGCCAAATCAGGGCCGAGATGGAAAAGCTGTACGGTATGGGCATCCGAATCCTGTTTTTTTGCGGAGGTGAGACCTTCCTATGGAATGATGGTGATAAAACGCTCCGTGATCTGGTCAGAGAGGCCAGGGAGATGGGTTTCCTCATTGTAAATACGGTGACGAACGGAACCTTTCCCCTGGATTTGCCTGAGGCGGATCTTATCCTGCTGAGTCTTGATGGGGATAAAGAAAAGCACAATGAGATCCGTGGAGACACCTATGATCGGATTATGGAAAATATAAGAAATGCCTCCTCCGATAATATCTGCTTCTATATGGCAATAAACCGGATTAACAGGCATACGGTCCGTGACGTATGTATCAAAGCCAGAGACACTGATAACGTGCGGGCCGTTTCTTTTAATTTCCACACCCCTTATCCCGATACCGCAGAGCTTGCCCTTTCCAGGGAAGAAAAAGCCGGCTGCTGTGATGCCATTGCCCTGATGAAAAAGCAGGGAGCTCCTGTTTTCAACTTGCTTAGCGCATTTCCGTATATCATAAACAACAGCTTTCCAACGCCCTGCCATCAATGTATTGTAATGGAAGACGGGGAAATCAGCACCTGCGGCAGATGCATCCACAGTCCGGGCCTGTGTGAACAATGCGGCTATTTTTTCGTGGCGGAATATACCCTGCTGTTCAGCGGAAACATAAAGATCATAGCCGAACTTCTCTGTACCTATCTCAAATACATATAATGAATGCGGTGTACAAAGCAATATTTTTTATAAGACATCAGACAAAATGCATGTAAGAGTCAGCGCCAGGAGGATTTATGGGATTTGTCACTACTCTCACACGGATGTGGTTCACCAGGACGCTCCGTCCGTTTACCTTTAAAAATGAATATGATTCCCGGTTGAATTACGTGGAATGCACGGGACTTGGACTTTACGTTCATCTGCCGTTTTGCAGTCAGCTTTGTTCCTTCTGCCCTTACTGCAAGGAGCTGTATTCGGCGGAAAAATGCAGCCTCTACATCGACGCTTTAATTAAAGAAATCCACCTGAGCGCAGGACGCCAAAAGGAGAAGAAGCCGGTCACCAGCCTCTATTTTGGCGGCGGAACGCCTGCACTTGCGGCCCCCCGTCTGAAAGAAATCATTGATGCTTTGCAGGAGCATTTTATCATTACTGAAGGCATCGGCCTCGAACTGCATCCGGACAATGTGACCAATGAGACGCTCCGGCTTTTGAAAGAAGCCGGCATCACTAAAATCAGCATCGGAATCCAGTCATTTCAGGACAAATATTTAAATATCCTGGGCCGCCGCGCGTTCGATTGTAAGCGCATGGCTGAGGCTTTGTCGAATTTTTCCTTTGAAACGGTCTCAATGGACTTTATATTTGCACTGCCCGGTCAGACATCAGAAGATTTGAAAAACGATATTGAAACTGCCTTTGCTAACGGAGCCAACCATATCGCAATCTATCCATTGATTGACTTCACCTTCACGGACAGCCGGATAAAGCCGCTGAAAAAGAAGGAAAAGAGAAAACTTCTGGATGAAATCACCCTCTACTGTAAAGAGATGGGATACCGACGCGATTCCATCTGGACCTTCTCCAATTCCGGCACCGCCGGATATTCATCCATGACAAGAGATAATTTCCTTGGTTTTGGCTGCTCTGCCACAACGCTTTTAAAGGACCAGTTTAAAATCAACACCTTTTCTGTGGCGGAATATCAAAAAAGGATTGAGGAGGGGAAACTTCCCACTTCTCTGACTCTGCGTTTTTCCGAAAGACAGCGTATGGTGTATTACTTATTCTGGACCGCCTACAGTACCAGAGTAAATTCAAAAGACTTTGAAGTGTTTTTCAACACGCCTCTCAAAAAAGCATACGGCCCCGAGCTTTGGCTTGCTAAAAAGCTGGGCTTTGCCACCGAGGAGAACGGAGAATACCGGATGACGCTCAAAGGAGCTTTCTATTATCACTACTATGAAAACTTTTATACACTTTCCTATATCGATAAAATGTGGGGGATTCTGCGCAGGGAAGCCTTTCCTGAAGAAATTCATTTTTAATCTGCCTGACGGCAGGCCGTTTAAAAAGCCAGAAAGAATATCGCTCGCGGGATTCTCCGCCTGACGCGGGCCGCTGTGGCGACATGATTCCCAAGCGCCGCAGGCATTGGCTCACTTAACAGGAGTATTTTCCCGTTAAAAAAGGGCTGTAAAAAACCTCCCCAAAAGAAAAATCGCTGAGTTCGTGAGACTTCAGCGATTTTTTTGGTATCATTAATTATGCGGCCGGCTGATATTACCAATAAAAATCATACACCACATCAGTTGAAATTACCGCCCCTTTTCATCAATGAAAATCTTTCTCCAAATCATATCCCATCACGGTCAGATAATTCTTGATTACAGCTACGGCCCCATCCACGCCAATATGAGTGGTGTTGATTACCAGGTCATAATTGTCCAGCTCCTGCCAGTCACGTCCCGTGTAATATCTGTGATAATCGCGGCGTTCCCTGTCTATCCTCTTGATATTCTTCAATACCTCTTTCTCATCGTAAAGATCCTTTTCCCTGATTCTTGCCTCCCTCACTTCGATGTCTGCATACAAATAGACGCGGAGCAGTCCCTCCATTCCGTCCAGGACATAGTTGGCGCACCTTCCGATGATGACGCAGGATTCTTCCGCCGCCAGTTTCCGGATTACCTCCGACTGGAACCGGAACAGGTTGTCGGCGGAGATCAGATCCGAACCAAAGGAGGGAGCGCCTTTTTCCGGTGTCAGACTGCTGATAATCTTATACAGCAGCTTATTTCCCGCCTTCTCGTCTGCCAGGTGAAAATAGCTTTCCTTGATTCCGCTTTCATCTGAATTCATCCTCAGGATATTCTTGTCGTAAAAACCAAGTCCCAGTTCTTCTGCCAGCCTTCTGCCGGTGTCGGCTCCGCCGCTGCCATATTGTCTTCCAATGGTGATAACTACTTTTTTCCCTGCCATAATAACGCCTCCCCTTCACATTGATCGACCTTTATTGTATCTACATTATAACACACTATCCCATTGTTTTCTATTTATTTTCCATAATATTCCTAATTCTGCTATCCGCAAAGCTTCGCAAGAACACGGTCCGCCGTCTGGCTTGTTGTAGCCGTGCCGCCGAGGTCGGGCGTCAGGACACTGCCCTCCTCTAAGACGGCCTCGATTGCGGACAGGACCCTGCTTCCCATATCCTCATGGCCGAAGAAATCCAACATCTGGCTGGCCGACCAGATGGCCGCAAGAGGGTTGGCCTTCCCCTGCCCGGCGATATCCGGGGCAGAACCGTGAATCGGCTCAAACATCGATGGATATATCCTTTCCGGATTCAGGTTCGCACCGGCGGCAAGCCCCATTCCGCCTGCAATCGCCGCTCCCAAATCCGTCAGAATATCGCCGAACAGATTGGAGGTGACTACTATCTCAAACCGCCGTGGGTCTTTCACCATCAGCATGCTTGCGGCGTCAACCAGATAGGAGTGGGTTTCCACATCCGGGTATTCTCTGGAGACTTCCTCAAATATCTGATCCCAGAATACCATAGAATAATTCAGCGCATTTGCCTTGCTGATACTGGTCAGGCTTTTCTTCCTCTCCCTTGCCAGCTCAAACGCATACCGGATGATTCTCTCACAGCCTGTCCTTGAGAAAACACCGTCCTGTATCACCACTTCGTTGGGCTTTCCTTTAAACAGCCAGCTTCCGCTTCCCGCATACTCCCCCTCGCTGTTTTCCCTGACAAAGAGCATGTCTATGTCTTCCCGCCGTACGTCTTTTAACGGGCAGGGTGCCCCCTTCAGAAGTGTGATCGGCCTCAGATTCACGTACTGGTCAAAGCTTTTCCTGATTGTCAGCAGCAAATCCCACAGGGAAATATGATCCGGCACGCCGGGATAGCCTACCGCACCAAGATAAATCGCGTCAAATTTCTCTAAGCGGCTGATCCCGTCCTCCTCCATCATTCTGCCATGTTTCAGGTAATACCCGCATCCCCAGGGAAACCAG
>OGGQ01002126.1_pt1 | contig 22698 bp, 19 predicted proteins | sample 1571191 | NCBI WGS metagenome assembly OGGQ01 (sample SAMEA2582061, study PRJEB24529) | metagenome | biome: Human gut stool | place: China | collected 2011
AAAGTATATATATCCGGTGATAATAAGGGAATTACATTTCACCAAGTTCTGCCAGGAATAATCTGCTTTATGTCATTTGATTTGTACTTAATGTGTTGTAATATAATGATCTATGAATTTAAGTCTAATGTGAATCAGGGTTTGTTGCGTAAGAGAGACGTTATAGGCTTATTGAAGAATGAAGAGATAATTTCGAATAAAATATTCAATATTTTTATAAACGAAGAGCTGGATTTATTATATTAATTTTATCTATATCTTTCTTTTTGTAGGCGTTACTTCTTCCTCTGTTCTCTTATCTGTGCTGTTTTTGTCAGACGTTTGTCTGGTATTAGCTACTTGGTGGTGAGTTCGCTTCTTAAGATTGTGACTGCTTGGATGGATAAATAAATGATAGATTGGATAGCATGCTATAAACTTATCCCGAAAACGAAGTAGAACCGGTTCTCGTAAGGGTTTGCTATCAGTTTGCCAAAGATGGCCGGAGTAAATCCGGAGGAAATATTCAAGGTCTTGGTAGCCGAAAGTCCGACATTAACTACATTCAGTTTGTCTGCGTATTCTCCTTCCCACGGAGTGAATCCTGCTTCGACGGCCAAGTCTACCCCCTTTACTGTGAATGGGTAACTGAATTCACAATAACTGGACCAGGCACGCTCCTCATTTTCCCGATAGTCATTTCCGGCAAAGGTGGTGTACCAGCCTATGGATAAAGGGAAACGTTCACTGACTGTGTAGACGGCTCCTGCCTCAAAAGTATGTCCCGTAGTTCGGGGAGTATAGTGAAAGTATTTGAAAGGCTCGTCTTCGCTTTGATAGAAATAGTTGTTGAGACACAGTTGCAGATTTTTATATTCGTATTCCAGTGTAAGGTCTATTTCATTGTTTTCATTTCTGAATTCTGTCGATCCCCATGCTGATAAGGTCCATCCTTTCCACTCTACACCCAAAGTGGGTTGTACGGAAGCATTTCCATTCTTCATTCCACGCCAGATGTAGCTGCTGACAAGGTCTGCATTGATAAAAACTTCTTGTGCCTGTGTTGCAACCGAACAGATGGTCAGGACTGCAAGTATCCATATTTTCTTCATATTGCTGATAGGTATCTTTTTCGGGCTGCAAAGATAGATAATTACTGTTAAAATCCCTCTGTTCGTTGATTCTATTTCCTTTGCAGGCGACTTTATCGTCAAAAGAGCCCTCTTGGTCGACTTCTTTTGCAGGGGTAGGACAAAGGAGGTATTTTTGTAAACAGACATTCAAGACGAACTTTTTGGAGTATGAAACAAATTAATAAGCAGAAGTTACTGGAGCAGATGGTTTATCTCGTCATTTGGCTGACGGTTATCTCTGTGCCGTTGGTGGGTGATTATCTGTTTGCTTCCATTAGCCCGGTACATACGTTTAGTTGGCAGACCATACGGATGGCATGGTTGCTGACTCTGCCTTTCATTCTGCTTTTCGTAGTCAATAACTATTTTCTGGCTCCCCGGCTGTTACTTCGGAAACGGTATTGGGCTTATGCACTTTCATTAGCAGGAGTCGTGACTCTGCTTTTTATTTTGTATCCTTCTATCAATCCTCCTCAACATAAACAATTTCAGAATCTGATGCCGATGCAACCCCGCCGCTATCCGGAAGGAAAGGTGTTACCGGATAGGGAGAGGGAGTTTCCCAATACATTTCCGGAGCATTCGTCACCGCTCCTTTTGCCGAAACAGGAGCTTGATATGCGCTGGCGGGGCCCGCATCCTCTTCCGGGATATTTTCTCGGACGACTTTCACTGGCATTACTTGTGGTAGGCATTAATGTGGCTATCAAACTCTTGTTCAAGTCGATGCGTGATGAAGAAGCATTGAAAGAGTTGGAACACCAGCATTTGCAATCGGAGTTGCAGTATCTGAAGTATCAGATAAATCCGCATTTTTTTATGAATACCCTTAATAACATACATGCGTTGGTCGATATGGATGCCGGCAAGGCAAAACGTACTATTGTCGAACTTTCCAAACTGATGCGTTATGTGCTTTATGAAGCCAGCAACCGGACGATTTTGCTTTCACGCGAGATACAGTTTTTGGACAATTATATTGCCTTGATGAAATTGAGGTATACCGGGAGAGTCCGGATCGAATGCTGTATGCCCGATGAGGTGCCGGAGGTGCAAATTCCTCCTTTGCTTTTTATCTCTTTTGTCGAGAATGCCTTCAAACATGGAGTAAGTTATCAGGAAGAGTCGTTTATCCGGGTTTTTATGTCTGTCGAGGATGGCAGACTTGCCTTTCGTTGTTCGAACAGCAATCACGGGCGATCTGTGGAACAACACCACGGCATCGGGTTGGAGAATATCCGCAAGCGGCTGAGGTTGCTATTCGGACAAGATTATACTTTATCTATCAACGAACGTGACGATAGTTTTAATGTTTTACTAATTATTCCGTTATTATGATCAAATGCATTGCTGTTGATGACGAGCCCTTGGCGCTCGAGCAATTGACGGGCTATATAGCCCGTGTCCCTTTCCTGCAACTGATAGCCTCGTGCCAGGATGCATTCAGTGCCATGCAGGTGTTGTCGGAAGAAGAGGTCGACCTGATGTTTGTCGATATTCACATGCCCGATCTGAACGGGCTCGATCTGGTGCGTTCGTTAGTGGTGAAACCCCTGATTGTGTTTACAACCGCCTATCCGGAATATGCCGTCGAGGGGTTCAAGGTAGATGCAGTCGACTATCTGCTGAAGCCATTTGAATTTCAGGATCTGCTGAAAGCAGCCGATAAGGCACGTCGGCAATTTGAGTATCATTTGCAAGATAACGGGGGAGGGACGGAAACTGATTTATTGGAAAAGGACGGTTCATTGTTCGTTAAGTCCGAATATAAGATTATCCGCATCAATGTGGCAGACATTTGCTATATAGAAGGTATGAGTGAGTATGTACGCATCTATACCGATACGGCGGATAAGCCCGTAGTGACTTTGCTGAGTATGAGAAAGCTGGAAGAACGCTTACCACAGGAGATGTTCATGAGGGTACATCGGTCTTATATCGTCAATCTTCGGAAAATAACCGAAGTTTCCCGGTTACGCATCATTTTCAATAAGAATATATATATACCGGTGGGAGATAACTATAAGGAAAGATTCACAGAATATATTAACAAGATTTGTGTCAGCAGTTAATGACCGGATGTTAGGGTGGTGAAGTTCTTTTTGAGCATGTGCCGGAAGTTTATCACAGATGAACAGATTGTATAGGGCAGTACAGGGATTTCGGTTGCCTGTAAGTGTATATCCTTATAAATCTGTTCATCTGTGGTGAAAGAGACTTTAAGACCTGTTGTTGTCTTAGTCTTGCAATGTTTTACTTAATTCCCAGTTTCTTTGCGATATCCTTGGGAAGGGCATCTTTGTGAACCAGAATATTCATAGTCTTGTAAGCAACAAAAGCTTTAGAAGCATACCAAGTACCTTTGTACTTGTTGTTTGTACCCCAAGAGTTCTTAACCATGAAGTATTCTTTGCCGTTCTGGTCTTTAGCGATACCATAGATAATCATTCCATGGTCATCAGTTGTTTCCCAATTATCGAAAGCTGTCTGACGCATTTCCTGAGTGATTTTCATTTCCGGCAATGGTTTTGAAGTCAACTCTTTGCGTTTGTCGGCAGCAGTCATTCCTGTCCAGCGTGCCATGTCCGATCCTGTCAGTTCGGCACCTTTGGCTGCATCCGGAACTACAGCGATACCGTCACGGGTAAATCCTTCTTCGCTCACGTCGCTACCCCATGCAAATGTATATCCGTTCTTTACAGCGTTATCCATTACAGCCATAAATTCGTCGAGCGGCAGGTTGTATGACAATCCGTTACGCCAGTTGTCCTGGATTTCGATGGCAAACTGAGAATAGAACGGGTGATGTGTGTACGAAGTCAGAGATACATAGTCGTCCGGATTAAGTCCCAAAGACTGTGCAAAAGTCATCGGAGTATACTCTTTGTTTTTGTAAGTGAACTTTTCCGGGCATTGTCCCAGGTAAGTATCATAAATAGCGCAAAGGCCCTTCTTCCATACCGGAGTCAGTTTCTTCAGATTACCTTTGGCAATAGCATTAACATAGGCTCCTGCTGTTGCATCCAGTTCGTTGTGAACAGGCAGTGAGTCACCATACATGATTCCCGGCATAGCATCCTGCGGTACAAGTCCGTAGTTCTTCATACAGAACATGATATCATAGAAACTTCCTCCCGGAGAGAAAGAACTGTCGCCATGATAGCGAACGTAGTTAACAGCGCGGTCAACCATCGTGTGGTGTACAACGAACATTTCAGAAAGATCGTATTCACCCTTTCCTGTGCGGAGCAATTCCGATTCGAGAAAACCGAGGCTTGAGAAGCTCCAGCAAGTGCTCGAACGGTTCTGATTCTTAATGGATGTAATCGGGTTTTCTTTCACAGTAGTGAAAACGAAGCCTTCTTCTTGTGGTTTGTCTTGGGCCAATGCACTCAGACTGATCAGGCCTAAAGCGGCCAGGAGGATTGTCTTTTTCATTATTATGTCGTTTTTATTAATATTTATGCGACAAAGATAGCTGAATATCCCCAAATATGGAAATGAACGTCTATCTTTACTGCTATATTTTAGCGTTTTATTCTCGTTGTCGCAGCATTGTTTCTATATTCTTTGGGCGAAACTCCCACATATTGTTTAAAATATTTGCCAAAGAAAGACTGTGTCGGAAAATTCAGTTGGTCTGCTATCTCTTTTATGCTCAGATCAGATTCCTCCAATAATTGTTTCGCTTCGGTTATCACCATCCGTACGATCCATTGCAAGGCACTATCTCCTGTTTTCTCCTTGATGATGGCCGAGAAATAACGGGGAGTGATATGCTGCATCCTTGCATAAAAAGAGACGTCACGTTCCTTGCGATAGAAACGGAACAGAGACAGCATGAAATTCTGAAAGACAACATCTTTTTTCCCTTGTTGTAAAGGCTGCAAGGGCTGGTTGGTAAAATACATGTTTAAGATTTCATAGCAGATAGTCTGTCCCATCGATTTTATCAGTTCCAGTTTCAGATGCTGGTACTGGACATTCTCCTTCTGGCAGTCTTCCGCATTTATCCTATCCCATAGATTATTCAGCAAATATTCAAAATGGGCACATTGTTCACCGGACAAGGAGACACATGGATTTTTCCGCATAAAGAGCTGGCTTTCCACATTTATCACTTTGTTTACAATCGGTAGAATATAGTAAAAGTCCACTTCAACCATAATCCCCTCGGCATCTTCACTCTTATGCAACAAGTGCACCAAGGTAGAAGCCATATAGATATAAACATCCCCGGGTTTGATATGATAATGGCAACCTTCCAAAGAGACTTCCACACTGCCGCGTTGACAATAGAAGATACCACATTTATTGAATGTCGAAATTATTTGTCCCTCTTTAAGTATTTGAAACGTATCACTGGTAAGCAGAATTCTCCGAAAAGGCATTTGTTGTTCTATCATTCTTCTGTTCTTAAATTATAAACCGGCTACAAAATAAATACAAATCGCAAAGTTTTTACCTGTATACAGACTGAAAAAGATACAAATAGAACAATTTATCATTCATTTCAACCTTTCTATCTCCTCCCTTCCCAATAACTTTGCATATGAAATACAAAAGTACGCAAATTATGAAACAGATTTATCTTATTCTGACAGGGATTTTTCTTATGCTGTTTATTTCCTGTGCCCGGCACACCAAGGAAAATAAAGATTGTCAAACAGTAAAAATAGACACAGTCATTGCTGCTGATAAACAGAAATTTCTACAATTTCCGGGGAGAGTAAAAGCCGCTCAGGACATTAGTCTTTCTTTTCGGGTAAGTGGCACTATCAATAAAATATACGTGAAAGACGGGGCGCAGGTACGAGCGGGGCAGCTCCTGGCCGAATTGGATCCGACTGACTATCAGGTACAACTGGACGCTACGGAAGCTGAATACCGTCAGGTAAAGGCCGAAGCGGAAAGGGTCATGGCTCTCTATAAAGAGAACGGAACCACACCCAATGCCAATGACAAGGCTGTCTATGGACTGAAACAAATCACAGCCAAATATAAACATCATCAAGATCAGTTGGCATATACCCGCCTTTATGCTCCTTTCAGCGGATATGTACAAAAACGTTTGTTCGAAGCCCATGAGACCATAGGAGCCGGCATGCCTGTCATCTCGATGGTAAGTGCAGGTGCACCCGAGGTGGAAATCAACTTGCCGGCAGCTGAATATATCCGGCGTAACCGGTTCAACCGCTATCACTGTACATTCGATATTTATCCGGGAGAAACCTACCCGTTACAACTGATCAGTGTCACTCCTAAAGCAAATGCTAATCAGTTGTATACCATGCGACTTCAGCTAATACCCGGAAAACAGGCTGTTCCTTCTCCCGGAATGAATGCCATGGTGACTATCTTTTGCGATACAGATCGCTCCGGTACGTTATCCGTCCCTACCAGTGCCATCTTGCAGAAAGACGGAAAGTCGTATGTCTTTATCTACAATGCATCAGACCATACCGTATACAATTGTGAAGTATCTGTATTGCGGTTGACCAATGACGGGTACAGCCTTATTTCTTCTGACGGACTGCAACCCGGAGACAAAATCGTATCTTCAGGAGTACATCATATAGAAAACGGGGAAACCGTAAGAACTCTGCCTGAAATCACTCACACAAATATAGGAGGACTGTTATAATGGATATAAGTAAATGGGCATTCCATAATCGTAACCTGATTTATTTCCTGATAGCCGTCCTGATGTTCGGAGGAGCTTATTCCTGCTATCAGATGAGTAAACTGGAGGATCCGGAAATAAAGGTAAAACTTGCCATGGTGGTCACCACATATCCCGGGGCTTCGGCACATCAGGTAGAGTTGGAGGTGACCGATGTACTGGAAAAGAACATCCGCACCATGGGAAATATAGATAATATAGAAAGTTATTCTTATAATGATCTGTCACTTATACAGATTGAACTTCTGAGCACCGTGCCGGATGATGATGTGGAGCAATGCTGGGATATGCTGCGTCGCAAAGTCAATGATGCCCGGGCTTCACTGCCCGAAGGAGTCAGTGCTCCCATTGTAAAAGACGACTTCGGGAATGTGTACGGTATGTTTTACGCTTTGACCGGTGATGGTTTGTCTGATCGTGAGTTGTCGGACTATGCCGAACTGATTAAGCGTGAAGTCGGCGAACTGGAAGGGGGTAGACCGGATAGATCTGTATGGAAAGCGTCCGGAGTGCATCAACATCTCTTTGTTGCAGGATCGTATGGCAAATTTGGGTGTAAAGCCTGCTGAAGTTCTTGCTACCCTGAACGGTCAAAACAAGACTACCTATACCGGCTATTATGACAATGGTGACAATCGGATCCGTGTGACTGTCAATGATAAATTCAAGACGGTAGAAGATATAGGCAAAATGCTTATTCAAGGACATGATGACGACCAACTGCGTCTGAGCGACATCGCACAAATAGAGAAAGGCTATGAAGAGCCGGTCCGTAACGAAATGTACTATGACGGTGAGCGTGCACTGGGCATTCTGATAGCCGCTACCAGTGGTTCGGACATCGTGAAAGTGGGGCATGCCGTAGAGGCCAGACTGGCTGAACTCAAGGCCGAACGTCTGCCTGCCGGAGTCGAATATCAAAAGGTATTCTACCAACCGGAGCGTGTGGGCGAGTCATTGGGTACATTTGTCATCAACCTGATAGAGTCAGTCATCATCGTAGTGCTTATCCTGATGATTGCCATGGGATTTAAGAGCGGGGTTATCATAGGCATCAGCCTGGTGGTTACTGTTTTCGGTTCATTCTTGTTTCTTTATTCCGCAGGGGGAACCATGCAACGTGTATCCCTGGCTGCCTTTGTGTTGGCTATGGGGATGCTGGTCGATAATGCCATTGTCATTATCGATGGGATATTGGTAGATCTGAAAGCCGGGAAGGACCGGATGGAGGCAATGACCGCCATAGGACGGCAGACTGCCATGCCGTTGCTGGGAGCTACACTGATCGCCATCATCGCTTTCTTGCCGATTTATATGTCACCGGATACGGCAGGTGTCTATACGCGCGATCTTTTTATCGTACTTGCCGTTTCTTTGCTGCTCAGCTGGGTGTTGGCGTTGGTTCATGTACCGTTGATGGCTAACCGTCGTCTGCATTTTGCCGTAGAAGCCGATAGTGGTGGCAAACGGGTTTACAAGGGGAAGATTTATGCCGCATTACGTACGGCACTTCGTTTCGGATTGGCACACCGGTGGAGTTTTGTCTTTACCATGGTCGGTTTGCTGGCTCTTTCTGTTTTTGGCTATCAGTACATGCGGCAGGGTTTCTTCCCCGATATGGTTTACGATCAGCTCTACATGGAATATAAACTCCCCGAAGGGAACAACTATACCCGCGTAGAACAGGATCTGAAAGAGATAGAAGCTTACTTGAAAGGGCGTAAGGAAATCACCCATGTCACAGCTTCCATCGGTGGTACTCCCGGGCGGTACAATCTGGTGAGAAGTGTAGCTAACCCGTCACTCTCTTATGGAGAACTGATCATCGACTTCACCTCTCCCGAGGAGTTAGTAGACAATATGGATGAAATTCAGCACTATCTGTCGGCGACTTATCCGGATGCTTACATCAAACTGAAGCGCTATAACCTGATGTTCAAGAAATACCCCATTGAAGCACAATTTCTGGGACCCGATCCTGCTGTTCTTCACCAATTGGCCGACAGTGCACGCAACATCATGAAGAATACTCCCGAAGTATGTCTTATCACTACCGATTGGGAGCCTCAAATACCTGTCCTGACCATTGAATATGACCAACCTGCCGCACGCGCACTGGGTTTGAGCCGCAGTGATGTCAGTATGTCTTTATTGACTGCTGCCGGTGGCATTCCTATCGGATCTTTTTATGAAGGCATACATAAGAACAATATCTATCTGAAATGCCTGGATAAGGAAGGACAACCGATAGAGGACTTGGGCAATACACAAGTCTTTTCTGCCTTACCATCCCTGAGCGGGTTGTTGAACGAGGAGACCATGGTCAAGTTGAAGACTGGTACTCTTTCTAAAGAAGACCTGGTAGAAAGTATGATGGGGAGCACCCCGTTGCAGCAAATCAGCAAAGGAATCGATATTCGTTGGGAGGACCCTGTAGTGCCCCGTTACAATGGACAACGCAGTCAGCGTGTACAATGTTCGCCTGCTCCGGGCATTGAAACGGAGAAGGCACGACTGACCATTGCGGATAAGATAGAGCAGATACGCTTGCCCGACGGGTATTCATTGGTGTGGCAAGGTGAAAAGATAGCCAGCGACCAATCCATGAAGTATTTGTTCAAGAACTTCCCCTTAGCGATAATCCTGATGATCGCTATTCTGATTATGTTGTTCAAGGATTACCGTAAACCCATTATTATCTTCTGTTGCCTGCCGATGATATTCGTAGGGGTAGTGGCCGTGATGCTGCTTACCGGAAAGGTTTTCAACTTTGTAGCCATTGTGGGAACACTGGGACTGATTGGTATGTTGATTAAGAACGGCATTGTGCTGATGGATGAAATCACCTTGCAGATTAATGCCGGTATAGAACCGGTCACCGCGTTGATAGACAGTTCGCAAAGCCGTCTCCGTCCCGTAATGATGGCATCGCTCACCACTATTCTGGGGATGATTCCATTGCTGTCCGACGCTATGTTCGGTTCACTGGCAGCAGCCATTATGGGAGGGTTGCTATGCAGTACACTTATCACACTGCTTTTTATACCCATATTATATGCTTTATTCTTCAAGATAAGAAACGACTGATTAAAAAACGAGAACTGATGAAAAAGATAATTATACTTTCTCTTTGCTTTATGTTGTCGGGCTTCTGTGCTCCGGCATTCGCACAGGAGACACTCAGCCTGCAAGAGTGTCGCGAAATGGCATTGAAATACAATAAAGAAATGGCGGCTTCCATTAAACAGACGGAAAGCACCCACTACACAGCCAAAAGTTACAAAGGGAACTTCTTCCCCAATTTTACAGCCAGCGGTACCGGACTTTACAGTAATGCCGACGGAAGTTACGGGATAGCCGGTGGCAATCTGCCCACTTTCCTGCCCGATGCGACCGGACAACTCATACCTAATGGCGGCTTTGCCTATTTTCCGGGTATCAACCTGGATTATAAGATAGGATGGGTCTATATGGGAGGGATACAGTTGGAACAGCCGCTTTATATGGGGGGCAAAATCACTGCTGCCTACAAGATGTCGGTACTGGGAAAACAGATGGCGCAGATGAATGAAACCCTGACTGCTACCGAAGTGATTCTGAAAACCGATCAGGCTTATGCTCTTGTCGTGAAAGCCAAAGAGATGAAGGTAGTAGCCGATGCCTATCATACGGTACTTACCGAGCTGAAGAAGAATGTAGAAAGTGCATACAAACACGGTCTGAAACCACAAAACGATGTATTGAAGGTACAGGTCAGGCTGAACGAGAGCGAGCTGGCTGTTCGTAAGGCGGAGAATGCGTTTCGGCTGGCTACCATGAACTTGTGTCATCTCATTGGAAAGCCATTGACTGCCGACATCCATGTTTCCGGTAACTTTCCGGAGATAGAGCAGGGATTGGAAATTCAGGTATTGGATATCACTGCCCGTCCTGAATATACTATTCTGGATAAACAAGTTGCCATAGCCAAACAGCAGGTGAAACTGAACCGCAGTGAATTGTTGCCCAAAGTCGGTATCAAAGGTTCTTACGATTATGTACATGGTTTGGAATTGAATGACAAGAATTTCCTGGACAATGCCAGTTTTTCCGTCCTGCTCAATGTCAGCATACCGCTTTTCCATTTCGGTGAACGAAGCAACAAAGTGCGTGCAGCCAAGGCCAAGCTGGAACAGACCCGCCTGCAACAGCAAAGTCTGAACGAGCAGATGTTGCTGGAACTAACCCAGGCGGCCAATAATCTTGATGAGGCGAAACTGGAAAGCGAGCTTGCCGACCGTTCTCTCCAACAGGCCGAGGAAAACAGGCGTGTCAGCAAAAGCCAATATGAAGTGGGATTGGAAACCCTTTCCGACCATCTGGAGGGACAAGCCTTATGGCAACAGGCATACGAAACGAAAGTGAATGCACATTTCCAGCTTTATCTGAATTATGTGGCTTATTTGAAAGCGGCAGGTATATTATATAATAAGATTAATTTATAAAAACTTAAACCGATGAAAAAGAATCTTTATTGGATGGCAGCAGCATTCATCACTTTAACTGCTGTAGGTTGTACAAATGCGAAGAAAGCCGATGTATCTGCGGCAGGCAGCGATACCACACAAGTGGTAGATATGCATACTGCCGAAACCTCTCTCGATTACTATGGAGTTTATAAAGGTACGGTTCCGGCTGCCGATTGTCCGGGCATAGAACTGACCCTGACCCTGAAAAAGGACCGCACCTATACGTATCATTGGGCTTATATTGACCGTAAAGATGCCGATTTCGATGAAACCGGTACGTTTACGGTGAAGGATAATCTGCTTATGCTTACTGAAAAAGGAGGCGAAGTGTCTTACTTCAAAGTGCAGGAAGGCAGCCTGGTGATGCTGAACAATGAGAAACAGCCTGCTACCGGTGCTTTGGCCGATGCCTATGTATTAAAGCAGGAAGAGGTGTTCCTCGATTGATTTATTGGATCTTCGCCCGGTACGTCCGTTCCGAAAAGGTAAAATTGAAAAAGAGTGTGACTCCCCGTTCCCGTTGCATGCCGTTAGGCAGATGAAGCTGGTCGCTGTATTTCACTCCCAGGGAGAGAACGTTGCCGTTGTACAGAGTGAAGTTGCTTCCTGCACTGACATAGTAGTTGGTTGCTTTCTTCTTCTGAATGACTATATAAGAGTTGCTGACGCCCGCTCCGAGTAACAGTTTCACCGGATTCCGGTAAATATTGCCTGCCGTATAGGCTGTGCCTGCCGACAATCGGTGTTGGTTCTCGAAGCGGACGTTGCTTTGTGATGACTTCATACGACTCCAATCTGTATATTTATATTCAGCTGTCAGCGTCCAGCGCGGACTGTTGTATGCAAGTCCCGCTCCCACAAACTGGGGGAGGCATTGGCGCACATGGCGTTGGCTTTCGTCAATCGATTCGTTGCCCGATGTGCTGCTTACCGACAAGGTATTGTCTTGTGCCAGGTCTTGCGAATATCCGTATACAGCTCCTGCCACGAGGTACTTATTCCGGCTCAGTGGAAATTTGTATTGCAAGCCGAAGTCAGCATAAAAGGCATGCTTGTATGAGCTTTCTTCCACACTGATACTTCCCTGGGTTTCTGTCTGTTTGATGGTCCCGGTTACGTAGGAAAGGTTAGCGCCGACAGAAAATCCCTTGAAAAGCCGATAGGCTGTACTGATTCCCATTTTAGACAATCCGCCTTCGCCTTCGAAGAGTGACGATACGGTGGAACTGCCGGTTCCCGTGATGTCCTGATCCAGTGTGATGGCATAGCCTACACTACTGACCGGTGCCATGAACACGGCTCCATACCAGCGTGGAGTGATGCGGCAACCGATGCTCAGGTTGTTCAGGTTACCTACCAGCGAGTGATTGCTCGTCCCGGTTTGTGTATATACCTTGTAAGCTCCCATTACTCCGGCGTCTATCAGGAAACGTTGTCCCTCGATGGCGGTAAGTGAGGCCGGATTGGCTGTATTCAGGAAGTTGTAGCTTTGCAAGGCAATTCCTGCTCCACCCAGTCCGGAGTATTGTCCGCCTTCTCCGGTGGAGAGTTCGCCCAGTCCGAATATGGAAGTCGGGGAGTTGGTGGTATTTTGACTATATATTAATAAAGTGGAGTGGCAAAGAGTAAGCAATAGAATCAGGTTTCTTTTCATGGGTTATATGTTTTATAAAGTAGGGTTAGTTTCACGGGATTGCTGTCCGGATGTCCGGTATCCCCGAATACGACTCCGTTCAAGGTAGTGAAGAATAAGTTGTCCGGGAGCATCAGTTGAAGAATTTTCCGGTTGTATCCTACCGTTCCCAGATTGCTTTGCAGGAAAGAGGTGATATCGAAGGAGTAATAGGTATCTTCTCCCATCATTTCATCTGTCACCAGGCTTCCGGTTTGTACGGAACTGCCTGAAATATCAGTCACTACATCTTCCGTCACATTGTTTTCATCGGCTGTATACAGTGTCAGCGATTCGGGAAGGGGATACTGTTTGCCATAAGTTCCTTTTACCGGATATAGCCGGAGCAGGGCGCTTTCGATGGTCACCAGCCTGCCTTCGGCACGCAGGTCATTGAGGAATGGAAAATCAATATTGATATACATGCCGGTCAACCCTTGCAGATAGGACTGGTGCTCCGATTTTTCAGAAGGAAGTCCGTTGTTGAGTCCGCTTTGCAAAGAGGAGAGTGCGGTCCGGCTGCGGTCACAACTGACCTGGTTGAACCTCAGATCGCTGTTGGGTAAAAAATCGGCGGATAGTTCCGTGGCATCCGTTTCCGTCTGATGATAATAGAGAGTGATGCATAAGCTTGAGTCGTTCACCATGAAACCGTTGACACAATTTCCCCCTTCTTCGGGAATAAACGCGATACCTTTGAAATAGTCGCGGAAGTACTCTTGCGACTCCATCTCACGTGAACCGGCCTGGAAATGTTCGAACCACTCGACTCCCCATTCGTCGGGGAGGCGGATTTCATGTTCCCGGATTGTTTCGCCCGGGGTGGGGGTGAAAGTAAAGGAAGCCAGGGGAGTGGAGTGATAGGACACCTTCGAAGTAGTGTACAGATAACCTTCGTCCAATGACAGATTCTCCGATAGACCGTGCAGTGAGATACGTTGCGGACTCAGGGTATCTCCCAGATAGTTACCCGATGAATAGAACCGGATGGTAATGGAGTCGAATCTGTAGTCGGCATTTTCACTGAATGAAACTGTCGGTACGTCATATTCGACATAGAAAGCTGCCTTTATCTTTCCCCAGACGGGATCGTCAATGGTTCCTATCTGGCAGACAGTGTCACCCGATGTGGCAAGAGAGTCACTCAGGATAGTGCTGAGGCGTACGGTACAGGTATCGGTTTGTATGGTTCGCAGGGAGCTTTCCACCCATTTACCTCCCGCCGTCGACAGTTCGTCACGACAAGAGGCGAGGAGTGATATAAAAAGAGTGATAAAAAACAAGGATAAGTTTTTTCGTTTCATGAATCGGATCATTTTTGCCGCAAAAGAAGACGATTTATTTTCCCTGTAAAAAAAGGATCGACTAATCGGAACGATTTATCGACTTCATTTTCGTTGGTAGAGAGAATGTGCCTGTTAGTCGATCCTTTTTTTTGCGCTTACCGATGTCGCCTACATTTGCGGTCAGTAATTAACGATTAAAAAAACAGAATAAAAGAATGACTGGAATAGAAAAAACAGTAACGAATAGGTCGGGGGCCGGAGCTTTGGTGCTCTGTACCATACTTTTTTGCTTGTGCGCCTGTACGGAAGATGCTTCCTATACGGCAGGAGTCTGGTATCGCCGTTCGGACTTCGACGGGGTGGCACGTACCGATGCTGCCGGTTTCACCATTGGCAACAAAGGATATATCTGTGGAGGTTACAACGGGAAAACAACCCGTCTGGCCGATACCTGGGAGTATGACATCGACAATGACTGGTGGACGCAACGTGCCGATATGCCCGGTACGGTTCGGAATGCCGCTACAGGTTTCCCGGTGGGGAATAAAGGGTACATCACTACCGGTTACAATCCCGATCAGAAGTATCTGGCCGATACGTGGGAGTACGATCCGGAGACAAATACCTGGCGGCAAATGGATGACTTCAAAGGGGGAGCCCGTTATTATGCCCTTGGGTTTGGCATTGATAATTATGGCTATGTAGGTACCGGTTACAATGATAACTATTTGAAGGACTTTTATCGATTCGATCCTACTGCGGCAGCCGGTTCGCAATGGACTATCGTGAATGGTTTCGGTGGACAAAAGCGTCAGGGAGCCACAGCCTTTGTGATCAATGGAAAAGCCTATGTCTGTGGAGGACAGAACAACAATTCCGATGTGTCGGACTTTTGGCGTTTCGATCCTTCTGCCGCCACGCCGTGGACACAATTGAGAGATATTGCCAATACCAGCGACGATGATTATGATGACGATTATACTTCTATTGTCCGTTCTTACGGAGTCAGTTTTGTGATCGATGGAAAAGCGTATCTGACTTTGGGCTCTACTGCCGGAGGAAGTTATTATTCGAACTATTGGATCTATGATCCTGAAACCGATCTTTGGGAAGGAGACGACCTGACAGCGTTTGAAGGCAGTACACGCATCCATGCTGTCTGTTTTTCTACCGGAACCCGGGGGATCATTGCGACAGGCGGCAGTGGATCGAGTTCATACTTTGATGACACTTGGGAGTTGAAGCCTTATGAATATGAAGAAGAATAAGAGCATACTTTGGCTGACTCTCGCTATCTGCATGCTGATATCCTTCTTCTTATACCATCGGCATGAGGCTTGTAGGTATAGTCTCCAAATAATTGAAACGGAGAATGAAGGCGGATATGGTTACCGGATTCTTTGTGGCGACCGGGTAGTGATCTGCCAGCCATACATACCTTCACTTCCCGGACGGAAAGGGTTTGCTTCGGAAGAAGATGCCCGGAGAGTCGGAAATCTGGTACTGGAAAGGATACGGTCGGGAAGTGATTTCACGATATCGGCTTCCGACTTGGAGCAGGTGACGGAAACAAATGGATTCCTTTACAGGGCTCACTGAAAATCGATATTTGAAAATGTATTTGCAAACAGGAGAATGAAAAGCGATACCTTTTGGTCTTTATAAGGCAAGTTCAAGGTTTCTTTTTGATAGGTTTCGAAGCACTGCCCCGTTGGTTTTAAATTAACGGGGCTTACCTTTTAAACCAAAACACCTTTGATTTAAAACCTATTTTTTGTATTTGTATAGTGCTGTTTTTTAGTCGGTTATGGTTTTGTTTCGTCACGAGTCGCTTTTATCCCGGTCTTCGCCTGCTTTGTCTGCTCTGTGGTGAAAATATCATTTCGAATAGATTTAAACTTACTCTAAAACTATTTTTTATTTTGGTTTGTTTTATCTTTGCATAGACACACTTCACAAAAAAATATGCTTGTATGCAGAGAGCCAAAAAGAATTATCTTATTTATGCGGTTATGTTGCTCCTTTTCGGGGCGCTTATTTACATGGCTATCGAGGAGGGAGATCGTTTTTCACACCATGCGGTAGCATCGTCAACTGTCGCAGAAGACACTCCTTTCACTATGTTTTGTCAGTTTGTCACCGACAACTTACATCATCCCTTGAGTATATTGCTGATACAGATCATTGCTGTCCTGCTGATGGTAAGGCTTTTCGGCTTTCTGTTCAAGCACATCGGGCAGCCCGGGGTGATTGGTGAGATTGTGGCGGGTATTGTGTTGGGGCCTTCTGTGTTAGGCTATTTTTTCCCGGATGTGTTTCAAGCCCTTTTCCCTCCCGAATCTCTTACCAATCTGGAGTTGCTGAGCCAGGTCGGACTGGTTCTTTTCATGTTCGTAATCGGGATGGAACTAGACTTTAGCGTACTCAAAAACAAGATAAACGAAACATTGGTCATCAGCCATGCGGGTATATTGGTTCCGTTCTTCCTCGGCATCGTGGCATCCTACTGGATTTATGAAGAGTATGCGGCTGCCCAGACCGCCTTTCTGCCGTTTGCCCTCTTCATCGGTATCTCAATGAGTATAACCGCTTTTCCGGTGTTGGCACGCATCATTCAGGAACGGAATATGACAAAGACTTCTTTGGGAACTTTGGCCATTGCTTCGGCTGCCAATGATGACGTCACTGCCTGGTGTCTGCTGGCTGTAGTCATCGCCATAGCCAAGGCGGGAACGTTTGCCAGTGCCCTTTACGCCATCGGGCTGACGGCTCTTTATATCATTATCATGTTTATGGTGGTACGTCCTTTCCTCAAGAAAGTGGGAGAGGTGTATGCCAATCAGGAGGTGATTAACAAAACATTTGTGGCGCTGATTCTGCTGATTCTCATCATTTCTTCCACGCTTACCGAGATTATCGGTATTCATGCCCTGTTCGGTGCTTTCATGGCAGGAGTGGTGATGCCGCCCAGCATCGGATTCCGCAAGGTGATGATGGAAAAAGTAGAAGATATTGCCCTTGTCTTTTTCCTTCCTCTTTTCTTTGCCTTTACAGGATTGCGTACCGAGATCGGATTGATCAACAGTCCGGCGCTTTGGGGTGTCTGCCTGCTGCTGATTACGGTTGCCGTAGCAGGAAAACTGGGAGGATGTGCTGTTGCCGCGCGTTTGGTAGGTGAGTCCTGGAAAGACAGTTTTACTATCGGTACGCTGATGAATACACGGGGACTGATGGAACTGGTGGCACTGAATATCGGATACGAAATGGGAGTACTTCCGCCTTCTATCTTTGTAATCCTCGTCATTATGGCATTGGTAACTACTTTTATGACGACTCCGTTGTTACACCTTGTCGAGCGGATTTTTGCCCGTCGTGAAGAACGCTTGTCGGCCAAGCTGAAGCTGGTCTTCTGTTTTGGCAGGTCGGAGTCGGGACGCAGCTTGCTTTCCATCTTTTTCTTATTGTTCGGAAAGAAGATGAAAGCTGCCCAGGTCGTTGCTGCCCATTTTACAGTGGGTACGGATCTGAACCCCCTGAATGCAGAACAGTATGCCCGAGATAGTTTTTCCCTCGTGGACGAAAAAGCTTCCGAATTGGGACTTAGCGTTGAGAATCGTTACCGGGTAACCGATAAATTGGTACAGGATATGATCCGGTTGGCACGAAAAGAGCGTCCCGATATGTTTCTGTTGGGAGCCGGTAGCAAGTACAGGCCGGATACTGCGGGAAGCAATGGGGTGCTGTGGCTCTCTCTGTTTCGCGATAAGATAGACGATGTAATGGAGCAGGTGAAATGTCCGGTTGCTGTTTTTGTCAATCGTGGCTATAGCGGCAGCTCCCCCGTCTCTTTCGTACTGGGGGGAGTGATTGATGCTTTTTTGTTGACTTATCTTGAAAGTATGTTGGAAGGGGGAGCACAGGTTCATCTCTTCCTTTTTGATACGGATGATGAAGCTTTCCGGCAATCGACCGATCCGATCTTGGCAAAATATTCGTCTCAGATCCGGACGCAGCCTTTTAGTGGTGCTGCCAATCTGACTTCGGCAGCGAAGGATGGCTTGCTTGTGATGAGTCACTTATCTTATACGAAGCTGTCCGAAGAAGAAGAGGTGTTCCGCGATTTGCCTTCACTGTTGGTCATCCGGAGGCCTAAGAAGGGTTGAAGTTTCAAACCCGACAACTGCTGATTCGTATTGATTACTGAATTCTAACGACTAATTATTTTGAAAGATGACAATTGATAATCAAACCGGTCTGGTACTCGAAGGAGGAGGTATGCGCGGCGTATTTACCTGTGGGGTACTGGACTATCTGATGGACCATGATATTCGTTTTCCCTATACAATCGGGGTCTCTGCGGGAGCTTGCAACGGGCTTTCGTATATGTCTCGCCAGCGTGGACGGGCCAAGTACAGTAACATCGACTTGTTAGAGAAGTACCATTATATCGGATTGAAGCATTTGCTCAAGAAACGGAATATCCTGGACTTCGATCTTCTCTTTACGGAATTTCCCGAACATATTCTTCCTTACGATTATCAGGCATACTTTGATTCGCCCGAACGATATGTGATGGTGACTACCAATTGCCTGACCGGGGAAGCCGATTACTTTGAGGAAAAAAAGGATAAGAACCGTGTAATCGACATCGTCCGTGCTTCCAGCAGCCTTCCTTTCGTTTGTCCCATAGCTTATGTAGACGGCATCCCTATGCTGGATGGCGGTATTGTAGATTCAATTCCTTTGCAACGTGCCATACACGACGGATATCGGAATAATGTAGTTGTCCTCACCCGGAATCGTGGTTATCGGAAAGAGAACAAAGACATCCGTATTCCTCCTTTTGTCTATCGTAAATACCCCAAGATGCGGGAAGCGTTAAGTCGGCGTTGTGCTGCGTACAATGCACAGTTAGAGATGGTAGAGCGTATGGAAGAGGAGGGGGACATCCTTGTCATCCGTCCTCAGAAGCCTGTTGTGGTGGACCGCATTGAACGTGATATTCAAAAACTGACCGATCTCTATGAGGAAGGATACGAATGTGCGAAGCGGCAGCTTGAAACCCTCTGATGACAGATCCGGTTGCTAAGGATTCAGATGACCGTAGCCCCGAAAATAAAGTTAAAACTCCGGTTAGCAAGATAACAAGTCGGTTGTAGGTATGTTTCTATATCACGTCACTATAAAATAATATATTATGGATGCTTTAAAGATGCTGATTGTTGTAACCGGAACCGATATGTATGCCGATGGTAACCTGCAAACAGGGTTATGGCTCAGTGAGTTGACCCATATCTATCATTGTGCCGAAGAGGCAGGGTATGAAATAACCGTCGCAAGCCCCAAGGGCGGCAATGTTCCTGTTGATCCGGAGAGTCTAAAACCGATGATGTTGGACAAACTTTCTAAGGATTATTGGGATGATCTTGAATTTAGGCGTGAATTGCAGCATGCAAAAAGTTTAGCCGAAGTTTCCGGACAGCTATTTGACTGTGTTTATTTGGCAGGTGGTCATGGTGCGATGTATGATTTTCCTGACGATACTGTATTGCAGGCGATTATTGAAAAGCATTATGAGAGTGATAAAGCAGTAGCGGCCATCTGTCATGGTGTAAGCGGGCTTTTGAATGTTAAACTGTCTGGAGGAGAGTATCTTATCAAAGATAAAAAGATCACAGGCTTTTCTTGGTTTGAAGAAAGTTTGGCCGGGAGAAAAAAGGAAGTACCTTTCGACCTTGAGGCTGCACTCGAAAAGAGAGGAGCCGACTACGAGAAGGCATTGATTCCGATGACCTCGAAAGTAGTGGTGGACTGTAACCTGATAACGGGACAAAACCCGTTCAGTTCAAAAGAAATGGCAGAAGTTGTAATGCGGCAGTTGAGTCGCGAAAAGTAATTTTGATTATTATAGGAAATGAATTTAGAAGAAGTCTTAAATTATCGTCGTTCCGTGCGGGTGTTTGATAAAACGAAGCCGTTGGACCCTGAGAAAGTGAAACATTGTCTGGAACTGGCAACATTGGCGCCTAACAGTTCAAATATGCAATTGTGGGAGTTTTATCAAGTCATACAGCCGGAATTGCTGGCAAAAATATCCAAAGCCTGCCTTGATCAGACCGCAACTTCAACGGCTTCAGAGGTTGTTGTTTTTGTTACGCGTCAGGATTTATACCGGAGCCGGGCAAAGTTCGTGCTTGATTTTGAAAGAGGAAACGTGAGACGAAACAGTCCCAAAGAACGTCAGGAAAAACGTATTAAAGACAGAGAACTCTATTATGGAAAGCTAATGCCGTTTCTGTATGCCCGCTTCTTTAGGATACTGGGACTCCTGAGATCTGTATTGGCTAAGGCTATCGGCCTTTTCCGCCCCATTGTGCGTGAAGTTTCCGAAAGTGATATGCGTGTTGTCGTCCACAAATCTTGTGCACTGGCTGCCCAGACATTTATGATTGCCATGGCAAACGAAGGATATGATACCTGTCCTTTGGAGGGTTTTGACAGCAAACAAATGAAGAAACTATTGAAGTTGCCTCATGGGGCCGAAGTGAACATGGTGATCGCCTGTGGAATACGGGATGGAAACAAAGGAATCTGGGGTGAACGGGGCAGAGTACCGTTTGATGAAGTTTATCATAGAGTTTAATGTTGTTTGTATCCATTTAGGCCATAATACAAAATGTAAGCTTCTCCGGCGATGACCAACAGCCATGTCCAAAGCCAGTTGCCACCCATCACATCGGCAAAGATTCCTTGTAAAAGAGGGATAATGCCTCCGCCGATGACTCCCATTGTCAGCACTCCGGATGCCTTAGTGGTATATTTCCCCAGTTGGTCGGTTGCCAATGTAAAAATGGCCGGCCACATGATGGAATGAAAAAAGCCTATCAATGTCAATATCCAGGGATTGGCCGTCAGCATAGCAAGCATGAGTAGTACGATGGCTCCGATGGAGGCTATCACCAGTTGCTTTTCGGAAGGGACCTGCTTGATAAAGGAGCCTAAGAAGCGTCCCAATAACAGCAATCCCCAATATAAGGCAGCCATGTGGGTAGCGTTTGAGGCGAACGATCCTCCGAGTTCGGATGCATACATATTGACATTAGCTCCGACGGCCACCTCGATGCCTACATAGAAGAAAATACCCCATACCCCTAATTTCAGGTTTCTAAAGGACCATACGCTTTTATCAAATTTTTCTCCCGGTGCTTCGCGTACATTGTCGATAGAAGGCATTTGTGTTTTACCAACTAAAAGAGTAATAATCAGCATGATCAGAATTAATACGATCAGCGGAATAATAAATTGCTTCGTCACGATGTCATGCAAAGGTGTTCCGTGAAATATCAGATAACTGATTACCAATGGAGCGATAGCCATGCCGATCGAGTTGCTCGTTCCGCCGATCATCTGTCGCTGCAAGGCTGTTGTTTTACCAATCCGGCAAACTGTGAGATATAGATTGAGCACTACTTGCAGGATCGTTGCGGCTACACCGATCACAAAAGAGCCGATCAGAAAAATGAAAAAGCCGACAGAAATGTGGTTTCCGATGATGGAGACCTGCATGGGCGTATATATATGGAAAAGCACAGCTGCTTCGTAGATTGCCAGTCCGGCGATAAGTATCAGTAAGGCAAGATAAGATGTTTTTCGGTATCCGTATTTTTCCAGCCATCGTGTTCCGAATCCTTCGGATAGGGGATAGGCAAGAAACCATGAAAAATTCAGCATTGTCACCAATGCATTGGTGATATTACCATCGTGGGGCAGCATAGCTGTTTGTAACGGTATCTGGAATTGTTGATTGATGACGGTGAAAAGTCCCACGATAAAATACAAGATCAGCATTACCATAAATACGGTAAACACGTTTACGACTTTGGTTTGATTGCGCTTTTGGTTCATAAGAGATCATTTGAATTACATGTTTGGGAAACAATCTTTCGTTTTGAAGGTTGTGTGAAAACATATTATTTACCTATATTATAATGAAATTTGAAAGAGTGCTTCATAACCATGTTAGCTAATACAAGACATAAACAAAGTTAGACCAATATATAATTTAGGTTGAAAAGGCTATGATGGGCATTAATAGTTCATATCTATAAGAACAGGTGTCTGAATAGGGATTTGGGTAGCCATTGAAAGTAGCATCGGTATTTATACTTACCGATTGTTATTATGTAAGCAATATCTCGAAATCTATATTAAAAAGTGGGAAAAAGTGATCTTGGGATAACTCTCTGTTTTCAAAAAAATAGTGAAACAGGAGTGGATTGGCAAGCGAAATGCAAATATTGAGCCTGTTTATACCATGAAATCCGGAAGTCGGCAACAGGAAGTTAACATCGTAAAAACAAAGAACTAACTTCTTGGCAAGAGAAAGTTAATATCCTGAAAGCAGGAAGTTAACTTCCTGCTTTCAGGATATTAACTT
>OGGQ01002129.1_pt1 | contig 22680 bp, 24 predicted proteins | sample 1571191 | NCBI WGS metagenome assembly OGGQ01 (sample SAMEA2582061, study PRJEB24529) | metagenome | biome: Human gut stool | place: China | collected 2011
CAGCGTCGCCTACGATCCGGACAACCGCCCCGGCGTCGAAAATCTGATGAGCATCCTGTCCGCGCTGAGCGGCCAGACGCTCGACCAGATCGCCGCCGAGTACGGTGATCTGGGCTACGGCAAGTTCAAGGACGCCGTCGCCGACTGCATCATCGCCACGCTGGAGCCGATTCAGAAGCGCTACGCCGAGATCTCTGCCGACAAGGCGTATCTCCAGCAGGTCATGGATTCCGGCCGCGAGCGCGCCTCCGCCATCGCGCACCGCACGATGCTCAAGGTGCGCAAAAAGCTCGGCATCGCGCCGTGGAAGCTGTAATCTCCCATCGCGGGGAGGGTTTGCGCCCTCTCCGCGCTTTTTTTCTTCATTTGGATTGATGTTTTTGCCGTTTCAAGGTATAATAGAATGAAATATTGTTTTTTCAACGGATTCCACTGGGCAAGGACGAACAGACGATATGGAGGAGGACTCTGAATGCGCGAATACGCGATCGGCATTGACGTGGGCGGCACGCACACAAAAGCCGTTGCGCTGGACAATGATACTCACGAGATTATCGGGGAATCTGTTGTCATGACCACGCACGACCACGAGATGGGCGTTGCCGCGGGCGTGATAGAATGTTTTGAAAACTGCCTGACCAAGAACAACATCGACCCCGACGATGTTGTGTTCATTGCGCACAGCACCACGCAGGCCACCAACGCCCTGCTGGAAGGCGACGTGGCGAAAGTTGGCATCATCGGCATGGCAAACGGCGGCATTGAGGGCTGGCTGTCGAAGAAGCAGTCCAATATCCCGGATATTGACCTGGGCACAGGCCGTTTTATCCGCACCTGTCATACCTTTATCAAGCTGAAAGACGTGAACGAGCAGACGGTGGAGGCTGCCATCCAGAAGCTGCAGGCAGAGGGCGCGCAGGTTATTGTGGCCAGCAAGGCCTTTGGCGTGGACAGCATCAAGGAAGAGCTGCTTGTGCGCGACATTGCCGAAAAGCACGGCCTGCTGGTGAGCGTGGCCTCGGATATTTCCAAGCTGTACGGCCTTACGCGCCGCACGCGCACGGCGGCCATCAACGGCAGCATCCTGCCCAAAATGATGAACACGGCCACCTCTACCGAGCAAAGCGTGCGCCATGCGGGCATTGACGTGCCTTTGATGATTATGCGAGGCGACGGCGGCGTTATGGACATCAGCGAGATGAAAAAGCGCCCCGTGCTTACCATGCTCAGCGGCCCGGCCGCCAGCGTGATGGGCGCGCTGATGTATCTGCGCGCCTCGAACGGCATCTACTTTGAGGTGGGCGGCACCTCTACCAACATCGGCGTCATCAAAAACGGGCGCCCGGCCGTGGAATATTCCGTGGTGGGCGGGCACCGCACTTATATCAACTCGCTGGATGTGCGTGTGCTGGGCGTGGCCGGCGGCAGCATGGTGCGCGCGGCAGACGGCAAGCTGGTGGATGTGGGCCCGCGTTCGGCACACATTGGCGGCCTGAAATATGCCGTGTACACCCCGTTGGAAGAAATTGAAGCCCCCGAGCTGGAGTTTTTTGCCCCGAAGGAGGGCGACCCCTCCGACTATGTGCGCATCAAGCTTGCCAGCGGCAAGCGCGTCACCATCACCAACTCCTGCGCAGCCAACGTGTTGGGCCTGGTGAAAGAGAACGATTATTCCTACGGCATTGTGGAATCTGCCCGCAAGTGCATGCAGCCTCTGGCAGATTATCTTGGCGTAAGCGTGGAGGAGTGCGCGCGCCAGATTTTGCACAAGGCATTTGAAAAAATTGAGCCCGTCATTGACGAGCTGGTGGAAAAATACCGCATCGAGAAAGACCAAAGCACCCTGGTGGGCGTGGGCGGCGGCGCCTCGGCCCTGCTGCCGTATTCCGCCAACCAGATGAACATGAATTACAGCATTCCGAAATATGCCGAGGTCATCAGCTCCATCGGCGTGGCGCTGGCCATGATCCGAGACGTGGTAGAGCGCGTCATCCCCAACCCCACCACCGAGGATATCTCAAAAATTAAAAAGGAAGCGGCTGCCCTTGCCATTAAGAACGGCGCCGTGCCGGAAACTGTGGAAGTGCAGATTGAGATAGACCCGCAGACCTCCAAGGTGACGGCCATTGCCATGGGCTCGAACGAGGTGCAAACCACCAACCTGCTTTTGAACTGCGACGAGGAAGAGGCACGCAAACTTGCGGCCGGCTCTATTCGCGGGGCAAAGCTGGAAGAGGTGAAAACGCTGGCGCAGACGGACGCGTTTTATGTGTTTGGCTGCGAGATGAACGGCAAGCAGCAGGTGCGCCTTGTAGACCACCGCGGCTTTATTAAAGTGCAGGTGGGCGATGGCATTGCCACCATTTGCAAGGCGACAGATTGGAAAGCCATCGTAGAGGGCATGTGGAAGCAGCAGCTGGCCTATAAGACGGATACTGTGCTGACGCCGGACGTGTTCCTGTGCGTGGGCGGCAAGGTGTTGGATTTCTCCAACACAGTCAGCCTGGAACAGCTGGAGATCATCATGGAAAGCGAATTCCTCGATATTGAGCCGGAGGAAGAAGTGCTGCTTGTGGTCTCCCGCACGGAGCTGAACTGATGCTGGCCGGCTGGGCCCGCGCGCTGCTGGAACTGGACGAGGCGGCGCTTGTGCGCATCGCCTTCCGGGACGAGCCGCTGCGCGGAAAGCTGACAGAGGCCATGAAACAAAGCTTGTACGAGGGCGCGCGCGCCGAGGGCGAGGCGCGCGCGGCCCTGCTGCAGGAAGACGGCGGTGCGCTTTCGCTGGACGAAGCGGCCGCCCGCTGGGGCGTACAGGTGCGGGACAGCCATGGCTCCGCTGCGGCGGGGCTGGGGCTGTTTGCCGTTTTTCACGAGCCGGACATCATTGAGATAGACGGGCAGAACGCCGCAGATACAGACGATGCCCTGCAAAAAGCGGGCATCTATGAAACTTTGGGCGCCGTGCCCACGCGGAACATTCTGCTGGCACACGAGCTGTATCATTTTCTTGCGTTCCGTGACGGCGAGGGCTTTACGGCACAAAAGCACGTCACACTGTGGAAGCTGGGGCGCTTTGCCTATAAAAGCAGCGTGCCCGGCCTGCAGGAGATTGCGGCCATGGCATTTGCACAGAAGGCCACCGGCCTTGTGTGCAGCCCGTGGCTGTACAATGTGTTCATGCTGGCGCCGCACAACCCGCAGCGCGCGCTGGCTGTGTTTGAAAGCATGACAGGAAAGGCGGAATGACCATGGCACTCATCTATGCGGCCGCGGTGGCGGGCGCGGCGCTGTTCTGCGCCAGCCTTGTGCTGCTGCAAAAGAAATCGGCCCCGCCGCAGGCGGGCGCGCTGGCCGTGCTGCGGGAGGCGCCGGTGACGGTGATATTCGCGCCGTTCCTTCTGGCAGTGGCAATTCTTCTGGTGGTGGCCAGGCAGATGGATGTTTCCGTGGGCGGCGCAGGGGAAAGCGCCGTGTGGATGACAGCGGCGCTGGTGCTTTTGTGTGCGGCAGGCAGCGGGTACATTCTGCTGTTCACCTATGTGCGCCGCGCGGTGGCCTACCCCGACAGGCTGGAGCTGCAAAGCGCGCTGGGCAGAACGCGCAGCGTGCACTGGCAGGATATTATAGAGGTGAAAACCGCTGTCACCTCTAAACGCGTCACGCTGCGCACGGCAAAGGAGACGGTGAGCGTGAACGGAGACCCCAGGCATTACCGTGCCTTTGTGCAGCAGCTGTACAACCATGTGCCTGCCCATGTGGGCAGCGACACGCTGGGCCAGCTTCTGCAAAGGCTGAACTGAAAGCCGTGCCCAAAGCGGCGGATCATGGAAAGAGGTGGCACAAATGACGCTGCAGCTGGCGCTGGACGGCGCAGAAAAAGGGCGCACACTGGCCGAGGCCATGGCCCTTGCGCGTGCGGCGCGGGAATATACGGACGTCATAGAGGTGGGCACCAGCTTTGTGCTGCGCGACGGGCTTGCGGCGGTGGAGCAGTTCGCGCGCGCCGGCTTTGGCGTGCCCATTCTTGCTGATGTAAAAATAATGGATTGCGGCGCCGGCCTGTGCGCCATGGCGTGTGAGGCCGGGGCGGATATTGTGACGGTGATGGCCTTTGCGTCCGATAAAACCATCGAGGGCGTGGCGCGCGAGGCGCATGCACGCGGGTGCCGCGTGATGGCGGACCTGCTTGGCGCGCAAGATGCCGCCGCGGCCGCACAGCGTGTGCGCGCGCTGGGGGCAGACATCGCCTGTTTGCATGTGGCGGTGGACGCCCAGCAGGGCCAAAGCGGCCCCGCGGCCGCACAGGTGGCGGCGGTAAGTGCGGCCTGCAGCGGCATGCCGCTTGCCGTGGCGGGAGGCATTCGCGAAAGCACGGCCCGCGCGCTTTGTGCGGCGGGCGCTGAATGGCTGATTGTGGGCGGTGCCGTGTGCAACGCGCCGGACGCCCGCGCGGCCGCGGCCGCCATCCGCATGGCCATGCAGGGAAAGGGGCTTTGAAGATGGACAGCCTGATGAACACGATGCTGCAGCAGCTTGCCGGCACAGTGGGCGGCGCCCGGCCGGAACAGCTGGCCCAGGTGGCCCGGCTGATGCAGGAACAAAAACAAATTTGCATAACGGGGGCAGGCCGCACAGGCCTTGTGATGCGCATGCTGGCCATGCGCCTGGCCCAGATGGGCCTGCCCGTGCAAGTGGCGGGCGATGTCACCTGTGGCCCGGTGGGCGAGGGCAGCGTGCTGTTGGCCGGTTCGGGCTCTGGTGAAACAGAGGGCCTGGTGCGCCAGGCGCAAAAGGCAAAGCGGGCGGGCGCAAAGCTGGCGGTGCTTACCACCGCGCCCGAAAGCACGCTGGCTGCTATGGCAGACGCCGTGGCCGTGGTGCCGGCGCCCACCAAAGAGCGGGCAGGCGGTTCGGTGCTGCCCATGGGCAGCCTGTTTGATGAAGGGCTTTTGCTGGCCTGCGACTGGCTGGTGGCGCACCTGATGGAACAGTGCGGCATCACCGAGGCCGGGATGAAAGCGCGCCACGCAAATTTGGAATAGCCCCGTGCGGCGCCCTGCGCGCCGCGCGCCCGGCGCTTTGCATGCAAAAAAGCCGCTGCGGGGCGTTGCCTCACAGCGGCTGAAATGTATGGGGTCAGATGGTACCGTATTTGGCATATGCGCCGCGCACGCCAAGGCCCTCGGCCATATCCTTGCTCATATTGTCCTCACGGGCAGCCATTTCTTCCGCCTTTGTAAGCACTTCCATGATGTGAGCCTTGGGCACAGCCAGCACACCGTCAATATCTGCCATCATGAAATCGCCCGGTTCAATGGTTACATGGCCAATTTGAATGGGCTGCTGATAGCTGGTGATTTTCCAGCGGCCCAGCGAACTGCCGCAGTGGAAGAAGCGCACGAACACGGGAAAGCCCTGTTCCAGAATATCGTTGCAGTCGCGGCATCCGCCATCGATGATGGCGCCGCAGCCGCCCGCCTGACGGGTGGAACGCGTCATAATACCGCCCCAGTGGGCACAGCCGTCCGTCATGTTTGTCTGCCACACGGGAATATCGTACGGCTTGATGCTCTCCAGCATAGAAAAGCGGATGTCGTTATCGTTGCAGTTGATATCGGTCACTTCTTCGCCGCAGCCGGTGAACGCCGGGCCGGCAATGACCATATCGGGTTTCAGCGGGCGCAGATATTGCGGCAGCAGCCTGTCGCGCATGCCAAGCTTATCCATCGCGTCGGCCACAATGCCGGTGTACAGTTTTTTGAAGCGGGCCACCAGTTCTTCTACCGGCGGCATTTCCATGTTTGCCATGATGCAAAACCCTCCTTGTTTCTAAGTGGGCGCCGCGTGCCGCGCGCCCTGTTTACAGCTTTATCTTACCGCGGCCCGGGCAGGCGTTCAATTTCCGGCCTGCATAAATTTTTAAACCTGGAACAGGGCAACATACACAAGAACCGCGCAAAAAAGTTTCATCTATGAAAACGCTTTCGGCAAGCGTATTTTTTGTTTTGTTTTTCAACCGGGTTTCAACCAAAAAGTTTTATATTTGGCACGGCGCCTGCGCCGCAATTGGCACTTGCCCACCTGGGCAAATGCACGCAGGGCGCCCCGGCCATGGCGGCCTGGGAAAGGAGGATGCAGCAGATGGAGCATGATGCACAGTATGCGCCGGTGCCCGCGCTGGCGCGGGCCACCCTGGTGCTGAAAGCCGTGTTTGAAAGCGGCGGCCTGCCCGCGAAAGAGCTTGCACACCGCTGCCCATGCCCGAAAACCACTTTTTATCGCCTGCTGGCAGAGCTGGTGCACAGCGGCTATCTGTACGAGGATGAACAGACAAAGCTTTATACCCCCGGCCCTCTGTTTGAACAGGGCTTTGTGAACCGGGAAGAACAGCAGGCGCGCCTGAAAGAGCTTGCGGGCCCCGTGCTGGAACAGCTTGCCCTGCAAAGCGGGCAGACGGTGAAACTGAACATCGCCTGCGGCCGCGCGTGCTGCGTGGCGGCATTGGCCCTGGGCCCGCAGAAAATTCGCATTACAGTGGACGAAGGCACGCGCTACCCTTTGCACACGGGTGCGGCAGGCAAACTGCTGCTGGCCTATCAGGGCCAGGCGGCTATCCACAATTATTTCAAAATACCGCCCGAGCCCTATACGCCCCTCACGGTTACGGACGAAGCGCGGTTTCAAAACATTGCGCGGGATATCCGCAGCCAGGGCTATGCCTTTGACGCGGGCGAGTTTATCCCGCAGGTGGGGGCCGTGGCCTGCCCGGTGCGCGGGGCAGGCGGCCGGGTGACGGCCGCCGTCAGCATTGCCTACCCGCAGGCCATTTTTCGCAGCGAGCGCCTGCCGGGGCTGGTTGCCCTTCTGCGCAATGCCACCGAAGGGCTGTCTGCCCATATGGCGCAAAAGAATACACCTTTCTAAACTTTTAGTTCAATAAAAGTGCCCCGCTCCAGGTTTTTAGGCCCGGAACGGGGCGTTTTTCAGGTTACACAGGCCAGCACGCTGCGGGCAATGGCGTCGCCCGCAGCCCACATGGATGTCTCATCTGTCACGGTTTCAAATTCCGCAGGGTTCGGCATAAAGCCCGTCTCCAGCAAAACGGCAGGGCACAGGGTGTTGCGGGTGACATAGTAATACCCCCACATGGCCCCGCGGGAGGGCCGCCGGGTGGCTGCCGTCACCTGGGCAACCAGCGTTTCGGCCAGCGCTTTGCCGGAATCGTAGAAATAATAGCACTCGGTTCCGCTGGATTGGTTGGCATCGTTGTTCAGCAGCACAGAATTGTGGTGCACGGCAATGAAAAAATCGGGCCGAAGCTCGGTGATTTTGGCGTTGCGCTGCTCCAGAGAGAGAAAGGTGTCATCTGTGCGAATCATTTCCACCGTGGCGCCCAGCTGTTCCAGCCGGTATTGGGCCGCCTTGGCCACGGCAAGGTTTGCATCCTTTTCCAGAGGGGCGTTTTGGCCGCCCGCACCCATGGCGCCGGTGTCTGTGTCGCCGTGGCCGGCGTCCAGCAGAACCTTCACGCCTGCCAGCGGCTTGTTCGGCTCTGTGCTTCTGGTGGGGGCCGCTTTCAGCACCACCTGCACCGTGTTGCCCTCGTACGAAATCACATGCCCCCAAAGCGGCGCGTCGAAATGCAGCACAAGCTCTGTGCCGCCCTCGAAGGGCTTCACCTCGCACTGGCGCACCAGGGAAGAGCCGCTGACGGCAAAATCTGCCGCAAATTCTGCGCCGTAAAAGCGCAGGCTGAGCGTGTTTTCAATTTGGTTTGTATAGGCCAGCGGTGTGCCGCTGCCGCTGAACTGCAAAAGTTCGTCGCGCCCGCTGCACACGGCCTGCGCGCCGGTAAAGCTGGCGGTGCCGCCCTCTACCTCCTGCACGTTGTAGGCCAGCACCCAGTCCCCGCTGGTGAGCTGGTAGGCCCAGGTGGTCTTTCCGTTGCGCACGGTTTCAGCGCATGCCGCCACCTGTGCAATGGCGCCGCGGCGCGCCGTTTCACTGATGTTGCCGTCGCCGGAGGGGTCGTACAAAAGGCTGGTAATCAGGCCGGTGGTTTGCACAAAGGTGCCCTCGGGCACGCTGGCCGTGCTGTCGTGCGGCGGCTTGCCGCCGGTGCCGCCGCCCTGCCCTGTTTTGGGCGCCGGGCCTGTGATGTGCCAGGTGAGCGAGGCGGCGCCGTTGGCAAAAACCAGCTCGTTTTCGCCCTCATCCAGCGTCACCAGCACGCCAAACAACCCTTTTGTACCATAGCGGGGCACCTCTTCCCCATTTAAAGTGAGGGGCTGTGCCGGGTCTGACGTGCCCATCACAAAGCACGTTTTCGTGTCAATAGAGGCGCCATCGTTCGGGTAGGTCACCCCCAAAGAGGCGGGTGGGGTGTAGCCCAGCAGCGTGGGCGGGGTGCGCCCGTCCATGGCGCTGAGCAGCACAGCGGCATCACCCGGCGCAGCAGAAACGGCCGCCTGGGTGAACACCGCGCCGCCGAAATCTGCCGAGGTGGTCAACAGGAAAAACTCGCCTGCCTGGGCCACGCTCTCTGGTGTGACGGCAGCCAGGGTGCCCTGCGGGGTGGAATAGATGCTGAATGGCCCCTGCGCCCCGTTTGCGGCCATGGGCACGGCGATGCCCGCTGTGGCATAGCGCTGACGGATATCGGCCAGGACGGTGTCGCGGTATGTGGCATTTTCGGCATTTGCCTGCTGTGCCACGGCATATACGGCCAGCCCCTTTTGCGCCGCGGCCTCACACAGGGTGTGCAAAGCATCCAGCTTGTGGAAGAATGTGTCGCCGTCAGAAAGCGCGGTGCCCCGCTTTGCATGCTTGGTCTCAAACACCACGCCCCCGGGCCCGTCAATGGAAAAGAACAATGCGTTCATGCCAAGGGCCGCGGCCTCATCCGCCGTGTCTGCAGCCCACTGCGAAAGGCTGTCCCTTGTATAGGGCCCGGTGCCCAACTGCACGGCATAGCCCTTCACCTGGCCCTCCGGCGCCCTGGCGCTGGCAAGGCCGGCGTTTCGGGCGCGGGGGGCAAACAGCCACAGGGCCCCGCCGCCCAACGCCAGCAGCACCAGCCCGATGGCAATGCCTGTCAGGATAGCGGGCCCGCGCGAGGTGCGCCCCCTGCGTTTTCTGTATGCGGCCAAAACTGCCGCCTCCTTCCTTCCGCAGCCGCGGCAGGCAACTGGCCGCAGCCGGGTTATTCTGTTTGCCCGCCAAAGCACCCCGACAAAGCCTGGGCTTTCAGCACGGGCGCCTGCTTCTTAAAGCCGCTTTGCCTGCGGCCCGCGATGGCATTTTTTATAATACTTATTATACCATATCGGAGTAACAAAACTGTTTCTAAAAAGGGGCTTTTATGGTAACACCTTGCTTTCATCCGGCAGAAGGTGCCCTGACTGGCACACCAGACGGGCAACTGATACCACAACCTGTGTGGAATGTGGTATAATAAATTTCACCCCACGCAAATGCGGGCGAATATGCGGCACATCCCCGGGAAAGGCGGGTGCGCCGCATTGGGCGTGGCAAAATTACACCCAAAAGGAGCATATCATGACATTCACCGTGCCGGACAAAGGCTTTACCCACGCAGGGCGCTTCCATGCGGACGATGTGTTCGCGGCTGCGCTGCTGCGCCTGTGCAACCCCAACATCCGCATCCAGCGGGGCTTTTCTGTGCCGGAGGGCTATGACGGCATTGTGTTCGATATTGGAGACGGCCCGTTTGACCATCATGGAAAAGATAGCCCTGTGCGTGAGTGCGGGGTGAAATATGCGGCCTTTGGCCTGCTTTGGCGCAAGCTGGGCCCTGCCCTTGTGGGCGAAAAAGAGGCCAAACGCTTTGACGACGGCTTTGTAAAGCCACTGGATGAAGACGACAACACGGGCTGCGGCAACCAGCTTGCCAACCTGATTGCCGCCTATAACCCCCGGTGGGATGAAGAAAAAGACGAAGACGCCTGTTTTGAAGAGGCGGTGGCTGTGGCGCAGGACCTTCTGAGCCATAAGCTGGAGAGTATCCGCGCCATCACACGGGCCGAGGCCGAGGTGCGCGGTGCGCTGGCAAAGGCAAAGGGCGGCATTGTGGAATTGAAGCGCTTTGCCCCCTGGAAGCAGTACCTCATCCCCAGCCGCGCAAAGTTTGTGGTGTACCCGTCCCAGCGCGGCGGCTACTGTGCACAGGGGGTGCCCCAGCGCTTTGGCACCCAGGCGCTGCGTGTGCCCTTTCCGGCCGAGTGGGCTGGCGCGCCAGAGGCAGACCTGCCCGGCATTTCCGGCATTGAAACCCTGAAATTTTGCCATGCCGGGCGTTTTCTCATCACAGCAGGCACCCGCCAGGACGCCATTGCCGCGTGCCGCCTGGCGATGGAACTTGCACAGGAATAGCGCAGCGGCGCCCCGTGCGCCGCAAAACTGGCGCGACGGGCGCATGGCCGCTGCCCTGCTTGGGGAAAGGAGGCGCCGCCATGGCGCACACGGCTTACCTGCTGGCATGTGCCGGTATGAATTTCTATGCGGGCTATACGCCGGACATCACCCGGCGCGTGCTTTTGCATGAAACCGGGCGCGGCGCCAAGTATACCCGTGCGCACCGGCCGGTGCGCCTTGTGTACACAGAGGAATATGCCACCAAAAGCGAGGCCATGCGCCGTGAGGCGGCGCTGAAGCGCCTGACCCATGCGCAGAAGGCTGCCCTTGCGGCCCCTGCCCTGGCGGCCTGGGAATATCTGGCGCAAAGGCCCGCCTGTGTGGATATGCAAGAGGCCCTGCGCTGGGGCAAAGCGGGCGTTGTGGCCGCAGAAAAAAGCGGCGTGCTGCTGCGCGTGCAGGGGGGCGGCCTTTTGCTGGCCGCGGGCACACGGGCCGCGGCGGCCCGCCTTTTGCACAGGGCCGGGCCGCCGGCGCCGGGCGCCATGCTGGGGGTGCATGGGCGGGCTGCTGCCCTGGCCGCAGCAGAGATGATAGGCCAGCCGCTGCCGCCCGCATGCACGCAGGCAGTTTATTGGGGCGCCCAGCCGCCGCCTTGGCAGGCAAAGGGGGTGCGCTTTGCAGCGCTGGGCCCCGAATGGGCAGAGGTTATTTGTGCGCACAATGCCCTGCTTTCCCGCGACGAAATGGCTGCGCGCCTTGCGGCGGGGGTTTTCACAGGGGCCTTTCTGCCGGGCCCGCAGGGCCGGCAGCTGGCGGGGTTCATTGGCCAGCACCCCGGTGGAAGCATGGGTATGCTGGCGGTTTTGCCGCAGTTCCGCCGCATGGGGCTGGGCGCCGCGCTGGAGGCGCACGCCATTGCGCGGCTGCTGCGGCAGGGGCGCGTGCCGTTCTGCTATATCTCTGCAGGCAACCGCGCCTCGCTTGCTTTGCAGAAAAAGCTGGGCCTTTGCCTTCGGCGCGATCTGTACTGGCTGGGCGGGGCGTAATGCCCGTGCCGTGGGGCCGCCTTGCCGGAAGGCAGAAAAGATGGTATACTTTTACAAAAGGAGAAAGATGCAAGGGGGCGGCGGCACAGTTTGCGGCCGGATGGCCTGCCAGCCGCGGCGCTGCGCCTTTGCCGCAGCGCAAAATGGCTGCAGCCCCTGGATAGGCATCTGGGCGCGGCATGCCAAAGGCATGCCGGTGCGCTCTGCAAGAAAGAGGAAGTTTGAAATGGACGCACGCGAGGAACTGTGCCAGAAGCTGATGGACATTGTGGACATCGGCTATGACCTGATGGCAGAATACGATTCGTTGCCGCACCAGTACGGCGAGGTAACGATGTACCAGGCAGAATCGAAAGTAATTCAGTATATTGGGCGGCATAAATCGGCAACCATCACCGAAATAGCGGCAAGCAATGGCAAAACGCCCAGCGCCTACAGCCAAATTATTCGAAAGCTTAAGCAAAAGGGCTGGGTAGAGCAGGTGCGCAACCAGCACAACAACCGCGAATACAACCTGTTCCTTACAGAGGCAGGCTGGCGGGTGTTCAACGACCACCACAAGTTCGAGCAGGCCTGCTATGCGCGCACATTTCAGAAGCTGGAGATATTCACCGATGAAGAGCTGGAGCTGTACTGCCGCGTGCAGCAGCGCCTGAACGAGGCATTCCGGCTGGATGTAGAAGACAGTTACCAACTTGCAAAAAAGAAATAAACAGGGCCTGTTTTGTCGAACCCGCACAAAATGTGCGGGTTCGATTTGTTTTATTTGCGAATTGAAAACAATATATTATTGGCTTAATATTGAAGTATATTAACAATTAACATATTAAAAGGAGAATTGAAATGAAGCAGGCAGTCTTTGTTCAGCCCACAGCCAATGGAACGCCCTATTCACCAGCAGTAAAGGTGGGGAATCAATTATATGTTTCAGGGCAGCTTCCCATAGACCCATGCAAGGGTATGATTCCTGACTCTATTTATGAACAGACTTGCCTTTGCCTGGAACGTATTCGAGATTTGGTTGAAAAAGCCGGATTTGAAATGCAAGACATTGTAAAAACCACAGTATATATGACAGATTTTTCTGAATTCTCTCAGATGAATGAAGCATATATGAAGTATTTTTCCGAGCCATATCCTGCGCGATGCGCCTGTGAAGTATCTGCGCTAGCACAGGGAGCCAGTGTTGAAATTGACTGTGTGGCTATACAAGAATAACTATTGTGCAGTTTGGTTCTGCACACCTGAATATTCAAGGAGGAATTGTAATGACAGTTGATCAATTTGTAAAGCGCTATTCTCTGGATCGGAAAAATTCCACTTCGCTGAAATGGGATTTGCTTGGTGAACGTTTTGGAGATCCAGATCTGATCCCTATGTGGGTAGCCGATATGGATTTTCGAACAGCAGAATGTGTAACAGATGCACTGCACCGCAGAGTGTCCCATGGTGTGTACGGGTATGCATATATCCCACAGTCCTATTACGATTCCCTGTTTGACTGGATGGAAAGTCGCTATCAGTTCCGTCCCAAGAAGGAATGGATACGCTTGGCCACCGGTGTAGTTGCTGCCCTGTATTGGTTTGTGAATTGCTATACAGAGCCCGGCGATCATGTTATGATTTCCACCCCTGTCTATTATCCGTTTGCCGGGGCTATCAATGATTGCGGCCGAAAAGTAGTATCGTGTGATCTTGCGTACGATAGCGGGCATTTCAGCATTGATTTCGATGCGTTTGAGAAGGCAATCGTTGAAAATGATGTCAAAATGTATATTCTGTGCTCACCGCACAACCCTTGCGGGCGTGTGTGGACAGAAGAGGAACTGGACCGTTTGCTTAGCATCTGTGCAAAGCACAACGTACTGGTAATTGCAGACGAAATCCATCAGGATTTTGTTTTTGGCGAAAACAAACAGATTTCTGCACCAGCTGTATCTGGGGGTAAATATATAGACAATATCGTTCTTGTCAATGCAGCGTCCAAAAGCTTCAACTTGGCAGCGCTAATCCATTCTAATATCATCATCCCGAATGACAAATTGCGCGCAAAGTATGATGCTTATGCCCAGAAACATGTGGAAACGGACTTCAATATCATGGGTATTACTGCGACAGAGGCGGCTTATGCATGCGGAGCTCAATGGCTGACAGATTTAAAGAAAGTGATTCAGGCGAACTATGACTATATAAAAGCCTCATTGGCGGAAAAAGCACCTAAAATTATTGTCTGCGATATGCAGGGCACTTATTTGCCTATGCTTGATCTACGGGGCATGTTCGATATGAATAACCCTTCTCACGAGAGTGTTATTTTAAATGGCAAAGCGCCGGTAAATGGCGACATTTACAATTTTGCGCAAATCAAGTGCAGACTGGCAGTAGATTATGGTGAATGGTTTGGCGAAAATTTCGGGGGCTTTATTCGTTTAAATCTGGCGACCACTCCGCAGACGGTGAAGCAGGTGGTTGACAATATTGTGGAGGAATACAAAGCGCTTCTGGGCGAATAAGTTGGAGTTTATCCATTAGGGTCAAAGGAGGAAGACGGTGTGAAAATAAAAAGTGTGGTTAAATCTTATATGGATTCCCTGCTCATGATAATCGGTATGGTTATTGGTGCTATTGTCGGTATTATTTGGGGTGAAGGAGCCTCTGTGCTGACAAATATTGCGGATGTATTTTTGAATTTGTTGTTTTGTATCGTAGTTCCCTTGGTATTTATTTCAATTGTAAACTCCATCGCAGGGCTTGGCAGCGGCAAAACGGTGGGCAAGCTGATGCTTGTAATGTTTTCCGTGTTTATTATTACGGAAATTCTATCTGCAGTTATCAGCTTAGGTATTATTGGAGCGATCAACCCCGGCGCAGGCGCCACATTACCCTCTACCACTGAGGCGGTAGAGAGTGAAGCTGTAAGCTTCAATATTCTTGCGCAATTGACGGTTAGCGATTTTAATCTTCTGTGGAGCCGGTCCAGTTTGTTGGCGATTGTTGTGTTTGCCGTCTTATCCGGGCTTGGCCTGCGTGCGGCGGGGGAAAAAGCTGCTTCCCTTCGTGAATTGGTTGCAGGCCTGTCAGAAACCATTGTCAAAATGGTAGGGTATATCATGAAATTGGCGCCTATCGGTTTAGGTTGTTATTTTGCTTCTATGGTAGGCCAGTTTGGCCAGCAGATTTCTGGCCCGATGCTGAAAGTTACTGTAGTGTGCTGGATATTTGCACCCATTTATTTGCTGATTTCTCAAACGCTTTTCTCTTTCCTGGGTGATGGTATAACTGGCATCAAACGCTTCTGGAAAAATATGATTTCTCCGGCCCTGACCGCTTTGGGTACATGTTCCAGTGCAGCTAGCGTTCCTGCGAATATCCAGGCAGGAAAAAAGGCTGGCTTGTCCGATGACGTAAATGCAGTGTGTATGCCTATGGGATGTAATCTGCATAAAGAGGGGGCCTGTCTTATCGTTGTGCTCACGATGGCATATATTGGCCCCATGGTAGGAATGAACCTGCTTGATCCGAAAACGTTTTTGATGATTGTTGCATGCTGTATCATTGGCGCTACAGTAACAGGGGCTATCCCATCAGGCGGCAATGTGATTGTGATGCTTACAGTGGCTATGTTTAACTTCCCTACGGCGACAATCCCGCTGATTATCATGCTTCATACATTGTGTGATGCCCCCACTACTATGCTGAATGTTGTAGGTGATTTGTCAAGCGGCATCATCATTGATAAGTTTATGCATGGCCAGAAGCAGGCACAATGAGTTTTCTGTATTAACATATTATTACTATATAAAATTTTAACAGAAAAGACGAGAGCTGCAACCATTCTCCGTGTTGCAGCTCTTGTCTACTGTAATACAGATACTGGTTCAGGAGGGGGAGAGCATGATGCGGCTGTGCCAGCTTCAAGCCAAAAAGAGAAAAAACGAAAATATGTCATCGGGCAATATTTATCGGCGGCTTATGGAAGCGGCGGTGCCGCTTTTAATTGGTGATATTCTGCAGCAATTGTATAACATGACAGATGCTATTATTATTGGACGGTTTCTCGGAAGCCAGGCTTTTGCTGCTGCCGGAATATCCAGTACGGTTATGAATCTATTCACCTTCATCATTGCAGGTTTTTGCACGGGGATTTCTATTGTTTTTGCAAATGCATATGGCCAAACGGATTTTTCCACATTTCGGAAAGAAACATATTTGACAATAGTACCCGGCGGCATGCTTGCGATGTTTTTTGGACTGACAGGGCTGATGTTGGTTCGCCCTATTCTGCAGTTATTGCAGACACCAGTAGAGCTTTTAAATTACGCACAAGACTATTTAACGGTCATTCTTGCAGGTATGCCTGCCGTCTATTTTTATAATTTGGGTGCGGCTCTGCTTCGCAGCGTCGGAAAATTTTCCACGGCGCTAATGTTTCTGATAGGGGCGGTTTCTTTCAATATTGTGGCAGATTGTTTTCTGATAGAGGTTTTTCAGTGGGGGATACGAGGGGCAGCTATTGCTACTGTGGCGTCTCAAACGGTCAGTGCGGCTGGATGTTTTTTCTACATCAAAAAAAATTACAGCTATTTGCTGTTTGGGAAAAAGGAATGCGTCATCCAAAAAAGCTTGGTGAAAAAGACCCTTTCTTATGGCTTAGTATCGGCTTTGCATCAATCCAGCTTATATCTTGGAAAGGCAATGGTTCAGCGGTCGGTAAATGAAATCGGCATATATGCAGTGTCTGCTTTCACCGCGTCCACACGAATAGAAGATTTTGTAAATGCATTTGGATCCAGTATGAGTCAATCTGTTTCGATTTTTACGGCTCAGAATTATGGAGCTGGAAGTTTAATCCGGGTAAAGAACGGGGTACGTTCCGGTATGATCATCACAGTTCTGTTGTCGTTATTTTCATCTGTTGTTCTGTTTTTTGGCGCAGGCCTGCTTATGCAGCTTGTCTTGGCGGCATCCACAGGGCGTGAATTTGAGGCAGGCTTCAGCTATTTGCAGACGATTGCATGTTTCTATGTTTTTTGCTTTATAGGCAATGTTTTTGTGGGTTATTTTAGGGGAATTGGGAAAGTAGAACTGCCCTTTTTAGGAACGACACTTCATATCTCAATTCGTGTAATCCTCTCTTTTCTGTTAACGCCCCTGTGGAGACTGTCTGCAGTGGCGGTGGCTACTGGGGTAGGATGGATTGCAGTAGTAATATTTCAGGGGGTAGCTTATAAAATATGTGGAAGAAAAGTATTTGCGAAATCTTTTGAGTTGTAGAAAAAGCAGCCAATAATTCCCAAATGGTATACTTCAGCTTGAAATCTTTTGGAAAGCAACAAGGCCGAGGCACTTCTCAGCGCCTCGGCTTTATCGCGCCTATAGAAGCCCCCTTGCCTGCAGCATGGAGAGAAACGCCGCATTTGTAAGCTTCTGCGCAAACAATTCGCGAAATTTTACGCTTTTTTCGCGCCCCTCTGCGCGCAGCTTTTCCATCTGCAACGCAAGGGCCTGCTGCTGGGCCTGCAGCTCTTCGCACATATCTTCATACTGGGCCAGCCGTTCTATGGCTTCGCCCTGCGCAAAGCCGCCTGTCATGTGCACGCAGGCCAGCGGCGCCCGGGCGCTGCCGGCCGTGCGGTGGGTAATGCGTTCCATACCGGTCCCTCCTGTGCGGGTTACTGTGCCGCCTGTTCCAGCTGCGCCAGCAGCGCGCGGCAGCCAGCCTCTATCTGGGCATATGCTGTTTCAAAATCCCGGGTGTACCAGGGGTCTGCAATGTCGCCGGGCGTGCCGGTATAATCCAGCAGGCGGTGCACCTTGCCCTGCGCGTCCGCGCCAAAACGCCGGCACATGGCGTCCACATGCCTCTGTTCCATGCCAATCAGCAGGTCAAACGCCTGCGCGTCCGCTTTCTCTATCTGCCGCGCATATTTCCCCTCGCACGAAATGCCGTGCCGCGCCAGCATGGCACGGGCCGGCGGATACACCGGGTTGCCCAGTTCCTCGCTGCTCAGCGCTGCGCTTTGCACCTCATAGGCCTGCGCCCGGCCCGCCTTCTGCACCATTGCGCGAAACACAAATTCTGCCATTGGGCTGCGGCAGATGTTGCCGTGGCATACGAAAAGTACTCGTGTCATATGGAAACCCTCCTAACTGCAATCATTCTATCATAAACTGCCAGGTTTTGAAAAAGGAAAATGAGGGGGGAAAACGAAAAGCGCCCTGCAAAAGCAGGGCGCATACTTCTTGCCTTATACTGTCTGGAAGATTTTTAAATTGCTTTTCTCCAGGTTCTTTTTTTGTGTTCTGAGGGCCTCTCGCTTTTTTACATATTCATGGCATCCTTTCGCCTCAGAAGAATGTAAAAGCCTCGTAGCGCTTCCAACTGCCGGGGCGCCTTTATAAATCAACTTTTTCAAAGCGTTTTGCAGAAATTTGATATGACAATAAAACCAATACGCCATAACAGATCATCCCGGTGATTAAAACCGGCAGCTGCATCAGCAGATGCCCTGGCTGGCAGCTGTCCATCCAGGCAAGTGCCGGAACATGGGCCACAGTTTCTATCGCTACCATGAGAAGAACCATAGGAATTGCCGCAAGGATAAATGATTTTCCAACTTTGTAACCATTTTGATAAAACGCCGTGAGGAATATCAAATCAAACACCGCGTATAAGAAAAAGCCAAAACCATACCATGCAACGGTTGCGTCTAAGCCTACAGGGTTATTTGCTATGTTCAGCATGTTTCGCAAAAGTGCAAACGGAATAGAAAAAAGCAACTGAAACAGCTGGAAGAAAACGACCAGCAGGCACTTTCCCAGAACACTTTCCCGCTTTGTCACGGGAAGAATGGCCGTGTACCAAGCATCATTCGTCTCACGCGCATTCAAAAAAGTGATGTAAGGTGCTAAACATCCAAACATAAAAATTACGCTGTAAGGATAAGATGGCACCAGAACAAGGCAACCTAAAAAGGTAAAAACAATCGAGGTCGGGTGAGCGGCAAGCCGGATTTCCTTATACAGCAGCGTCATCATCCCACTCGCTCCTTTCCGTCCGCAGCATAATTTCTTCCAGCGTGAGCGGCCCTGTATCCTCTGGCATTTTTAAATGTTCAAAAGAGTGAAGAAATGTGTCTTTGCCCGCGCTTTTCAGCACACAGCCATTCTGAATATAGGTGATGTCATCTGCGCATTTGTCCAAGTCGGAAGTAATATGCGTAGAAAATAAGATAGCGCAGTTCTCATTTTTCACGATTTGTCGAAAAATGTGTAGCAGTTCCTCACGGGATATGGGATCAAGGCCAGAAGTTGGTTCATCCAGAATCAGCAGCTCGGCATGGTGCGATAATGCCAGAGCAAGCAAGTATTTTACTTTCATGCCGTTTGAAAGTTCTTTGAATTTTTTGCTTTCCTCTAAAGCAAACCGCTTGATGTACTTCTGATACTGCTCCTGATCCCAGTTTTTGTAAAATTTTTGGGTGACAGCCGCAATATCAGAAAGTTTTTTCAGCGGGTAAAAGTCAATTCCGCCAAACACAACGCCGATGCGCTGTTTGCACTCTTTTTCATGCTGATAGAAATTCTTTTGGAACATGGTGACGCGCCCACTTTCTGGCGACACCATGTTGAGAATTGCTTTTAAAGTTGTGCTTTTTCCAGCCCCGTTTTTCCCAATCAGCCCCATAATATGGTTAGGGGCAAGCGAAAAGCTGACATTTTCCAGAGCAAACCCGGGGTAGTGTTTATGGAGACTCTGGATGCTCAAGATATTTTCCATTCATGGTTTCCTTTCCATCGGGGGTATCTGCCATATTCAAAGCGGTTTTGAATAGCTGGGCAATACCCAAGAAAAATTCTTCTTTCATCAGGGCAATTCCCGGATGTTCCGGGTTTTCATCCCCTAAAATGACCAACCTATCTCCGGGTTTCATTTGGAATACATCTCTGGCCTGTTTGGGAAGTACGATTTGGCCGCGTTCACCCACACGAACTGCGCCAAATATGTGCTTGCCTCTGGGCGGAATATGGAAGCCGATTTGTTCCTGGTCATGATGGATGAGGGCCTCAAGCTCCACATCATACAGTTTTGCCAGCGCGGCACAATTCAGAATATCGGGCACAGATTGGCCGGCCTCCCATTTTGCAACGGCCTGCCGGGAAACGCCAATCTGCTCGGCCACATCTTCTTGGGAATATTTATTCAGTTGCCGCAATGTGGTTAAATTGCGGGCAATATTATTTTTCTGCGGCTTCATACTTTTCACACCTCCTAAGGCCATTATATCTTTAGGCTTTCGTAAGTTCCACCAACCACTGCAGGCAAAATATGTTATGATTGGTTGCATAACTGCACACTTGTTTTTTGACACATGCGCATTGCTTGAAGCAAACACTGCGCCGCCTGCAGCCAGCTGCATTTTCGATAAAGATGGCCCCGCCAGGGCGGTTTCAAAAATAGTGTGGGGCGGGCATAGAAAGCACCTTATACCCACATGAACCTATCCGCCTTGCTGGGTTTTGCAGGGCCCTTCCAGTTCCGGCCATGCCCCGGCCCGCTGTTTTGGTTTTGCATTGACGCACTGCGGCGCAGATGATATGATGGAACTACAAAGGAGGGCTTTCTATGGTGGAACAGAGGAATGTGGCGCTGTGTGTCATTCTCACCATCGTCACCTGCGGCATTTACGGCATTTACTGGTTCATTTGTCTTGTGAACGATTTGAACTATGCAACGGGGGATGTGCAGTCGCCATCCGGCGGCATTGTGTTCCTGTTGGATATTGTCACCTGTGGCATCTATGGCCTGTACTGGTGCTATAAGGCTGGCGATAAGCTGGACCGCATAAAACAGCAGTGGGGCATCCCCAGCAGCAACACAGGTATTCTGTATCTGATTTTGAGCCTGCTGGGGCTGGATATTGTGGTGTGGGCCCTTGTGCAAAACGAAGTGAACGGCATGACGGGCGCCGCCGCCGCATGAGTGTGCCTTCTGCCCGGAAAAAGCGGCTGGCGGCCGCAGTGGGCCTGGCCCTGGCGGCAGGGCTGGGTTATGCGGCATGGGTGCGGGCCACCGGGTTGGGCGTGCCATGCCCGTTCCATATGTTGACGGGGCTTTATTGCCCGGGCTGCGGCGTCACGCGTTGCATTAGCGCCCTTTTGCAGGGCAATTGGCAGGCAGCCCTGCGCAGCAATGCTGCCATTGTGGTGCTGGCGCCCTTTTTTGTCTGGCTGGGCTGGGCTGCGGCGCGCAGCTATTTGGCCTGCGGCAGCATACGGCTGACCAGACGGCAGAGCGCCGCCGTGTATGTGGCCATTGCGGCGCTGGTGGTGTTTGGCGTTGTGCGCAATTTGCCCGCCTTCTGGTTTTTGCGCCCGCCTGCCTGACAGTAAAATAGAAAGCAACACCCCTTCGGCCAACTTTGGCCGAAGGGGTGTTGCTTTTATCTGGCCTGTGGCGGTGTGCCAGGGCGCAGCGGCTGGCAGAACAGCCCATGCTGTGTGCAATACCACACCAGAAGCGCGCCCTTGGTGCAGGGCACGCGCGCCTGCATGGCCCATTCCGGGTAAAGCTTTTTCATCAGCAAGCTGTCGCCGGTTAACACTGCCAGGAAAGAGATGAAATGTTCTTTCGTCATTTCGTGCCCGCAGGTGATGAAATATTCCCCGTCGGCCTCCTCTACGGTTAGCTGCTGGCCCGGCCCGGCCTGGGCCATGGCAAGCGGCTTCAGCCGTTTGCCACAGCAGGAAACGGTAGCCTGGCCCGTAGAGGTGAGCACTGCCCCGCAGGCAGGGCATACATAAAATCGAAGTTTTTTCATATTGCCTCCTGTGTCTTCATTGGGCGCCAGTTCGCCGCACAAAAGGCTTTCGATTCCGGCGCCAAGGGCCTCGGAGAGCCCGGCCAGCAAAGAGACATCCGGGCTGCCCAGCCCGCGCTCCCACTTTGAAACTGCCTTGTCGCTTACATGAAGTGTTTGCGCCAGCTGTAACTGGGTAAGGCCCTTTTCGCGCCGCAGTTTTTGAATCAGGCGCCCTGTCTTTTCATGGTCCATACTCTCTGCCTCCCGGTTTATTGTATCAGCCCACAGAAAATGCACAACCGACGCTTCGTAGAGTTTTTCGGCCGGCTAGGGCAGATGGCGGCGGCCTATCCCGCGCATACGGTTCAGAAAACGGGTGGAAATCTTGTTGATGTGTTCCTCATTGTACACAAGAAGCTCGTAGGCGTCCATCATGCTCAATGCGTACAGCAGCATGCTGAGGCCAAGGGCCACAATGGGCAGCAGCGCAGGCACGGCAACGTGCTCTGCCACGGCCCCCTGGTCCAGTGCCAGCCCGCACACAGTGCCGCCCACAAGCACCAGCGCGAAAAAGCCTGCTGCCATGGCCACATACCATTTTTTCAGGCGGGCATACCGCGATGAAAGTTCTTGCAGAAACGCTTGGTCGAACAACAGGGCGTTCTGCTTCAGAGGGCGGTATTCATAGTCCCGGTCCGTCAGGCAGGTGACGAGAACGCCGCACAGCCCCAGCACGGCCACCACTACGCAGCCCAGCACACCGGCAGAAGTGCTGCCCAACAGAAAATATGGAATGCCGGAACACACAAGGCAGCTGATGCTGAGGCACAGGTTCCGCGCAAAGCGGCTTTCATGGGAAAGCCAGCTTTGCGCTTTTTCCCGGCTGACGTAATAGCCGCCAGCCGCTGGGCCGTCTGCTTCGCCGCTGTTTTTCAGCAGATAATCAATCGAGACGGAAAAAATATTGCCCAGCATCATCAGTTTTTCCGTTTCCGGAAAGCCCTGGTCATTTTCCCATTTACTGACGGCCTGGCGGGTGGTGTTCATCTGTTCGGCAAGTTGTTCCTGGGAAAGGCCTTTTTCTTTTCTAAGTTTGAACAGTTTTTCTTCGAATGTCATGGGAAGGTTCCCTCCTTCGTTTTGATGGCCTGAGCATATCAAAGCGGGGCGGAAAATTCTATCACTCTGCACATTCACTTTGTCAACTTCAGGTTGCGCTGCTGTTTTTATGCCCCAAAACGGCGCTTTGGCGGGCAATGCATGCGGTTTTTGCCTTTTGCCGCTCTTATTGTAGCGCGGGGCCCCGGGCCGCGCAAGCGGCGCCAAAGCCAGGAAACAGAAAAGGCCCGGCAAGTGCCGGGCACAAAGCGTGGTGAGTTGTGTTGAGCGCCAGGGGGGCGGCAAAAAGTACTGCCGCCATCGCTTCGCGAACGGGCAGTTTGCTCAAAAGT
>OGGQ01002130.1_pt1 | contig 22677 bp, 20 predicted proteins | sample 1571191 | NCBI WGS metagenome assembly OGGQ01 (sample SAMEA2582061, study PRJEB24529) | metagenome | biome: Human gut stool | place: China | collected 2011
CACTCTTTCCCTACACGACGCTCTTCCGATCTCCGGAGCTCTCCCCGGCTCCGATGGACCGGCCAATACGGGATGGCTCTTTTTGCCCTCCTCTGGCACGCGGGAATCAATGCCTATGACCTGATCCGGAATCCGGCGGCAGAGACCACCATTTTTGTCACAGCGATGCTGGGCCTGGCCGTCTTCATTCAAATGCCAGTCGCCCACAGCCTGGCTGCCTATGGCCTGTCCTACAGCCTGTTTATGGGGCTGGCTGGCGGGCTCCTGAGCAGCGGCAAGCTCATCAACCTGACCTTTACCGCCATCGTTGCCATGGCTGTCTCCATGACCAGCTTCCGGCACGCCGTGGTGACTGCCTGCCAGCGCAGGGAGATCGGCCAGATGAACCGGCAGCTCCAGGAGATGGTTCAGAAGGATCCCCTGACGGGGCTTATGAATACTGCCGCATTCCGACACAGGGTGAGTTCCTACCTGACATCTGCGGAAGCGGACGCGGAGATCTTTCTGCTCATTTTAGATCTTGACGATTTCAAAAGGATCAACGATGCCTTCGGACATCCCTGCGGTGACGATGTCCTGCAAGCGGTTGCGATAAAACTCCAAGCCCTGTTTCCCAATACCATCGGTGCGGCCCGCATTGGCGGTGATGAGTTCATGCTGGCTCTGGCTGATATTTCCCCACAGGAGGTGGAACGCAGCTTCGACCGGTTTTTGCTGGATATGGAGCAGCTTCGCTGGCACGGACAGACTTTAAGCGTCAGCTGCAGTATGGGTGCCTGCCGGGCAAGCCGCCCCGGCATCACCTTTGATGAATTGTACGATGCGGCCGACCGGGCCCTCTATCAGGCCAAGCATTTGGGGAAAGGGCGTTTGATCTGCTGTGAACCGGTCCCCAGTTCATAGTACGGCGTTTGGAGCCGAAAGCAAAAGACACCATCCGTTGCGGATGGTGTCTTTTTATCTGATCATCTCAAAGCGGATCAGGCCGCCCGGGATCCGGAGCAGCGGTCAAGCAGGTCGGGGCCCTCCTAGCTGCGGATGACATAGGGACCGCGTTACTTTCCGCTGGCTTTTTTTGACAGGACGTGGACCACAGACTGCACGGCATTAAGCTCCTCCTTTGTGAGATCCTTCAATCCCTCCAGGATCTCTTGGACCTGCGCGGGGTACGAGATGCTGTCATCAAAAAACTGGCTGGGAGTGATCCGCAGGTAATCACAAATATAGAAAAAGGCAGTCATGGAGGGGAGGCTGTTGTGGTTTTCAATGGTGTTGATATAGTTGACGTTTTGTCCGAGGGACAGACTCATATCCCGTGCGGAGACCTCTTTTTCCCGGCGGAGCTGACTGAGCCTTTCACAAAAGAAATCCTCATACATGAGCCAAAGCCCCCTTCCTCTGCTAAAGCTCATTGTAATATAAATGGTTTTCAAATATACAATATTTAATATTGTGTTTATAGTTAAATTAAAATATAATAAATGTGATTTTCAAAAAATAAAAGGTTTTATCTTGTAAAAGAGATTTCTTTACACGAAAGAAACAAACGGACGACCTGGAGAAATGAGATGGGGCCCCCAAGCGCGGCTAAAAATGCTACCACGATCTGCGGACGGGTGTGCAATGTGGAATATGCACAATGCGGAGAGGGAATTTGGTCGCCGGACACATTGACTTCGAACAAAGGAAACCGCATGATAAATGCATATCTGATGCCAGAAAACAGAAAAAAAGATTGAAAGAGGGGATTCCAGTGGCAATTCAGTATGTTGACATCAAGCAGGAGATCCTGTCGGAAAATGACCAGCTGGCCAACGAGCTGCGTACCCGGCTGAAACAACACAAGACCTTCATGATCAACGTGATGTCCTCGCCCGGAGCCGGTAAGACAACTCTGTTGCTGGACACGATCCGGCGGCTGAGGGACGAGCTGCGCATCGGTGTGGTGGAGGCGGACATTGAGTCCATGGTGGACGCTGAGAAGATCGAGGAGACTGGGGCACTGGCCGTACAGATCCGCACCGGCGGGGACTGCCACATTGATGCGCCCATGCTGAAGCCCGCGCTGGATGCCATCGACCTGGATGCCGTGGATCTGCTGTTTCTGGAGAATGTGGGAAATCTGGTCTGCCCGGCGGAATTTGACACAGGGACCTCCTGCAATATCATGTTGCTGAGCGTGCCGGAGGGGGACGACAAGGTCTTGAAGTACCCGCTGATGTTCACGGTGTGCGATCTCCTGCTGGTGACCAAGCTGGACTGCCAGCCGCTGTTTGATTTTGACCTGGAAAGGCTCAAGATGCGGGTGCGGCAGTTGAATCCCAATATGAAGATCCTGCCTGTCTGCTGCAAGACCGGCGAGAATATGGAGGCATGGGTCGACTGGCTACTATCGGCCTACCGGAGCTTTGTGAGCGACTGAGGAGGGAAAAAGATGCCGCATATTCAGATCAATGCCACCTGCGACATCGACCGATTCCAGGAGCGCAGGCTGATCCAACAGCTGGGGGAGGCCATCTCCATCTTCCCGGGAATGAAGCCGGAATACCTGATGATCCGGCTGGAAGGAAACTGCCGCCTGTTTTTCGGAGGCACCGGAGAGTGCGCCTTTGTGGAGATCGACCGGTTCGGCACCATTCCGGAAGAGGCCAGCCGCGCGATGACGGCCCGCATCTCCCAGATCGTCGAGGAGACCCTGGGGATCAGCCAGGACCGGATGTATCTGAAGTACACAGAGAACCCCTATTGGGGCTGCCACGGACATAACCTCTGACTCGCAACATTCCCCAAATGATTTTGCGGACGAAAAAGGAGAGATTACGAATGGCAAAGCGGTTCCACTTCTATGAAAATCCCAATCCCAAGAGCATCACCAAATCCCAGGAGGACAAGGACGCCTGGTTCGGCACCAAGCCAGAGGACGGAGATGCCTTCTGGGCAAAGCGGATCCCGGGCCTGCGGGAAACTTACGGTCCCGCCCACAACGGCACGAAGCAGCCGGATACGGAGCCCCACGATATGTTCTATTGTGACATTGCACCCCTGCCCCCGGTCATCCACATTGATGGGGGCAAGACCTTTCCGCTGCCTCTGGCCGTGATCGCGGCGGTCATCAACCGCTCCACCCACCGCATCATTACCCACCGGTGCACCTGCCGGACCACCTTCGACTGCCAGAGCTATGATAAGGCGATCGGCTGCGTACATATCGGCGCCGCTACGGCTGAGGAGCCGGACAGCGTGGCCCGTCATGTGTCCAAGGAGGAGGCCATCGCCCATGTGAAGCACGGCATCGATCTTGGGCTCCTGCCTTTCGTGGGCCGGATGGACGTAGACAATGAGGTTTGGGGGATCTGGTCCGGTGAGCCGCTCTTCACGGTCTGCCTGTGCTGTCCCTGCTGCTGCATTCCCAGACGCGGCTATCAGTATCTCCATCCGGAGCAGAAGAAGTGGCAGTTCAACCCGGCCAACGGCCTGCGCTGGAAGATCAACCCCTCTATGTGCAGAGGCGGCGACGAGTGCGGGGCCTGTGTGCGCCAGTGCCCGGCCAAGGCCCTGTCGGTCAAGGACGGCAGGGTCCACTACGATCCGGATGCCTGCCTGTTCTGCGGCCGCTGCCAGCAGCTGTGTCCGAATCAGGCCATCAGCATTGAGACCCCGGACCTGAACGGCCTGATCAACGACCTGTTCGGCAGGTACGATGGTCAGTGCGGCGATTTGAACTTCAAGGGACAGGATTATGCCCAGGCCATCATTGAAACGGCCGAGCAGCTGAAGGGATAGGGCTCCATGCACGAAATGAACGTGGTGGGAACCCTGGCCGCCCGGGTTGTGAACTGGGGCAAGGAAAACCATATCCGTAAGATTCTGGAGATCGACATCGTATGCGGTCAGCTCCGTATGTTCGATCAGGGCTTCATGCAGCGTTATTTTAACATATTTACCAGAGGCACCTGCGCGGAAGGCGCGAAGCTGGTGCTCACCACCCGACCCATTGGGTATCACTGCAACGCCTGCGGCGACGACTACGAGATGACGCCGCGGGAGTGGCTGGATATGGACATCAACCGCGCCGCCTGCGTGCACTGCGACTCGGAGGACATCGTTCTGACCTCCGGTGGAGAGTATTTCGTCAGCGATATTCTGGCGGATCTGGAAGAAGAGCCAGAGGAATCGGACGTGTAGGTGCGAGGGGGATTCCCGGACCGATGCCGCATCCGCCCGGAAGCGGCGCCGGGAAAATTTAACAAGGAGTGAACCACAGGAAATGCGCTATCAGAAACTGTTTGAAAAGGGATACATCGGCGGTGTGGAGATCCGCAACCGCGTTGCTATGACGGCCATGGGCAATGGACTGGCCTCCTGGGACGGCGAGGCGTCGCCGGAGCTGATCCGCTTTTATGAGGACCGCGCCAGAGGCGGCTGCGGCCTGATCTTCACGGAATTCACCCGGGTGGATGAAGCCAGCGGTGCCTGCAACCCCAATCAGCTCTGCATCGCCACCCGCAAGCATGTGCGCAGTGTGCAGCGCATGGCGGAGCGGGTCCACCGTCATGGTGCCAAGATTTTTGTCCAGCTTCACCACGGCGGCCGGGAGGCTCCGCCCGCGCTGAATGACGGAAAGCAGCCCATGGGTCCCAGTGCGATCCTCAACAAGGTAAACGGACTGGTCTCCACGGAGATGACCAAAGAGGAGATCACTTACATCGTCAAAAAGTTTGTGGCCGCGGCGGTCAACTGCCAGAAGGCCGGCATCGACGGTGTGGAGCTCCATGCCGCCCATGGATATCTGCTGGGTTCCTTCATCAGCCCCTACACCAATAAGCGGACGGACGAATATGGCGGAAGCGTCCAGAACTGCTGCCGCATCGTGACGGAGATCATCAGCGGCATCCGCGCCGCCTGCGGCAGATACCCCGTTTGTGTGCGCATCAACGGCAGCGACTTTGTGGAGGGCGGCATTACCCTGGACTATGCCGTGGAGGTGGCAAAAACGCTGGAAGCCGCCGGCGCGGACGCTCTCAACGTCAGCTGTGCCGTCTATGAAACGGTGCCCAATATGATCGAACCCAACTATTATGACGAGGGCTGGCGGAAGGAACTGGCCAAGACCGTAAAGGCCAATGTGAAGATCCCGGTCGTTGCAGTCAACACCATCAAATTCCCCGCCACAGCGGAAAAGCTGCTGGAGGAGGGCGTCAGCGACTTTGTCGGCGTCTCCCGGGGCCAGATGGCGGACCCGGAGTGGGTCAACAAGACCAAGGCCGGCCGGGAGGATCTGATCCGCAAGTGCATGGGCTGCATGCAGTGCAACAAGTCCGTGGTGCAGGACGGCTATCTCTCCTGCGCGGCGAATCCAGTCACCGGCCGCGGCACCTTGTATAACGACGAATTCCTGATCCGCAGCGGAAACGGCCGCAATGCGGTGGTCATCGGCGGCGGCCCTGCTGGCATGCAGGCGGCCATCACTCTGGCGAAGCGGGGTTTCCACGCCATCTTGCTGGAGCAGAAGAGCTATCTGGGCGGCATGGCCTATCTGGCCACGGTGCCGCCTCACAAGACCATGGTGGCGGAATTCATCAAGACCCTGGAGGCCGAGATGAAGGAGCTGGGTGTGGAGGTTCGGATGAACGTCACTGCGGATGTGGCGACTGTGAAAGCCCTGGAGCCCTATGCCGTGGTCGTGGCCAACGGCGGCACGGAGATTGTGCCCCAGGTCACCGGTCTGGACAGCGCCCATGTCCACACCATGGAGGACACCCTGCTGGGCAATGTGAAGTTCTCCGGCAAGAAGGTGGCCGTCATCGGCGGCGGCATGGTTGGCCTGGAGACGGCCCACTACCTGTGCCAGAACAACAAGGTGACCATCGTGGAGATGACCAACACCCCCGGCGCCACCATGTATCCGACGGTCCGGAACAAGCTGCTCTCCATCCTGAAGGAGGACGGCGTGGAGCTGCTGCTGAATCGCGCTCTGACTGCGGTTGAAGCGGACGGCATCCTGATGACCTGCACCGACAGCGAGGAGCCGAAGCAGGAGCGCATGGCGGTGGATGAAGTGGTCATCGCGGTGGGCCGCAAGCCCAACATGGACCTGTATCACGAGATGGAGGCCGCCTTTGAACGGGTGGTGCAGGCCGGCGACTGCATTGCAGGCGGCTGTATTCTGGAAGCGACCCGTACCGGCAATGACAACGTGTGGTTCCTGTGAGCTTTTGACAGATGGATTAGTTGGAATAGGAGGATTTCAGAATGATGAAGTATGACAAGTTTGATCTGACCGGAAAGGTCGCCCTGTGCGCCGGCGGATCTTCCGGCCTGGGCTATCAGTTTGCCCGGGCCATGGCATCCGCAGGCGCGGACGTGGCCATCGTGGCCCGGCGGGAGGACCGCCTGCAGGAGAATGCAAAGACCATTGAGGCGGAGTACGGCGTCCGCTGCTATCCCCATTACATGGACCTGACCAAGCCGGAGACGGTCACCAAGTGCGTGGAGGACGTGGTGGCGCACTACGGAAAGATCGACATTCTGGTAAACTCCGCCGGCATTCCCTGCCGCAACGTGGCGGAGACACAGAGCTATGACGAGTGGATGGAAGTCATGAACACCGACCTGAACGGCCCCTTCTGGCTGATGCATGAGTGCGTGCGCCTGTCCATGAAGGAGCGGCAGTACGGCAAGATCATCAACATTGCCTCCATCCACGCCTTTGTCAGCCGCCTGGGCTATAACACCAACGCCTACTGTGCCGCAAAGGGCGGCCTGCTGATGCTGACCAAGTCCCTGGCACAGGAGTGGGCCAAGTACAACATCACAGTGAACGGCATTGCGCCTGGCTACTTCCCCAGCGAGCTGACGGGCGCCTACATCGATACCCCCGCCTTCAAGAAGGTGTGCGAGGACTACAGCCCCATGGGCCGTCCCGGCATCACCGGCGAGATGGACGGCCTGTGCATCTACCTGGCCTCTGATGCCTCCAGCTTCACCACTGGACAGATGATCGCCGTGGACGGCGGCTGGCTGACGATCTGAGGAGGTGCCGAGATGAAAGAATTTGCTGGAAAGGTAGCGCTGATCACCGGTGCGGCCCATGGCATTGGATACTCCTTCGCCCTGGAGGCTGTCCGCCGGGGAATGAAGCTGGCGCTGGTGGACATTGATGCCCCGGCCCTGGAGACCGTTGCCGCCGAGTGCCGCGAAATGGGCGCGGAGGTCCTGACCTGCGAGACGGACGTCTCTGTTTACGAGGAGGCAAAAGCCTCCGTACAGGCCACCATGGACCGGTATGGGCAGATCGACGTGCTTTTTGCCAACGCGGGCATTGCCACGGCGGGCAGCATCCTGCACATTCCCCTCCGGGACTGGGAGTGGGCGCTGGCTGTGAACACCATGGGAATCGTCCACTACGTCCATGAGGTCCTGCCCATCATGGAGGCCCAGAAGACGCCGGCCCACCTGATGTGCACGGCCTCCATTGCCGGCCTGCGGGCGGGCATGGCCATCAATCCCCCGTATTTCTGCAGCAAGCACGCCGCTGTCAGCGTGGCGGAATCTGTGAGGGCAGAGGTGGAGTCCAGCGGCCTGGACATCGGCGTGTCTGTGTTCTGCCCTATGTACGTGGCCACGGATATTGCCAACTGCGAGGACCATCGCCCCGCCCGGTTCTGGGATGAGACGGACCCGTTTTACAGCAGCGAGGAGTATTTGTCCGCCCGGGAGGCGTTCCGCCGGAACATCGCCGGCGGTATGCCGCTGGAGCACATTGGGACGAGGCTGTTCAAGGCCATTGAGGACAACCAGATGTACATTGTGACCCACACGGACACCATTCCCTATATCGAAAGCCGCCACCGCAAGATCGAGGAGGATGCGCAGAAGGAAAAGAACATCCGCCTGTAAGGCCTGCTGAGGCGGAAAAAGCCGCAAAGGGTGCCGCGCGACTGCGCGCGACACCCCTTGCGGCTGTACGCGTGTACTGCAGCATTTCTAGAACTTCGGCAGCGTACCGCACAGCTGCTGCCGCGCGGGGGGCGCAGAGGAACAGAATTTGCTTCGGATTGGCAGATATCGAAAAGGATAGGAGCAGAGAACGTATGCAGAGGCGGAAGCGCCTTCTGCCGGAAAACAGATCGGAATGGCTTGAAATTACAGTATTTATTAAAAGAGACGTACTATGAAATTTTCAACACTCATGCAAATTTTGATAAAAGCGGACATGGTGGCGGATGTGACCATTTCCGCAGACTGTGAAGTGGAAGACCTGAATCTGATGGACCAGGACTATCGGGAATTCGGAGACCATATCGTCTATTTCATCGACGCCTCAGAGGTTGGGGCGGGAACCGCGATCCCCATGTGCCTGCTCTATAAGAGCATTTTCCCGGATTACCGGGCGGCGGGACTCCGGAATTCCGCCAGGATCAAGGAGACCACCTCTCTTGCCGAGGTCTTTCGATATGTAAAACTGCAGCTGAACACAGAGCCGGAGGGGCAGATCGGGTACGCCAACATCATATCCAAGCTGGTGTCCGGCGTTCCCATGAAAAACGTCCTGGCCGCGGCTTTTTCCTATACAGGAAATCTCTTTGTCGCGATCGACCTGTCGGGAAAGATCCTGGAGTATTCCACGCCGTTCTACGTGGACTACCCCCTGTGGATGAAGAGCATTCAGCAGGGGTACTGCGACGAGATCCTGATGGACTACATCCAATCCCGGCGCCGACGGATCCATATGCCGAAGGATGCGGAGCTGATCGACCTGTACTGCCGGAAAACCAAGATGTACATCCTGGTGGCGCGGATCCGCCACAACAACATCACACTGGGATACTTTTTCGCGCTGAGCCACCGGCCATCCTTTGACAGCTACACGCGAAAGCTCCTGCCGCTGTTTGCCCAAAAGGTCAAGGACAACATCCTCTGGCTGAAAAATATGAACGAGGTGGACGACTACAAGGCCATCATGCGGACCAGCATCCTTCTGGACGCGGCCGGCGGCGCCTCTCCGGCAGAGACGCTTCTGCGCTCCAAAATCAGCGGCATCAAATTTCAAAAGCATATGCGGGTGCTGGCCATCCGGACCACTTACTCAAAGGATCTGAATTACTACACTCAGATCCTGCTGCCCGCGCTGAATCATGAGGGACTGCGGGACTGTCCCTGTTTTCTGTGGCACACCTCGGTGATCTGCCTGCTCAATACCGACGGGACCAGCGCGCTTTCCGAGGAAAACCGCTCCACCCTGGAGGCCTTGGCCGCCCGGTATCATCTGGTCATCGGCGTGAGCAACGTGTTTTCAGACATCTCCCAGTTTGCGGACTGCTTTGAACAGGCCAGAACGGCGCTGAACTTTTCAAACCGCATGGAGACCACCACGGGGCCGTTTTACTTCTATCTGGACTATGCTTTCTATGTGATGCTGGACAGGGTCGATGATGAGACTCTGCTGAACTCCTGCTGCCACCCGGCGCTGGAGCTGCTGGCCAGGTATGATGCCAAAAAGGGCATGGAGCTGTTCAACACCCTGCGGGTCTATACGGAGGCGGGGTTCAATAAGGCACGGGCGGCCCAGATGCTGTTTATCCACCGGAATACCATCAATTACCGGATCCAGCAGATCGAGCAGCTCTGCGGCATCGATCTGTCCAATGAAAATCTTCTGTTTACACTTCAGCTTTCCTTCCGGATCCACGCCTATCGTAAAAACCATCTGGAGAGCTGAGCGGCTCTCGCCGAATGAAAACGGCCGGAACTCCAAAGAAGTTCCGGCCGTTTCCGTTTCAGAGGGTAGGGGGTGGGGATCGTAATCTTTAAGCCAGGCCCGGGAACAGGATCGAGACCAGCACGACGGCGGCGGTGCCAATGGTGGTGGATACGACCGTGGTGATGAACATTGCGGGATAGGCCTCGTTCAGCTTTAGATGGCCTATGGGCAGCAGCATCAGCACAGAACCGCAGTAGGGCATGGTGTCCAGATTGGTAGAGGCAAAGGTCGAGATCCGGTGGATGGTGCTGAGCGGAAGTCCCATCTCCACGAGCCTGGGAGCAATCAGGGGCAGACCAATGATTTGGCAGGTAGAGCAGCCGCCGACCAGGAACGCCAGCAGCGCGATCACGACCCAGCAGATGATGACGGGGTGCGCATTCAGACCGGACAGGAAGTCAAGCACCATCTGGAAGGTATCAGAAGTGGTGATGATGGTACCAAAACCAGTGACCGCGCAGATGCTCAGGGTCATGGGAACGGAATCGCTGGCGGAGGTGGAGAGGATCTCTTTAATAGATCCCTTGGCCTTCAGCGGCTTCCAGAACAGCACGATGGTGAGGATGTTCATGATCAGCAGGCAGGGGATGATATTCAGCTTTGCAAAATTGAACAACACGAACAGGACCAGGATCGGAACCAGGGAGATCCAAAAATTCGGACATTCCATATCGGGCGAGAATTGGGGATCCAGCGGATGACGCTCAAAATGCTCGCCGTTCCTTTTGGAGCGGTTGATAAACAGGCTCATCAGGCCCAGGATGCAGATGATCTCAACCACCACACCCACAATGCCGGGAATGAGCGCCACGTCGGCCTCGGTTCCCAAAGAGGTCATGGCTGCAACATTGCACACCTGGGGAGTCCCGGGCATGGACTGAACGAACGTATAGCAGCCGGCGGCTAAAACGCCCAGGATATACCGCTTGGGAATGTCACACACATCAAAGATTTCCAGCGCCACGGGATATACCAAAACAGCGACAACGGCAGCGGTGATGCCGCCGAGATTCAAGATGGCGCAAATGATCAGGATGATACTCATTCCGATCAGGACCTTTGCCTTTGAACTGGCGTTTGGACGGATCAGCTTTTTCATAATGCCCGTGGCAATGGAGAAGCCCGCACCGCTGTCCCGGTACAGAGCAGCCTCGATGTTGCCGAACAGAAGCAGGAAGAAGAAGCTCTTCAAAGACTGGGACATACCAGAGATGAATGTATCGGTCAGTGTCTCCACAAAGGGCATACCAGAGAGGAAGATGACGACACACGCTGCAGCAAAGGCTGCCAAATAAATTGACCAGTCCCTATAGGACAGATAAATCAGGACCGCAAAGCCAAGAAGACAAGCAATAAGGCCTATCATATGACTCCCTCCTCTTTCTTTTTTTCTTGTAAATTGAGTATTTTGCTGCGCAAGGCAACGTCGCAGAATGAATGGTATCTGGAAATTCTGCTGTAAACAAAACCCGTCTCTCGGCCTCCCCACGCGGCCCACCTCACTTGGAGCACGTGCGGATCTCTGAAATTCAAAGAACCGCCCGGCGTGAAAACGTCAGGTGTTGTCGGCGGCAGGCTTCAGCGGAGCCCGCTCGACCTTTGGGATCAGCAGCATGGAGAACAGAGACACCAGATTCAGGATGATTGCGATCGCGAATACCAGATTCCAGCTTCCGGTGGCCTCCACAATGGCCGCGTTGACACGCGGCATCAGCAGCGTCGCGAAGATCATATAGCCCCACATGCCGGTGCCATAGATGCTGCCGCCGTATTTGGGCCCGAAGCTCTTGGAGATGGCCACCGGGTACACACAGTTGGTGGAGCCAAAACCGATTCCAAGCAGCGCATAGGCCAGGTAGAAGAGGGACACGGAGCTGGCCTTCATCATGACCAGAGAGGCCAGGATGCTGAACACCGCGCACCAGATGTAGGTGAACTTGTAGCTGGTTTTGTCGATCAGCCTGCCGAGTCCCAGGCGGCCCACCACGTTGGCGATGGCATACACGGTCACACCCATGGTGGCGTAAGAGGCATCGATCCCGGCGTTGGTCATGAACAGCGTGAACCGGGGATAGGCAACCACATACAAAATGGGCATGGCGGCCAGGCAAATGGTGATCTGCCAGAAGGCGCGGGTCCGGATGGCCCGCGTGGGCGGCCAGCTCTCCAGCTGGGTCTCGTCACTGGTATCCGCAGGAGGCACATAACCCTCGGGAGCGTACCCCTCCGGCGCCTGCTGGAAACCGGTGATGGTGCAGAGCAGAATGATGCCGCCCAGCACAATGCCGATCAGGATCATGGCGGTTTCCACACCTGCCACATTGATCAGGTTTGCACAAATCGGCGCCAGGAAGGACGCGGATCCGCCGTTGCAGGCCATGCACAGACCGCTGGCCAATCCCCGCTTGTCCGGGAACCAGCTGATTGCGGTGTATGTAGAGGGCGTATAGCTGAACCCCACACCCATGCCGAAGAAGGCGCCGTACGTCAGGTACAGCAGGCCGGGAGCGGCGGGGGGGACCAGAGCGGTGCCCACAAAGGCCAGGCAGATAAAGATGCCACCCAGAGCGGTGGTGTATTTTGCACCGATCCTGGAGAGCAGGATGCCGCCGAAGAAATGGCCGACCACGGTAAAGGTCCCCATCATTGTGGCGGCATTTGCCACGACTTCTGCATCCCAGCCCTTCACGGCAGACAGCGGTGTGACAAAGATGGAAGGCGCGTTTACGATACCTGCCGCCAACATGATGATCAGAGCGCGAATCAGAATCCCGGAGCGGTTTACACGGCCTTGGCCGATGATCTGGTTTGCCATGAATGTCATACCTCCCTAAATTATGAGCTGCTTAGTGTGGCAGTTTCACCACCTTTCTAAATACAAATTTGTGCAGAACGGACAAAAAGAAGAGATGCACACGTGTATGTTTGTAGCATAGTGGGCAGAGCGGCATGGAACAATGTGCACAAAGAACAAAAAACGGGGGAAATTTGGCCGTTTCCAAAAATATCGAAAAGGATGCCTCCGCAGAGCGGACCACCGCCCTGCGGACGATTTGAACTGCATCCCAAAGGAAACGGCAGAGGTGCCCGGAAAACGTGAGGGGCAGCGGCACTTTGCGCCGCTGCCCTCCCCGATCCGGCTAAAGATCCAGGCACACGATCCACCGCTGTCTGCGGGCCTGGCTGGGAAAATCGATGGTGACTGTAAAAATTGCCAAAACATGATAGCTATATTTCATGAAATGAACAAAAAGGCGTTTTTTTAGCATCCGGTTTTGTCGGAAAAGTAAATGGAGTGCCGTCCTTTTGTCGGTTGAGCACATTGTTCCACCCCGAAAACATCGTTAAACTAACGGCATACTTGCTTCCCTGAGTCAGGCAAGACCGACAGACGGAAGCTGGATGGCCATCCAATATGAGTAAATCAAAATGGAAAGGACGCGATATACCTTATGTCACAGATGATTGACGCGCATAACGTCAACAGAACCGGTATTTTGATCCGCGGTTTGATCATTCTGCTCTGCGCAGGTATTATCAACGCCACATCTGTCTTTGTCACGCCGCTGGCGGATTACTACGGCTGGGAGGCCTCTGCCATCGCCAATGTGGGAACGACCATGCTGACCTTCTGGCCCATCGGCTCCCTTCTGGGCGGCAAGCTGCTGCAGAAATTCGGCGGCAAAGCCGTTACCCTGATCGGCGCCATTGTGTTCGGCGCGGGCCTGATCCTGACCGGCCTGGTTCCCAACTCTGCCCCCGGGCTGCTGTACTTTACATACAGCTTCCTGATCGGCATGGGAAATGGTATCACCTACTGCGGAGCCACATACTGCGTGCAGGGCTGGTACCCCGACAAGAAGGGTCTGGCCACCGGCCTGTGCATGGCCTTCAACGGCGGCTCCTCCGCCTTCCTGGCGCCTCTGTGCTCTCAGATCACGCAGATGTTCAATGTGAAGGTGACGCTGTTTTCCTGCGGCATCGTGTGCGCGGTGATCTGCATTATCTGCGGCCTTGGTATGAAGAGCGCACCGATCGGCTATGTGCCTGCCGGCTATGTGGCGTCCAACGGCGGCGCAGCCCTGAGCTCCCAGTATGAGAGCTACCCCATCTCCCGCGCGGGCCGGACCAAGCAGTTCTGGCTGCAGCTGGGAGCGCAGGCGTTCTTCCCCGCCTTCTATCTCATCATGTTCTCCCGTTTCTCCATGTTCATGACGGACAAGGGCATCGATCTGGCTTACGCCACGCTGGGTGTCTCCCTGTATAACGTGGGCAACGTGGTCGGCCGCCTGGGGCTTGGCAAGCTCATCGACAACGTTGGCTACAAGAAGGTCTATGGCTGCTGCTGGGCTCTGTGCATGATCTGCGGCATCTGCCTGCTGACCGGCAACTCCGTGGCGATGATCCTGATCGCCTATGTCTGCCTGGGTGCGGGCTTCGGTGCCACCAACAGTGTCTACCCTGTCATGACCACCACCTCCTTCGGCCCGGTCTACGCCGGAAACATCTACGGCTTCGCGCTGCTCGGCTACATGGTCATGACGCAGGTCATTCCGATCGTCACCAATGCCACCATCTCCAGCACCGGCGGCTACACGGTTGCCTTCATTATGGCGTTTGTCCTGTGCACGCTGGGCCTGATCTGCGGTGTGGCGATCCCCAAGCTGGACCGGCCGCGTCTGAAAGAGGCCGCGGAGAGCGAAAAGGAATAACCAACCTGCGGGCCGCAGCAGTCTGAACCGTCAGATGCGGCGGAAATCAAGAAAAATTCTTTGGGAGGCAAATTATGATCGCTTTCGATGCTTATAATCCCCACCGGGTCATTTATGGCCCTGGCGTCTCCAAGAACATCTCCACTCTGCTGAAGAGTCTGGGCGCGAAGACCGTGATGGCTGTGTACGACCCCGGCATCAAGAAGGTCGGCATCGCTGATCAGGTCCTGACCCCCATCCGTGAGGCCGGCTTTACCGTGGTCGACTATGACAACGTGACGCCCGACCCTCCCACTGAGGAGATGGAGGCTGGTGCCAAGATCGCGGCTGAAAACAATGTGGACTTCTACATTGCGATCGGCGGAGGCGGGGTCATCGACACTGCCAAGTGCATCGCCATCATGCAGACCAACCCCGGCAAGCTGCTGGACTACGTCCTGGGCGTCGGCAAGCCCATTCCCAATGCCGGCCCTCCGCTGATCGCGGTGCCCACCACCTCCGGTACTGGCTCCGAGGCCACCGCTTTGTCCATCGTGACCGACTCTGCGGCCCAGCGCAAGGTCTGCATCAAGGACATCGACAAGATGTGCCCCTATGCCTGCTACCTGGATCCCGAGCTGATGACCGGCCTGCCCAAGGGCCTGACCGCCTCCACCGGCATGGACGCTCTGTCTCACGCGGTTGAGGCTTACATGGTCGGCAAGCACAACGAGTATGCGGATATGTTCTGCGAGAACTGCATCCGCCGCGTTGTAAAGTGGCTGCCTGTGGCCGTGGCCGACGGCACCAATCTGGAGGCCCGCGGCCAGATGATGCTGGCCGCCAACTTCGGCGGCGCCAGCTTCGCTTCCAGCACCCTGCAGGCCGGGCACGCCATTGCCCACGGCGTCGGCGCAGCCCTGCACGTGCCTCACGGTACTGCGTGCGCTTGGGGGCTGAACTTCGCCATCAAGCACTGCGGAGCGACCATGGATATGGACCGCCTGCAGAACATGGCCTCTTGGCTGGGCGTTGACATTGCGGGCAAGGACCGGCAGGCTCTGATCGATGCTTGCTGCAAGGTCGTCAAGGATATGAATGACACCCTGGGCGTTCCCACTCCCAAGACCTTCGGCTGCGGCTCCAAGGAGGACATGGAGAAGGGCTACAACGCCACCTGGACCAACGAGCAGGGCATGCTGGGCGTGGCCGGTGTCACCGACAAGGACGAGCTGCACGCTTACTTTGAGGAGATGTGGGCCTGGTGACCTCCGCATCACAGAAAATCATGGATTGAAGGAGCAAACCTGGAACAGTATTGAGGTTCATGGGCGGCCCCGTCAGGGGCCGCCAGGGTAACGCTTCCCTGGAAAGGTGAAAAAATGGCAAAACCTGTTTATGAAGGATTAAAAGTTCTGGATGCCACCAATAACTATGCCGGCCCGCTGGCGGGATCCATGCTGGCGGATTACGGCGCAGAGGTGTGGCATATTGAAAAGCCGGTTTTGGGCGATGACAACCGATTTTTCCCGCCCATGATCGACGGCATCAGCATCAACTACTGCTCGGATAACCGGGGGAAAAAGTCCGTCGTTCTGGACTTGAAGGATCCCCGCGGCGCGGAGATCTTCAAGAAGCTGGCCGCAAAGGCGGACGTGATCCTGGAGAGCTTCCGGCCCGGCGTGATGGAAAAGCTGGGGCTGGATTATGAGAGCATCCGCGCCATCAATCCCCGGGCCATCTACTGCTCCATCTCCGCCTATGGCCAGACGGGACCTTACGCCCAGCGCCCCGGATATGATGTCATCGCGCAGGCGGTTTCCGGACTGATGGATATGACGGGCGATCCGGACGGCCCCCCCACAAAGATCGGCCCCGCCATCGGCGACTGGATGGGCGCGCTGAATGCCTTCGGGTGCATCGGTACGGCGCTCTACTACCGCTCCATCAGTGGTCAGGGCCAGCACATTGATATCTCTCTCTGCCGCACATTGATGTGGGTTTCCGCAAAGCTGGACAGCGACATCACCGGTGTGCGGTCCACGAGAACCGGTAACCACCATATCAACCTGGCTCCCTATGGCATCTTCCAGGGTAGCAATGATCAGTCCGCCATCATCGGCGCGCTCAGCGCAAAGACCTGGGGCGCGCTGTGCAAGGTGATGAACAAGCCGGAGCTGGAGGCGGATCCCAGATTCGTGAGCAATGACAAGCGGGTGGAGAACCTCCAGACGCTGATCGGCGTGATTGAAGGCTGGCTGAAATCCTTTGAGGACATCGACGATGCGGTGAACCTGCTCATTGATGCGGGCGTTCCCTGCGGCAAGGTCTACAACCAGGATGACATCCTGAAGGATCCGCATTACAACGCCTGCAAATGGTTTACAGACATGCCCATGGCTGATGGCATGAAGCGCGTGCGCACCCGGAAATTCCCCACGGATCCCATGGAGTTCTCCGCTTTTGAGCCAGTATACAAAAAGGCCCCGGCATTGGGTGAAAACAATGTGGAAGTGATCGGGGAGCTGGGGTACTCCGAGGAGGAGATCCTGGCCATGGAAAAAGAGTGGGAAGACGCGTTCTACGCAAAAACGAAGAAGAACTGACGCACGGAATTTGAACCACTGACAGGAATATGGGATCCGGTCTGATCTCGTTCCTAAATAGAATTGGAGGTAAATGTTATGTCTGAAGCTGCAAACAGAGCGTATATTGTGGAGCTGGTCAAGCGCGCCAAGGCCGCGCAGAAGGAATTCGAGCGGACGGCCACCGACCAGCTGACCATTGACAAGGTCGTGCGGGCCATCGGCAAGACCATCTATGATGCCCGGGAGGAGCTGGCTCTGGAGGCGCATCTGGAGACCAAGTACGGCACTCCCGAGATGAAGGTGAGCAAGATCATCGCAACGACGACTTCACAGTGGAACATCATGCGGGGCAAGAAGTCTGTTGGTTACATCAAGAATCTGCGGGACGAGCCCGGTGTCAAGGTCATGGCCAAGCCCATGGGCGTTGTGGGCTGTGTGATGCCCAGCACCAATCCCATCGTGACCATCGCCGCCAACGGCATGATGTCCATCAAGTGCCGGAACGCCTGCATCATCGCGCCCCACCCCTCCGCAAAGAACGTCTCCCTGAAGACCGTCAATATGATCCGCAAGGAGATCGAGGCCCTGGGCGCCCCCGCTGACCTGATCCAGGTGATCGATCCCGAGCACTGCAGCATTGAGGCCACGGACGAGATGCTGGCTCAATGTGACGTGAACATCGCCACCGGCGGTCCCGGCATGGTAAAGGCCGTGTATTCCTGCGGCCGTCCCGGCTTCGGCGTGGGCCAGGGCAACTGCCAGGAGATCATCTGCGACGACTATGATGACCTGGACCGCATGGCAATGCTGGCCATCAACAACCGCTCCTACGACAACGGCGTGCCCTGCACCAGTGAGCAGACCATGCATGTGCCCGCTTCCATGGAGGCCGAGTTCCTGGAGGCCATGCAGAAGAACGGCGCCTATCTGGTAGAGGGGGACGAGCTGGTGGATGCCCTGCGCAAGGTGGTATTCCCCGACGGGGAGCGCATCAACCGGGACGTGGTGGGCCGCTCTCCCCAGGTCGTTGGCAAGATGATCGGCGTGGATGTCCCCGCTGAGTGCAAGACCCTGCTGTGCAAGTATTCCGGCTGTGCCCAGGATGACGTGCTGTCCAAGGAGATCCTGTTCCCCTTCATCCGCTATGTGACCTATACCGACTTCAAGGCCACGGTGGCCGCCGCGGTGGCCAACCTGGAGATGGAGGGCGCCGGTCACAACAGCTGCATCTGGACCTATGACGAGGAGAAGATCGAGTACGCGGCCCATATGCTGCCGGTCTCCCGCTTCCAGGTCAATCAGACGCCCGCCGGCATCAACAACGGTCTGCCCAGCACCCCCACTCTGGGCTGCGGTACCTGGGGCAACAACAGCATTTCCGAAAACCTGGAGTGGTATCATCTGATGAATACCACCCGCGTGACCGTGACGCTGCCCAATAAGCGCCTCTGGAAGGACGGCGACTGGGACCGCTTTGACGAGTGCCCCGTCACGGAGGATTGATCCGGCAGGGTAACGTTTGAGCCGTGCACCGCGCACGGACACAAAAAACCTTGGGCGGCGGGCCGCAGGGGCGACTTGCGCGCTGCGCCCCGCCGCCCCGAGACAATGGCAAGGTGGTTTGCAAAATGGAACTGAATTTTATAACGAACAGCGTGCTTTTTGACGTGCGGGAGCATGTGGCGTATATCACGCTGAACAATCCGGCACAGATGAATCCGGTGACCGCCGAAGTGATGCAGGACCTGGTGCAGTGCCTGGACTACTGTGAGCGGGAGAGTGACGTCCGAGCCATTGTCCTCAGAGGCGCCGGCGGAAACTTCACGGCCGGCGGCAATGTCAAGGGCATGAAAGAACGGCTGGACAAGGGGATCAACACGACGAAAAGCGGCATCCGCAGCGGCGGAGAATTCATTATGCGCCTCAAGACCATTTCAAAGCCCACCATCGCGTGGATCGAGGGCGCAGTTGCCGGTGTTGGAATGAGCATGGCGATGGCCTGTGATTTTTCCATAGCGGAAGAGACCGCCAAGATGGTATTTGCGTTTGTGAATATCGGTTTCGTTCCGGACGGCGGCGTGGCATATATGTTGAGCAAGGCCGTGGGACCGGCCAGGGCCACGGAGCTCCTCATGTCCGGAAAGCGCTTCAGCGGAGCGCAGGCAAAGGAATGGGGCATCATCACAGAGGCCGTGCCGAAAGAACAGCTGGAAGAAACCGTTCAGAAATATATCAAAAAGTATGCGCAGGGCCCCAGCGTGGCCTACGCGCAGATCAAGCGGCTGCTGTTGAGCGTCAACTATCAGGAGCTGAACGCCTGTATGCAGAACGAGGTGGAGGCCCAGTACGTCTGCAGCCTCACCGAGGACCACCGGGAGGCCGTGAATGCGTTTGTCGAAAGGCGCAAGCCCACCTTCCAGGGCCGCTGAATTTGGATCCTGCAGAATAACATCAATGATGAGGTGACACAAATGAGTAAATTCCAACTGATGACCAAGGACCAGGAAGATCTGGTGGCAATGGTCCATGACTTCATGGAAAAGAAGGTGGACCCCTATGTAGACCAGTGGGACAGAGAGAGCCATTGCCCCATGGAAGAGGTCCGGGAGCTGATGGATCTGGGCTTCTGGGGCATCGACGTTCCAGAGGAGTACGGTGGCGCCGGCCTGGATGTGACCACCATTATGTACATCCGCCAGGCCATGGCGTATCATGACGCCGGCTTCACCAACACCTTCAGCGCGCAGACCTTCGGCTGGAAGCCCGTGCTGCTGGCCGGCACGGAGGAGCAGAAGAAGTATTGGGGTCAGCGCCTGGCTGACGGTGCTTTCTGGGCCATGTGCATCACCGAGCCTCAGTCCGGCTCCGACGCCGGCAACTGCAAGACCAAGGCTGTCAAGGACGGCGATGAGTATGTCATCACCGGCGGCAAGACCTTTATCACCAACGGCGGTGTGTCCGACCTGTATACCGTGACCTGCTCCACGGACCCCTCCAAGGGCAAGCACGGCATCTCCCTGTTCATCGTGGAACGGGACCGTCCCGGCGTGTCCGTGGGCAAGCATGAGGACAAGATGGGCATCCGCAGCTCCAACACCACCGACGTGGTCTTTGACGAGGTGCGTGTCCCCGCTGACCACATGATCGGTGCCGAGGGCACGGGCTTCAAGACGTTGATGAAGATGCTCTCCCGGACCCGCCCGACCGGTGTGGCGCCTGCGGTGGGCGTGGCACAGCGTGCGCTGGACCTGGCCATCGAATACTCCCGGACCCGCCTCTCCTTCGGCCAGCCCATCGGCAAGCTGGAGGGCATCCAGTTCAAGCTGGCGGACATGGAGATGAAGCTGCAGTGCTGCCAGTCCCAGCTGGCCTACTCCGCGGCCCTGGTGGACAGGGGCATCTATGACACCCTGGTGGGCTCCTGCACCAAGTGCTTCGTCTCCGAGGCGGTGCTGGACATCTGCCTCCAGGCCCAGCAGATCTATGGCGGCTACGGCTATTCCAAGGAGTATCCCCTGGAGAAGCTGGGGCGAGATCCTTTCATCTTCTCCATCTACGAGGGCTCCAGCGAGATCCAGCGCTATATCATCGGCAAGACGCTGGTAGGCAAAATCTGAGGAGGAAACACGATCCATGAATATTCTTGTCTGTGTCAAGCAGGTGCCGGATACGACTGCCGTAAAGATCGATCCGGTTACCAACACCCTGATCCGGGACGGCGTGCCCAGCATTCTGAACCCCTTTGACGGTTTCGCTCTGGAGATGGCGCTGCGGATGAAGGAGCAGGCCGGCGGCACCGTGACCGTGATGGCCATGGGCCCTGCCCAGGCGGAGGCTGTTCTGCGGGACGGTCTGGCCGTCGGTGCCGATGAGGCGTTCCTGGTATCCGGCCGGGAGTTCGGCGGCTCCGACACTCTGGCCACCAGCTACATCCTCTCCTGCGCGGTAAAGGTCCTTGAGGCCCGCAAGGGCGAGAAGTTTGACGCGATCTTCTGCGGCAAGCAGGCGATCGACGGCGATACCGGCCAGGTCGGTCCCGAAATGGCGGAGCACCTGGACTATCCACAGATCACGTACGCCACGGAGCTGGTCTCCTGTGAGGCGGGCAAGGTCCGCATCCGCAAGGAGACGGCGGACGGCTATGATGTGCTGGAGACCGCTCTGCCCGCGGTGATCTCCGTGACCAAGACCCCCTTTGAACTGCGGTTCCCTACGGTGAAAAAGCGCCTGGCGGCCAACCGCGCGCAGATCGTCACCATCACGCCTCAGGATATGGAGGGGCAGATCGATCTCACCCGGGCGGGCCTGAAGGGCTCCCCCACCAAGGTGAAGAAGAGCTTCACCCCCCAGCATAACAAGACCTGCGTACTTGTCGAGGAAGATTCCCTCAACGCGTCCGCCGTGAAGCTGGTTGCTCTTTTGAGTGACGCGAAAAAGATTTAAGGAGGATGACGACGATGGATTTTTCTGCTTATCAGAACCTTTGGGTTTTCATTGAGACAGATGACGGCAAGGCTGCCAGCGTCGGCCTGGAGCTGCTGCACCCCGGTGTGGAGCTGGCTCATCAGCTGGGCCAGAAGGCGGTAGCAGTCATCCTGGGCAAGGACAATACCGAGGCGGAAAAGGCCGCCATCGCCTATGGCGCCGACCAGGTGATCTCTGTGGAGGACCCGGCCTACGAATATTACAATACCGAGGCATACACCTATGGCATGACCAAGCTGGTGGAGAAGTATCAGCCCTCCATCCTCATGATCGGCGCCACCATCATCGGCCGTGACTTCGGTCCCCGTCTCAGCTGCCGTCTGAAAACCGGCCTGACGGCGGACTGCACCTCCCTGGCCGTGGATGCGGAAACCGGCATCATGGGCTGGACCCGTCCGGCCTTCGGCGGCAACCTGATGGCCACCATCATGTGCGAAAACACCCGTCCCCAGATGGGCACTGTGCGCCCCGGCGTATTCAAAAAGACCGCTCCGGACAACACCCGGACTGCGGAAGTCATCAAAGAGTCCATTCCCGTTCCGGCGGATGTGATCTGGACCACGCTGATCGAGTCCATTCGGGAGGCTGCCGCCGAAATGGTGAAGCTGGAGGACGCGGAGATCATTGTCTCCGGCGGCCGCGGCCTGGGCAAAGCGGAGAACTTCTCCTATATCCGCGACCTGGCAGATGCGCTGGGCGGTGCTGTGGGCGCCTCCCGCGCAGCTGTGGACGCCGGCTGGATCCCCCATGTCCATCAGGTGGGCCAGACGGGTAAGACCGTCGCTCCCAAGCTCTACATCGCCTGCGGCATCTCCGGTGCCATCCAGCACCAGGCCGGCATGAGCGGTTCAGACTGCATCGTTGCCATCAACAAGGACCCGGACGCCCCGATTTTCTCCATTGCCGACTACGGGATTGTGGGCGATCTGTTCCAGGTCCTGCCGGTGATGACTGCCGAGGTCAAGAAGCTGAAGTCGTGAGAGCCTGAGATCCCTTTGCAAACTTCTCTGCGCGGGCTGGAGACCGAACAAAAGCCATACTGAACTTTGCCCCTTTTTGCCAAGTTTTATATGTCCCGATATGTGTGATCGATCATTCTCTTCCGGTATTTCTGGCGGCGCAGGGCAGTCTGACGCGGCCTGTGGTGTGC
>OGGQ01002150.1_pt1 | contig 22537 bp, 19 predicted proteins | sample 1571191 | NCBI WGS metagenome assembly OGGQ01 (sample SAMEA2582061, study PRJEB24529) | metagenome | biome: Human gut stool | place: China | collected 2011
CTGATGAACATCTCCAACGACCGGTTCATCCGCACCACCGACGACTACCACGTGGCCGCCATCCAGAAGATCTTCAAAAAGATGTACGAAAACGGGGACATCTACAAGGGCAAGTACGTGGGCAAGTACTGCAAGCCCTGCGAGTCCTTCTGGACGGAATCCCAGCTGGTGGACGGCAAGTGCCCCGACTGCGGCCGGCCCGTCCAGGACGCCGAGGAGGAGGCCTACTTCTTCCGCCTGTCCAAGTACGCCGACAAGGTCCAGGACCTGTTGGAAAACACCGACTTCCTCCAGCCCCGCTCCCGGGTCAACGAGATGGTGAACAACTTCATCAAGCCCGGGCTGGAGGATCTGTGCGTCTCCCGCACCTCCTTCTCCTGGGGGGTGCCGGTGGACTTTGACCCCGGCCACGTGGTGTATGTGTGGGTGGACGCCCTGTCCAACTACATCACCGCCCTGGGCTACGACAACGACAAGTACGACGACTACGACCACTACTGGCCTGCGGACTACCACTTTGTGGGCAAGGAGATCGTCCGCTTCCATGTCATCATCTGGCCCGCCATGCTGATGAGCCTGGGCCTGCCCCTGCCCCACCACGTCTTCGGCCACGGCTGGCTGCTGTTGGACGGGGGCAAGATGTCCAAGTCCAAGGGCAACGTGGTGGACCCCTACGTCCTGGCAGAGAAGTTCGGGGTGGACGCTCTGCGCTTCTTCCTCATGCGCACCTTCCCCTTCGGCTCCGACGGGAACTTCTCCAACGAGCTGCTCATCAACACCATCAACGTGGACCTGGCCAACGACCTGGGCAACCTGGTCAGCCGCACCACCGCCATGGTGCAGAAGTACTTCGGGGGCACCCTCCCCGCCGGGTGCAAGACCTGGGACACCCCCGAGGCCTACGACACCGAGCTCATCACCCTGGCCGCCGGCCTGCGGGACCGCTATGAAGCCGACATGGACGCCTGCGCCCCCCACAAGGCCCTGGACGAGGTCTTTAAGGTCATCCAGCGGGCCAACAAGTACATTGACGAGTCCATGCCCTGGGCCCTGGCCAAGGATATGGACGCCAACGGCCCCCGGCTGGCCCATGTGCTCTACAACCTCCTGGAGGCCACCCGGATCTGCGGCATCCTGCTGACCCCCTTCATCCCCGACGCCTGCGCCAAGCTCTTCGCCCAGATCGGGGCCGACGAGACCTGCCAGACCTGGGACGCCGCCGCCCAGTGGGGCAGCCGGCCGGAGACCGCCCCGGTGACCAAGGGGGCCAACCTCTTCCCCCGGGTGGACATGGACCTGGCCCTGGCCGAGCTGGAAGCCATCCGCGCCGCCTCCGCCGCCCCTGCCCAGCCCGCCATCGAGCTGGAGCCCTGGGAGGAGGAAGTGGACTTTGACACCTTCTGCAAATCCGACTTCCGGGTGGTGAAGGTGAAGGCCTGCGAGGCGATGAAGAAGTCCAAGAAGCTCTTGAAATTCACCCTGGACGACGGCTCCGGCACCGACCGGCAGATCCTCTCCGGCATCGCCATGTACTACAAGCCCGAGGACCTGGTGGGCAAGACCCTGGTGGCCATCGTGAACCTGCCCCCCCGGAAGATGATGGGGCAGGAGAGCCAGGGGATGCTCCTATCCGCTGTGCACAAGGAGAACGGGGAGGAAGTCCTCCACCTGATGATGGTGGACGACGGGATCCCCGCTGGGGCGAAGTTGTGCTGAGCCTCCGCCAGCCCCATCCCCATCCTACGACCGCAGGTCCCCTGTAACCGTCAGAATCGTCAGGAGGTGGTTCCCCCATGTCCCGTGAAGCGAAAACATTCTGGCTCTGTGTGCTGAAGGGCATCGCCATCACGATCGGCGGCCTTTTGGCAACGGCCCTGGTCTTTACCCTGCTCCAGCTGAGGGTGACCTTTCTCCATGTATGCTTGGCCTACCTCTGCTTCCTGGTGGTGGTGTGTACGGAATTGATCCTGTCCAAGCTGAAGGAAGGGAAACAGGGGCGTGACCCAGAGGATCCAGACGCACCGTGACCCCCCTCCCATGGCTGATGTTTTTGCCCCGGTGGAAAGAACCGTTCCGCCGGGGCAATTTTTCGCAAAACACGATGGCATTTTTCACAGAGAAAGGCACTTGTTTTTGTGCGCCCCTACAAAACCAAAAAATTTCTCAAAATCCTGTCACAAAACGCCCCTCTCAAACGTTATATAAGATAGAAGCAGAAAATCCGAGAACATCCATCCCGCCTCCCTTGGCTCTTTGGTTCCTCAAAAACCCCCGGCCCGCCGCAGCGTTTGTCCTGCGGTGGGCCGGGGGTTTTTTTGCATCCTCCAAACTTTTTTCCATCCCAGTGAAAGAAATCCCCGCCCTGAGGGGATAGAGAAGGTGAACGGGTACCCGGACAAACCCCACAAGGAGGTGATCCCTATGCCCAGAGATTCCGAGGACTGGGTCCACCAGCTGTATGTCCAACACGCCCCGGACCTGTACCGGGTGGCAAAGTACCGGCTCCAGGACCCGGAGCTGGCCTATGACCTGACCCAGGAGGTCTTTCTCACCCTGCTGGACCACCCCAACCGGGTGAAAGGACACCCCAACCCCGGCGGCTGGCTGCGGAAAACCCTACAGCATAAGATCAGCCACGCCCTGTCTCACCGGGCGGTCCGCGCCCGCCGGGACGCCGGGGCAGAGGCCCTGGACTGGCTCCCTGCCCCGGACCCAGCGCCCCCCCTGGAGGCCCTCCTCCCCCGGCAGCTGTCGGACCGGGACAAGGCCCTTTTGACCATGGCCTATGAGGAGGGGCTCACCTACCAGGAGATGGGCCGGCGGCTGGGGGTCCCCCCGGCCACCTGCGGCACCTGGCTCTACCGGGCCAGGCAGCGGTGCAAACACTATCTCACCTTACCGGAAGGAGGGTATCCCCATGAAAACGATCCACCCCATTCCCCCCGCAGGCAGTGAGGAGGCCCTGATCCAGGCCCTGGAAACCCTGCTGGCCCAGGAGAACCCAGACGAAGCCCGCCTCCAGGCCCTGCTGGACCAGCTGGACCGGCAGACCGGCGCCGCCCCCCTGGACCCCGAGGCGGGCTGGGCCGACCTCCAGCGCCGGCGCGGCGCCCGGCCAAAGCGGCGGGGCCTGCGACGCTTCCCCCTGGCCTTGGCCGCCGTGCTGGTGTGCTTGGCGGTGTCTGGGACCGCGCTGGCGGTAAACTTTGGCCTCCATGAAAAATTGGCTGACCTGTTCCAGGTGAACGAGAGCAACCAAACCCTGGTCGCCGACGCCATCGACACCCCAGAAGCGGTCTATCAAAAGGATGGCATCACCATCACCGTAAAGCAGACCATTGCGGATGACACCAGTATTTATGCCATCTATGAAGTAACGGTTCCAGAGGACATTACGATTCCAGAAACTGCCGAGCCAGCCGCTGGCGTATTGTTGCCTCAGCTAGAATCCTCTGAGGAAAGCGGACACCAAAATGCAGGTGGCGGTTACCATGAAATCCTCAAAAAAGGGCCTCATCATTGGACCGCTCTAGTAACCTCTGAAGGAAACAGCGCTCCCCTGGCAGACAATCCCATTCGTTTGGTTTTCCTTCAGTTTGGATACGATACAGCGGAAGGTTCTCATGTCGCCCTCGAACAGGAACCCATTGTTTTAGAGTGGAACTTATCGAAAAGCACACAAGCCATTACCGTTACACCTGACCAAACCGTTACGGTAGGCAACCACACCGGAAAGATAGAAACGGTTTCTCTATCCCCCATTTCTTTTACCGCATTCTTGTCTGGAACGATTCCAGAAACACCTTCTCTGAAGTTAATCCTCCGAGACGGAACCGAATGCACCCCCAAGAATTTGGCGCAGGATGTAAAGGCTCTTTACACCGATGACGGACAGCGAAGCAGCTTTTTCTGGCGATTTGAGGAGATCATTGACCCAAGTGACGTGGAAAAAATTGTAGTTGGGGCAACAGAGATTGTTCTGTGACTGTAAGGGAGTATCGCATCCGTGTAAGCAGCTACGATTCCGCAGGGTATGGAAACTTCTATATCGACCACTAAAAAGAAGGCCAGGTTCACTGTTGAACCTGGCCCTCTTTTTTGGATGCTTCCACAATCTCCCGCACCTCGTTGAGGTTTCGAATGTCATACCGGATGTTCAGGTCCCCTGGGACAGGCTGCCCCTGGGGGTTGTACCAGCAGCAGGGGATGCCGGCCCGGTTGCCCCCGGCCATGTCGCTGGTGAGGGAGTCCCCAATGAGGAGGATCTCCTCCCTCGCCCAGGGGCCAATGGCCTGGAACACCGGCTGGAAAAAGTCCAGGCTGGGCTTTTCCGCCCCCAGGGTCTCCGAGATAAACACCCCGTCCAGCCACGCCCCCAGGCCGGACCGGGCCAGTTTCTTTTCCTGCACCCGCTGGGAGCCGTTGGTGACGGCATACTGCTTCACCTGGGGGTGCAGATCCCGCAGCAGCTGGTCACTGTGGTCCAGAAAGACCACCGTCTCCCCCAAATAGTCCTGATAGGTGCGGTTAAAGGCCGCCGGGTCCGGGCAGGGGAGGCCCTCCTGCTGGAAAAACACCTGGAACCGCTGGGTGAGCAGTTCCGCCTTGGTGATCTCTCCCCGCTCCAGCTGCCGCCAGTACCCCGCATTTAAGGCGGCGTACCGGGCCACCCGATCCTCGGGGCAGGGGCCCAGGGCAAAGTCCCGGAACGCCGCCTGCAGCGCCAGGCGCTCCGCGGCGGGAAAGTCCAGCAAGGTGTTGTCAATGTCCCAGAGTAAGACGCGAATCATAGCAGTGCCTCCCAAGTTCAGCCGCCGATGTCCCGGCGGGAGATACCCTGCCATGGTACACCCTCCCACCAGAGGATGCAACCCTCTTTCGACAAAACCTTCCCCTGGAAACGCCGCCCGCTTTCTCCCCGGGCCGCCGGGTGCCTTACTCCGCCTCCCCCTCCGGCGGGCCTGCCAGGGGAAAGGTCACGGTGACGGAAAAGGTGTCCCCCTCCAGCGCCGCCCCGATGGTGCCTCCCATCCGCTCCGTAAGGCCCTGGGCGATGGCCAGTCCCAGGCCGGTGGAGGTGTGGGTCCGGGCGGCGTCGGCCTTGTAAAACCGGCGGAACACCTGGTGCACGTCGATCTCCTCCGGGCGGTCCACCTGGTTGGCACACCGGAAGCCGGCAGCGCCGTCCCTTTGGAAGAGGGCGAAGGCAATCTCCCGTCCCCCGTGTTCCAGGGCGTTTTTCACCAGGTTTTGGACGGTGCGGCGCAGGGCCTCCCCGTTGCCCTGCACCCACAGGTGGCCGTCGCAGAAGTCGGCCTGGGGGGTGAGGCCCTTGGCCTGGAAGTCCTCGTAGAAGGCGAACACCGTGTCGTACACGCAGGCGGCAAAGTCCACCGGCTCCAGGGCCAGGGGGGCCTCCTTGTCCTGGAGCCGGGCGTAGGTGAAGAGCTCCTCCAACATGTCCCGGAGGCTGGCAATCCGGCTCTGGATCACGGCGCTGTACCGCTGCTGTTCCTCCGCCGACGGGCTCTGGAGCAGCAGCTGGAAGTACCCGTCCAGGGAGGTGAGAGGGGTCCGAATGTCATGGGAGAGGTGGGTGATGGCCTCCTTGAGGGCGGCCTCCTCCCGCTGGGCGGTCCGCCGCCCCTCCCGGGCCTGGTCGAGGATGGTGTTGACCCCGTCCACCAGTTCCTCCCACTCGGAAAAGGGCAGGCCGCCGGTGAGGCGGAGGTTGGTGGTGTGTTCCCGGAGAAAGGCCAACTGGCGACAGGTCTTTTTGACCTGTCGCCGGTAGAGGATCAGGATCAGCAGGGAACAGGCGGCCACCACCGTGGCCGCCACAGCCCAGAGCACCATGGCAGAGCCCTCCTTTGTCTCATCGAATGTCCCGTTTTTCCATGACCACCATGGCCAGGGCGGTACACACCACCACAAAGACGGCACCCACCACCCCCGCTCGGAGCAGGTCTGCCGGGGCCGTGCCCACGGTGACGGCGGTGAGGTTCCCGTCCAGCATGTACCGGCTGATGTCAAAATCCGTGCCGGGGCGGAGGGCGGCGGCCCACTGGTTCACCAGGCCGTACACCGGCATCAGCACCCCGCAGCAGGCCAGGATCCCCACCACCATGGGCAGGGCCGAGCCCCGGAGCACCACCGTAAGCAGCAGCACCAGGGCGCACAGCCCCAGGTGGAGCAGGTACTGCACCCCCAGCAGCTTCCCCAGGGCAGGGAGGGAGTCCAGGTAGAACCGGTCCCCCCAGAACCCCCGGCCGGCCAGAAGGGTGACCAGGGCAAACACCGCCGCCGTCACCAGCACCTGCAGGGCCACCGCCAGGAGTTTGGACAGCACCAGCAGCCCCCGGTGGGGGAACTGGCCGGCCAGGTTCTTCACATAGCCGTTCTTCTGCTCGGCATAGACGAACATGGCGGTAAAAATGACGCACAGCAGGGCCAGCATCCCGCTGTGGAACTCGGCGCTGACGATGTCCCCGGCCTCGATGGGGCCGTCCACCCAGTTGGCGTCAGCCTCCACGTAGATGCCCACGGAGCGGTTTTGGGTGCCGGCCCCCTCCCCCTGGACCTGGGCCAGGTACTGGGGGTCGTCGGCCATGTCCTGGATGTCCCCATCGGTCATGGCCACGCAGAAGAGGGCCACCAGCACCGTGCAGGCCAGAATGACCCAGGTGGAGGCCGACCGGCCCATCCGGTGCAGATCCATACGCAGCAGGTTAAGCATGGCGGCCACCTCCCGTCAGGTTCAGGTAGTAGTCCTCCAGTGCTTCATTCTGCACGGTGATGCCAGTGGTCTGCACCCCCGCCTGGGCCAGGGCCATGGTGATGGCCCCGCCGTCGTGGAGGCGCTCATAGATGCAGATGGTGTCCCGGTCCACCACTTTGTACTGGGTGATGCCCAAGCCCTCCAGCACGGTGCAGGCCCGGCGGGTGTCGCTGGTCTGGAGCTCGATGCGCTCGCCGCACTTTTCCAGCAGCTCCTGCCGGGTGAGCTCCTGGAGCAGGGCCCCGTCGTGGAAAATGCCGTAGTGGGTGGCAATCTTGGCCAGCTCCTCCAAGATATGGCTGGCCAGGATGAGGGTGATGTTCCGGTCCCGGTTCAGGTGGTAGAGGGTCTCCCGCACCTCGGCGATGCCCTGGGGGTCCAGGCCGTTGATGGGCTCGTCCAGGATCAGCAGGTCCGGGTCCCCCACCAGGGCCAGGGCGATGCCCAGGCGCTGCTTCATCCCCAGGGAGAAGTGGCGCACCGGCTTGCGCCCGGTGCGGGCCAGGCCCACGGTGTCCAGCAGGTCGGACACGGCGTTCCGCCGGCGCACCCCCAGGGCCAGGCACTTGAGCTTCAGGTTTTCCGCCGCGGAGAGGTTGGGATAGATCCCCGGAGCCTCAATCAGCGTGCCCACCCGGGAGAGGTAGGCCCGGGCGTGGCGGCCGGTGGCCCCGAAGAGGGTGAAGTCCCCGGCGGTGGGGGCAGCCAGGCCGCTGAGGAGTTTTAACAGGGTGGTCTTTCCGGCGCCGTTGCGGCCGATGAGGCCGTAGATGTCCCCCTGCCGGAGGTGGAGACTGACCCCGTCCACCGCCTTGTGGCGGCCGTAGGTCTTGGTCAGATGGTGGGTGGTGAGCAGATATTCCATAGGGGTTCCTCCTTTGCTTTCCTAGGACAGGATAGGGCAGAAAGGATAATCCATCGCAAAGCAAAGTTAAAGAAAGGGTAAAGATTCACGGGGCCAGGCGGAACCCGATGCCCCACACCGTCTCAATGTACTCCCGGTCGGAGACCCCCCGGAGCTTTTTGCGGATGTTGCTGATGTGGACGTTGATGGTCTTATCCTCCCCCAGGTACATCTCGTCCCAGGCGTAGTCGTAGATGGCCTGCTTGGAAAACACCCGCCCCGGGTGGGAGAGGAGGAGCTCCAAAATCCGAAACTCCTGCCGGGTCAGCTCCACCGGCTGGCCCTGGCAGGTGACGGAAAAGGTCTCCGGGGTGAGGGTCAGGTCTTTGTAGTGGAGGGCAGCCGGCGGCGCCCCTGCCGTCTGGGCAAACCGGCGGATCTGCACCCCCGCCCGGGCCACCAGTTCCTGGATGGCAAAGGGTTTGGTGAGGTAGTCCTCCGCCCCAGCGGTGAGCAGGCCCACCTTGCTGTCCAGACTATCCTTGGCGGAGACCACCAGCACCGGCGTCCCCGTCTTGGCCTTGATCTGGGGCAGCAGCGCCTCCCCCTCCAGTCCGGGGAGCATCAGGTCCAGGATCACCAGGGCATAGGGGCCCTGGTCCAGGCACAGCAGCCCCTCCGTCCCGGAAAAGGCCTGGGTGCAGGCATAGCCCGCCTTGGTGAGGGCCTCGGCCATCATGTTGTTGATATCGGTGTCATCCTCCACAATCAAAATGGGAGCTGGCATGGCAATCATCTCCTCCTAAGGCAGGGCCGGCGGGCAGCCGCCATGGCTTCCCCCGGCCCTGGTATGGTACTCCCCCTCACTGGGGCAGGAATTCCTCCGGGCACTCCTCCACGGTGACCCCGGTGTAGTAGTGCTGGAGAATCTCGGTGTAGGTGCTGCCGGCCACGGCCATGGCGTCGGCGCCGTACTGGCTCATCCCCACCCCGTGGCCGAAGCCGGTGACGTCGAAGGTGAAGGTGCCGTCGGCGTAGGACACGGAAAAGGCCGCCGAGCGCAGGTTGAAGATCTGCCGGGCCTGGGCCCCGGTGACGGTGACCCCGCCGATGGTGATGGTGTGGACGCTCCCCCCGTCGTTGTACTGGGTGTCCCCCACCCAGGTGGAGGGGTCCCCGGACAGGTCCGCCTCCGGCCGGGCCTCCAGGAAGAGGTCCTGGAACTCCTGGGAGGAGAGGGTGGCCTGGCTCTGGTAGTTGGGCACATTCTCCCCCTCGGGGGAGTCCACGCTCTGCAGGTAGGGCACGCTGTTGCCCCACACCTCCACCGCGTCCTGGGTGGCCGAGGCGGAGGAGGAGTGGAAGACCGCGTCAATGAGCTGGCCCTCGTAGAGGATGACCTGGTTGCCTGTCTCCGCCACGGCGGCGGTGATCTTGTTGGTGTAGGTCACGGCACGGTCCCCCCAGTTGCTCTGGGCGTCCGCCCGGGCGATCCAGGCCTGGCAGCAGTTGTAGTCGGTGCACAGGTCCGCGTCGGGGTGGTTGGAGGTGGGGCCCTTGTTCAGGGCGTAGGTGCGGGCGGCCACCGCCTGGGCCTTCAGGGCCTCCTCCTCAAAGGAGGCGGGCATCTCCGCCGCCACCACCCCCCAGAGGTACTGGTTCATGTCCATCTCGGTGACCTGGCCGTCGCTGCCCAGGATGCGCAGGGTGTAGCCGCTGTCGGGCAGGGCGATCTCCTCCTGGGCGGCGGGGTCCGCCGCCTGTTCCTGCTCCATGCCCCGGTGGATGAGGAAGGGCAGCAGGAACACCGCCACCACCAATAGCAAGGCCACGCCGACGACTTTTTTCATAGGTTCATTCCTCCTTTGGGAAAAACCGCGGGGATTTCCGCGGCGTAACGCAAGGATGCCGTGATTCCATGGCTGGAATCACGGCATCATCATACCATAGGGGGAAGGGATTTTCCACCTTATTTTCCCGCCGGGTCCTGGGTCTTTTGGCAGCGGGGGAAGGTGAGGGTGGCCTTGAACAGGTCCCCGTCGATGGTGAGGGCAAAGGTGCCCCGCTGGAGCTGGGTGAGATCCCGGGCGATGGCCAGGCCCAAGCCGCTGCCCTCGGTGTTCCGGGAGGCATCCCCCCGGACGAACCGGTCCATAAGCTCCTCGGCGGAGATGTTCAGGGGGGAGGCCGAGATGTTCCGGAAGGCGATGACCACCGCCTGGTCCGTGGTCTCACAGGAGAGGTAGACCCGGGTGCCGGGCATGGCGTACTTCTGGGCGTTGCTCAGCAGGTTCTCAAACACCCGCCACAGCAGCTGCCCGTCGGCGGAGATCATGGGGGCCTCCTCCGCCGGGGTGAGGATCAGGGTGAGGTCCCGGGCAGCCAGCTTCTCCTGGTACTCCCCGGCGCTCTGGGACAGCAGGACGTTGACGTCCGTGGGCTGGAAGTTCACCGTCAGGCTCCCCGTGGAGGCCTTGGAGGCCTCCACCAGGTCCTCGATGAGCTTTTTCAGCCGGGCGGCCTGGCGGTCCAGCACGTCCAGGTACTCCCTGGCCTGGTCGTTGGGCATGGGCTCCTTCTTCAGAAGGTCCACGTAGCTGACGATGGAGGTCAGGGGGGTCTTGATGTCGTGGGAGACGTTGGTGATGAGCTCGGTCTTCATCCGCTCGGACTTCATCTGCTCCTCCACGGCGTGCTGGATGCCCTGGCGGAGGTTGTTGAGGTTTTCGCCGTGTCTCCGGAACTCGCCGTAGAGGTGGTCGGTGGGCACCTTGTAGTCCAGGTTGCCGGCGGCCAGTTGATCCCCGCCGGCCCGGAGCTCCTTCATGGCCAGGATGACGTAGACCACCAGGGCTCCCTGAAGCACCTTCAGCAGGAACCAGATGAGGATGCCGCCGCCGCTGTAGGCGACGGCATCAAAGGCGCACAGGAACTCCAGCAGGCACAGGCCCAGGAAGCACAGCCCCGCCGCCCAGAACCGCAGGAGGAAGTCCAGCAATCGGTGCCACAGGTCCCGGGGACGGGGGAGCTTTCCTCGGTAGCGGTAGAAGATGAGGTTTTCTCGCAGGACCCCCGCCCGGTGCCGCCGGACCAGGGAGACAGCGCCTGCTACCAGCAACGCCACCGCCACCCCTGTCAGGATCAAAGGATACAGGGGAAGAACCGAGCCGACGCTACGGCTATGCATCGTGACCGCAGTGCCTCCCATCGCCATCCAGAGGACAAAGAGGACCACCATCCCCAGCACCAGGATATCTGTGGGAACCCTCCGATCCATCCAAGAGAGCGCGATGTCGCCATTCTCCTCCCGGCGGTAGCCAGCCCCACGGAGCAGCAAGGCCAGGGCGAGGACGCCCAGCACCCCACTTACCAGCGTGATCAGTGCCAATGCGTCGGCGCGATAGCTCATGCTAAAGGCCCACGAATGCAGCGAGGACAACGCACCAGAGGTGGCCATGGCATATCCGGTGACCGTGATTGGGACCGCTTCCCCATCGGAGCGGTATGTGGCCGAGAGGATATAACTATCGTTGCCGTCCCCCTCGTAGACATGATCCTCGTAGGTGTAGGAAACATCCCCATAGGTGTCCATCAGGGTTTGCAGCGCCTCTTCCCGCTCCTCTATGGTGTTGTAGGTTCGATAAAAGGTCTCCTCTTCCTCTATAGGAAAAAACTGCGTGTGCAGGGTGTAGTCATACTGGGCCTTCCCCATTGCGTCGTCATAGGTGGTGAGTAACGTCGTCCCCTGTTCGTCCGTGATGGTGAAGACGAACCCTTCGTCCTCCACCGCGTCTCTGACATCGGATGTGGATCTGCCCACTTCCCGGGCCGTCACATACTCTTCCGCCACTATGTTCGTGTAATCTCGAAGGAGCTCACCCGCTGTGGCGTTCAACACATTTTCTTCCGCATTGGCTTGGTACCCGCCCTGGTCGCTGAGCCACTTCACCTGCTGCCCGCAGACCACGCAGAAGGCCAGCCCCACCACGCACACCACCCAGGCCAGAGCCCGGACTTTGGGTTTTTCCGAAAGGGCAGAAAGGCGTTTCATGGTTTCCCTCCTTCCAGTTTGTACCCCTGGCCCCAGACCACCTTGATGTAGCGGGGGTCCGAGGGGGTGATCTCCAACTTTTCCCGGAGGTGGCGGATGTGGACGGCCACGGCATTCTCCACCCCGTAGGGCTCCTCCCCCCACACGGTGCGGTAGATCCGCTTGGGGGAAAAGACGGTGCCCGGGTGCTGCAGGAGCAGCCGCAGGATCTCATACTCCCGGGGGGTGAGGGCCACGGGTTCCCCATCCAGGGTGACGGACTTGGTGCGGTCGTCCAGGGCGATGCCCCCGGCCTGGAGGAGGGTGGGCTTCACCACGCCGCCCCCCAGCTGGAGGTACCGCCGCAGCTGGGACTTCACCCGGGCCAGCACCTCCACGGGGTTGAAGGGCTTGGTGACGTAGTCGTCCGCCCCCACGTTGAGGCCCAGGATCTTGTCCGTGTCCTCAGACTTGGCGGTGAGGAGGATCACCGGCACGTTGGACACCTCCCGGAGTTTGGTCATGGTGGCGATGCCGTCCAGCTTGGGCATCATGATGTCCAGCAGCACCAGGTGAATGTCCTCCTTGGCCAGGATGGCCAAGGCCTCCGTCCCGTCATAGGCGGGAAAGACCTGGTACCCGCCCGTGGTGAGGTAAATGGTCAGGGCAGAGACGATGTCTTTCTCATCGTCACACACTAAGATATTGTACATACCCGTCACCTCCTATGGGTATCATAGCGAACCGGGGATTAAGAAACAAGGTGGGGAAGGTTTAAGATTTTCTTAAGGGCAGAAAAGCGCCCCCCACAAGGGGGGGCGCAGCAGAACGCGGCCGGGCAACACTGCCACCTCCAAAGCCTTCCCCTTGGGGGGAAGGTGCCCCAGTGCGCACACTGGGGCGGATGAGGGGGCGATTTGGTACCCAACCTTTCCTTGTAGAAAAGGGGGGCTCTCCCGGCCGTCGCCTCAACGAGGTTTTTCTATTGCTCCGTTGGGCAAGTCGATCGCCCCCTCATCCGTCACCTTCGGTGACAGCTTCCCCCAAGGGGAAGCCTTCGCAGGTGGTACACCTCCACAACGAAATGCTTTCTCCCCCAACCCCCACTCCCGCAAAATGCGAATCCAAATCAGGGCACATAGATGGGCCTCGTAATCGCCCAACGACCGCCCCGCTGCGCCCCACCACGCCAAAACGAGCGAGTGGGAACGAGCGGGCCATAACAGGGGGGCGCGGGGGGCCACCCCCCGCGACTCTTTGCGTCCGGGCTTTCTCTAGAGAAAGCCTGGATCCCCGCCCGGGACCGGGCGGGAACCCACCCCGCAGGCGCCAACCTGCGGCGGTCCCAAACGGGACCACCTACCGACACCGGCAGAGGCCCCCGGCCCCACCTACAGGGCCCCTGGGCGCTGGTCCAGAAGCCCCCCATCACGCTCGCCGGCCTACCCCGGCCGGCCCACCCCCAGGAGGTGCGTCACATGTCACAATCCATCGCTCTGATCACCGGGGCCTCCAGCGGGCTGGGGCAGGAGTACGTCCGCCAGCTCAGCCGGGACCCCAAGGTCCAGGAGATCTGGGCCATCGCCCGGCGGAAGGACCGGCTGGAGGCCCTGTCCACCCTCGCCGCCTGCCCCGTCCGGGCCATCCCCCTGGACCTGACCCGGCAGGAGTCCCTGGACACCCTTCGGGACCTGCTGGCCCAGGAGCAGCCCGTGGTCACCCGCCTGGTGTGCGCGGCGGGGTTTGGCAAGATGGGCAACATCGCCGCCGTGGACCCCGGGGACAACCTGGCCATGATCGATCTCAACTGCTGGGCTGCCGTGGGGGTCACCGGCCTGTGCCTGCCCTACCTCACCCGGGGCAGCCGGGTGCTGGAGATCTGCTCCACCGCCGCCTTCCAGCCCATGCCGGGGCTGGGGGTGTACGCCGCCACCAAGGCCTTCCTCCACAGCTACGCCAAGACCCTGCACCACGAGCTCCTCCCCAAGGGCATCCACGTCACCGCCGTGTGCCCCTACTGGGTGAAGGACACGGAGTTCATCCCCCTGGCCCAGGAGGGCAAGGCCGGCCAGTTCCACCACTTCCCCCTGGCCTCCCGGAGCAAGTCGGTGGTGGCCCTCTCCCTGGCTGCCAGCGCGGTGAACCTGTGGGTGGCCACCCCGGGCATCGTGTGCACCCTGCACCGGGTGGCGGCCAAGTTCATCCCCCACTGCCTGATGGTGCCCCTCATGGAGCTGTTCCGGCGGCTGTGAGTTTTCCACATTCCCCGACTTTTCCACAGGCAAATCCCCGCCCCCTATAAGCATATAGATTGATTTACTCACTTGGTTAAATTACTTGAATAGGGGGCCAAATTCGGACCCCCCCCCAGGCCAGATTCGGACCGGGGTAGGCCAAATCCGGACCGGGGTCAAATCTGGCCCCGGGTGTGGATAACTGGGTGTGGAAAACGCCTCCGCGCCCCGCCTGGGCGGAGGATTCCCCGGCGGCCCTTTTCCCGGCTGGCCCCCCCGGTTTTCCGGCGCTGGACCCACTTCCAGCCCCCTCACCCTACCCGGGCACCCGGTCCATACTTGCACGAAAACGTACACGTTCCCCGAAAAAAAGTTGCACAAAAAAGGAGAGAGCCAGGCTCTCTCCTTTTGTTATGGGTATGGTTCGGGGTGCATCCCCCAATTTTGTAAGGGGCCTCAACCCAAACAGAATCTCTGACACCCCCGTACGCTACCGCCCCGAACGAAGCGCCACCCCCCCTCGCCCCTTACAAAATTCCCGCCAGGATTCCCACAAGGCCCGAGCCGAGAATGACCCAAACCGGATTCACCTTCCACTTCCGCAGCACCACCAGCCCCCCGGCCAGGATGGCCACCGCCGTCCATTGGACGGCGGTGGGGTCCGCCGGCAGGGTCCGGGTGCCGTACACCGCCAGCAGCACCATGGACACCCCCGCCGAGGCGATCATGGCCACCACCGCCGGCCGTACCCCTGCCAGGATCCCCTGGATCACCGAGAACCCCTTGAACTTATAGTACAGGAAGGCCAACAGCAGCACGATGACGCAGGAGGGCAGCACGCTCCCCGCCGTGGCCACCAGGGCCCCGGGGAGGCCCGCCACCTGAATCCCCACAAAGGTGGCGGCGTTGAGGGCGATGGGGCCAGGGGTCATCTCCGCGATGGCGATGACGTCGGCAAACTGGGTCATGGTCAGCCAGGGGTGCAGGTCCACCACCTGGTGCTGGATGAGGGGCATGGCGGCGTATCCCCCGCCGATGCTGAACAGGCCAATCTGGACAAAACTCCACAGCAGTTCCAGGTAGATCACAGCTGCTGCCCCCCTTTCTTCCCCTTCCGCCGGGGGGCCAGGAGCTGGACCGCCCCCACCCCGCCGCAGAGGAGGAGGACCAGGATGGGGTTCCACCCTCCCACCGCCACCGCCAGGAAGGAGAGGACCATCAGCACCGCCGGCAGCACCCACTTCCCCGGTCGGAGGACCGACCGGGCCATGGTGTACACCACGTCGCACAGCACCGCCGCCACCCCGGCCAGCATGCCGGTCATGGCCAGGTTCACAATGGGGTTGGCCCGAAAGGCCTGGTAAAACAGGGAGATCACCGAGATGATGATCAAAGGGGGCAGCACCGTCCCCCCCACCGTCACCAGGGCCCCGGGGACCCCCGCCATCCGGTACCCCACCAGGATGGAGGCGTTCACCGCCATGGCCCCGGGGGTGGACTGGGCGATGGCGGTGAAGTCCATCATCTCCCCCTCGTCGATCCAGTGGAGTTTCTCTACAAAGGTTTTCCGCATCAGGGGCACAATGACGTAGCCCCCCCCAAAAGTGCAGGCGCTCAGGCGAAAGGTGGACCAGAACAGCGCCCGGTACCGGGGTTTTTCCAAAGGTTCTGCCAAGGGGCATCCCTCCCAACATGGTATTCTGCCGGTATTATACCCCCTCTTGCCCCCGGCGTAAAATCATAGTATACTATCAGAATCATAACAAAATTCATATAAGGGAAGGCATTTCCATGACCATTCGCCACATTCACATCTTTCTGGCGGTGTGCGCCTGCGGGTGCAGCGCCACCAAGGCCGCCCAGCAGCTCCACCTGACCCAGCCCGCCGTCAGCGCCGCCATCCGGGAGCTGGAGACCCACTACGGCGTGCCCCTGTTTGACCGGGTGGGCCGTCGGCTGGTGCTCACCCAGCAGGGCCGGCGGTTCCAGACCTATGGCCAGCGGATCGCCGGCCTGTTCCAGGACCTGGACCGGGAGCTGCGCCACTGGGACCAGGTGGGCAAGCTGACCATGGGGGCCAGCCTGACCATCGGCTCCCGCTTCCTGCCCCAGGCCCTGCGGGCCTTCGCCGCCCAGCGGCCGGAGGTGGAGATCCAGGTCACCGTGGCCCCCTCCAAAGCCCTGGAGGAGGCCCTGCTGGACCACCGCCTGGACCTGGCCCTGATGGAGGGCCTCCCCCACGCCCCCGCCCTCCAGTGGGAGGCCTACCAGGAGGACCACCTGGCCGTCCTGGCCGCCCCCCACGGGCCGGTGCCCCCGGGTACCGCCCTGACCCCGGATGCCTTTGTCCGGCAGCCCCTCCTCCTCCGGGAGAAGGGCAGCGGCACCCGGGAGGAGTTTGACCGGGTGATGGAGGCCGCCGGCCTCACCCCCCACCCCCGGTGGGAGTCGGTGAGCAACACCGCCCTGCTCCAGGCTGCGGCGGCAGGGCTGGGGCTGGCGGTCCTCTCCCGCCAGGTGGCCGCCGAGGCCATCGCCCAGGGCAAGGTGGGGGAGGTGGCCGTGGAGGGCCTGGTGTTCCGCCGGCAGTTCCGGGTGGTGTGGCACCGGGAGAAGGTCCTCTCCCCCCTGGCCCGGGACCTGCTCCAGGTGGTGCTGGACCAGGCCGCCCCCGGCCAGGGGCGGCCCTGAGCCCCGGCCCGCCGGTTTTTCCATTTCCTCCCTTGACAGGGGTAGACAATCCGTCTATAATCTAACTCAGTTAGTCTTTGGAAAGGAGGCGGTCCCCCGTGGCAACCCCGGAACAGATTGCATCCATCCTGTCACAGTTGGTCGCCCTGCACCCCGCCGACTGCTTCAAACCCATCGACGCCGCCAACGCCGGGCTGGGCGCCGTACTGCGCCTGCTCTACCTGGCCGACCAGCCGGTGACCGCAGGGACCATCAGCGAGAAACTCCACGTCAGCACCGCCCGGGTGGCGGTGCTGCTGAAAAAGCTGGTGGCCAAAGGCCTGGTCACCAAAGGGCGGGACCCGGTGGACGCCCGGGTCACCGTGGTGGCCCTCACCCCCCTGGGGGCACAGACCGTCCAGGATCTGGCCGACCATATGCACCAGCAGGTGGGCCTGCTCATCGACCAGATTGGCGAGGCCCGGCTGCTGGACTTCATCCGCACCGCCCAAGAGATCAAGGGCCTGCTCACCCCACCCAAGCTGAACCTGTAGCCCCCCGGCCAGGCATAGGGGGCTGGTTTGCCTTCTATCGTCTAACCGGGTTAGCCATCGGTTCCGCCCATCCCATCGCAAAGGAGCAATGCCATGAAAACCGTATTCCAAAACTTGAAAAAGACCGACTGGCTCTTGGCTGCCGTCTGTCTGGCCTTTATCGCCCTCCAAGTGTGGTTGGATCTGAAAACCCCGGACTATATGGCCGAGATCACCACCCTGGTCCAGACCGCCGGCAGCACCATGGGGGAGATCCTCTCCGCCGGGGGGATGATGCTGCTGTGCTCCCTGGGCAGCCTGGCCGCCTCGGTGGTCACCGCCATCTGCGCGGCCCGCATCGCCGCCACCCTGGGGGCCACCCTCCGGGGCCGGCTGTTTTCCAAAGTGCAGTCCTTCTCCATGGAGGAGATCGGCCGCTTCTCCACCGCCAGCCTCATCACCCGCTCCACCAACGACGTGACCCAGATCCAGATGCTCATCGTCCTGGGCCTGCAAATGCTGCTGCGGGCCCCCATCATGGCGGTGTTCGCCATCTATAAGATCGCCGGCAAGCAGTGGGAGTGGACCCTGGCCACCGCCGTGGCGGTGGTGGTTCTGCTGGTGGTGGTGGGGGTCTGCCTGCTGCTGGCCACCCCCAAGTTCCGCCGGATGCAGAAACTCACCGACGACCTCAACCGGGTCACCCGGGAGAACCTCACCGGCCTGCGGGTGGTGCGGGCCTACAACGCCGAGGACTACCAGGAGACCAAGTTCGCCCAGGCCAACGCCGCCCTCACCGGCAACCAGCTCTTCGCCCAGCGCACCCTGGCCTTCCTGCTGCCCAGCATCCAACTGGTGATGAGCGGCCTGTCCCTGGCCATCTACTGGATCGGCGGCGTGCTCATCGACCAGGCGGGGATGCAGGCCAAGCTCACCCTGTTCTCCGATATGATGGTCTTTTCCCAGTACGCCATCCAGGTGGTCATGGCCTTTATGATGCTGGTGATGATCTTTATGATCCTCCCCCGGGCCTCTGTGGCCGCCCACCGCATCGGGGAGGTCCTCCACACCCACCCCACCATTCTGGACGGCACCCAGGCCAGCGGCGACCCCGCCTGCCCCGGCCAGGTGGAGTTCCGCAACGTCTCCTTCCGCTATCCGGACGCGGAGGAGTACGTCCTCAAAGACATCTCCTTCACCGCCAAACGGGGGGAGACGGTGGCCATCATCGGCTCCACCGGCTGCGGCAAGAGCACCGTGGTCAACCTGATCCCCCGGTTCTACGACGCCACCGAAGGCCAAGTCCTGGTGGACGGGGTGGACGTGCGGGAATACGACCAGCGGAGCCTGCGCAACAAGATTGGGTACGTCTCCCAGAAGGCCACCCTCTTCACCGGGACCATCGCCTCCAACGTGGCCTATGGGGACAATGGGGAGGCGCCCCCCTCCCCGGCCGACGTGCAGGCCGCCGTGGCCACCGCCCAGGCCGAGGACTTTGTCACCCACATGGAGGGGGGCTATGAGGGGTACGTGGCCCAGGGGGGCGCCAACCTCTCCGGCGGGCAGAAGCAGCGGCTCTCCATCGCCCGGGCCATCGCCCGGAAGCCGGAGATCCTCCTCTTCGACGACGCCTTCTCCGCCCTGGACTATAAGACCGACCGGGTCCTCCGCAGCGCCCTGGACCAGACCTGCCAAAACACCACCCGGATCATCGTGGCCCAGCGCATCGGCACCATCCGGGACGCCGACCAGATCATCGTCCTGGACGACGGACAGATCGCCGGCATAGGCAAACACCAAGACCTGATGCAGACCTGTGGGGTCTACCAGCAGATCGCACTCTCCCAGCTTTCAAAGGAGGAATTGGCATAATGGAAGAACCGCGCACCACATCCGCACCCCCTCGCCGGGGCCACGGGGGCCCCATGGGCATGGCCCGGGGGGGCGAAAAGGCCAAGGACCTCATCGGCACCTGGAAAAAGCTGCTGGGCTACTGCCGCCGGTACCGGGTGGCCCTGGTGGTGGCCCTCCTCTGCGCCGTGCTGGGCACGGTGCTCACCCTGGCAGGGCCGGATCAACTCTCCGACATGACCGACACCATCACCGCCGGCATCGCCCCCGACCAGGCGATGCTGGAGACCGTCACCGACACCGTCTCCCAAACCCTCACCGACAACTTAGAGGCCGTGACCCAGGCCATCTCCGCCGGCCTGGGGGACCAGGCCCAGCTCACCCAGAAGGCGGGGGCCGTCCTGGCCTCCCCGGACTTCACCCCCGCCGAGAAGCAGGCCTTCCAGGAGGCCCTGGCCGGCCTGGCGGGGGCCACAGACCCCAGCCAGCAGCAGGCCCTCCTCTCCCTGCCGGAGGGGATGCTGGAGGACCTCCTCTCCCCGGTGACCGTCCACGGCGTCACCCTGGCCCCCCAGGACCAGGTCCAGCTACTGACCACCCTGGGCCAGCTGGATTCTGAGGACCCCGCCGCCCTGGCCGGCGCCCTCACAGGCCTGCCGGCAGAGGCCCAGGCCGCCCTGTTCACCGACGTGGAAGTGGAAGGCACCACCCTCTCCGGGGCAGACCAGCAGGCCATGCTGGACCTGTTCACCCACCTGGACGGCAGCGACACCAACGCCCTCCTGGCCGCCATCGACAGCCTGCCGGCCTCGGTGTATAACCTGGTCAAACCCTCCATCGACATGGACACCGTGGTGGGCATCGCCCTGTTCCTGGTGGCCCTGTATGGGATCAGCTACGTCCTCTCCGCCGTGCAGGGGTGGATCATGGCCACCATCACCCAGCGGGTGTCCAGGGAGATGCGCTCGGACATCTCCCACAAGATCAACCGCCTGCCCATGTGGTACTACAACCGCACCACCACCGGGGACGTCCTCTCCCGGGTGACCAACGACGTGGACACCATCGTCCAGTCCCTGAACCAGAGCATCGGCGGCCTGCTCTCCGCCGTGGTCCTCCTTCTGGGCAGCCTGGTGATGATGCTCCTCACCAACGTCTGGATGACCCTCACCGCGGTGGTGGCCAGCCTGCTGGGCTTTGCCCTGATGTTTGCCATCATGGGCAAGAGCCAGAAGTACTTCCGCCGCCAGCAAAAGCACCTGGGCCAGCTCAACGGCCACATCGAGGAGATCTACACCGGCCACACCGTGGTGAAGGCCTACAATGGAGAGGCCCACGCCCAGGCCCAGTTCGACGAGATGAACGCCAACCTCTGCAGCAGCAACTTCAAGGCCCAGTGCCTGTCCGGCTTGATGATGCCCATTATGAGCTTCATCGGCAACTTCGGCTATGTGGCCGTCTGCGTGGTGGGGGGCGCCATGGCCCTCAACGACGCCATCAGCTTCGGGGTCATCGTGGCCTTCATGCTGTACGTCCGGTACTTCACCCAGCCCCTGTCCCAGATCGCCCAGGCGGTCCAGTCCCTCCAGTCCGCCGCCGCCGCGGGGGAGCGGGTCTTCGAGTTCCTGGAGGCCCAGGAGATGGAGGACGAGGCCGGCAAGCCCACCGCCCTGCCCCAGGTCCAGGGCAAGGTGGAGTTCCGCCACGTGACCTTCGGCTACGAGGACACCGACACCACCGTCATCCACGACTTCTCCGCCGTGGCCCAGCCGGGGCAGAAGATCGCCATCGTGGGCCCCACCGGGGCGGGCAAGACCACCCTGGTCAATCTGCTCATGCGCTTCCACGAGATCCAGCAGGGGGAGATCCTCATCGACGGCATCTCCACCAAGGACCTCAGCCGCCAGGCGGTGCACAGCCTCTTCTGCATGGTCCTCCAGGACACCTGGCTCTTCGAGGGCACCGTCCGGGAAAACCTGGTCTACTGCACCCCCGGGGTCAGCGACGAGACCATGGAGAAAGCCTGCAAGGCCGTGGGCCTGCACCACTTCATCCGCACCCTGCCCAAGGGGTACGACACCATCCTCAACGACCAGGTGAGCCTCTCCCAGGGGCAGAAGCAGCAGCTCACCATCGCCCGGGCCATGATCGCCGACAAGCCCATGCTCATCCTGGACGAGGCCACCTCCTCCGTGGACACCCGCACCGAGCAGAAGATCCAGGCGGCCATGGACCAGCTCATGGAGCACCGCACCTCCTTCGTCATCGCCCACCGCCTGTCCACCATCAAGAACGCAGACCTCATCCTGGTCCTGCGGGAGGGGGACATTGTGGAGAGCGGCACCCACGACCAGCTCCTCCAGCAGGGGGGCTTCTACGCCGAGCTGTACAACAGCCAGTTCGAGCAGGTCTCCTGACCATCCCTCCCCAGGCGGGGTCCCAAACGGGGCCCCGCTTTTTTCGTCGTTTTGGGACGGTCTCCGTCCGTTTCCGCATTGACTTTCCCCTTTGGGGCATGGTACACTCCTTTTAGTTAGCGTATGCTAACATCTGGATTTTAAAAAAGGAGGGGTTCCCCCATGTCTATGATTCAAAAAGAGATTGGTCCCTTTCAGGTGCAGGCCTACCACAAGGGCGCCTTTGTCCCGGTGTGCAAGGCGGACGTGCTGGGCCAGTGGTCTGTGTTCTTTTTCTATCCCGCCGACTTCACCTTCGTCTGCCCCACAGAGCTGGAGGATTTGGCCAATCTGTACCCCCAGTTCCAGGCCATCGGCTGCGAGATCTACGCCGTCTCCTGCGACACCCACTTCGTCCACAAGGCCTGGCACGACGCCTCGGAGCGCATCCAGAAGATCCAATACCCCATGCTGGCCGACCCCACCCACGTCCTGTCCCAGGACTTCGCCGTCTACATCGAAGCCGAAGGGGTGGCCGAACGGGGCACCTTCGTGGTGAACCCCGAGGGGAAGATTGTGGCCTATGAGGTGAACGCCGGCAACGTAGGCCGCAACGCCGACGAGCTGCTGCGGAAGGTCCAGGCCTGCCAATTCGTCCACCAGCACGGGGACGAGGTGTGCCCCGCCAAGTGGCAGCCCGGAGCCGAAACCTTGAAGCCCAGCCTGGACCTGGTGGGGCAGCTGTGATGGACCCCAAGACCTTCTATGACGTGGTCATCGTGGGGGGCGGCCCCGCCGGCCTCACCGCCGGGCTCTATTTGGCCCGGGCCCGGTACCGGGTGGTCATCGTAGAGCAGGACCACTTCGGCGGCCAAGTCACCATCACCCACCAGGTGGTCAACTACCCCGGTGTGGCCCAGGCCAGCGGCGCCGAACTCACCGAGACCATGCGTCGGCAGGCCCAGTCCTTCGGGGCGGAATTCCTGCTGGCCCAGGTCACGGGGCTGGACCTGACCGGAGACGTCAAAACCGTCCGCACCACCCGGGGGGCGCTGTCCTGCTTCGGGGTCCTGTGGGCCACCGGGGCCCACCCCAGAAAAGTGGGCTTTGCCGGGGAGGCGGCCTTCCAGGGCCGGGGCGTGGCCTACTGCGCCACGTGCGACGGGGAGTTTTTCACCGGCAAAGATGTGTTCGTGGTGGG
>OGGQ01002151.1_pt1 | contig 22519 bp, 24 predicted proteins | sample 1571191 | NCBI WGS metagenome assembly OGGQ01 (sample SAMEA2582061, study PRJEB24529) | metagenome | biome: Human gut stool | place: China | collected 2011
CTCTCCGTTTTCCACTGATAGTACATCTTCCCATTGTACGGATTCTCCACGGTCTCAGGGCGGACAATAGTCTTTTTGCCCTTAGAGGTGTAGCTTGTGGACTTGCCGTCAAGCAGTCCCTTGATCTGAGCATCGGAGAGAGATATCCCATACACTTTTGCGATATTCATACCGCATTTGCCCTTGCAGTACCAGCCGAATTTACCCTTGACTACATCTGCACCGCATTTCGGGCATTTGCCGATAGGCTCATGACCGCCGTCAGAAAGAGAAACTGACTTATCCACCGCACCGTATTTACGGCACATCTCAGCGATAAACTGCTGAATGCCCGACATGAACACCGTTTTGGGCAGGCTGCCGTGTTCGATCTGCTGTAACTTTGATTCCCATTCAGCCGTCAGTTTTGCGGACTTCACCTCATCGGGAACGACCTTGACAAGTTCCTTGCCTCTGTCTGTTGCCCTGAGTTGTTTGCCGACACGCTCCACATAACCGTTTTTCACAAGTGATTCAATGGTTGCGGCTCGTGTCGCAGGAGTACCGAGTCCCTTTTTCTCCGTGTCCTCGTCATAGTCCTCGTTTCCGGCTCTCTCCATAGCAGATAACAGCGTATCTTCCGTGTAGGGCTTCGGCGGAGAAGTGAAGTGTTCGCCCTTGCTTGCAGTTACAATGAAGGTCTGTCCCTCAGAAACCGCAGGCAGAGACTTTTCATCATTCTTTTTGTCGGATTGCTTTGCATAAGCTTTCCAACCCATATCAAGAATGGTTCTGCCTGTTGCCGTAAACTCCGTACCGTTGCAGATACCTGTCAGCTTGACCGCTTCATACTTGTGTGCCGGAGCCGTTGCACAGATGAGTTTTGTGGCGATCAGCGTGAGGATATTTTTCTCACCTGTCGGTAGTGAAGAAAGGTCAGCCGTTGAGATACCGCTTGTGGGGATAATTGCGTGATGTCCCGATACCTTACTGTTGTTGATGACCTTTGCAATATCGGGAGTATGGAAGATACCGAACCCGAAATAGGTATCACAGAGCTTTGCAACATCAAAAGCTGTCTGTGCCATATCATCGCTGAGATACTGGCTGTCGGTACGGGGATAAGTGACGAGCTTGCCCTCATAGAGCGACTGGGTATAGTCCAGTGTTTGCTGTGCCGTGTACCCGAAACCCTTGTTTGCTTCACGCTGTAAGGTTGTCAGGTCATACAGCTTCGGAGCTTTATCGGTCTTGACCTCACGCTTGACCGAGCTGATTGTGACCGTACAGCCGTCACAGGCAGAAACAAGCGTATCGGCGGCATTTTCATCGTCAATTCTTGCAGAAGAAAGAATGAACCCACCGCAGTTGAGGTCTGACGTGTAATACTTCTGCTTGATAAATCCATTGACCTCCGCATCACGCTGAACGATCATTGCAAGAGTAGGAGTCTGCACCCTGCCGATATTGAGCTTACCGCCATATCGGACAGAAAACAGCCGAGAGCCATTCATACCCACAAGCCAGTCAGCTCTGGCACGGGCATAGCCTGCATTGAAAAGATTATCGTATGCGGACATTGGCTTCATAATAGAAAGTGCCTTGCGTATAGCGGATTCTTCAAGAGAAGAAACCCACAGTCGCTTGACTGGCTTTTTGCAGTTCGCCATGTTATAGACATAGCGGAAAATGCACTCGCCCTCACGGTCAGCATCAGTCGCACAGATGATCTCTGTTACCTCATCCTTATTCATAAGGTTTTTCAGAAGATCGTACTGAGCCTTTGTGCTGTCCGTGACATGGAACAGCCAGCTGTCGGGGATCATAGGAAGCTGAGAAAAGCTCCACTTCTGTTCCCAACCGTTGCCATAGTCATTTGGGAACTTCAAGCCTACCAAATGACCGACACACCATGATACAATATAGCCGTTGCCCTCGGTGTAGCCTTTGTGTGCGGAGGAAGCTCCGACCACGGCACTGATTGCACGGCTTACACTTGGCTTTTCGCCAACGATCAAAATTGACATAAAATTTCTCCTTTCGATATATATCACTATTGACTTGTTAGGTCAAATGTGGTATAATATATTCAGTACAACATGGGAGGTGTTGAATATGCTGTATGATTATCTTCTTGAAATATTTGGAAAGAATGAACCGATATTTCTCTCGGATATTCATTATGAGGACTACTCTGATATTTGGCTCAAAAAGAAGCTTGCCAAGCTGTGTGAAAGCGGTCAGGTCATTCGCTACGAACGAGGTATCTATTATATCCCTGTTAAAACACCGTTTGGAAACAGCATTCTGAATCCCAACAGGATCATCGAACGAAAGTATTTATCCGAAAAAGGAAATCGTATCGGATTCTATACAGGCATCACGGCATTGCAGCAGGCAGGACTTTCTACACAGATGTCAAACATTCCTGAGATACAAACGAATAACGAAAACTCAAAGCTCCGCAGAGTGAAAGTAGGAAATCAGGAAGTGATCCTGCGAAAATCAAGAGTCAAGATAGACAACGACAATATATTTGTTTTGCAGTTCCTTGAAATGATGAATAGTACCTCGTCAGGTTATTTTGACGATGAAAGAAAAGCTGTCATCAAAAGCTGGATCAGGAAATGCAATATCTCTCAGGAGCTTGTTACAAAATATGCACCGTTTTTCCCTGACAAGGCTTTGAGAAATCTCATAGAAAGCGGAGTGATCTATTATGTTGCATAATGAAAAGGATACCTTTGAGCAGCTTGTACTGCGAACCTCTGACTATCTCGGAGTCAAGGCAGAGATCGTTGAGAAGGACTATTTTGTGACCATTTTTCTGAAACGGATCGCCGCTGTTATGCCGGATATCGTTTTTAAGGGCGGCACATCACTGTCAAAGTGCTACCATATCATCAAGCGTTTTTCTGAGGATATTGACCTGAATGTTCAGTCCAAGAAGAAACCGTCTGAAAGCAAGAGAAAGCAGCTCAAAGCGAATATCACGAAAATTATCAGTGATTTAGATTTTGGGCTTACCAATGCCGATTCGATCAAAAGCCGCAGAGACTACAACCGATATATCATTGACTATCCCTCGTCACTGTCCGCTGCTTATCTGAAGGAACAGCTTATCGTTGAAACAGCTATCTATCAAAGAGCCTATCCTACGAAGATAATGACAGCAGACAGCCTGATCTATCAATATCTTCACGAAAACGGATACGATGCTTTTATTAAGCAATATGATTTAGAGCCGTTTACGCTGAATGTTCAGACCGCAGAACGAACAATGCTTGACAAGATGTATGCTCTGGCAGATTATTATCTGCTAAATACCACAACGGAACACTCAAGGCACATCTACGATATTTACAAACTGTATGAGATTGTAACGATCGATGATACGCTGAAAGAACTTGCATTATCTGTCGCTGAGGAGCGTAGACCGCATAAAATGTGCCTTTCTGTTCAAGAGGGTGCAAATGTCACCGATATTCTCCGAGAGATCATTGATAAGAAGATCTATAAGGAGGACTACGATACAATAACCGCACCTCTGCTGTTTGAAACCGTTCCCTATGATACAGCGATCACAGCGTTAGAGAGTATTCTTCACAACGGCATTTTTGAAAAGCTCTGATATAGTTATACAGGCACAGCCCGACAAGAACTGTGCCTTGTCTTTTTCAGATCAGCTTTGTAAGCTCCACATTTTTGATGTAGACCTTATGTCTGAATCTCTGTTCCCACCCGTTGCCATAATCATTCGGGAACTTTAAGCCCACCAAATGACTGACACACCACGATACAATATAGCCGTTTCCTTCGGTGTAGCCTTTGTGTGCGGAGGAAGCTCCGACCACAGCACTGATTGCACGGCTTACACTGGGCTTTTCGCCAACGATCAAAATTGACATATATCGACTTTCTATCTTTTTTATTTCCCAAAATTAAAAAATTCACAAGTTTGGGAAACAGGAAATAAACGCCTTTTTCCTAAATTTCATATCAAAATAGGAGAAAAGCATCTGATTATCAAAGCACATTTCCTGATAGGGGGAGTGTGCTTTTACTTTTTAGAATTGTTGTACGACCTGAGTCGAAAATACACCTCAGTTGTGATGTTGACCGGAATCATATAGTTGGAATACTCGTCCCCGATATATCCGGTCTTTCTGAGTGCAAAGATAACCTTTGCAGCGGTATCCTTGTCAACCTCAAGCCACTCACGAATCTGCTTGTTCGAGGTATATTTGTCATGCGAGATATGATAGATAAGCATATCCATATCTTTCTCCGAAATGCCCTCAACCTTAACAGAATCAAGCGGAGCAAATTTATGTATGCTTACAGAGAAAGAAGGCTTATTCTCCGTCTTAGGTGCAAGGCACGCATCGTCAGGCTCATCGTAATTGTCATAAAACCTGAACTCGTCCTCATTATCGTCAAACTCAATATCGTCCTCGTCATCGCCGTACTTCTCACGGAAACGCTCGTTGATCTTGCCATTGCTTTCACCGAACTTATATGCAGCGTATGCAACACCTGCCATAGCACCGAGTCCGACAATTCCCTTGATGATCTTCTTTACGTTCATAATAGAAACCTCCACATTTTTCAGTATTCCACGGGTTCACCGTAGTTGATTTTCTTGATGGACTTGATATTGGAACTCAGATCAAGCCCGTTCCAGTTATAGTAGCCACAGCTACCGCTAAATGCCACGCAGAACGGTAAGTGATGATCGTCATAGATAAACTCAACGATACACTTACCGCTGCCGCCGAAGTTGTGATATTTTCCCTCACCATCATCGGCATAGCCCTTACTGTCACATATCTTTGTAGTAAACTGCGTACCGTTTTCAAGCTTGATCAGGAAACGATCTCCGCAGTATCCGTACCATACGCCCATTGCACAACAGTAATCCCCGTACTCATCACGGCGTATTCCGGTTCCTGTTATGGTATCGACCTTTGAACCGTATATTGCCCCTGAACTGGGCATAGCCGTCAGCCCCGAAGCTCTTTCGCCTGCAAAGCAGTTTGTCTAGCCGTCCTCATACGGAAAGTCATATATGACCTCAACCGTTTCGGTCTTGCCGTCAGCGGTTGAAGGTGTTACGGAATATCCGTCTGTTTCTTCCGCAGAAAGAATAGGTTCGACTGTCACTGTGTACTCTGTATTCTCACGCAGACCTGTTATGTAGCAGAGGTCATTGCCTTTGAACACAAAGTACATATTATCGCTGAAAGCATAGTTATCATCATGAGCCGTGCAGCTCACAGAATAATCACGGTCAGGCTCAGAATCCCATGATACTTTCAAGCAGGAAACAGAAATCGTCGATACATTCAGGTTATCTGTTGTCAGCTCAATCAGTTCAGGTTCGGAAGGTACTCCCGAAAACTCCATAATAAAGCCCATGATAAGGCTAATCGCTTTCCTCTGTATGTCAGGATCAAACATCTTTCTTTTTCTGCTCCTTTTCCTTTACCTTCATTTCTTTCACGAAAGCACGGTATTTCGCTGTATATTCATAGGACTTGCCGAAAATGTTGACGGCAGCCTTGTATAAATTCGGCTCATGTTCCTCGATGATTGCAAGTTCTTCATTGATGTGCTTGCTGAACGGACAGCCTACACAGCCTGTTCTCCGCAGACCGTATTCCGTGTAGCATCGGGAGTGCTGAACATCGAATAACTGCTCATAGTCCTTTTTATCACCGTCCGTGTACCAAAATACCGGACGGAATGTGTTGCACCCCTTAGACTTGCTCTCAGAAAAACAAGTCTTATAAGCCGCCGAACGGATACCGCCTTCAGCTTGTCGGATACCTGTTATATCCAAGTCTGCATCATGTTCCTTGACGATACGCTTTGCGGGCTTCTTTTTCGCATATTCACAGCACTTGTTGGATATGGAGAAATCCGGCGGATTCTGCATGATAAACTCTTTCAGAAAACGGTTGCGGTAAATCGAGAATCTGCTGATTTTCTGAACACCGTCTTCATCAGAGTATCGCTCTCCGCACCACCATTGCAGAGCCGTCTTACACCGAGGATATCTCTGCAACAACACTTCAAGTGATTCGTCTTCCCACTGAAATCTGTGAGCCTGCAAACGCATCATCTGTTCGGAAACATATTTCGACAGGAAAGGAATACCATACTGCTTCACACAGGTCGGGATAGGCTTATCGGGTTTGACACGCTCAATGGTAATGCCGTATTTCTGTTCAAGATAGTCTAGATGTTCCTTTGTAGCGGAGTATTCCAGTCCCGTATCTATCCAAAAATACTTGACCTTGCCGTCCTCATCGACCTTGTGAATCAGGTCAAGGACAATATCGCTGTCAGAACCGCCGCTGATACTGCATACAGGATCATAAGACCGCATCAGTATGCGTTGTGCTTTGCACATACTGGTATAAATGGTGTAGTTGTTGTTTTCTGCACACTTGTTCAGGACTTCATCAAACATCGTGAAGCCCTCCCAAGATGTGTGCGATCACATCGACCGTCCACCCGTTGCCGATACACTTGTATCGCTGGGTATTGGAAATGCCTGCCGTGTAGTTATCGGGAAGTGTCTGCAAACGCTCCGCTTCAATGGGTGTAAGCTTACGGATAATATAATCACCGTCAGGCAGGTCGATCTTATATAGACCTGTCTTAGCCCCCTGACCGCCGCCGTTTGCGGAAAGTGTGACAGATTTACCGACAACGGAGTAAATACGTTGTCCCTGTCCGCCCTTGCCATACTGTCCGATACGAACAGGAGAACATACAAGAGAATCTTTCTGCACCGTAGTCAGGCAGTTAGATTTACCGTCCTCACGAATTTCGATATGCTGTTCGGTCTTTTCGCCGTCAACATATCTTCCACGCTGGGCGGCTCCCATAGGCATTGTTTCGCCGTTGCAGTATGTATTGATCGGGACAGGTTCAGCGACCATAGTTCGCTGCTTGCGTTCAAGCGTGTTGAACAAAACAGCCCCTGGGTAACGTGCTGTCATACAGTAGGACTTGTCCTGCCAAGTGACACCGCTTTCAAGCACATCTTTCAATAAAATGCCCTTATCTTTCGGAAAAGAAGTAAAAGGAATATTCGTCCAATAACAGCGTTTTCTGTTTTGTGCCGATACAAGTGCAGAGTTTATCATGATCGGTTCTACACCGAGAACCCTTGTGATCTCGTCCTTGATGTTCTGATGTACGGAATAGTTGTTTTCGTAGAGGAAATACTGACAGCCCGACTCCTCTAAGGCTCTCACATATTCCTGAAAGAGCCTGAACCCTTCTCCGTCGCAGTCGATCTCTCTGTCCTTTTTGGCGATAGACCAATAGGTGCAGGGCGAACCGCCGAGCAGCAGGTCATATCCTTTGAACTGCGTGAAATCGCCGTCATATACATTCCCGTGATGAACGATTACGGGAAAATTACGCTTTGAGACCGTGACGGCATACTTGTCGATCTCAAATGCATCATAGCACTCCACGGGAATGCCAGCCCTTTGCAGAGCAAGCATACCGCAGGAAATGCCGTCAAATAAGCTGAGTACCTTCATTAGACAAATTCTCTCTCTTTTCTCATTGTCTTATGTTGTCTGTTCTGTTGTCGGGAACTTTGAATCCACTGGGTTCAAAGTTGATCATACTTCGTAGTAGTCATCAAAAAGATCGTTATAGTTCTCCTGAAGCTCCTCAAACTCTTCGCAGAGCTTGTCATACTTCTTCTGGATAACATTCTTTTCATGGGCGAAGTTCTCCGCAGCGGTCAAATCGCCGATAAACTGTCCTGCTTCAAATCCACGAAGAAACCACTTCTTTCTCACGCCCTCAACTGCCCTTGCTGAAACGCCTGCAATTCCGGCTGCCCCTGCCACCGCTGCCGCACATACAGCGATCTTCTTCATCTTTCTCATTCTTTTGCCCTCTCTTTCTTATTTTTCATCGTCCTGATTATCGTAGAATTTCATATCGTCCTCAGATTCTTCGGTGATCTCTGTATCATCGTCATACTCAGGCTCAAACTGATCCGCAGTCTTATTGCCGCCTTTCTTTTTCTTCATTAGGAAGAAGCCTGCGGCACCAACACCGATCAGAACAATCACACCAAAAACAAGGATCATACTGTTTTTATTCATAGGAACATTCTTTGTATGAGCTGCTGACTCAGACGATTTCTCGCCGTTCTCAGCGGGATCTTCAGCATCGTCAGTATTATCACTGCCGCCGGACTGCACTCTGCCGTTCGCCTTTTCTGCTTCTTGAGCTGCCTGCTCGGGAGTGATCTTCTTGGCATCATCCTCATCCTCAGTTCCGGCATAAAGCAAAGCATACAGGTCATAATCGTCAACTTTGTTCAGAAAATACACATTGTCCTCGCCATTGTCTGCGGTGTAATTGATAAGCACATAGAACACATGACCGTCTTTTGTGGTCACAGCGATGAACTGCATTTCCTCGGTATTGTAGATGATCTGCTCCGACTTGATAAGGGTGGCGTTGCCGTCAGTATCGTAATAGGGATCGCCGTCATAGTCGGTAACAACATCGGTTGTATCTGCCTCGGCAAGCTCACTCATGACCTCACGGAACTTCTCCATATCAACAGAGCTTTCGTCCGCAGGTTCAGAAGCGGTTGTTTCCGTAGTCTCTGCTGTTCCTACTTCGGCAGAAGCGGTAATACCGCCAATACTTGCTGTTGCAAGCATGAAAGCAGCCATCACAGCACTAATCATTCTTGTTTTCATCATCGTCCTCCTCAGAGTAAAATCTCATTTGTTCTTCGTATTTGCCGCTTTTGCCGAGATCGTCTATCTCATCATCGGTCAGACCACGAGCTTTCATATTCTGAATCTGCTCATGTTCTCTGGCAAGCACGGTTTCTAATTCCTCTCCATCACAGTTCAGCTTTTCGCAGAGTGAGAGATAACGCAGCCTTGTAATTTCGGAGAGAAGCCGTCTGCGTTCCTCTGTATCTCTCTTGATATTTCTTTCAAGCTGCTCTGCCTTTTTGCTGAATTTCTCTATTTTTACATCGTATAAAGCCATTATGTACCTCCGTTAATACAGCACGAGCCGAGGATCAATATAGTCCCAGCCGTAGCCGTCGGTGTCTATATAAATGTGGAAATTAACATTCCCGGCTGTTGTTTTGGCAAATTCTTTGCCTTCCTTGATACTGTCGCCTTTCTCATAGTCATTTATAAGCACCGCATTTGCAATGGTGACTTCCGTATCACGCTTAGTGCCGCCGTTTCCGTCGTACCAATACTGTACATCGTCCTTGCGGATCGTGATCTTGTTGTCAGCAGTATCAACATCAGTTATTTTTCCGCTGAAAGGCATTTTGAGCTTTGTACCGCTGTTAGCATACACCTTGATACCCTGATACAGACCATCGCTTTTTTCGTTCCACCCCGTCATTTCATATCCGAACTCTCTTTTGAGGGAATAGTCACGGATAGACGGCTCGGGCAGAAGATTATGCAAGGTCTGATGATTGCCATAGAGTGTGTTTCCGTCCTCGTTGCCGACAAGCAGATTGTAATACTGCCAGCGTTCTGTCTTGTGGGACATTGATTTTAGCTTGTCCTCTATGACCTCATCAAAAGTCTTTTTCTGCTTTACGTTGTAATAAAGATTACATTCTGTTTTCCAATACTGTTTCTGCACATAACCATACAGAGCTGAACAATTGCTGTCGCCTGTCCACGCTCTCGCATCGGTTTCCGTAATCATGAACCAAGCATCATCGTTCTCCCAACCGTAGAACGAACGGTACTGAGTATTTCCGTCATGATTTTTGAAAAAGAATTTTCCGTCACTGTCCACCCAATAGAAAGGCTCTTTGGTGTGGGCATTGTCTGCAAAATAACGGTTATCAAGTACATAATAGCCCGTGAGTGCATAATCATCGTTTGGATTCAAGACACGATAACTGCGGTTCAGATAGCAATAGCCGTCACCATCAAGATACTGACCAAGTTCTGAGGTATAAGAAGTCGGCTTGAATTTGTAAGTCCAAGATCCGCTGCTTTTACTTGCTGATTTCTCGCAATAGTAGTAACTGCCATCATTGCTGCTTCCCCCGCCGAAATAAACATAGTTGTCAAGTTCTTCCCAACGGGATTTATTGTCATACCAATATACGAACTCATACTCCGCATTGAAAATGTCCTCAAGCAGATCCTTTGTATCGCTTTTGAACTTCCAATACTTGATGTCACCGTTGTCGGCGGCATCAAAGTCATAATAGTATGCACAAAGGAATGACCACAGCTTATAGCAGTCGAAATCATATACAGGATCCCAATCATAGACAGGGGACTTGCCCCAATACCAGTTATCGGGATCATCTTTCAATTCTTTTTTCTTTGCACCGAAATCCACAAGACCTTTTTTCCAGTCAGAAGTATCGCTGACTTTAAGTATTTTCTGATTGAGGTTATAAACAAGCTCCGTGTAATACTTTTCAGCTTCGGAAAGGTCATAGTCCTGCGACGCATAAGTACCGAGGGTAAATCCACCGCCTGAAACTATGGAGCTGAAAATCATGATGATAAAAGCAAACACAAGAAAGATAATAAGTATCGGAACAGCTATTGCTGCAAAGAACTTTTTGACTTCTTTTTCATAGACATTTTTCACGAATTTGAAAGCCGATTTGAATCTCTCAGCCACCGTTTTTTTCGTTTTCTTATTTTGGGGTTTACGCTTCTTTCTCTGCTTGTATTTATCGTGCTTTTCATTCAGCTTGTTTTCCTGCCGATTGAGTTTTTTATTTGATTTTGACTTTTCATCGGACAGGCGATCACGCTTTTTTTCTTCTCGCTGTAACCGCTGAGGCTTACTTACCTTATCTTTGATAGGTTCCGCTATTCTGCGTTTTGCCGAGTCTATCGCATGAAGTACGTCATTGTCTTGATCTTCATTGACAGCTTTCTGCCACGCAGAAGCCCTCATTCGCTTTACCGAATATGAAACTGGCTTTAATGCAAGCAAGCCTGGGTGAGAGTTTCTGCTGATCTTTTCCTGATTATGCAATTCCTTAACACGGAATTGCTGTTCTGTTTTCAGCTGTTTACGCTCAAATTTCAGATCACGCTTTGTCTGCTTATATGCCTGCAACCGGCGTTTGTTCATCGCCTTGCGGAACTTATTGCCCTTGTCTTTTACAATTCGGGCTTTATATTCCGCCTTGGCTTTCTTCAAATCGGCTTTTGTCGCAGCCATTTTCGGCTTCTGCGTTTTCGCCTTATAGAGCTTGTTATCAGCTTTCTTTAGCTGCAACTTCGCCTTTTCGAGCTTGTACTGCTTCTTTGTTTTCAGGTGATCATGCGTACCCTTGACAGCATCGATCGCCGTGCGGCCCATGAGAAACACACCACGGTGATAATCGTCCACCGCTTCACGGGTGTATTTCTGCTTGAGCTTGTTGCGGACTTCACGCTGGGCAATATCGGCGGTTTTGATGCCGCCAGTTTCCGCTGCGAAAGCTGTATCGACCGCCGTCTGAGCTACATCATGAACTGCAAAATTCACAGCACGGGTATTTACCTTAAATAGCTTTCCTTTGAATGTCTTAGGCTGCCATGATTTGATCATCCGTGTAACTGACGGTTTATCGCCCTGAATGCGGTATTTCGCATTTGCAAACTTATGGACGATACCCCGACCGCCGTGATGCGTTTTCTCACTACGGACAATATATGCACGGGTATGAAAGCGGCCTCTGCTGTTAGCTTCACGGCGGAAATCTATCTGAAACTGCTTCGACCGTCTGCTGACTCTGTCGAAACGTGCCTGTGCTCTGCGGAGGTTATTCTCTTTTCTATGTAAGCTCATAGTTCCCCCTTTCCCTAAAATTTGCCCTTGACATTTTAGCTAAAATGGGATATACTAATATTAGCGAAAATGTTTGGAGGTGTTATTATGATCACTGCAACCGCTACCGATATTCAGAATAACTTTGGCCATTATCTGCAAGCTGTTCAGCAGGGTGACGAGATCATCATTCTCAAGAACGGAAAAGAAGTTGCAAGACTTGTTTCCCACGAATCAAGCGTTTCCTTCCTGACTGATTCACTTACTGGCGTTCTTAAAAATGATTATGATGATAAAGCAGTTCGTGCAGAAAGGATAGAAGCACATGAAAATTTTGGTTGATACCAATGTCATTCTTGATGTGCTTTGCAACCGTCCTGAGTTTGTCGAAGCCTCATCAAAAGTTTGGAAGTATTGTGAAGTAGATCAAATCGAGGGCTACATTTCCGCATTGTCTGTTCCGAACATTGTGTATATTCTCCGCAAGGAGCTTACTCCACAGAAAACAGAACAGCTCATTCAGCAGATCACGATGATATTTAAAGTTGTTGACCTCAAATCAACCGATCTAAAAGCCGCCGCTGAGATGTTTTCTTCTGATTATGAAGATGCCTTACAGATGTGTCAGGCAAGTAGGATCAAAGCGGATTATATCGTCACAAGAAACATTCGTGATTTTAAGGACAGCAAAGTGCCTGCTTTGAAGCCCTCAGAATTACTTGAGAGAATTTGAACCTGAAAGCTGTCGGCTGTTGTCGGCAGCTTTTATTATTCTCCGGTTGGTTTCGTGGTCATGAGTTTATACATCTCCGTATCTGTCGGGAAACGGTCAGTAAACGGCAGAAGCACCTTATCATAGCGGATAAGCCCCTCACCCGGACCGCTGTTTGTTACAAACTTCATCTGCTCCTTTGAAATATGAAGTTTTTCAGCGAGAATGTCCCTGTCTCCGGCTGCCTGATTCAGCATATAGACAAAATCCGAGTTATCAAAGATGTTCTCGACCTCCTGAGAAGAAAGCAAATCCTTGACATTTTGCGTGATGCCTGTCGGCACGCCGCCCCATTTACGAAAACGCTTCCAGATCTCAGCGGAATATTTCGCTGTCTGTTCCTCTTTCAGAAGGAGATGGAACTCGTCAATGTAGTAGCGAGTGATCTTCTTTTTCTCACGGTTTGCGGAAACTCTGTTCCACACGGTATCCTGTACGATCAGCATACCGACTTTTTTGAGCTGATTGCCAAGTTCCTTAATATCAAAGCAGATGATACGATTACTCATATCAATGTTGGTGCGGTGATTAAAGAGGTTCTGGCTGCCGTTTACGAACATTTCAAGAGAATTTGCTACACGAAGAGCGACTTCGCCTTCCTTATTAAGCTCCTGCTGCAAATCGGAGAGAAGCGGCATCTTTTCAGGTGTCGGCTCATTCTCGATAAAATGCTTGTAGATGCTCTGAACACATTTGTCGATAACAGAGCGTTCCTCAGCGGAAAGACCGTAGCGACCTCCGACAACGATCTCGCAAAGCGAGATCAGGAAGTCGGACTTATTGGCGATCACTTCCATAGAATTGCTGAAAAGGAAATCATCAATCGTAATATCCATAGGATTCAGGTGTTGTTCGCTGTTTGAAGCAATACGGATAAGCTGTCCGTGCAGAGCCGAAACAAGCGGATAATACTCGCCTTCGGGGTCACAGATGATGATGTCATCGACTGTTGTCAGAAAACAGTCGAGTATTTCACGCTTGACGCTGAAACTCTTGCCTGCACCCGGCGTACCGAGGATAAGTCCATTCGGATTTTTGAGCCTTGACCTGTTGGCACGGATCATATTTCCTGACAGCGTATTGATACCGTAATAGGTAGCCTGTCCGTCCTGAAATAGCTCTTTTGTGGTAAACGGCACGAAGATAGCGATACCGCTTGTGTGCATCTCACGGCGGACGGGAATTTTGTTATAGCACAGCGGAAGTGTAGAAACGAGAGTCTGTTCCTGTCGATAATCATATGGAAACATCGTGCAGTTATTCTTCTGGCAAACACGCTTTAGCATCTCAGAAAGAAGTTTCAGTTCTTTTTTACTTTTTGCATAGGCTCTCAATGAAATACTGATATGAAAAAGACGCTCATTCTTGCTGTTGAGGTCAGCGAGGAGCTTTTCAATGTCCTCGATATACATCTTGATCGCAGGCGGAAGAATGTCGGGATCATAGCCGGACTGCGATGCCTTTTTCTGTTCGTCAATCTTCATCTGCTCCACATTGGTGAGCTTCTTTTTAACGAATTTCAGGGCAGCTATCTGATCCAGCGGATCAACATGGATATTCACGCAGAAAAGGTTCTGCATTTCAAGAAAGTCCTTTAATATTTCGTCTGACAATTCTCCTGCAAGGATATTCATGCCCCATACAGCACCGTAAGCATTACCGATCTCAAAGCCAGCCTTATTGAATTTCAGCGAGGACGGACTGATAGAATCCTTTGTGTCCATTCCTGCATGAAGCATACTGTCCCAATCAAAGATGAATGGAGAATTTCTGTAAGGGTTCAAGGCATAGTAGAGAGCTTCAAGGCGTTGTCTGCCGTCAAGAAGTTTCGCTTCCACGCCAAAAGCCTTAAAGCCCTTGATCACGTCATTTTTGATCGACAAGAGTTTTGCCCTTGCTGCCTTGTATGATGTGGATTCGATACCAAACGTCAGGAACTTTCTTGCCGACTGACCGTTAGAGCCTTTCATCAGCTTATCGGTAAGCATTTCGCTGTACTCCTTGCGGATTGCATTGAAATCATCTTTCTGTTCAGGTATCTGCACCGTTTTTAAGAGCTTTTCCTTTGATCTGTTTTGATTTTCAAAGGTAAGCTGGAATTTGATCGTATTGTCAAATAGATTGATAACATCACAATACTTTGAGAAGATATTATTCTGTTCCTCAAACTCCGAAATAGAGTAATTGGCATCATAAAACTGTACCGTCATAGAGAAGAAGTTCTCCGATACCTGGCAAATACCGTCCTTATACATACACATATAGGGAATGGTGTTCTGCACCGTAGTCTTACCGCCATTAGCACTCTTGATTTCCGCCATTCGTGCGGAAAGTATTTTTTTGTCCTCTTTTGTAAGCTGAGAGGCAGGCTTGCCCATGACAACCTTAGACTTGCTGCGGTTATCACTTTTATTGGCATTTCTCTTTCTAAAGCCCATTGGTAACCTCCGTTTATATTCAAAAGCGTAGACACCGAAAGTTTACTCTATAGTCAGCCGTATCAACCTTTTCTTTCGGCATTTCTCAGCTTTTTCTTGATTCTTGTGTATTCGATATGCCTTTCAAAGCACTCAAATATGTTTGTTGTGCGGTAATACCGCTTTCGAGGTCTTGTAAAGTATTCACGCATATATTTTGCCTGTTTCTCCAAGAAAACTCCATTTTTCTTATAGAGTCCGCAGAGTATCGCAGGAGCAGCGACTGCACCCATAGCGAAGATCGCCCCGGACATTCCGATAGCTGTTTTCGTCAGAAAGAAAACAGGTGCTCCGAGAACAAGACCGATACCAAAGCATATCACCTGTCTTTTGGTAAATCCCATAATAAACTTCTCTTTGATGTCGTTCAGGTCTTTCGGGATTTGTACATAATGTGCCATAGGGCCTCCAATCTTGTTCAAGGTCAATGTGCGTTAAACACACTTTTGCTGATTGCTCCTGTACGCAGAATGGTAAAGATAAGTGCTGCCGTGTATCCCATAAGCATTGCCATTTGCATTATCACACCGTCCGAACTTGAATTGAGCGAGGTGATCATATTGCTGAAAAGCGTTTTGAAAATACCGAGTGCGACTACGATAAAGAACCCCTGGAAAGAAAGAGCCAAAAGCTGCTTTACCCAGTTTTTACCGATACTTGCCCATTCACCGCTGTCCATCATTGTTGCCATAGGGATAGGTGCAATGCTGAGATACATAAACATCTCGATGATACGACTTGCAAGAGTAATTACGATCGCAACAATAAGTATCATCACTCCCAGATGAACAATAAGGGATATGAACCACACTGTCATCAACTCACCCAAGCCTAAGCTGTTGAGAGCTGATTTCTTTAACGCAAGACTTTTAGATAGGTAGTCACCGCTGACGAACAGCGTAGAAAGTCCATTGGAGCATACATTTGTGCCAAACGAAAATAGTGCGGAAGCGATGTAATATGTGTTGGCTACAAGTATTACACCGCATAAGGCTTTGATGATCCATTTTATAAAGATCGAATCGTCAAAGTCTTTGAAATTATTTCCCCGAATGACCATTTGACAAAGCTCATTCAAGAGGATGACTGTCAGAATGAAACCTCCAATAGGGACTACAACATTGTTACAGAGCGTTTCGATAGTTGCCCAAATTCCGTAGCCTGTCGGCGCACTTCCGGCAGTACCCGTAAACTGAGCAGGGTGCTTTGTAAGAAAGTTTGATACAAGGTTTCCCTTTGCACCCGAACCTGTTGTCTGAGCAAATGTATCAGTCAGAAGTTCGGAAATTCCGTCAAACTGAGATTTTATGCCGTCCTTGAATAAGTCACAGCACCAATCCTCCAAAGCATCGATCGCATCGCTGATCACTCCCATCTATTCATCACCCCTCTCCGAGGAATTCATCAATGGTCTGTCATATTTCACAAGCTGACGTAATTCCAGCTTTGTGGGAAGAAGGTTTCTGCAAAAATACGCAGAGCCGAAATGATTTCCCTTTGTTGTAAAGAGCATATTCTGCCGTGTATGATAATCGACCCGACTATCAAAGCAGAGCATCTGAATCTCATTATTGAATATCATGTACCGTGCCTTACCCTGAATACTGTTCACGGGCAAGAGAAGAGCAAAAGGCTTCTGAAAAGTAAAAGCTCGTTTCAGGACTTCATCTTTCTTAGAAAATGGAGGATTGCTTACGAGAATATCCCATTTGTCAGGCTCAAAGTGAAAATAATCCTTGCCATCTTTCAAGCTGCTTCGTTCCACATCAAACCCCTGTTCCGTAAGATACTGATAAAACGCACTCCATTCTTCATCGAACGGACACCATATTTTCTTGTCTTTTGGCAAAAATTCCATTAACGGCTCTACCGCATAGAATGGAGTGTACACTTCATCTCCTGCACTTGTTTTATTGGCAGTTAAATATCCGATATTTATTGTCATTTATGTTTTCACTCCCTTTCATATCTGAGAGTGCAGATCACTTACCCAAAACCCATTATTGCAACGCAAAGCCCACCGCTATGTAGCTAATCTGCTTATATTAGGTCACAACGTCACTTAAATCGCACCCGTCATCATTGTTTCAAGAACAGGAACGAGGACGATTGCAAGGAGTATCAGACCAAGGCCTGACATGAGCTGCTTCATGCCCTGGGATTTCGCACCGGGGTTATCGTTTCCGTAACCTTCAAGGAGGTTTACAACGCCCCAGACACCGACACCTGCACCGATCAGGCAGATAACGCTCTTGAGTACGGTACAAGCAGTAGAAATGAAAGAAGAAGTATCAACAGCACCCGTGCCTGCTGCAAATGCCTGAGTTACACAGGTAGATGCCATGATGCCTGCAACAGTGCAGAACATCGTTGCCTTCTTTGCACCACGGGTGAGCTTAGAGAGCCACTTGTGCTTCGGTGCAGAGGCAGTGGCTGCTGTCTCCATTGCGGTTGCATCGACCGCAGAAATATTCAGTTCGTTCATAGGTAAAAAGTCTCCCTCAAAAAAATAAAGTAATAATTGTCTGCAGCTTCAACCGATTCTTTTTTAGGCAATACCACACAAAGATCGTGCGGTATTGCCTTTATTCGGTTTCTTCACTGTCTGAGTTAAAAGCCGACATATATCTCTTTTTCTTCGGTTTCCTCAGATATTGCAGTACCAGCTTTATCTTTTTCTTTTGCTGATACTGTTGTAACTTCCTGTCCGGCGTTTGTCATATCCACACCATAAGCCGAAAAACGTTCTCCTTTGGGCAGTTTCAAACGCATCTCTCTTCGGTTACTCACATAGTTTTCGATGTTAAATTCCTGCTCAGGATTGTCATCTAACAGCATAGGGTACTGCTTATGACGGGTAATATCAAACTTGTCCGAGAAGAACGGACGCACTCCTCGCACTTGCAGGATACATTTACCGCCGTCCATGACCGCCAGTTCGTCCTGAGATTTCAGCTCTTTTCCGAGCTTCTGATAGTTCATTCCGTAGCTCTCCGATTGTCCACGGTTGGTAGAGGTGTTGAAACTGTCGATAGTTTCTTTACCGAGACTTTCGGATATCTCTTTCAGCGTGGACTTCTCCTTACCGCCCAAAAACAGCATCGTATCACAGTTGCCTTCGATCGTGTCTGCATTGTCTTTGTAGATAGCCTTTAGCTGGCTCTTAGCTTGCAAGATGATACTTGCCGATATTTCACGGCTTCGGATAGTCGCAATGAGCTTCTCAAACTGCGGTATTTCGCCAATATTGGCGAACTCGTCTAACAAACAGCGTACATGATAGGTCAGCTTTCCACCTGGGGAATTATCTGCTTTGGTGCAGAGTAGGTTGAAAAGCTGGGAATACATGATAGCCACAAGGAAGTTGAATGTGGCATCAGTATCGGAGATGATGATAAAAAGTGCACTCAGCTCGTCACCGAGCTTGTCAAGGTGCAGCTCATCATAGGAGGTGATCTCCAAGACCTCATCTATTGCAAAAGGTGCAAGTCGGGTGCTACAGCTAATTAGGATAGACTTAGCTGTTTTTCCTGCCGCCAACTTGTATGCCTTGTATTGTTTGAGTGCAAATGCACCCATTCGCCGTTGTTCGGCATCGGGTTCAGCTTCAAAGACATCACCGTAATCAGCCATGACATCGGGATCATCGTGCTTTGTATGGTTTAGCCAGCACTCCACGATCTCAAATTCAAGGTCAATGCTGTTTTTGAACTCCTCATCGTCCTCACGGCACTCCGAATTGTTGATCATGTCGATCAAGGTTTCAAAGTTCCATTCATCTTCGGGGTACATAGCAAAGATCAGGGCAATATACGCAGTATAAAGCAGTTTCTCCGCTTTCACCCAAAAATCATCGCCGGACGGCTGCTGAGAAGAAGTGTTCTTGATAAGTACTTCCACGAATTTCAGAATGTCCTTCTCACGGTTCTTCTTGCTGATATATGCGAACGGGTTATAATGCATCGACTTCGCAAAATCAATGGTATTGAATACTTTGATCTTGTACGGTTCATAGACAGGGATATATTTTCCCTTATCGTCCTTTTTGTACTTGCTGTCAGGTGTTTTCTGATATACTATTTTTCCGTCCACACGTTTCGGGCGGCCCCTTTCAAGCATCTTTCCGCACTCCACAAGTACCGTGCCTTTCGGGTCGGTCACTACATAGGAGGAGTGCATCTGCATCAGGTTCGGCTTTACGAAGAAGCGTGTCTTACCTGAACCTGAGCCACCGATCACAAGAATGTTCTTGTTACGGGCAAATTTCGGTGCAGAGGGCTTGCCCATGGTCAGAGATTCCGTCTTTGTGAGTATCACATTGTTTTCGGGGCAGGATAAGTCCATATACGGCTCAATATCCTTTTCACCGCCCCATACGGCAGAGCCGTACTCCTCTCCCTGACGGAATTTCTTCTTGTTTTTCGACTTGACATAGAGGACTAACCTCATTACACCCGCAAGAACCAAGCCGAAAAGAAGATCAAACGGGTGTAAACTTGGAAAGATTCTTGCAAATGCCACACCGAGATTACTCATGAAAGGCAGGAGCTTTTCCTGAAAGCCGCTGCCATCAGCGGTTCGGTACGCAAAGCCGATTAGGTTACCCACATAAGAGAAAGCGACATAGGGAATAGTTTTGATGATCAGCTTTTTGAGTTTTCTCGAGTCGATCTGCAATTCGCAGACCTTTCCTTTCTGTTGGTATCGGCAAAAAAGACTGCCGTAAAAATATCATCGCCCCTTGCCCATGGAACGGGTGCAGGCTGGAAGTGGTTATAGATCATCGTCTGTTCTCCCTTGTTTTCTCTCTCTGTTTCTGTTTGCGAGGTTTGTTCCTGATCTTCTGAGCCTGCTGCTGCATCTGCTCACGGGTGAACTCACCACGCTTCTGTGTCTTGCCCTGTCCCTTGCCGACATACTCCGAAAATGCTCTCTTGAAATCCTCTGTTTTGGCAGCAGAAAAGAAAACATGATAGGTATGCGGAGTGGTGCTTTTATCTCTTTTCAGGGCAAAATCCACATCATATTTTCGTGCGGTTTTCAGAAAATCTCCGATATTTCTGTCTGAGACCTCAATGCTGTCGAGCTTGGACGGCGACTTCGCCTGCAACTGCTTGTAGGTCATTCGTCCCTTTTTCTCCGCCTTACCCGACATAAACTCCTGCAAGGCAGATTTCAGCACATCGGCGGTCAGTTTCTCCGCCTTGATCGAAATATCAATGGTTTTCTTCGCACCGTTCTCATAGTCCGAAGGCATCAGGCATCACCACCTTCGTCTGCGGTCGGCATCTCAAAAGTGGAAAATGCTTCACTCTGGAGCCAACGGGTAATATCGCCCTGGACACTCATCACCTTATCGTAGTCGGACGAGTGATAAAGCAGATTCTCCCTGTTGGTCACATCAGTACCAACAATGCAGTAAGCATCTTCCGTATGCTCATCATCGACACCGACAGAACGCACCTCGACGCTGACCGCAATCAGGTTATCGTAGTTGATGAGATCGCCCTCCGGTGTCAGAATAGACTTAGCCATGATCTTCACCTTCCTTTCCAAAAAGCTCATTTGCCGTCTTTCAAGCAGCTACGTCCGGTTTCTTATTCGCACCCATAGCCACCACCCCCTCTCAGGAACGTTCAGTCATCATAAACGTCAAAATCTCTTTTGACAGCATACTCAGCCCACCGTCCCTCAGCATTTTCCTTGAACCGCTTGCCGTTGGCTTCGTTGAACAGAGTGCTGATAAGATAACTCTCATAGTTTCGCACATTGTCTGCACGCTTCATCTGCTCAATCGCATTTTCAAGGACGTTTATATCAACCTTTAGCATAGTGGACTTGACAACTTCTCTGGGAAAATCCTGTCCGCAGATACGCTCTGTTTTCTTTCTGGAGCATATCCGCCGAACGATCATCTGAATGATCTCCTCAGCTTCTTCCTCATCACCGAGCCACTCTGCAAAGTATGGAAAGTCGATGTTGGTTTTCACTACTTCGGTATAGATCTCTTTTTCGCTGATATATCCGTCGATCCGTCCGTCTGCCTGTCTTTCAACAGCTTTTTCGCTGTCGGAGTGGGATTGATCGATAGATACTTGATCACTCCGTATTTGATTATTATTTATTATCTTCTTAGTATTTATTTGCCCCTGATTTTCTACCGCTTGTTTTTCTATGGGTAGAATTTCAAGGGGTAGATTTTCTATGCCTTGTTTTTCTGCCCCTTGCGGTGCTTTTTTTACGGAGCTTACTTTGGCATATGTATCATTATCGTCCCGGTCAGCATCAGGCGTATCTTTTTCGGAATACTCATAGAAGTCATAGACATACTCGATCCGACCGCTGTTCGTTTCATTCGGCATCAGCTTAGTCACATTGAGATACCCCCAATGCTTCAGTTCGTTCAATGCTGCCTTGATTGCTGTTTCTTTCTCTTTGCAGATCGCAGTCAGACCTGAGATAGAGTAATCCCAATTCTCCGGCAAGGAAAGAACTTTACTCAGAAGTCCGATCGCTTTCAGACTGAGGTTCGTTGACCGCAGATGATAGTTGCTCATTACGGTATAGTTTGCATTTTTATTGACACGGCACACCGATGACGGTGTTGTTTTGACCTTTTTTGTTTTCTTAGCAGACATATCCATTCACCTCCTGTTTTCAGCTCAAGCGAGCTTCATTTGCGTGATCATGAGCTTATTGACCATATAAGTCTTACCGCTGCATCGGAGGTAGCCTGCATCGTAAAGTTCGTTCAGAGCGTTCCTGATAGTTCTCAGAGAATCATTCTCAAAGAACGGACAAAGCTCCTCTGCGGTATGATAGTCTGTATCGGGAAAATTGAGCATTCTCAGCAGAATAGCTGTTGCTTCGCAGGACAGCTTGTCATCGCTGATCGTGATGATTTGGCGTTCAGACATAAAAACCTCCTATTTTTCATTTCGCTTAACTAAAACAGCAGACGTGATATTCGATTTTCAGGCATAAAAATAGCGGACAACGCTCCGATTATATGGAACATCGTCCGCCAAATGATTGCTTTTTTGATTGAATTTTAGAGGTCAAAAGCACAGATCCGCTTTATTAGTAACAATAGATTATCATTTTCTTGTTTGGCAAATACACGAGATATTTCCTGTCCCCTATGCCGATTTTCTCTACCGGAATCGGCATTTTTCGCAGGGAACTAAATTTATTTCGTGTGTCTACCATAGGTCTACCAAGTCATGTTATCATTTTTTTGTCTACCAGAAATCTACCGAAATTCTACCAAAAAACATGGTTTTTTATGATTTTTGAAAGCTGTTGTAATTCGGTGCTTTTCAACTTTTGATGCTCAAAAAGCTTGAAAAATCGGGCAAAAAAGGGAACGAAAGACCACAAAAGAGATCAAAGCACTTCAACAATTTACAAACTTAAAATCCCTCGGAGTAAAATCCGTACCGGTTCAAGTCCGGTCAGCGGCACC
>OGGQ01002166.1_pt1 | contig 22370 bp, 18 predicted proteins | sample 1571191 | NCBI WGS metagenome assembly OGGQ01 (sample SAMEA2582061, study PRJEB24529) | metagenome | biome: Human gut stool | place: China | collected 2011
AACATGACGGTGTACGACAACATCGCCTTTGGTCTGTCCAACGTAAAAGAAGAACTCCCCACCGTGGACTTTGAGGCCAAAAATGCCGCCCGCTTGGCGGAAATTCTGGAAAATCCCGGCGAGGTAGTCAAGATTCTGGAGGACTGCCGGGACAAGAAGGGAAAGATCGATGAGAAGAAAGCTTATATCAAGCTCATCGACGCTTTCACTCTGTCCATCTACACCGCCAAAAAGCTCTACGGCTATCACCTGGAGCAGGGCAAGGATATGTCCGGCGAGATCGCCTCTCTCCGCGCCAAAGTGGACTCCGCCCGGAAGTCCCAGACCCTCAACGAAAACTTCGAGGTCATGCAGAACGGTCAGGTGGTCACCCAGGTCCGCAAGCTCTCCAAGGAGGAGATCGACCTGGCGGTGCGCCGGGTCTCCCGCATCGTGAAAATCGGCATGTTCATGGACCGCTACCCGGCGGAGCTGTCCGGCGGCCAGCAGCAGCGCGTGGCCATCGCCCGCACCCTGGCCCCCAAGCCCACCGTGCTCTTTATGGATGAGCCTCTCTCCAACCTGGATGCCAAGCTGCGTCTGGAGATGCGCTACGAGCTGCAGCGCCTGCACGTGGAGACCGGTTCCACCTTCGTCTACGTCACCCACGACCAGATGGAGGCTATGACCCTGGCCACCCAGATCTGCCTGATCAACAACGGCGTGCTTCAGCAGTACGACGCTCCCCTCACCGTCTACAACCGGCCCAACAACCTGTTCGTGGCCGACTTTGTGGGCAACCCCTCCATCAACTTTGTGGAGGCCAAGGGAGCCCAGCGCCCCGACGGCGCGGTAGATCTGACCGTGTTTGCCGGACGGAAGGCCACCTTCCGCCCCAAGGAGAACCTGGACCTCAACCAGTGGTTCCTGGACCGGGACGCCCGGCAGGCCGCCCAGGAAGCTGCACACAAAGAAAAAGCTGCCCAGAAGTCCTATGTGGAAAAGGGAAACAAGGACGAGACCTTCCGCTACCACATCTCCACAGTGGTAGAGTACGATGACTCCCTGCGTGAGGAGCCGGTGCTCACCAATGAGGACCTGGTACTTGGCATCCGGCCGGAGTTTTTGGACATCGTAGATGACAGCTGTCTGGAAGGTGAGATCTACGGCGCCATGCCCACCGGTATGGAATCCACCATCAAGGTGCGCATTGACGACTTCCTGCTCACCGGCGTCATCTTCGGCAGTTCCCTGTTCACCATCGGTGCCAAGGCTCCCCTGTCCATCTCGGGCAAGAACATCATGCTCTTTGACCGCAAGAGCGGCCAGTGCATTACGGTAGGCAGCCTGGAATTTGAAGCATAATATTAGACATAAAAAATTGGGACGGAAGCATTGCTTCCGTCCCAATTTTTTATGTTTCTTACAGCCGCTGTTCCAGCTGATCCCGGATGGCCTCCAGGAAGGCCAGGCTGTCCACAGGATTGGCGGGGATATCGCCCTCCCACAGGCCGGCCAGGTCCTTGGTCATGGTGCCGCCCTCGATGGTGGCAATGCAGGCCTCATCCAGCTTGTCGGCAAAGGCACACAGGTCCTGAAGACCATCCAGCTCACCCCGCTTGCGCAGAGCACCGGTCCAGGCAAAGATGGTGGCGATGGGGTTGGTGGAGGTGGTCTCGCCCTTCAGGTACTTGTAGTAGTGGCGGGTGACAGTGCCGTGGGCGGCCTCGTACTCGTACTTGCCGTCGGGAGAGACCAGCACAGAGGTCATCATGGCCAGAGAACCGAAGGCGGTGGAGACCATGTCGCTCATCACGTCGCCGTCGTAGTTCTTACAGGCCCAGATGTAGCCGCCCTCGGAGCGGACGACCCGGGCTACTGCGTCATCGATGAGGGTGTAGAAGTAGGTGATGCCGGCGGCGTCAAACTTCTCTTTGTACTCCTTGTCAAACACCTCCTGGAAGATATCCTTGAAGGTGTGGTCATACTTCTTGGAGATGGTGTCCTTGGTAGCAAACCACAGGTCCTTCTTGCTGTCCAGAGCAAACTGGAAGCAGGAGCGGGCAAAGGAGTAGATGGAGGAATCCTTGTTGTACTGGGCCTGGAGCACGCCGGGGCACTCGTAGTCATAGACGGTCTGGCGGGAGAGCTCCTTGCCCTGCTCGTCGGTGAAGACCAGCTCGGCCTTGCCGGGGCCGGGCACCCGGTACTCGGTGGCCTTGTACACATCGCCGTAGGCATGCCGGGCGATGGTAATGGGCTTCTTCCAGTTCTTTACCACAGGAGAAATACCCTTGACCATGATGGGAGTACGGAATACGGTGCCGTCCAGAATGGCCCGGATGGTGCCGTTGGGGGACTTCCACATCTGGTGGAGCTTGTACTCGTCCATGCGCTGGGCGTTGGGAGTGATGGTGGCACACTTCACCGCCACGCCGTACTTCTGGGTAGCCAGGGCGGAGTCCACGGTCACCTGGTCATTGGTACGGTCCCGCTCAGGCAGGCCCAGGTCATAATACTCGGTTTTCAGGTCAATATAGGGCAGCAGAAGAATGTCCTTGATATCCTTCCACAGGATTCGGGTCATCTCGTCGCCATCCATCTCCACCAGAGGGGTGGTCATCTGGATCTTATTCATGGTCAAACCTCCAATAATTTTGAAGTAGTTTTACAGGATCATAGCCACAGCAAAGTTGTACACCGCGCTGACGCACACGCTGATGGGCACAGCCACAAACAGCAGGCGGTTAAAGAGCTTGTTGCGCTCCTCGTCGTTGCCGTAGGAACCCAGGATCAGGCTGCCGCCGGAGGAGAAGGGGCTGATAGCGCTGCTCTGGGCACCCAGAACGGTGCAGGCAAACAGAACGGCGGGGCTCAGGCCGGTAGAGGCGGCCAGGGCGGGGATGAGGGGGAACAGAGCGGGGGTGACGACGCCAGTGGTGGAGCTGAAGAAGCTCATGAAGGCGGCCACGATGCTGAAGGCGATGGGCACCAGGAAGACAGGCACGTTGTCGCCGATCCAGGCGGACAGCTGCTCAATGGTACCGGCCTCCACAGCGACCGCAATGAGCATGCCGGCGCCGGCGATCATCAGGATGGTGTTCCAGGGCACCTTGGCAATGATCTCCTTCTGGGGAGCCAGGTCCAGCAGCAGGGCAATAACGGTAAAGATCATAGCCACCAGGCCCACATCGATCTTGCCGCTGATGGAAGCGATCAGCTCGTTGGAGGGCAGGATCATCTTCAGCACAGGGAAGACCAGAACCACCACCATCATCAGGATCATCAGGTTCAGAGTGGTGCGCTGCTTGGGCTCAAAAGGCTCAGGCTTGCGGAAGGTAATACCCTTGCCGATATTCCGGTTCTCCTTAAAGCCAAAGCGGAAAATGGTAATCAGAATGAGAGAGAATACGATGGCAAAGCCAAAGATGGTCATCTCGGTGGAGAAGGAGTCCAGAGGAGTCAGAGAGGGGTCCGCCTCGTAGGCGGTATCAATAAGGCCGCGAAACACCACACCCAGAGCCGCGGTGGGGAAGTTACCGCCGGCCAGAGCGCCGCAGTTGATAGCTACCGCGCCGGTAAGCTTGTCCATTTTGGACTCCTCACAGATGGCCATGGTGATAGGAGCCAGGAAGGCCAGAACCGTAAAGTAGGCCGCACCCATCACGGACAGGACCACAGCCACCAGGAACAGGGCGTAGGGCAGCAGCCCGGGGAAGCGGCGGCAGGCGTACAGCAGGCTGCTGGACATCTTCTCCAGCGTTCCGTTGACGGCGGCAAAGTTATAAAACAGGGAGACCGCCAGGATCACGAACATGGTGCTGGTAGGCCACTCAGCGATCAGGTCCTTGGTCTTCATGCCCAGCATGAAGCAGCCGATGATGTAAGCAAAGGCGATACAGAAAAAGCCGGTGTTGATCTTGGTCTTATACCCCAGCACTACGGCCAGGGCGATGGCTGCAATGATTAAAACACTCACAGCAAATTACCTCCCTGTTTCTTTTCAGTCCTCCAGGCCCAGCAGCCCGGCGGGAATGGTATGAGTCATATGGTAAACCTGTTCCTCGGGGATGCCGTGGTCCACCAGATACTGCATGTACTCCTGCAGCGCCAGTTCCCAGTGGGGGTTCTCCACCTGGCCGCCGTCGGTATCCACCATCACGTGCTCATAACCCACGGTTTTGATGATCTCCAGGTTGGAGGGCAGGTTGCTCTTGTACTTGCCGCCGCCCATGTTCTGGGCGTAGCAGCGCTCCAGGATGACGTCGTAGTCCTTGACCATACGCACCTGATCCTCCACGCTCATGTTCACAAGCCACCACTCCGGGTGAGTGACCACGATCTTCTTGACTCCGGTCTTACGGGCGGCTTCCACCACCACAAAGCACTCCTCTGGAGAGACGTGGGCAGTGCCCAGCACCGCATCGTGGTCCTTGACCAGCTGGAACACATCGTTCATCTCAGGAACTACTTTTCCGTCCCGGACCACTTCCACACACTTCTTCATATCCAGATTCAGTTTTTCAATGTGGTTGCGGGCGGAAGCGGTAGGCAGCCAAACTACTTTGGCGCCCAGCTTCAAGGCAGTTTCCACCGCCACGGGGTTGATTCCGCCGATGACCTTGTTCATGGTAATGCTGCCGAACATAGTAAAGTTGTTGTTGCCGTGGTTGACGCGCTGGTTGTAGGCGTTACACAGGTAAGCCCGGTCCATGGTCATACCCTGATGGGTTTTGATGACAATGGCTCTGGCTCCCACCCGCACTGCCGCATCGGTGAGCTCAAAGTCGTCGTAGGCCCGGTGGCGCAGATCCGGATTGGTATGCACGTGCATGTCGATAACGCCTTGCAGAGATACTTTGTTCATGTGTCCGCTTCCTCTCCCTGTAAATTATTTTTGGGCAAATTCACTTGAATTCTCCCTTGTGTTTCTTCTATGTTTCAGTATATACTACATCTGTTATTTCGGAAGCGGCTATAATTTAATAGCTCCCATCGGAAAAACCGATGGGAGCCAAGAAAGGAACTTTTATGGAATTTCGAGATCTGCACTATCTCCTTGCCATTGCCCAGGCAAAGAGCATCTCCAAGGCCGCTCAGGGACTGTTTATGTCCCAGTCCAGCCTCAGTCAGGCTCTGCGGCTGATGGAGGACGAGCTGGGCGGCAAGCTTTTTACCCGCACCTCCACCGGAGTGCGCCCCACCCAGGCAGGAGAATTGATGATCCAGCGGGCACAGAAAATACTGGGTGAATATCACCAAACTCAGCAGATGATCCAGGACATGGAAAATCTGGAGGCCGGCCGGGTGGATTTTGGCATCAGCACCTTCCGTGGTGGTTATCTGCTTCCCCCTGCCCTGTGCCGCTTCTGCCAACGCTATCCCAATATCCAGGTGGAGATTCGGGAGGAAAACAGCATGGCACTGGAACAGCTGCTCATTGAGGGACAGCTGGATCTGGCTCTGATCGCCCTCCCCCCAGTGAAGCTCAAAGATCAGGTGGAGCTGCTGCTGCAGGATGAGATCCTTCTGGTGGTCTCCCACGACCACCCTGTCAACGCATTGAGTCGGGAATGTGTGCTGGATACCGGAGAGGTACGCCGCTATGTTGAGGTGGAAGATACCATGGCCTACGATTACATCCTCAGCGACTATGACACCATTCTTGGCTCCCTGAGCCGGGCGGCCTTCTCCCAGCGCGGGCTGGTGCCCAAGGTGCGAAACGGCAATCTCACCGCTCCTTTTGCCGCCGCCATGGCCAGGGCTGGTCTTGGCATTGCATTTACCTACCGCTCCTGCCGGGAGGATTACCCCCACACGCAGTACTACTCTATTGGACCGGAAGGGGTCTTTCTGGATCTGGGACTGGCCTTTCCCCCTGGGAACTATCGCTCCCGGGCCGCCCTCGCCCTGGCCGACACCTTAAAGCAATACTATCAGACGCCTTGATCCCGCAGCCCGGGACGCGCCAACGCCTGTCGGGCGGTGTTCAAAAACTCCCTGGCCAGGAAGGACAGATCCTCCTTGCGACGGTATCCGATGATGATCTCCATCTGGCTGAGAGGATCATCCAGAACACAGTTACAGGTCTCTCCTCCTGTTGTCAGGCGATTGATATGATATTCTGACAAAAAGGTCACACCATAGCCGCAGGCCGCCAGACGGTAGGAGGCCTCCAGGTTCTGGGTCTCCAAAATCACCTTTGGCTTAATTCCCGCGTTATGAAGAAGCTGACGCTCGAGCTGTCCGGTGTGCTGGCTGGGCAGATGTAGCACAAAGGACATGTCCGCACACCGCTCCAGCCCGATGTGAGCCTGGCCATCCCGGTCGTAGCGGACATAGTCCGCCCAAGGGGTATCGCTGCCCACCACCAGCATCATCTTCTCGTAGCCCAGCGTCTCATACTCCAGATGGATGGGAAAGCTTGGTTTGTTGATGATCACCAGATCGCAGGCCCCTGCCTGTACCTGATTGACCAGCTCCTTGGAGTGCCCCTCAGTCAGCCGAATCTCCGCCTTGGGGAAACGCCAGTGAAAGGGCGGGATGCAGGTGGGAATGATGTGGCTGCCCCGGCCTACCGGCACGGCCAGCCGCAGCAGACCGCAACCGGTCTCATTGACACTGTTCATAGCCGCCATCATTTCTTCCCGCTGGTGCAGCAGCTTTTTCCCCTCTCGGACCAGTACTTCACCCTCCGGAGTCAATCGAATCTTTCTGCCTTCCACATGGAAAAGCACCATATCCAACCTCTCCTGCAGATGCTTTAAATACTGGCTGAGGGTGGGCTGAGTAATAAACAGGGACTGTGCCGCTTTGGTAATGGACCGCTGCTGCTCCACGGCGCACAGATACTCAATATCCTTAAATTCCAGTTCCATGCTCTCTCCTCACATAGCATATTTTTATTGATAATAACGAATTACATTGGCCTAACCTATATTTTGTATTATAAACCCCAATTTGATTCTTTACAACGCCGTTGTTATAATTTTGATCACAAAGCGGACCAGATTCCCATAAAAAGCACTGCGTGAGGAGGAAATTTTTATGATCCAGTTGTCCGAACACGGCGTGTACCTGCTCCATGGCGAGACTGTGATAGATGAGACTGACCATCAGCAGCTCACCGGCCGCCTGGGCAGCGTTCCTTCCAAAGATGAGGTCAAGAAGGGCACCATGGCCTACTCCATCCTGAAGACCCATAACACCGTGGATGACATGGAGCAGCTCTCCCTGAAGTTTGACTCCATGACCAGCCACGACATCACCTACGTGGGCATTATCCAGACCGCCCGGGCCTCCGGCATGAAGGAGTTCCCCCTGCCCTATGTGCTCACCAACTGCCACAACTCCCTGTGCGCCGTGGGCGGCACCATTAACGAGGACGACCACATGTTCGCCCTGTCCGCCGCCAAAAAGTACGGCGGCATCTACGTCCCCACCAACATGGCCGTCATCCACAGCTACAACCGGGAGATGATGTCTGGCTGCGGACGGATGATCCTAGGTTCCGACTCCCACACCCGTTACGGCGCTCTGGGCACTATGGCCGTGGGCGAGGGCGGCGGCGAGCTGGCCAAGCAGCTGGTGGGCCGCACCTACGACATTGCCTATCCGGAGGTCGTTGCCATCTACCTCACCGGCGAGCCCAAAAACGGCGTGGGTCCCCAGGACGTAGCCCTGAGTATCATTGGTAAGGTGTACGAGTGCGGCTACGTAAAGAACAAGGTGATGGAGTTCGTCGGTCCCGGCGTCAAGAATCTGCCCGTGGAGTTCCGCAACGGCATTGACGTGATGACCACCGAGACCACCTGCTGGTCCTCCATCTGGACCACCGACGAAAAGGTGAAGGACTACTTCACCATCCATGGCCGCTCCGTGGCTTACAAGCCTCTCTCTCCCGCCGACGTGGCCTACTACGATGGCTGCGTGTATGTGGACCTGTCCACCGTGGAGCCCACCATCGCCATGCCCATGCACCCCAGCTACACCTACACCATTAAAGAACTCCAGGAGAACGCCGCCGACATTCTTCACCTGGTGGAGGAGCGGGCCAACAGTCAGATCGCCAAGACCGCCCATCTGGATCTCATGAGCAAGCTCCACACCGACGGCCACATCTACGTGGACCAGGGCATCGTGGCCGGCTGCTCCGGCGGAACCTATGACAATGTGTGCGCCGTGGCCAACATTCTGGAGGGTCAGAGCTGCGGCAACGGCACGTTCAAGATGAGTGTCTATCCCGGCAGCATGCCCGCTTATCTGGAACTGGTGAAGAACGGCTCCATTGCCAAGCTGGTGGAGTCCGGCATCATCATCCGGGAATGCTTCTGCGGTCCCTGCTTCGGCGCGGGCGACACCCCCGCCAACGGCGAGTTCTCCATCCGCCACACCACCCGCAACTTCCCCAACCGGGAGGGCTCCAAGCCCGGCGAGGGCCAGATGGCCGGGGTCGCCCTGATGGACGCCCGTTCCATCGCCGCCACCGCCCGCAACGGCGGCCGCCTCACCGCCGCCACCGAGCTGGATGTGGACTACTCTATCCCCGCCTACCACTTTGACGGCGGCGTGTATGCCAAGCGGGTGTACAACGGCTGGGGCAAGCCAGAACCCGAGGCTGAACTGAAATTCGGCCCCAACATCAAGGACTGGCCCAAGATGCCTACCCTCAGCGACGACATTCTGTTGAAGGTAGTCAGCCACATCACCGACCCCGTCACCACCACTGACGAGCTCATCCCCTCCGGCGAGACCTCCTCCTACCGCTCCAACCCCCTGCGCCTGGCGGAGTTCACCCTGTCCCGAAAAGACCCGGAGTATGTAGGCCGTGCCAAGGCTATCCTGGCTCTGGAGAAAAACCGGGCGGCCGGCAAGGCCACGGGCGACGAGGTTGCTTCCGTCTACGAGGCCCTGAAAACTTCTGGCCTCAATGTCGATCCCGCCAACACCGTCATCGCCAGCACCATCTATGCCAACAAGCCCGGCGATGGCTCCGCCCGGGAGCAGGCCGCCTCCTGCCAGCGTGTGCTGGGTGCTGGAGCCAACCTGGCTCTGGAGTACGCCACCAAGCGCTACCGCTCCAACTGCATCAACTGGGGCATGCTGCCCTTCCTGGTCAAGTCTGCCGACATGGTGGAAAACGGCGACTGGGTCTTTGTCCCCGGTATCCGCAAAGTACTGCTGGAGGGCGGCGAGGAGGCCACCGCCTACGCCGTTCATGACGGAACGGTTACCTCCTTCCCCGTCTCCCTGGGCCATCTCACGGCACCCGAGCGCCAGATCCTGGCCGACGGCTGTCTCATCAATTACTATCAGCACTCCGCCCGGAAATAATCTGTTTGTCCCCGGAAGATACTGTTTTCGTATCTTCCGGGGATTTTTGTTTCCTTCTGAAATTCAAATCCTGCTGATTAGAAAAGAAAAATTGACGAACCAAACAAAAATATAGTAGTATTGTGAGTGACACAGAAGAGGGGGCCATGCTCCCACTGTGATCAAATGAACCGAAATCACATTAGGAGGCCTCTTCATGAATCGAACTGTACTTCGCCCCCTGGCGGCTATCCTGTTAGTCTGCTCCCTTACTGCTTGCGCTCCTGCTTCATCTAACAGCGCCCAGAGCAGCAGTTCCACTTCCAATACTTCTTCCTCTCAATCCCAGGCTGTCACCTTTACCGATGATCTGGGCCGCACGGTCACGGTGGATCATCCCCAGCGAGTGGCCGCTCTCATCGGCAGCTTCGCCGATATCTGGTGTCTGGCCGGAGGACAATCCACCCTGGTGGCCACTGCCAACGACGCCTGGACTTCCTTTGACCTGGGACTGGATGAGTCGGTTTTAGACCTGGGTGCCATCAAGGAGCCAAACTTTGAAGTACTTCTCTCTGCCCAGCCCGATTTTGTCCTGGCCAGCTGCAACACCACGGCCAATGTGGACATGAAGGATTCCCTGGAGAAGGCCAACATCCCGGTTGCTTATTTTGACATTCAGAATTTTACCGACTATCTGCGCATGTTGGAAATCTGTACCCAGCTCACCGGATGCCCGGAGCGGTATGTCCAATACGGCGAGGAGATCGGCAAGGAAATCGATCAGGCGGTGGCCCGTCAGGACGGCTCTCAGCCCACCATTCTCTGTATGCGCGCCACCGGCTCCAGCTGTAAAGTAAAGGGCAGTACGGACTTCCTGCTGGGCGAGATGCTGGCCGACCTGGGCTGCATCAATGTGGCCGACCAGGACAGCGCTCTGTTGGAGGACCTGAGCCTGGAAGCCATTATGGCCGCCGATCCCGACTACATCTTTGTAGTCCTCCAGGGCTCTGATCCCACCGACGCCCAGCAGACTCTGGAACGCACGCTTCTGTCCAATCCCGCCTGGCAGAGCCTGCGTGCGGTACAGGAGGGACGGTTCTATACGTTGGAGCACTCTTTGTACAATCTGAAACCCAACGCGCGCTGGGGGGAGGCCTATGAAAAACTGGCAGACATTCTCTATCCGCAGTAATTCCCATGCCAGAAAGGTTTTTGGCTTTCTGATCCTGCTCACGGTGCTGGCCGCTCTGGCCAGCATCTGCTTTGGTCCGGTGTTTGTCTCCCCTGCTCTGCTGCCCAAGATCCTGCTGGGACAGCTGACCGGTACAACGCAGGCCAATATCGTACTGCTGGCCCGCCTGCCCCGCACCGCCGGGTGCCTGCTGGCTGGGATGGCCCTGGCGGTGTCCGGGGCCGTGATCCAGAGCGTACTGCACAATCCTCTGGCCGCCCCCAACATCATCGGGGTAAATTCCGGCGCCGGACTCATGGTGGTACTGGTGGGGGCTGTGGCCCCCTATGCCCTGTGGCTGACCCCTCTGGCCGCCTTTTTGGGAGCCCTGGTGGGGGTACTGGTAGTTCTGTTCATCGCAGAGCGCACCGGAGCCAGCCGCATCACCTTGGTACTGGCCGGTGTGGCGGTATCCAACATTTTCAGCGCAGGCATTGACGCGGTGATCACCTTCTTTCCCGATGCGGTCCTGGGCTATTCCGACTTTCGCATCGGCGGCCTGACCAATCTCTCCTTTGACAAGCTGCGCCCCGCTTTCTGGGTCATCCTGGTTGCCATGATCCTGCTGCTGTCTCTGACCAGCGAATTGGACATTCTCGCCCTGGGTTCTGACACGGCCCGCAGCCTGGGACTTCCGGTCAAACAGCTTCGTCTGCTCTTTCTGGCCCTGGCTGCCGCTTTGGCAGGAGCTGCTGTCAGCTTTTGCGGCCTTTTAGGCTTTGTGGGACTTATTGTGCCCCACATCATGCGCCGCTGTATCGGGGAAGACAGCCGCCCGCTGCTTCTCTCCTGTGCCCTGGGAGGTGCGGCTCTGCTCACCCTGTGCGACCTGGCCGCCCGGCTGCTCTTTGCCCCCTTTGAGGTTCCGGTGGGCATCGTACTGTCCCTGGCAGGAGGACCGTTCTTTATTTGGCTGCTTCTTCGGCAGAGAGGAGGCCGTATCCATGATTGAGCTTCAACATGTCAGCGCCGGGTACGGCTCCAAATTGGTGGTAGAGGACATCTCTCTCGCCCTGCGCCCCGGTCAGGTGCTTACTCTGCTTGGCCCCAACGGCAGCGGGAAGAGCACCCTTTTGCGCACGATTGCCGGGCTCCATCCCATGGCCGGCGGTCAGATCACCGTGGACGGTGTACCGGTCAAGAATCTGACCCGCCGCCAGATGGCCCAGAAAATCACCTATATGCCTCAATCCCGCACCATCCCCAACATCACTGCCCGAAAGATGGTACTCCACGGCCGTTTTCCCTACCTCTCCTATCCCCGACGCTACCGCAAGGAAGATTATGAGGCCGCCCGGCGCGCCATGGAGCGCTCGGACGCCTGGGAACTGGCGGACAGCCCCGTACAGAGTCTCAGCGGCGGTCAGCGCCAGAAGGTCTATCTGGCCATGGCTATGGCCCAGGAGACCCAGACCATTCTGATGGACGAGCCCACCACCTATCTGGACATTCAGCACCAGCTGAGTCTCATGACCGTAGCCCAACAGATGGCCGGGCAGGGCACCGCAGTGGTCCTGGTCCTTCACGACCTGTGTCTGGCTCTGCGCTTCTCCGACCGCTGCGTTCTGCTCCAGGAAGGGCAGATGGTACAGCAGGGCTCACCGGAGGAAGTCTTCCAGTCCGGCGCCCTGGACCAGGTGTTCCAGGCCCATATCCGCCGGGTGGATACTCCCAACGGCTGGCGCTATTACTACGACTGAAAGGAGGCCCGTCCATGGCCTACTTTCCACTTTTCATAGACCTGAACCAGAAACAGGGATTGGTGGTAGGAGGCGGTCCGGTAGCTGCCCGGAAAATCCGCACCCTGCTGCCCTACGGCCCTCACCTCACCGTGTGCGCTCCCTCCGTTCTCCCGGAGCTGGAGGCTCTGCCCGGTCTGACCCTGCGGCGGGAACCCTTCTCCCCCGCCTTGTTGGAGGGTGCTTTCTTTGTGATTGCCGCCACCGATGACCGGGAATTAAACAGCCGCATTGCCCGACTGTGCCGAGAGCGAAATATTCCGGTAAATGTGGCCGACCCTGGAACGGAAAGCACTTTCCTCTTCCCCTCCGTGGTCCGGCGGGGACCTCTGACTGTGGGCATCTCCACCGGCGGTAAAAGTCCTTCCGCTGCCCACTATTTGAAAGAGCAAATTGAGATGCTGCTCCCCGGCAATTTCGAAGATATTCTTCTTTGGATGGATGGTGTCCGGGAGGAACTGAAAGGCAGCGCACTGTCCCAGCCTCAGCGCTCCGCCTGTCTCTCCCGGCTCTTTTCCGCCGCCCTCCAGGCCAGCGGTCCACTCTCCCGGGAAGAGACACAATCTTTACTCAGCTTTGAAACGGAGGAACTTCCATGAGCCAATCTACCGGCTGCGTCTATCTCATCGGCGCAGGCTGCGGCCAGGCCGACTTGATCACTCTGCGCGGACTGGAGCTGCTGCGCCAGTGCGATGCAGTGGTCTACGATGATCTCATTGCTGACGAGCTGCTTCAGGCTGCTCCGCCCCAGGCCCGGCGCATCTACATGGGCAAGCGGCTTGGCCGCCATTCCGCTCCCCAGGAGGAGATTTCTCAAACTCTGGTGGAACTGGCCAAACAGGGCCTGCGGGTGGCCCGGCTCAAGGGAGGCGACCCCTTTGTCTTTGGCCGGGGCGGTGAGGAGGCGCTGGCTCTCCAGGCGGCAGGCATCCCCTTCCAGGTGGTGCCTGGCATTTCCTCCGCCATCGCTATCCCCGCCCTGGCTGGCATCCCGGTGACCCACCGGGGGATGAGCCGCGGCTTCCATGTGGTCACTGCCCATACCGCTCAGGGAGGCCGGGATGACTTTGACCGTCTGGCCAATCTGGAGGGTACTCTTGTATTTTTGATGGGACTGTCTCACCTTGGAGAGATCGCTCAGGGACTTATCTCTGCCGGCCGCTCTCCGGAAACTCCTGCCGCTGTGGTCTCCGGCGGCTGCGCGCCTCACCCGACTACGGTCCGTGCCCCGCTGGGACAACTTGCTGCGGCCGCGGAACAGGCAAACGTCCAGCCTCCGGCGGTGATCGTGGTAGGGGAAACCGCCGCACTGGATCTTACTTCTTCCTCCGCCCGGCCTTTGGAGGGAGTGCAGGTGGCTCTGGTAGGCACTCCCATTCTTCAGCAGCGGCTGAACGACGCTCTTTCTCCACTGGGCGCCCGCTCCTTTGCTGCTCTGACCTCTCAATTGGAGGAACTGCCCTGCTCGTTTGACCTGAACACCTTGTGTGACGGCGCCCCCCGCTGGGTGGTGCTCACCAGCCAGAACGGAGTGGACTGTTTCTTCCGCCGTTTGAAGGAACAGAACATCGATCTAAGAAAGCTCCACGCCTGCCGCTTTGCCGCCATTGGCAAGGCTACCGAAGCCTCCCTGGCTATCCATGGCATTCATGCTGACCTTTGTTCCCCGGTCCACACCACGCAGGCTCTGGCCCAGGCTCTGGTGGACGCCGTCCCCCAGGGTGAGCCGGTATATCTGTTTCGCTCTGCTCTGGGCTCTCCGGAGCTGTACCGCCGTCTCGCGGAGCACACCCACACAGAGGACATCCCCCTCTATACTCTCCGCGCCCCGGAGCTGGACTGTACTGTTTTGTGCTCACAGGTCCAACAAAGTGACTATCTTGTATTTTCCAGTGCCAGCGGGGTGGACTTCTTTCTGAAAACCTTTGGTTCCATCCCAGAGGGTCCTGTCTGTGTGTGCATCGGTCCAGTCACCGCCCAGGCTCTGGCCCCCCACTGCAGCACGCCTCCTTTGATGGCGGGAGATATCTCCGCCTCTGGTATCCAGCAGACCATTCTGGACCATTGGTCTGCCCACAAGTAAAGAGACCGTTTGACCACCTATACAAAGAGGGCCGCACAAATTGTGCGGCCCTCTTTAAATCGCATTACAGGAACGGAGACCTCTAAGCGCGGCCTGCCTCATTCAGAAATTTCTCCAGTTCACAAGCGATTTCTTTGATCTGTTGAGAATCTTTATGCTTTAACGCGTGTTTTCCTCTTTTCACCAATTCATCCAACCGCTTTTTCTGCTCTTTATCGGCCTTCTTCCGAATCTCCTGACTGCGATACATCAACGTTTCCAAATGCTCAGCTGCTTGAACCTCAGTCCTGGCCCGGGCGTCATCCTCCGCATAGCGCTGTGCCTCTTTGATGCAGCGCTCAACTTCTTCCCGGCTCAAATTACCCGACCCTTGAATGGTAATTTCCTGGCGCTTCCCGGTATCCAGGTCTTTTGCCGACACGTTGACAATTCCATTGGCGTCGATAGCAAAAGTGACCTCGATTTGTGGAACTCCCCGGGGAGCCCGGCGAATACCATGCAGTTTGAACTTTCCCAGGCTTTTATTTTGCCGGGCCATGGGCCGCTCTCCCTGCAGAACATGGATTTCTACTGAGGATTGAAAGCTGGCTGCCGTGGTAAAAATCTGACTTTTAGTAATGGGAATGGAGGTATTGCGCTCAATCAATCGGGTACACACACCGCCCACTGTTTCAATTCCCAGTGAAAGGGGCGTAACGTCTACCAGCAGCAGTCCCTTCACCGCCCCCATCAGCACGCCGCCCTGCAGGCAGGCTCCCATCGCCACGCACTCATCCGGATTGATTCCTCGGAATGGCTCTTTCCCAATGAGATCTTTGACTGCCTGCTGCACCGCAGGAATACGACTGGAACCGCCCACCATCAACACTTTGCTGATCTGCTGCACAGACAAGATTGGAGTCCGCCAGAGCCGCTTTCACAGGTTCCATTGTCTGACGAACCAAATGATCTGTCAGCTCATTAAATTTTGTCCGGCTCAGAGTCTGCTCCAGATGGACCGCTCCCTGTTTTCCCGTGGCGATAAAGGGAATGCTGATTTGTGTGGTTACCATGCTGGACAGCTCAATCTTTGCTTTCTCCGCCCCTTCCCGGATGCGCTGCATGGCAAGCATATCCTTTGAGAGATCGATTTTATGTTCTTTCTTGAACTCTTTTACCAGCCAGTCACTGATACACTGGTCAAAATCATCGCCGCCCAGATGATTGTTGCCTGAAGTGGCAAGGACCTCGATAACTCCGCCGTCGATGTCCAGAATGGATACATCAAAGGTCCCGCCTCCCAGGTCATATACCATGATAATCTGGGGTTCTTCCTTATCGATCCCATAGGCAAGCGCGGCGGCAGTGGGCTCATTGATGATTCTCTGCACATTGAGCCCGGCAATTGTCCCGGCGTCTTTTGTCGCTTGCCGCTGTGAATCGGTAAAATAGGCGGGCACTGTGATGACAGCGTCTGTCACCGGCTCGCCAAGGTAGCTTTCCGCATCTGCCTTCAACTGCTGCAGGATCATGGCAGAGATCTGTTCCGGTGTATAGCATTTCCCGTCCACATAGATTTTTCGGGCGGTTCCCATGTCCCGTTTGATGGACTGGATGGTCCGTTCCGGATTGGTGACCGCCTGCCGCTTTGCCGGATCACCGATCAGCCGCTCTCCCGTTTTGGAAAAGGCAACGATGGAAGGTGTAGTCCGTCCTCCCTGTGCATTGGGGATAATGACCGGCTCGGTTCCCTCACATACCGCCACGCAAGAGTTGGTGGTACCCAGATCTATCCCGATGATTCTAGCCATATTACTGTGCTCCTTTGTCCTTTGATTTTGTCCTCTACCAAAGGTGTATTACGGCAGATTCTCCGTTCCCTGGAAGGGCATAAACGGTCTCTCTCCCATTGCACCGTCCTGGGCTGTGTCATTCTCCTGCGTCCTGTCCTCATCCGGCCGTGTCTGCTGATTTGGAAACTCATCCGGGAACATCTGCTGGTATTGTTCAAACTGCTCCATCTGCCATCCCAACTGTTCCTGGGCCTGGGAGTAAGCAGAGCGGGTCAAAAAGGAGGAAAGGAGATTCAGCAGCAGGAACGCTGCCAAGATATAGAGCAAGGCCGACTTGCGGAACACCGGCGCTCTGCCCTGCCGCCCATTCCAGCCAAAGGGATCAAAAAATTCGTCTGAGGATTCTCCGTATGCCTGACCGTACCATGTCCCCTGTTCCCTGCTGCCGGAAGAGCCGCCATATCCTCCCTGCCCTCCGTAGCCATAGGCAGAATTGGTCTGACCGGGATTTTTGATCTGCTCATAAGCCGCATTGATCTCGTTCATTTTCTTTGCGGCCTCTTCGTTGCCCGGGTTCAGATCAGGATGATACTGTTTAGCCAGCTTCCGGTAAGCCTTTTTGATTTCCTCTTCGGAAGCATCCCTGGAAACTCCAAGTACGCGATAGGGATCATTCATCCTTTTCCCCTCCACTCTTTTGGGCCCTGCCCCTTTGAATTGGGACTACTCATTCCAAAGCCACAGGTCCATATCATACTTGAACGTGCGGTAATTCTGCATAGTGCATTCATACTCATACTGTCGGATCAGTACGCCGTCCTCGTCGTACTCGCCAAATACCATGGCCATGCCACTGTTGACGACCCAGTGATCGCTGTCTTCACAAAGCGAACCGTTGGACACGATGCTGGAGTAGGGCACATCAAAGCTGGACTGCAAGGAATAGGTCCCTTCGTTTTCATCGATGCGATAGACATAGACTTGGCTGGTGATCCCGTCGGAGCCATAGAGTTCTGTGCTTACGCTCTCCTCCAGCTCCAGCGTTACATCGCGGCTGTTTGTGGACCAATAGTTGTTGTTATACAGGGATAGGTAATACACCCCGTCCTCTTCTCCATCCGCATAGTACTCCACACAGTGCTGGCCGTACTGGGGCACAAAGTCCCCCTCCTGTATCAGGCATTTCTCGCTGTAAGAGGTATCCTGCCAGACGCTCTCATCCCCCAATAACCATTCAATTTCCGGCCCATCATGTAGGTTCGTTACTTTTATAATCGTGGATGTCTCTCGGGAGGAGAGGATCACGCTGTCTTCCTCCGCAAGGTACACCAAGCTGTTCAGGTGGATCCAATCCCGTTCCCCAGCCTGCCAGAAAAACGCGTCACTGGGACCAACTTCCCGGGTCGTCTCATAGTAGGGCTCCATCAATGTACTGAAATTGATCCGTTCCGTAACTTGTCCCGTCTCCAGATCGATGGAAAGCAAACGGTCCTCCACCGTTTCATTTCCCCGCTCCTCTGCCAGGGCAAGCACCTCTCCCTCTGCGCCGAACCCAATATCGTGGTGCAGGTCATAATCACCCAATTCATAAATCTGGGTCACCTGCCCCAATCCGTTGATCCTTGCAAGCTTGGAAGAAGACACACAGGTTATGATCTCATTTCCATAAAACAGCAGCCGGTCCAGCCCGTAACCTTCCAGCACCATCTCGTAACGCAAAATTCCGTCGTTATCAAAAAAGAACCCGTATCCCAGATAGCCATTCACCCGCATCATAGCAAATAGGCCATCCGTCTGTTCCTGACCGGAGCTTCCCTGCGTCACCTCCAATCGGGTGGCATACCCGGACTTTGTCCCAGGCATTTCAACAGTGAAATGAACCACCTGTCTTGTATTGCCCCAACTGCCGGTGACTGTCATCGTGACCTCGTTGGTCTCTCCGGGTACAAGCCCAATCATCTGAAATTCATGGGTCTTGGAGTATTCCTCACCGGATATATCGGCCGCCTGAGCCGTATAGTCCGGGACATCACTGTCCGGCACGTGAATGGTATAGTTGATTTTCGCCTCCACTTCCGTTTCAAAATAGAAATACAGGCCATTGCTCCCAGTTCCATAGGGATTTAAGATGGTCAAGGGCTGGGAGGCTGACCAGGTTACATCGTTCAAAGATTTCAGTTCTTCAATTACCTGGTGCAGACGCTGCTGCACCCCCAGGTCATAGTAAGTAAATCCTTCGGACTGGATATCCTGAGGCACCAGCTGAAGGGCGTTTAGCCCGTCTCCAAGATTGGCTTGCGTAATGTCAACATTCCACTCTGCACTCTGGTCGACCACATTGCCGGTATCAAAGGACCAGTCTGTACGCACCGCCTGTTCCTGTGCGGTAAAGGCCTTGGAGATCTTCATGACCAAAAAAGGAATCAAAACGACCAGTAATGCCACAGCTGCAATGACCACCAGAAGGATGGTTCTCTTTTTCTTTGTCAACATAAGCTTCACCTTTCGCTTCACTCTAAAGAACATTAACTACCAGAAGGAGCGTTCCCAACGAGGTAAGGATCATTCCCGTCCACCGGTTCAGTGCAAGGGGACTGGACCGGGCCGCAATTTTAGCAGATGCCTGCGCCCAGATTAAGGTAAAAATCATACATAAAATCAGCAATCTGATTGGCGGAGTATCCCCCAGTGCAAAATGGCTGATTGCTCCTGTCAGCGCAGAGAATGTCATGACAAACACACTGGTCCCCACCGCTGTTTTCAGTTCATATCCCAACAGCATGGTTAGGACCATGAGCATCATCATTCCGCCGCCCGCTCCGAAGAAGCCGCAAATCAATCCCACCAACGCCCCTCCGGCTGCCCCCGCACATACTTTCTGCATACTGGAACGCCGGAGCATGGTATTTTTCGGCTCCAAGATAGGGAAGAACAAAAATCTTATTCCCAGAATCCAGGTCATAAAAATGGAGAAGCCCCCCAGAGTACCGCTCTCCACATAGGAGGACAACCAGCTTCCCACTACTGTCATGCTCAGCACCCCAGCCATCATGACCATGCCATTTTTTATGTCAACACAGCCATTTTTTGCATAGGTTCGGGCACTTGCCGCACTGGCCAGCACATCGCTGGCCAGCGCAATTCCAATGGCCTGGTAAGCAGGAAGATGCAAGAAAGCCACCAGCATGGGGGTGATTACTGTGGCGGCACTCAGTCCGGCAAATCCGGTTCCCAACCCTGCGCCTGCTCCGGCCAAAAAACAGATCAGAATTTCAAAACAGACCTCACTCAAATCACGGTTCTCCCTTCTGCCGCGGCAGGGATAAAATTATTTTCCTTTTCTGATGCATGTCCGCTTCATACAGAAGATATGGCATCAACGTTTCGTTCCTGGTTGCACAGCCTCCGCGTTTGCAGATATAATAGGCATAAGTTTTACCGCCCCTGCCTTATGTCTTTCCGGCCAGGGTGCCTATTTCCGCTTATTCAAAATATCAAATGAACCTAAAGTGCCGCTAAAGATTCCCTCAGATTTTTGCCTCAGGTGCTGCGTGATTTTTGTCCTGGGAGCTTCCTCTCCGTGCCCATCTTTAGGTTGTCTTTAGCGGAGTATGTTTATATGTCATTATCAACCGGAGGTGAAGAACATGAAGCTGCTGGTAGCAGAAGACGATCCCAAGCTTTTGAAATCGCTGGTCCATATTTTGGAACACAATCGCTTCAGTGTAGACGGCGTATCTAACGGAGAAGACGCCCTGGAGTACGGACAGACCGGCGAGTATGACGGACTGATTTTAGACATTATGATGCCCGGCTTGGACGGGCTGCAGGTACTGCAAACTCTGCGTCGGAACGGAATCAAAACCCCAGCTCTGTTTCTGACCGCCCGCACAGAAATTTCGCAGCGGGTAGAGGGTCTGGATGCTGGAGCAGACGACTACCTGCCCAAACCTTTTTCCACCGCCGAGCTTTTGGCCCGGATCCGGGCCATGCTCCGTCGAAAGGACACCTATCTGCCTGATCTGCTTGCTATTGGTTCCGTTATCCTGAACCGCTCCACCTACCAGCTGGTCTTTCAGGACAAGATCCAGACGCTCAGCGGCAAGGAATTTCAAATCCTGGAAATGATGATGCAGGCTCCCGGGACCATTATTCCAACAGATCGTTTTATCACCCATCTCTGGGGATGGGATACGAATGTCGACACCAGCGTTGTATGGGTCCACATCTCTAATCTACGCAAGAAAATCAGCGCCATTGGAGCGCCCATGGAAATCCGCTTTATACGCAACGCCGGCTATGTACTGGAGGTCAAGCCGTGATTGGAGGTCTGCGCAAAAAATTCATATGCATCAGCACCATCTCCATTTTCGCCGTGTTTTCCATCATCCTTTCTCTGCTTTTAGTGCTTACCCGGGTCCAGATGAACCAGACTTTGGACACGCTCACCGATACCATCGCAGCAAACAACGGTTTTTTCCCAGAGTTTGATTCCTCTAAACCGCATACTCCTTCCCGATTTTTCTATACCGACGCCATTACGGAAGAGACCCGGTTCAGTACCCGCTTTTTTACGGTTTGGCTCAACGAGCAGCATGAAGTAACCGATGTCAATATAGATTCCGTTTCTACGATTTCCCAGTCGGAAGTGGAGCACTACGCATCGCAGGCAATGAACAGCACAAAAGAGCGGGGCTGGGTATCAGAATACCGCTATAAAATCACCTCTACGGAAGATGGGGCGATTCTGGTATTCGTCAACGGGACCATGTACAAGAATACAACAAACCTTATGTTGTTCACGATATTTCTTATCCTGCTTGGAAGTGCCGTATTGATCCTGACTTTGACCGTCATCATCTCCAAGCGGGTAGTACGTCCGGTGGCGGAAGGCTATGAAAAACAAAAGCAGTTTATCACTGATGCCAACCACGAGCTGAAAACTCCTCTTACGCTGATCTTGTCCAATCTGGATATTCTGGAAGCGGAATATGGAAAAAATGAATGGTTGGATGATATCCGCAGCGAGGGGGAGCGTATGGGCCTGCTCATTAACCAACTGGTTACTCTGTCCCGCATGGATGAGAGCGACGCCCGCCTTCTCTATGCCGATTTTGATCTGAGCGGTGCCATCAATGATACCGTCTCTGAATTTCAATATCTGGCTGAGGAGCGGGGCCATATCCTTTTCAGCGACATTGCCCCCTCCCTCTCTTACCACGGAGATGAAGCGCTCATCCGCAAGCTGGCTGCTATTCTGCTGGACAACGCGGTAAAATACTGCGATGCCGGAGGCAAGATTCAAGTCCGGCTCTACCAGCGGCGGCACCCCATCCTGACGGTGGAGAATACCTACGCTGAGGTAGACAGTCTGGAGCTGGAGCGACTGTTTGACCGATTCTACCGCGCCGATCGGGTACGTACTTTTTCCGGCAGCTTTGGGGTCGGTCTGTCCATCGCCCAATCCATTGTCAAAAGCCATCGCGAAACTATTACCGCCTATAAAAAAGAGGGCTTGATTGGGTTCCGTGTCAATTTGAAATAGTCTTTAAACGTTATCCCATGCAAATGCCGAAAGGGCCGTATTGCAGCCGGAACATTCCGGCTGCAATGCGGCCCTTACTTCTGTTTTTAGTTTCCCAGCGCACAGATCAGCTCCGGCAGCTGAGACAAATTCCGAATCACAAACTGGGCTCCCGCACCCCGGAAGCTCTCCTCGACCTTCCGGCAGACAGACTCCCTCTCCTCGGGAGACAGAGCCTCAAATTCCTCCTGGCTCAGGCCCAGCTCCGAGCTGCCCTCAACAACGCCCACCGTCCAAACACCGGCGTTGACGCCCTCTTTCACGTCGGAGATGGTATCTCCCACCTTCACCACATTTCGAACTGAGGTAACACCCAGCTTCTGCATATTGGCAAAGATCATATAGGGATAGGGGCGGCCCTTTCCTTCTGCTCCGTCGGGGCTGACCCAACAGTCGGGAGCATAGCCCTGCTGAGCTGCTTTCGGCACAACAATATTCATCATCGCGTCGGTATACCCGGTGGTGGAACCGATCTTCAGTCCCATCTCCCGCAGCTTGGCCGCCGTCTCCACCGCAAAGGGCTTGGGAGCGGCATACTGGTCCAGAATGGAGAACAGCTTGGGCTCAAACTGAGCATACACGGCGTCCACGTCCTCCTCTGTGGCCTCATGGCCATGGACCCGCTTCCACTCAGCGGCGATGCGCTCCATGTGCAGCATGGTGCGGATGT
>OGGQ01002168.1_pt1 | contig 22360 bp, 26 predicted proteins | sample 1571191 | NCBI WGS metagenome assembly OGGQ01 (sample SAMEA2582061, study PRJEB24529) | metagenome | biome: Human gut stool | place: China | collected 2011
GAGGGCACCGGGGCCGGCGGGTACCTGCTTGGCGATCACATCCACATCCGCATAGGGGATGTTCATTACCCGGCCCACGTCCCGGATCACACCCCGCGCCGCCATGGTGCCAAAGGTCACGATATGGGCCACATGGTCGTCGCCGTACTTTCTGCGGACATACTCAAAGACCTCGTCCCGCCGGGTATCTCCGAAGTCCATGTCAATATCCGGCATGCTGACCCGCTCCGGGTTCAAAAAACGCTCGAAATAGAGGCTGTACTTCATGGGGTCAATGTCCGTGATCCCCAAACAGTAGCTGACCATGGACCCCGCCGCACTGCCCCGCCCGGGCCCTACGGGGATGTCCACGCTCTTGGCGTAACGGACAAAATCCGAGACGATGAGAAAGTAGTCTGTAAAGCCCATCTTCTCAATCATCTCCTGCTCATAGTGAAGCTGGCCCCGATACTGATCGTTCCCACCGTAGCGGGCCTGATACCCTTCGTCGCAAAGCTTTTTCAGGTAGGAAAAGCTGTCATAGCCCGGAGGCAGCTGGAACTCCGGCAGGTGATACTTTCCGAAGGTAAATTCCAGATGGCACATATCCGCGATCTTCTGGGTATTTTCCAGCGCGCCCTCATAGACATGGAAAAGGGCGGCCATCTCCGCCTCGCTGCGCAGGTAGAAGTTCCGAGGCTCATAGCGCATCCGGTTCTCATCGTCCAGCGTCTTGCCGGTCTGGATGCACAGCAGCACATCGTGGGCCTCCGCGTCCTCCTTGCGGAGATAGTGTGCGTCGTTCGTGCATACCATGGGCAGCCCCGTCTCCTGGTGAATGCGCAGCACTCCTTGGTTGACTGCCTGCTGATCCTGGATGCCATGGTCCTGGAGCTCCAGGTAGAACCGCTCTGGCCCAAAGATCTCGGCCAGTTCCAGCGCATACTGCTTGGCGTTTTCATATTCTCCGTTCCGCAGCCGCCGTGGAATCTCCCCTGCGAGGCACGCAGAGAGGGCGATCAGCCCTGCGCTGTGTTCTCGCAGCAGCTCCAAATCAATCCGGGGGCGGATATAGAACCCCTCCGTCCATCCCGCTGAGACCAGGTAAGAGAGATTCCGGTACCCCTCCTCATTTTCGCACAGCAGCACCAGATGGCGGCTCTCCGCGTCAAACTCATGGATTTTATCAAACCGGGAACGGCCCTGGGGCGTCACGTACACCTCGCAGCCGATGATGGGTTTGATTCCCTCTGCCTGGCAGGCGCGGTAGAAATCAATCGCGCCGTACATCACACCGTGGTCTGTGATCGCGCAGGCGGTCTGCCCCATCTCCTTGACGATCTTCGGCAAATCCCGGATGCGGCAGGCTCCGTCCAGGAGGCTATATTCTGTATGGACATGCAAATGGACAAAAGACATGGGCATTACTCCTCCTTGAGCGCTTCCCCGCAGTACGGGCAATACCGGGGCACTCCCGGCAGACGGCCAACGGTCAGCCCGCCTCCGCAGTGGGGACAGCGGATGGCCTGGGAGCCATAGATCAGGCCGCCAATCATTCCAAGAATCCCCGCCCCACCCAACATATACAGGACTGGCGGCGCAAGCCGCCCAAACAGCATGGCCAGAACCATACAGACGATTCCGCCGAAATAGGCGATTCGGAATGTAGTCATCGCCCGGTGGAGGGACCCTTTCTCTTGTTTCATCGCATCCTCTCTTTCTGACCGCTATCATTGCTGTATCCGCATTACAGTCTTTCACCGCAGTTGGGACAAAATCCCGGCAGGTGCATGGGAATCCGACTACCCAGACATAGGGACTTCCCGCAGCATGGGTACCGGGTAAAAGCAAAAATCATCCGCATACCCAAGAGCCCTCAAGACGCGCATGGAACAGCGGTTGCAACTTCGCCTCCCACTGAGGCGGCCGCCCAAGCCGCCAGGAGCAGGACAAGCCCGCCGTAAAACAGGATGTGAACCAGCTCCGGCACCTGGTGGCAATCCATCCGTTTCTGATTCCTAGCGACACCGCTCCCCAGTCTTCCCTCAGGTTTGATTGGAGACCTTTTTTGCCCGGAGATTCACCAGTGCCTTCACATCTGCCAAGACCTCCGGCGAGGTGACATCCAGCATCAGCCAGCGGCCCATCCGTGAGGCAGCTGTATGCTGGTAGACCTCTCTGGTATATGCCGTGCAAGCCAGCAAGACCAGCTGGGCGGCATTCTCCTCCCGCGCGCCGATGGAAACCATGGCGGTCACATATCCACGCCGCATATAAACGGTGCAGAGGGACCTGCCGCCCTGTTTGAATTTGACATTCCATCCAGGCTCCATCCCACAGCGGCTATACTCCACACGTGAGGCAGCATGGAACTCCTTCTCCAGATACGCCCGCAGCTCCATCCAAAGAGGGCTCGCCACATAGAGGTCCACCTCTTCCCGCAGAGGCTCAGACGTCTGAGGATAAAGCGTCACCCACTCTGTCATTCCCGTTCCTCCGCAAGCATTTGCTCCACAAGCTCCACTGCAGTGACAATCATATTGTCACAGTGGGCTGTCACGCCCAGGCAAGCCGAGGCGGAGTTCCTTTCTGTAACGCCAGGACGGGCCTTCAGCAGCTCTCCGCATCGGGTCAGGCCAAAAACCGCCTCGAACCGGCTTCGAAACTCCTTGGCCACAGCATAGATTCGCCGCTTTCCCTCTTTGTCTGCACTATCCGTGTGAGGCGTCAAAAGACCTAACACCAGCACGCCGCCGCTGACGGCGCCACACAGCTCCGCGTGACTTCCGCCCACGCCGCCGCCAAAACCGCCTGCCATGGCCATGGCCTGTTTTTCGTCCATCCCCAGCAGGTCCTGAAAGGCACCCACTACGGACTGTGCACAGTTGAACCCGTCCTGATGATACTGATAGGCCGCAGCACAGCGGCTCAGGCATTTTTCCTCCACAGTAACCCCTCCACCTATAGATGTATTTTATCTGACAAGTATTTTTACATCACAGTAATTCACAAAGTTTTTGCCAGCTCCTGGATTTTCCGCAGCCGGTGGTTTAGACAGGACTTGGTCACTGGCGGGTCAAAGGCCGCTGCCAGCTCACTCAAGCTCAGCTCTGGATATTCCAGCCGGAGCGCCGCCGTCTTTTTGAGCTTGTCCGGAAGCTTGTCTAATAAATCAGCGGACCGGAGCCTCCGGATAGCCTCCAGCTGCTCCTGCGCGGCCTCCACTGCCTTGTCTAAATTCGCACTGTCACAGTTTAGCCGCCTGTTGACGCTATTGCGCAAATCCTTTTCCAGCTTGGCGGACATCAGATGCATAGCAGCCACCGGGGCGCCAATCAAGGTGAGAAAGTCCTCAATCTGGTCGCTCTGCTTGAAGTAGGTAATGAAGCTGCCATTGCGAGAGAGTCCCTTTGGCGGATATCCACACTCCCGCAGCAGCACCTCCAACTCCCTGCTGGCCTGCAGATGAGAGGTATTGAGCTCCAAATGGTACCGCTTCAAAGGGTCCGTCAGGCTGCCGCCGGCAAAAAAGGCCCCTCGGAGAAAAGACGCTCGACAGCACTCCTCCTCCAGCAGTCCAAAGTTGATGTGGAGGACCAGATTTTGCCGGGGGTCATAGCCCAACAGATTGATGATATGGTCCAGCTTCCGGCTGTCCGTGATTTGAAACACCATCTTCCCCGCTGCCTCCGGCTCTGGGAGACGGTCAAACTGCACATTGAAGGCTCGCTGGAAGAGCTTTGGAAGACGCGCGGCAAAATTGGGGTTTTCTGTAATAATCCGGACCTCCGAGGAACTGAAAGTATTGCAATAGAGCAAAATGCCATAGGCCTCCGCTCTGGCGCAGCAGAGCTTTTGCACTGGAAGCCGGCACAGCTCATTTTTGGTATCAAAGGAAAAGGACATGGCTCCCCTCCCGGCCGCTCAGACCGGTTCCTCCTATTTTTGATGTTCCATCCGATAGGCGTCCGCTCGGTCACGGGCACCGCTGCCGGCGATGCGGACACTGCGCTCGGCGTGGAGCAGAATCAGTTCTCTGGCCAGTGCATCCGGATGGTGTCGGACATATCCATCCTCTACCACCGCCATAGGGCGGCGCACCACCTCCACCCCCAGAGCAGCACAGGTCCGGACGTCGCACTGCAGCGGCTCCGCGCCCTCCGAGGCATAGCGGGCAGCCACCTCCCGCGGGATCGGGGAGGAATTGGCAAGGCATACCTGAAAAAGGCCTGGCGCCGCATGCTGAAAAAGCGCCTGGATATGGTCGGAGACGGTATATCCTTCCGTCTCCCCCTCCTGGGTCATGACATTGCATACGTAAATCTTGAGTGCATGAGACGCCTGAATTGCCTGCACAATCCCATCCACCAGCAGATTGGGGATGATGCTGGTATAGAGGCTCCCAGGGCCCAACAGCAATACATCCGCATCCCGGATGGCTGTCAAAGCCTCCGGCAGCGCCCGGGGGTGCTCCGGCACCAGACGCACTCGGGTAATCCGGCAGTCCTCCCGTTTTTTACAATAAAAAATTTTGGACTCCCCCACCACGGAGGCGCCGTTTTCAAAAAACGCCTTCAGCTGGACATCCGCCGTTGTCACCGGCAGTACCCGGCCTGTGATGGCCAGAACCTCGCTCATTCGGGCCACTGCCGCATCAAAGGAGGGAGAAATCCCATTGAGGGCTGCCAGAAACAAATTTCCAAAGCTCTGTCCAGCTAAGGACCCCTCGGTGAAGCGATAGTGCATCAGCTCTCGCATCAGCGGCTCAGTGTTGGCCAACGCCTCCATGCAGCTGCGCAGATCACCGGGAGGCGGCATCCCCAGGTCCTGACGCAGCATGCCGCTGCCGCCGCCGTCGTCCGCCACCGTCACGATGGCGGATAGATTTTCCGTATATCGCTTCAAGCCCCGCAGCATGTTGGAAAGGCCGTGGCCACCGCCAATGGCGACGATCCGCGGCCCCTGCTCCCGCGGAGTATGGTAGAGCTGATTCATGACATGCCTCTTTTCTCAACCGCGGGCGATGTCTCGATGGGTTTCCGCCACAGGACAGCCACAGTGGCTCCGCAAAAATTCCGCTAGAGCATGTGTCACCGCAACCGAGCGGTGCCGTCCGCCTGTACAGCCCACTGCGATGACCAGCGCCGTCTTCCCCTCTTCTGCATACAAAGGCAGGGAAAACGCCAACAGGTCCTGCAGCTTCACCAGATATTCCTTCGTCTGCTGAAAGCTGAACACATAGCCGGCCACCGCCCTCTCCAGTCCCGTCCGTGGGCGCAGCTCCTCGATGTAAAAAGGATTTGGCATAAACCGCACGTCAAACACCAGATCCGCCTCCATAGGCAGGCCATATTTAAATCCAAAAGAAACTACCTGGACCGCCATGCTGCCCTGCTCCGTCTCGCTTCCAAACTCGTGTAGAAGCCTCGCTCGCAGCTGGGCGGTGCTGGTATGAGAGGTGTCGATCACCACATCCGCCCGGGCCTTCAGGGGCTCCATCAGTACCCGTTCCTGGCGAACCGCCTCTTCCAGCGAGTCTGTCCTGCCCAGCAGAGGATGGCGGCGCCGGGTCTCCTTATAACGCTGAATGACCACCTCCGGCGAGGCCTCCAGAAACAGCATCCTGCACTCGCACTCCATGGTCTTGAGCTGGTCCAGCACGTCAAAAAGCTCGGTAAAGGAGGTGGCGGTGCGCACGTCGTATACCAAGGCCACCCGGTCATATCGTCCGCCACCTCCCGCGCAGAACTCCGCGAATTTTAAAATCATGGCGGCTGGCATATTGTCTACAATATAGAATCCCATGTCCTCCAAAAAGGAGGCAGCCTTGCTCTTGCCGCCTCCGGAAAGACCGGAGATAATCAGAATTTCCATGTTGTCCCCTCTCTCAGGAGCGAATGATCTTAACCTCCGGCTCCATATGGACGCCGGTCCTCTCCAGGACACAATGCTGGATCTGACAGATCAGCTCTGTGACATCTGCGAAGGTGGCGCCGCCCCGGTTCACAACGAATCCAGCGTGCTTCTCACTGACCTGAGCGCCGCCCACAGTCAGTCCCTTAAGGCCGCACTGCTCAATCAGGGTGCCGGCATAGTGGCCCTCCGGCCTCTTGAAGGTGCTGCCGGCGCTGGGAAGCTCCAAAGGCTGGCTGGCCCTGCGGCGCTCCATCAGCTGCCGCATGGTCTCCCGGATCGCCTCCGGCTCTCCAGGTGCCAGGCGAAACACCGCATAGAGCACTACCGCCTCCGGCTGGTCTGTGAGAAGACTGTGACGGTAGCCAAAAGCCATCTTTTCCGCCGTCAGAAACCGGACCCCTTCCTGTGGGAAAAACACTGCCGCCTCCTGGATCACCTGCTTCATCTCGCCGCCATAGGCCCCGGCGTTCATACACACCGCTCCGCCCACTGTGCCGGGAATACCATGGGCAAACTCCAGTCCCGTCAGCCCCTGTCTACAGGCAAAATCCGCCACCCGCGCCAGTGTCGCACCGGCCTCTGCCATGACTGTGGACGGCTGCTCTCCGGGGCCGGTCCGGTTCAGAGCACTGGAGGTATCAATCACCAGCCGATCCAGTCCTTGATCCGCAACCAGCAGATTCGTCCCATTTCCAATGATCAGAGGCCGCGCACCACAGGCAAGTGCATAATCCAGCAGCAGCACCAGCTGCTCCCTCCGCTCCGGCAGTGCCATCCGTTTGGCTGGACCGCCAATGCGAAACGAGGTATGGCGGCTCATGGGCTCATTGCAAAGAATCCGCAGGTCCGGCAGGTATTCCGCCGTCCAGTTGTCAAATTCTGTCTCCCAGGACATGGAAAGACCTCCTCAAAAAAGTCAAATGGCACGCTGCAGCAGCGCGGCGCCTAAGATGCCTGCGTCATTCCCCAACTCCGCCCGCAGCACTTGGGTGGACCGGCCGCCATGGCGGGCATAGCTCTCCCGATTCACCAGCTCCCGTAGGGGCTCCAGCAGCAGTGCATCCGGTGCGCCGGCCACACCGCCGCCAATGGCCACCACCTCTGGGCGCAGCATGTTCACCAGGCTGATCACCCCGTCTGCCAAAAAACGTACATACGTCTGACACACCATAAGAGCCGTCTCATCCCCGGCCTCCGCTGCCTGGAAGACCGTCTTGCCCTCCACGCCGTTCTGGGCCGCCAGCTCATGAAGCAGGCTCTTCGGATGAGCGGCCATGGCCGCCTTGGTCTCACGGATCAGCGCCGTGGCGGACGCATATTGCTCCCAGCATCCCCGCCGGCCACAGTTGCACAGCTCCCCATCCTGGCAGATGGTGATATGTCCTCCCTCGCTGGATGCGACACCGCCCCGCAGTCTGCCGCCCAAAACCAATCCGCATCCAATGCCGGTGCCCAGCGTTACCACCGCCAGATCTTGACAGCCACGGCCCGCGCCGCAAAAAAACTCGCCCACAGCAGCACAGTCCGCATCATTGCCCAGCAGCAGCGGCACATCGAAATGCTGTCGGAACAGCTTGACAATCGGGACATTCTGCATGGGAATATTGGTGATAAAGAGGATCGTGTCATGGGAAACTGCTCCTGGGAGTCCCATACCTACACAGGCAATCTCCTCCGGGCCAACGGAGCCCTTGCGGGCCACCGCCGCCGCCAGATGCGCCGTCGCCGCCGCGAACTGCTCCGGGCTCTGAAAATCCAGCGGCGTCCGCTCCACAGCCACCAGATGGCCGCTCTCATCCACCAGGCCGGCTTTCAGATTCGTCCCACCTACATCAATGCCAATATACAAGCCGTTTCCCTCCTGTTTACTCCATGCTGCCTCGATCCGCTCGCTGGTCCACCCGCCGTGCTAGTTCCTCCGCGGCGTTGTACCCCACCTTCCGGTGGCGGTTGTTCATCGCGGCCACCTCTACGATGCTGGCCAGATTCCGTCCTGGCCGCACAGGAATCGTAATGATGGGCACCTGAATCCCTAAAATCTCCGTAAAATGGTCCTCAATTCCCAGGCGGTCATAGATTTTCGTCTGATCCCAGGGCTCAAAATGAACCACCAAATCCAGCTGGGACTCCACCTTGATCGCCCGCAGGCCAAAGAGCTGCCGCACGTCAATCACGCCGATACCGCGCAGCTCGATGTAATGACGAATAATCTCCGGTGCAGTGCCGATGAGCTGATTGGAGATCAGCCGCAGTTCTACTGCATCGTCCGCTACCAGCCGGTGCCCCCGCATGATAAGTTCAATCGCGGACTCACTCTTGCCGATGCCGGAGTCTCCCGTGATCATCACTCCCTCACCGTAAATATCCAGCAGCACACCGTGCTGTGTGACGCAGGGTGCCAGCGTTCGGTTCAGATACTCAATGGTGTGGCTGGTAAATTCCACTGTGGTCTCCTGAGAGCGCAGCAGCGTTTTCTCGTGCTCCTTGGCACTGTCAATGCACTCCGGGCAGAAGTCCAAGCCCCGGCAAATCACCAGCGCCGGGATGTCATACAAAAATAAACTGTCAAAGCACTTCCGGCGCCTTTCTGGCGTCATGCTCTTAAGGTAGGTAGCCTCTGCCTTGCCGATCACCTGAAGGCGGCGGGGATCAAAGTAATCATAAAAATGGTGAAATTGAAGCCCTGGCCGGTTCACATCCATAATCGTCAGCTGAGCTGTGTCGAAATCGCTGCCCTGGTTGACCACCTCCAGACCAAACGTCTGGATGAACTTCGTGAGCTTTACTCCATTACACCGCATGTGCCTTCCTCGCCTTTCCTCCCCGGTCTTGTCAGCCGGGATTCATCTTGTGTATGTGCGCCGCTTTTATGTATTCATTATATATGAATCCAGGAGATTCCGCAACACTTTCCCTACAGGGAGCCCTCCCAAAAAACTTGAACTTTTTTGAAAATTCTTCTTGCTTTTTGAAAACATTTCTGTTAAGATATTAGCTGTGCCTGTAAAGGCCTTGAAGTACGCAGCAGCAAGGAGGTGCAACGGATGGCTAAATGCGAGTTCTGCGACAAGGGCGTTACCTTCGGCATTCAGGTCTCTCACTCCCATCGGCGCTCTAATCGCGCTTGGAAGCCCAATGTGAAGCGTGTGAAGGCAATCGTCGACGGCAGCCCCCGCCATGTGTATGTTTGTACCCGGTGTATGCGTTCCGGCAAGGTCACAAGAGCGATCTGATGTACAAACAGCGATCCCGGACTTTTTGTCCGGGATTTTCTTTATCTGCTGGAGGCTATATGATGTTCTGTCCCTGTCAAAACCAAAAGTGCTGTTGTCACCCCATCCATCATGATCAGGGGTGTTCCCTGTGTATTGAAAAGGAACTGCGTAAGCGGGAAATTCCCAGCTGTTTTTGGGATTTTGTGATCAAACCTGGTGAAACCGTGGAGGATTGCTCTATAGAGGCCTTTGCCAGGCGGGTTCTGGAAACGCAACCACCGATACGGGAGCCAGCAGGCCGCCTTGCCTCTTCAGACTGATCGTGAGCAGCGATCCGGCAAAAAGGCGTCCCTATCCTTGGGCGGCTTCGAATCACGCAACAGCCGTCGCCGCATTGATAGAAAGTCAAAAAACCGGGAGAGCAAAGCTCTCCCGGTTTTCTTATGGGTACTTACAGCCAGGCGGTTTCCAACAGTTCGTCCTTCTTGGCACGAGTCATCAGCTCGCTCACCACATCCCGGACATGTTTCCCCTCATAGAGCACCTCATATGTGCAGCGGCAGATCGGCATCTCCACACCCTCTCGTTCCGCCAGTTGATGGATGCTCTCGGCCGCATAATAGCCCTCGACCACAGCGCCTACCTCCTCCATAGCCTCCTGGACGGCCTTTCCCTGGCCGATCAGAATGCCGGCCCGGTTGTTCCGGGAGTGCATAGAGGTACAGGTCACAATCAAGTCACCCATACCGGCAAGTCCGCCAAAGGTGCGCCGGGTACCGCCCAGCTGCTCTCCCAAGCGGGTCAGCTCCGCCATGGCCCGGGTCATCAACAGCGCCTTGGTGTTATCCTGAAACCCCAGGCCTGCGCAGATGCCGCAGCTGAGGGCCACCACATTTTTCATCGCCGCCGCCAGCTCCACGCCCACGATGTCATAACTGGTGTAGACTCGGAAGTAATCGTTCATAAAGGCATCCTGGACAAATCGCGCAGCCGTGCGGTCTGGACAGGCCGCCACGCAGCCCGTGGGCATCTGGATAGCCACTTCTTCTGCATGCGAAGGCCCCGAAAGCGATACTACTTGACAGACATTATGGGTCTCTTGACGCAAAATTTCACTCATGCGCAGGTTTGTGTCCCGCTCAATGCCCTTGGAGACAGAGACCAGGACGCTCTCCGGCCGGAGATAGGGGGCGATCTTCCGCCCGGTCTCCCGCACAGCAAAGGAAGGTGCCGCGCATACCACCATGTCCGCCTCCTCCAGACAGTTGAGGTCGCCGGTGATCTGCAATTCTTCCGGCAATCGCACGCCTTTGAGCAGAGGGTTCTCCCGCTCCGCCGCCATCTGTGCCGCCTTGTCGGGATGATGAGACCACAACCAGGTCTCATGCCCGTTGTCCCGAAGAACCATGCTCAATGCCGTACCCCAGCCGCCGCTGCCCAATACCACCGCCTTCATGACTGGCCCTCCTTTTTTCGATGAAAACTAAATTTACTCTCACTGCCGTTCAGCAACCGCTGGATATTGGTCCGGTGTTTCCAGAGAATCAGTCCACCGATCACAATGGACAGCAAGGTAATCACTAGGTCCTGATAGACAAACCAAGTGGCAAAGGGAAAACTGGCCCCGGCCCAGCAGGAGCCCAGGGAGACATACCGCGTCAAGATCGTAAGGATCAGGAAGCCTCCCCAGACCACCAGAGCGATCCTCCAGTCGATCATAATAGCAATAGTGCCTCCAGAGAGGATGCCCTTCCCCCCCTTGAAGTGAAACATACAGGGGAACATGTGGCCCAACAGGCAGAACAACGCCGCCCAATAATCAGCAAATGCCCGCCAGAATGCCGTGGCATCCGCAGCAGAGAGGAAATCCGTATAGCCGGCGGTAAACAGCTCCCTGGCAACCAGGATGGCCACCACAGCCTTCAGCACATCGGTGAGGATCACCACGAATGTCAGCGGCCCGCCGAAGGTGCGGAAGAAGTTGGTGAGACCCGCATTGCCGCTGCCGTGTTTGCGCACATCGTTTCGGAGAATATATTTGGAGACAATCACCGCCCCATTGAAACAGCCGCAGAAATAGGCAATCACCGCTGTGAGGCCAATCAGCAGCGGGAGCGGAATCCCGGACAAGCCCAGCATCTCCTCACACCTCCCTGTCGCCCTTCTGACGAATGGAGAGCACGATGGGCGTCCCCTCCAGGCCAAAGGTATTACGAATGCAGTTTTCCAGATACCGCTGATAGGAGAAGTGGAACAGCCGCACGTCGTTGCAGAAGATCACAAAGTGAGGTGGGCGGATACCCACCTGGGTCATGTAATAGATCTTCAGCCGGCGGCCCTTGTCCGTGGGTGGCTGCACCCGGGTCTGGGCGTCCTCCAGAACATTGTTGAGCATACCAGTCGTGATACGGGTGGACGCCTGATTAGACACATAGTCAATCAGTTCAAAGAGGCGGTTCACCCGCTGGCCGGTCTTGGCAGAGATAAAGAGGATCGGCGCGTAGGTCATAAAAGCCAGGCCGTTACGGACCTCCTGGCGCATTTTGTCCATGGTCTTGTCGTCCTTTTCAACAAGGTCCCACTTATTCACCACGATGATGCTGGCCTTTCCCGCCTCGTGGGCAAGCCCAGCCACCTTGGTGTCTTGCTCGGTAACACCTTCCGTTGCGTCGATCATGATGAGGCACACGTCGCTGCGCTCAATGGCCATGGTGGCCCGCAGGACACTGTAACGCTCAATATCCTCCTCCACCTTGGACTTACGGCGCAGGCCTGCGGTGTCGATGAATACAAAGCTGCCCTGGTCATTGGTAAAACGGGAGTCAATGGCGTCCCGGGTGGTGCCGGCCACATCGGAGACAATGACCCGTTCCTCCCCCAAAATCTGGTTCACCAGGGAAGATTTCCCAGCGTTGGGCTTACCGATGACTGCCACCTTGATGGCGTCGTCCTCTTCCTCCTCTTCCTCCTCCGGCGGGAAATACTGGACGCAGGCATCCAGCAGATCGCCAGTGCCATGGCCGTGTACAGCAGAAACCGCAATGGGGTCCCCCAGGCCCAGGTTGTAGAACTCATAAAAATCCGGATTCACCGCGCCGGTGGAGTCCATCTTGTTCACTGCCAGAACAATGGGCTTGCCGCTGCGCAGTAGCATACCGGCGACCTCCTGATCGGAGGCGGTCAGGCCGGTTTTGATATCCGTCAGGAAAATGATGACTGTGGCGTTTTCAATGGCAATCTGCGCCTGGTCCCGCATGAAGGCCAAAATCTGGTTGTCTGTACGGGGCTCAATGCCGCCGGTATCAATCAGAGTAAACGGACGGCCATTCCAGTCCGTCTCCCCATAAATGCGGTCCCGGGTCACGCCGGGGGTGTCCTCTACAATGGAAAGACGCTTTCCAATCAACTTGTTAAACAGCATGGACTTACCCACATTCGGGCGGCCCACAATGGCAACAATGGGTTTTGACATCTCAATCTCCCTCCCTGGGGCGTGTGGAACACGCGATACAGCACCACCGCAAAGCGGTAAAAACACTCTTTCCAACGGTGGAAAGTGGCCATCCATCTGCGCGCTCCAACAGGGCCCGTTTGCAAGGCGGCTGCTGCGGTTTGTCATCTTCTGTCAGATCCCAACAGCACCCACAGCTATGCCTCCTTACTTTCGTACAAAAGTACAGTTTATTATACTGGAAACTTCTTGGATACGCAAGTGGCAAGCAGTGCGCCGGCCCATTCCACCAGCTTGCCGGAAAGCCGGTCAAACTCCCTGTCGTCCAGGTTCGGACAGCTTCTCAGCGCAATTCCCTCCATCAAAAGGTCGTGGTCCTCTCCACGCAACCCCGACAGAAGGTCGCTTTGCCGGGCGAGATATGTCTTTGTTTCTACAAAATACTTGGCCCGCAGAGTAAAGCCCGCGGCCTTATAGAGCTCTCCCAACGCCTCCCGGCTCCGGCCGTGGAGCAAATTGTGGGCGCAGCCGTGATACAGGGCGCAGGCACCGTCCCGGACCGCCAGCGCCGCGGCTTCCTGCCCTGCCATGGGGCGCAGGAACTCCAAATCCCCGGCGAGGGGCCGGGTATCGTGGTAGAACTGAAACAGCTCTCCCGGATTCCAGTGTTCCAGCTCCACTCTGCCAGACACAAAGCCGCACAGCAGCTCCCGCTCCGGAAGGCTTTTCACCGCCGCCCGATAAGAAAGGAGATCCTCGGCGGACACATCGTCCAGAATCAGCACCATGTCGATATCGCTGGCCGTTCCCGCCTCTCCCCGGCCGCGACTGCCCTGCAGCCCGATACAGACAATCCTCTCACCGAAAACTTCCTCTACTGCCGCCCGATACTGCCGGAGCCATGCCTCAAAATCCCTCATGACGGATTCCTCCTCAGCTTTCCAAGTTTCTTTCCCAGGCACAAAAAAGAAAGAGGGAAGAAAAGCTCTTCCCTCCCGCATGCTTATTTCGCCACAACGGACTTTACAGCTTTGACCTCGCGGCCATTGTAGCTTCCGCACTCCTGACACATTCTGTGAGGCAGATGCAGAGCGCCGCACTTGGAGCAGGCGACGAGACCGGGGGCCGCCAGCTTCCAGTGGGAGCTGCGCCGCTTATCGCGTCTTGCTTTTGATACTTTTCCCTTGGGTACTGCCATGGTGACACCTCCTTGATCTCTCAAAGGCCCGGGCTCCAACCCGTCCCTGGTTTCTTATTTGTTCTCCAAAAGCTTTGCCAGGACCGCCAGACGCGGGTCAACTTCCCTTTTGCAGCCACAGGGGCCGTCGTTCAGGTTGGCACCGCACCGGGGACACAGTCCCTTGCAATCTTCCGAACACAGTGTTTTTGTGTCCATGCCGAGAATCAGAGCCGTTCGGGCCAGTTCGCCCGCGTCTACCCTGCCCGATTCCAGCAGAACAATATCGTCGTTGTCCTCGTTTTGGAGCTCCTCCGCCAGCATACAGCTGTACGAAATGGTCTTCTCCTGTAAAAAAGCCTTGCCGCAGCGGTCACACACAGCGTCCAGCGTGGTGGAGACCGTCATGCTCAAGGTCAGGACATCGGCGGAGTTGCACACTTCCCCTTCCACCGCTACGGGGCGGCTGATAGGGCGGCGGCCGGAAAACTCCATATCAGATAAATCCAGGGAGAACTGGAATGGCAACCGCTCGCCAGGGGTACGCAGAACATGAGTGACATCTAAAACCATATGCTACCTCGCAATGACACGTTTAGTATTATAAGGGATTGGGAAAGCGTTGTCAAACAATTTTTTCAAATTTTCGGCACTTTTTTAAAAAGTTTCAGCGCCGGCTGGGAATTTCAATGCCCATGATGGCGTTGCGGAAGCCCTCCTGAATCTCCCGGTAGGCAACCGTCTCATAGGAATCCCCGGGGCGGCGGGCTCTCCATTCCTCTTTCAGCAGCTCCGCAAGGCGCTGGCATCCCGGTTCTTCCAATCCCAGCAGCATGGGAGATAGATAAAGTGCCAGCATCTGTTTGTCGGCTCCGCGGGCAGCGGACCGTCTCCACGGGCGGCATGCCAGCCAGCCAGTCTCCAAATGGTCCAATAGTGCCGCCGCCATAGCGGGCAATGCCCCCTCTCCCGCGGACTGGACGGCTGCCATGTAGCGCGGGCCGTATTGCTTCACATACGTTTGAAAGGCCCCGGCGTACTCCCGCCGGTTAAACTGCGCCAGCCATCTCTGATTCTCCTGAATGGCCCGCAGCAGCTCCTCGTTCATTTCCTGTCCTCCTCTTCTGTCTCGTTCCGCCGGACTGCACTGCGGTATGCCGACCACGTCCGGTAGAGCAGCCACACACCCGCAGCCACAAACGCCCCGCCTCCAACAATCCCCAGCGCGGGCGTCTCAGATGTTCCGGTCACGACGCCCCGAAAAAGCTGAATCGCCAGATAGAGCAGATAGCATCCTCCCAGCGCCCAAACCGCATGAACACCACTGGGTGACTTTTTCTCATTTCGCATCACAGTCCAACCTCTTCTCGTGGAAATTCTATTTTCCTGTTTTGTCCGCTGCGATCTTCCCTGCATAGCGAGCAAAAGCATCCCGCTTTAAAAAACATGCGCACTGTTGCAAACAGGCACTTTGCCAGGCAGACAGGCCGCCGGCCCAGGGGCGGCCGGAACCCCATCGTCCTGATGCACCCCCGGCTCCGGCAGCGGCAAAGCCGCATGCAACCTCTCAAACGACTGCATCCTGCTTGTGTGACCGCCGGCTTCCTGTCTATAGACGCCGTCAATTTTCCAGCACAAGCATAACTGCGGCCCATGTGAATAAGATGATTCCTAATCGCACACCCCATGACCATGCCGGCTTTCTGGAACGGCTGAGCGGAAAAGACCTGCGCCCCCCTTTACAACCCGGCGGCAAACAGGTATCATAGCAAGCAGCTCCAAATTTTTTCTTCAGGAGGACCGTTATGCGGGAATTCACCATTGGAAAAAACGACGCCGGACAGCGGCTGGATCGCTTTATAGCCAAGAATCTGCCGCTGCTGCCCCCTGCCCTGCTGCAAAAGTACATCCGTCTCAAGCGCGTCAAGGTTAACGGCAAGGGCTCCAAGCGGGACGTGCGTCTGGCGGCAGGCGACGTGCTTCAATTATATATCAACGATGAGTTTTTTGACAAGCCCTCTGAGGAAAACATGTTCTTGACCGTGTTTCAGCCCCGGCTGGAGATTATCTACGAGGACGAAAATCTCTTGCTGGTGGATAAGCGTCCCGGCATGGTGGTCCATGCAGACGAAACGGAGAAGGTCAATACCCTCATCAACCATATTCAGGCGTACCTCTACCAGAAAAAGGAGTGGAACCCCAAGCAGGAGCACGCCTTTGCCCCGGCGCTGTGCAACCGCATCGACCGCAACACCGGAGGGATTGTCATCGCCGCAAAAAATGCGGAGGCGCTGCGGACCATCAATGAAAAAATAAAGAGTCACGAGCTGGAGAAATCCTATCTCTGCGTCACTGTGGGGCGGCCCCGGCCGGCAGAGGGGCGTGTGGAGGGCTTCCTGCTCAAGGACGAGGCAAAAAAGCAGGTTTCCTTTTACCGCCGCCCCATCCCCGGAGGCAAGAGCGCCATTACTCTCTATCAAACTCTGGAGACCCGGGGGGAGCTGTCGCTGGTAGAGTGCCGTCTGCTGACGGGGCGGACCCATCAGATCCGCGTCTCCATGGCAGAGCTTGGCTGCCCGCTGCTGGGCGACGGAAAATATGGAAACGGCACCGTCAACAAGCGTTACCATGAAACCCGGCAGGCTCTGTACTCCTACCGTCTGGGCTTTGCCTTTTCAACCGATGCCACGCCTCTGAACTACTTGCGGGGCAGGGTGTTCACCGTGGAGAAGGTGCCCTTTCGGGAGAAGTATTTTCCCCGCCTTTGAGCATACCTGAAGCTCTGCGGAAAAATTGGGGAGAAATCGGCTATTTCCCTTGACTTTTGGGGATACTTCCGATATAGTTTTTAATTGCTGAATTTCGACGAGAAAGGTTCCCCCTCAACAGAGAAAAGAGGCGCAACGATGGAAAGAACATTTTGATTGAAATGGGGGAGGATACATGTCCAAAGAGTTGATTCGCCTGCAGAATCTGTGCATGGCGTACGACGACGAGCTTGTTCTCGATCACTTAAATCTCTATATCAATGATAAGGAATTCCTCACACTGCTTGGGCCCAGTGGGTGCGGTAAAACCACCACGCTGCGGATCATCGGCGGCTTCACGACACCTACGTCTGGAGACGTCCTCTTTGACGGTGTGAGGATTAATGACATTCCACCTCACCAGCGGCAAATCAACACGGTCTTTCAGAAATATGCCCTGTTTCCCCATCTGAACGTGTTTGAAAATGTTGCCTTCGGTCTGCGCATGCAGAAGCGGCCAGACCCGGCGGACCCCACCGGAAAGCACAGGGTTAAAATCCCGGAGGAGGAAATTCGCCAGCGGGTGATGGACATGTTGGAATCTGTCAGCCTGAAGGGATTTGAAAACCGCAAGCCCGACGCCCTCTCCGGCGGCCAGCAGCAGCGGGTGGCTATCGCCCGGGCTCTGGTCAATCAGCCCAAGGTCCTTTTGCTGGACGAACCTTTGGGCGCTTTGGACCTGAAGCTGCGCAAGGACATGCAGATTGAGCTCAAGCGCATCCAGCAGCAGGTTGGTATTACCTTCATCTACGTCACTCACGATCAGGAGGAGGCCCTGACCATGTCCGACACCATCGTGGTTATGGACAAGGGCACCATCCAGCAGATCGGCACGCCGGAGGACATTTATAACGAGCCGAAGAACGCTTTTGTTGCGGATTTCATCGGTGAGTCCAATATCATCGACGGGGTAATGGTTCGGGATAATGTGGTCAAAATGTATGGCCGGGAGTTCCCCTGTCTGGACGGCGGCTTTGCTGAAAATGAAAGCGTGGATGTGGTCATCCGTCCAGAGGATATTGACATCGTCCCCGTGGAACAAGGACAGCTGACCGGCACCGTCACCAGCGTGACCTTCAAGGGCATGCAGTATGACATCATTGTGGACTTCCGGGGCTTCAAATGGCTCATTCAAACCACGGACCACTCCCCTGTCGGCGCCCGTATCGGTATCAAAATTGACCCGGACGGCATTCATATCATGAAAAAAAGCGCGTACTCGGGCATGTTCGGCGACTACTCCTCTTTCTCGGATGAATATGAGGAAATGAGCGACGCCAGCCTGGAGCTGGATGAGGAGGAGAGCGAGGATGAAGAATAAGCTCCCTCTGTTCGCCGTCCCCTATGTGGGCTGGCTGGCGCTGTTTGTGGTGGCGCCGATTCTGATCATGGTGGTCTATGCATTCAGTACCGCCTCCGGCGGTTTTACGCTTGACAACTTCTCCCGGATGGGCACCTATGCGGCGGTCTTTATCCGCTCGTTCAAGCTGGCGATCGTCGCAACGCTGGTCTGCCTGCTGATCGGATATCCGCTCTCTTATGTGCTTTCCAAGGAGGGTCCCCGGACGCAGCGGGTGGCAATGGTGCTTATCATGCTGCCGATGTGGATGAATTTTCTGCTGCGGACGTATTCTTGGATGTCCATTCTGGAGAATAACGGCCTGCTCAACCAGTTCTTTCAAAATATCGGCCTGATTGATCTCTACAATCAAATCGCAATGCACTTCTCCGCGAACCCGGCGAAGTATGTGCCCATCGACCACTTCCAGATGATCGGCACTCAAGGGGCCGTGGTACTGGGCATGGTCTACAACTATCTCCCCTTCATGATCCTGCCGATTTATTCCGTCCTCGTAAAACTGGACCACTCTCTGGTGGAGGCTGCACGGGACCTGGGTGCCGGCCGTGCGCAGGTATTTCAGAAGGTCATTCTGCCTCTGTCCCTGCCCGGTGTTCTCTCTGGCATTACCATGGTGTTTGTGCCCGCCGTCTCTACCTTTGCCATTTCCCGTCTGCTGGGCGGCGGCACACAGATGATGCTGGGCGACCTTATTGAGCTGCAGTTCTTCGGCGGTGCCTACAACCCCCAGCTGGGGGCGGCCATCGCCTTGGTAATGATGGCGATTGTTGTTGTCTGCATGCTGGTGATGAACCGCTTTGGTGACGGGGAAGAACAGGCGGTGATGCTGTGAAACGTACACACGTTTTGGGAAGTCGCCTTTTCATGGCGTTGGTCTTCGTGTTCTTATACGCGCCGATCCTCATTCTTATTATCTTCTCCTTCAACGCCGGCAAGAGCAACGCCGTGTGGCAGGGCTTCTCCCTGGGCTGGTACAAGGAACTCTTTCACAACCGCCTGATCATGCAAAGTGTTTACACCACGCTGCTTGTGTCCCTGCTTTCCACTGTCATTGCCACCGTTGCCGGCACCTTCGCTGCCATCGGTCTTTCCAGCATGCGCCGCAGATGGCGCAACCCTCTGATGACGGTCAACAACATTCCCGTCATGAACGCAGAAATCGTCACAGGCGTGTCCATGTGCCTTTTGTTCGTGGCCTTTTTTGGCTTCTGGAACGATTTTGCGCTCTGGTTCAACGGGCTCCAGGGGCTGGTCCGCCTTCCAAGCCTGAAGTTGGGTTTTGGCACGCTGCTGATTGCCCACATCACCTTCAATATTCCCCACGTGATCTTGACTGTGGCGCCGAAGCTGCGCCAGCTGGACCGAAACCTGGTGGATGCGGCCAAGGACCTGGGCTGTACCTGGATGCAGGCTTTCTGGAAGGTGATCCTGCCGGAAATTAAGCCTGGTATTGTCTCCGGTGCCCTGATCGCTTTTACCATGAGCATTGATGACTTTATCATCAGCTACTTTACCGCCGGCACCTCCTCGACTCTGGCCATGACTATTTACGGCATGACAAAAAAGCGGGTGAGTCCGGAGATCAACGCCGTCTCTACACTGCTGTTTGTCACCGTTTTGGCACTGCTGGCCATTGTCAACATCCGGGAGGCGCGCCAGGAAAAGCTGGCTGCCGCGCAGCGTGCCCGGTAAGAGGTCCCACGGCCTGCGGGCCATGAGATAGATTTCAAATCAAAACTGGAGGAATGATCAATTGAAAAAGACACTTGCCTTGGCGCTTGCCATGATGATGGCCGCCCTGACCCTGAGCGGGTGCGGCGGTGGAAACTCGGAGGAACGCGTCGTCAACGTGTGCAGCTGGGGTGAATACATCGATGAAACCCTGATCGACCAATTTGAGGAAGAAACCGGAATCACTGTCAATTATGTCACCGCAGAGAGCAATGAGGCCCTCTATTCTCAGCTCAGTATGGGCGGCGTGGATTACGACGTGATTGTCCCCTCCGATTATATGATCTCTCAGCTGATTGAAGAGGACATGCTGGCCGAACTCAATTACGATAATATTCCCAATTTTGAAAAGATCGACGCGCGGTTCAAGAATCTGCCCTATGATCCGGAGAACAAGTACACCGTTCCTTACTCCTGGGGCACACTTGGCATCATCTACAATACCAGCATGGTCAACGGCCCCGTCACAGGTTGGGACGCCATGTTCGATCCTGCCAACGCCGGCAACGTGCTGCTGATCAACAACTCCCGGGACGCATTTGGCATCGCCCTGATGCACCTGGGCTATTCCGTGAACACCACGGATGAGGCGCAGATTCAGGAGGCCTATCAGCTGATTGCAGATGCTGTAAGTGCCGGTGTTTATCAGGGCAAGGTCATGGACGAGGTGTTCCAGAAAATGGAGGCCGGCAACGCCGCTGTGGCCACCTACTATGCTGGTGACTACCTCGTTATGCTTGAGGCCAATCCCGATCTGAAGTACGTGGTGCCTGAGGAGGGCTCCAACTGGTTCGTGGACGCCATGTGCGTGCTCAAGACCTCCCAGCACAAGGAGGAGGCGGAGGCCTGGATCAACTTCATGGCCTCCACTGATGCGAACCTTAGGAACATGGACTACATCTGGTACGCCTCTCCCAACACCGAGGCTCTGGAGACCTATCCTGCCTATTATGAAGAGGTCAACGGTGAGCCGCTGGACATGGAGCTTTATGAGATCATGGCTCCCAGCCAGGAGGTTCTGGACCGATGCGAGACCTATCTGGTCCTTCCTGCGGAAACCCGCGCCCTGTACAACGACCTTTGGACGCAGCTGGGTATCTGAACACGCTCCAAAAGACGGCCCCGAGAACTCTGGGGCCGTCTTTTTTACTTGCCAAATTTGTTGGATTCCTGTACACTGGAGGTACAGGAACTTTCATCAAGGAGGAATCTTTCCATGGAAATGATTGGATCACAGTGCCGGTTGGAGCAGACGGTCACAGAGGAGTACACCGCCGCCACCATCGGCTCCGGCATGCTGCCGGTATTCGGCACCCCGTATCTTGCCGCTATGGCGGAAAGCGCCGCCATGACCTGCCTGCAGTCCTTTTTGGAGAAGGGCTATGGCAGCGTGGGCACCCACCTGGATATCTCCCACGACGCGCCCACTCCCATCGGTATGAAGGTCTATGTGGAGGCGGAGATCACCGCCGTTTCCGAAAACGGCAAAATGGTGGATTTTGCCGTGCGTGCCTGGGATGACAAGGGCCCCATCGGCTCCGGCACCCATACCCGTGCCATCGTCAACAACCAGCGCTTTCTGGATAAATGCCAGGCCAAGCTCAATGGCTGAACACCAAGCCACTCAAAAAAACAGGACGGGCGGAAAATTCCGCCCGTCCTGTTTTTTTGTTGCAATCTGCCAGAATCGTGGTATGATGTGAGTACCTTTCGCTCAAACGGAGGGATATATCCTGTGACTAGGAGGGGATTCCATGTCATTTCTGTCTGCTCTGGAAAACGGATTTGAGGTGATCGCTCAGTGCGGCGTGCTGTTTTTAGAGTGCATCGGTGTTGTGGTACTGCTCTCGGCCGCAGTGCGGAGTATCGCCGGCTGCCTCCGAAAAGATCCTCATGTCCGCCTTGTGTTAGCCCAAGGCATCGCTCTTGCCCTGGAATTCAAGCTGGGCGGAGAGGTTCTCCGCACAGCCATCGTCCGGGAGCCCAGTGAACTGGTTATTTTAGGCGCCATCATTCTTCTGCGGGGGGCGCTGACCTTCCTGATTCACTGGGAGATTAAAACAGAAGAATCCCGAATGGGCGTCTGACCGTTCAGGTGTAAATCTGGGTATAGATTCCAACCCAGTGCAGGGCTGCGGCCGCCAGCACAAACACATGCCAGATGCAGTGATCATATTTTCGGCTCCGGACAAAGGGGATCATTCCGAGGGTATACACCAGGCCACCAGCTAGAATCAGCCACAGAAGCGGCCGGGCATTGGCATAGAAATCCGGGATGAACATGAGTCCGCTCCACCCAATCAGGAAATACAGGGTAAAGTGTAGCGCCCGCCAGCGGCCGGGTCCAAAAATTGCCACCATGGTCACGCCAAAAAGGATCACCCCCCACTGGATGCAAAAGATGGTAATGCCGACCCTTCCCCCTTTATATACCAGCAGAATGGGTGCGAACGTCCCGCCGATCAGCAGGTAAATAGAGGTATAGTCAAAGCGCCGCAGCACCCGCTTGGCTGTGGAACCCGTGGGCATGGCGTGATAGACGCCGCTCATAAACATCATCACTGTCATGCTGATCCCATAGAAGCAGGTAGCCAGCACCTCCATGCCGGTGTGAGAGCGCAACAACAGCAGTACTGTGGCCGCCACCGCCAGCAATCCGCCAGCGCCGTGGCTGACAGCGTTGAAGCCCTCCTCCCCCAGAGTCAGCCGCGGCGGCTCGTTTTG
>OGGQ01002169.1_pt1 | contig 22349 bp, 19 predicted proteins | sample 1571191 | NCBI WGS metagenome assembly OGGQ01 (sample SAMEA2582061, study PRJEB24529) | metagenome | biome: Human gut stool | place: China | collected 2011
CGGAGCTCCCTACGCCACAAGAGGCTGGGTAGCCGGAATGCTCGTTATGGAGTAAGAATGACTGAAATAAAAGACGTCCTTCGGGACGTCTTTTTTATACATAGTGGCACGACAAATTTTAAAAAACCTATTGACAGGGATAAATTTATGTGGTAATCTCAAGGCAAATAAAAGTTAAACGTAGTGATGAGGACAAGTAGATCTTCTGATACGGCTCAGAGAGCTGCCGTTTGGTGCAAGGCAGTGCCGAGATTTTGATTGAAGTAACCTCTGAACGGTTCGCTGAACAGGAAACTAAGTAGGTGGAAACGGGAGCCGACCGTTATATTGGCAGGATATAAGCACTAAAATGCCGTATCTGACAGAGAGCGTCCCGCCGGGACGAATAAGAGTGGTACCACGGAAGAACAAGCCTTTCGCCTCTGAACATAGATTCAGAAGCGAAGGGCTTTTTTGTTTCACCGCTTTTGTTGCTTTGATAGTGCTTGGAGAAAAACCATCATATAATTCAGGAGGTAAAAACTATGAAAATCAGATTTGAGGAAAGAAAAGAACTTAAACAGAAACCCGATATGAACAATCTTGGATTCGGACAGGTATTCACCGATTATATGGTTGTTGTCGATTATGACCCCGAGCACGGCTGGCACGACGCGAGGATCGTCCCCTACGGTCCCCTCGGACTTAACCCCGGAGCGATGATATTCCATTACGGCCAGAGCACCTTTGAAGGTCTCAAGGCCTATTATATAGACGAGCACACGATAAATCTTTTCAGACCCGAAAAGAACTTTGAGCGAATGAACAATTCCAACAGACGTCTGTGCATCCCCGAGATAGATCCAAAAGAATTTACGGAATATATCATTGAGGCGCTTAAGATCGAAAAGGACTGGATTCCCAGGGAGGAAGGCAAGAGCCTTTATATCAGACCTATGATAATCGCCACGGACGAGAACCTCGGTGTTCACGCTTCAAAGACATATAAATTCGTATGCATGTTCTGTCCCGTTGCGTCCTATTATTCGTCTGGCATAGAGCCGGTTAAAATCTATGTTGAGCACGACTTCAAGAGAGCCGTTAAGGGCGGTACGGGATTTGCCAAGACAGCCGCCAACTACGCCCAGAGTCTCAAGAGCCAGGAGGAGGCCGAGGAAGCCGGCTATGCCCAGGTACTCTGGCTTGACGCTATTGAGAGAAAATATATCGAGGAAGTAGGCTCCATGAACATTATGTTCGTTATTGACGGAACGGTAGTTACTCCCGAACTCAACGGCAGTATCCTTCCCGGAATTACAAGGGCGTCGGCTCTTGAGCTTTTGAGGGACAAGGGATATAAGGTAGAGGAAAGAAAGATATCCATTGACGAGCTTATCGCCGCCGCTGAGGCAGGAAAGCTTGACGAGGTATTCGGAACGGGTACCGCGGCAGTAATCTCACCTGTAGGCGAGATACTCCATAACGGAAAAAATTATATTATCAACGGAGGAAAGATCGGCCCCGTAGCCCAGGATATTTATGATACAATCACCAATACCCAGTTCGGAAGGATAGAGGATAGATACGGCTGGATAACGAAAATAAATATCTGATGTGTTTCCAAACGGATAATAAGTAAAAGAGTTCGCCAAAAACGGACTCTTTTTGTTTTATAACTTTTAAAAATCCCGGAGCGAAAAATCCTCCCTATCCGTCTAATATATAGAAACAAAAAATGTTTCCCGCGCGGATAAAGAAAGGAAAGAACATCATGGATAAACTGATAAAAGAGGCTAAAGGAGGAGATCCTGACGCTTTCGCCCGTCTAATGAGGAGCCATATGCAAAGCATGTATAAGACAGCCGGGGCGATACTTTTCAACGATGAGGACGTAGCCGACGCCATATCGGATACAATCCTCGCCTGCTGGGAAAATCTGAGCGGACTTAAAAACAACAGATTTTTCAAAACGTGGATGACGAGGATACTGATAAACAAGTGCAGTGACATAATACGCAGAAAGAAATATTTTATCGGAGATGAGCTGCCGGATATGCCGTATACGGAGAACGGATATGAAAACGCCGAATGGAAAGAAGCCATAGGACAGATACCGGAAAAATACCGTCTTGTTATGCTTTTGTATTATATTGAAGGATTCAGTACGGGCGACATAGGCGAGATACTCGACATACCTGAGGGGACGGTCAGGAGCCGCCTTGCCAGAGGAAGAGAATCTCTGGCAAGGGAATATGCAAAAAAGGGAGGACAGGCTTTATGAAAGATACGCCGGATATTTTGAAAATTTTAGAAAAGGATATAAAGATACCGGAGAGAGTAAACGAAAAAGCCGAGGAAGCTTTTAGAAAAATATATGCCGAATGTGAGGATAAAGGGAAAACGGCAAATGACGTAAAAATCAGGAGCGATGGAAAACGCAGAAAAAGAACCGCCGTATATATCGCCGCCGCTGTTATTGCGGTTTCCGCTGTAACCGCCGTTGCCGCCGTATTGAGATGGGGCGAAAGCCTTTCCGCCGGATTGCAGGTGTCCGAGGAGCAAATGAAGGAAATGGAAAACAGCGGTATGAACACGTTTGTTGGACAGTCCTGCGAGGACAACGGCGTTACTATTACCGCCGTGCAAAGCATAACGGACAATTATTATACCTATCTTGCCTTTAAGATAGATGGCTATGAGATAGGCGACGGTGAAGAACCGGCCATGGAAAACGTGGACGTGACCGTTGACGGAGAGGATAATTTCAGCTGGAACGCCGGATTTTGGGATGGAACGGTATCTAATAATGAGGGCGAGCCTGTGACCGTTGACGGGGAAAGACTCAAAACCGATGAAAACGGCAGGGTGATAATGAATTACGTTATGGACGACGGCAGTATGGAATACCGGATGATACTTTTTAACAATGAAGAAAGAGGATATTTTTTGAATAAGCCCATACATGTGGAGATTGAAAATCTGGGCACGTCTCAAAAGGCCGACTATATACCGGGGATAGAAGGCAGATGGAGCTTTGACTGGACGCTGGGAGGGGCGGATGACACGCTTGTATTTGAGCCTGATATGCCATTGGGCGATTCCGGAGCCACAGTAAAACAGATGGAAATATCGCCGCTGTCCATTATGACGGTATACGATTTCCCCAGAGGGGAAGTTGTGGAGGAATGCGTTGACGAAAACGGAAAACCCGGCACACTTACAAGATACGCCGAGCCTCCGGAAGCGAAGGGCGTAAGGCTTAAGGACGGAACGGTAATAAAATATCTTTACGGCGGTCCGGGAGGCGGAGGATATGAGGAAGAGGATTCCGATATATATTTATCGCTTTTGAACGCGGACAGAGTGCTCTATCCCGAAGAGATAGAGTCTGTACTTTTCCTCAAGCCGTACGATGAATACGGGGATGGATTGACAGAAAATGATTTTTATGAGGTTCATTTAAACGATATGAAATAAATATGTGAAAAATTATCTAAAATTTCATTTTAGGCCATATTCGGCGGGGAAAAGCCTGACAGACTTCCCCGCTTTTTGTATGAAAAAAGCAAAAGACAGGCGGCTTTTGTCAAAATAAACGGAGAAACGGGGCGTGCCGCCGGTTTGACTTTTAGCGGCGTTTTTGCTATGCTTAAGGCAAAAGAAGATTTTGGAAAGGCTCGGGATATCCGAAGGCCGTTTTATACAGCGGGAGGGGTTAATATGGTTTCAACCGTAAGCATATTCGAGATGAATCTTATAATAAACTGCGAGCATAAGGACCCGCACACCATACTGGGAATGCACGAGGTGTTCCATGACGACAGGGAGGTTGTGGCTGTAAGAGCGTTTCTTCCCGGGGCCAAAGAACTCAGCGTCATAGACAAAAACGATCAGGAAAAGGTATATAAGGCGGAAAGAATACATGACGACGGCTTTTTTGAGGCGGTAATAGACGACAGGAACGAATGGTTCGAGTATCTTTTCCATATAACATACTGGGACGGAAACGAGAGGACAACGGCGGACATATATTCCTTCCAGCCCACCGTCGGCGACTATGACAGGTATCTTTTCGGAGCGGGCAACCACTACGAGATATATAATAAACTCGGAGCGAACCTGATGGAGGTCAACGGAGTGGAGGGCGCTTCCTTCGCCGTCTGGGCGCCCAACGCCAAAAGCGTGAGCGTTATAGGCTCCTTCAATTACTGGGACGGCAGGGGCGCGCAGATGAGGATATTGGGCAACTCGGGTATATGGGAAATCTTTATTCCCGGCGTTGTTGAGTACGACAGATATAAATTCAGGATAAAGGACAATAACAACAACGTGGTTGACAAGAGCGACCCCTACGGATTCTATATGGAAACAAGGCCGCAGAACGCCTCCATCGTATATGATCTCGGCGTGTACCACTGGAACGACGATAAATGGATAAAGCAGAGGGAGGAATACGATCCCTACAGGACGCCCATGAACATATACGAGGTACAGCTCGGAAGCTGGATGAGGGTGCCGGAGGAAGATAACCGCTTCCTCACCTATAGGGAACTGGCGGAGAAGCTGGTGAAGTATGTCAAAAAAATGGGCTATACCCATATCGAGCTGCTGCCAGTTTCGGAATATCCCTATGACGGAAGCTGGGGATACCAGGTGACCGGCTATTACGCGCCTACGAGCCGTTACGGAGAGCCTGATGATTTCAGATATTTCATAGATTCCTGCCACAAAAAAGGCATAGGAGTAATAATGGACTGGGTTCCCGGGCATTTCCCCAAGGATTCAAACGGTCTGGCCAGATTCGACGGAACGGCTCTTTATGAGCACGAGGACTGGAGAAAGGGCGAACATAAGGAATGGGGGACATACGTCTTTAATTACGGCAGAAAGGAAGTTAGCAACTTCCTCATTGCCAACGCTCTTTTCTGGGTAAAGGAGTACCACATCGACGGCATAAGGGTTGACGCCGTGGCGAGCATGCTCTATCTCGACTATTGCAGAAAGGATGGGGAATGGCTCCCCAACGAGTATGGCGGAAGGGAAAACATCGAAGCGGTGGAATTTCTCAAGCATATGAATTCCGTCCTTAAGGGAGCGTACAGAGGCGTGCTCACGTTCGCCGAGGAATCTACGGAATGGGAAGGCGTCACCAGAGGCGTGGACAGGAACGGCCTTGGATTCTCATTCAAGTGGAATATGGGCTGGATGAACGATTTTCTTGAGTATATGAAAAAAGATCCCATATACAGGAAATATCACCATAATAATCTGACCTTCGGCATAACCTATGCCTATTCGGAGAACTTCGTGCTCGTCCTCTCCCATGACGAGGTCGTGCATATGAAAGGCTCCATGATCGGCAAGATGCCCGGGGATATATGGCAGAAATTCGCCAATCTGAGAGCCGGATACGGCTTTATGTACGCCTATCCCGGCAAAAAGCTGCTCTTTATGGGTAACGATATCGGACAGTATTCCGAATGGGACGAGAAGAAGAGCATAGACTGGCATGTGCTTGAGAACGATTATAACGTTGGCCTCAACGAGTATATGTCCGATCTTTTCAAGCTGTATAAAAAAGAGCCGGCTCTTTGGGAGAGAGACACATATCCGGAGGGCTTTGAGTGGATAGAGTGCGACGACGCCGCCAACAGCGTGCTTTCGTTTGTAAGGCACGGCGCTAAGCCCGAAGAAATGATTGTGGCGGTATGCAACTTTACGCCAAAGACCGTTCTCGGATATAACGTGGGCGTTCCCTATGAGGGATATTATAAGGAAATACTCAACAGCGACGACGAGAAATACGGCGGAAGCGGCGTGATAAATAAAAAGGCCGTAAAGAGCAGGCATGAGCATTGGAACAGGTGCGAGAACTGCATAACCATCGACCTGCCGCCCCTTGCGACAGCCATATTTACGCTGACTCCAAACAGCAAGAGCAAGGTGGCCGCGAAAATAGCCGAGGAAACGGCTGAAAAGAACGGACAGCCGGAAACGGAAAAACAGCCGGAAAAATCAGAAAAGCCGGAACAGGCAAAGCAGACAAAACAGAACAAACAGACAAAGACGGCAAAGACAAAGACGGCAAAGACAAAGCAGACGAAAACAACAAATTCAAAAACGACAAAGAAATAAAGATAGAAAAATCAGGAGGACGAGCTTAGGCTCGTCCTCTCAGACTGTCAAAAAACTAATCCATTGTGAGCGGGAGGGTTCGGGAGTCGAAGGGACTCCTGAGTTTATTCCGCAGGCGGAATTCATTTCCGCCGAGGAAAATCCCGTATTTCTGCGCCCTGACAAAGTTCAGGGCTTTCCGCAGAAATAGGGATTTATTGCCTTAATTTAAACTCGAAAAAGTCCTAAAGGACTTTTTCGACACGCTGGGAGGACGGGCTTAGGCTCGTCCTCTTTGCTTTATGATACGATTCAGCCCTTAATCAGCAGACTAAGCGCCTTGTTGAGATAGCAGGCGAATACGCAGGAAGCGATAAGTGCGAAGTCGTTGAAGCCGATGTATATCCAGGCCAGTATGCCGACTCCCAACAGAACCAGCACAGAAAATATGACGCACAGAATATGGAGAACGCAGGCTATAAACCACCACGTTCTTAGACTACCGGAGTCGAGACTTTTGAACATATCCGTGTCCAGCCCGGATATGACGTTCACAGTCATATACATAAGATACAGTCGGGTGAGCAATACGCAAACCGATATAAATAATCCGACGACGATAGCAGAGAGGGGCGGCACTGCTAAGGACAGCAAATACGCCAGCGTTGAGACTACCGCAAGGACATAGGAGAGTATCTTTGCTTTGCCAAAGGCCGGATATTTTTTTGCCAGAGAGTGAAAGCCGACGGCAAAAAGAATGTAGGCCACAAAGTCCTGAAATATAAGCGACAGAAAAATTGACAGACTGTTTAAAAAGACTAACATAAGAGCGCTGTTTCCGGCTATCAGAAATATGTATCCGACAATAAAGCTTGCCATAATATCGACCTCCAATATTTGTTATTAATTCCAATTATACAAGAACAATGGAGGTATTTCAATACCGCAAGGTACATTTGTAATAGATTATGTAAAATATACAAATAGGCCGCCCATATCAATCGGGACGGCCTTAGTTTGATTATTTACTTTTTTATGATTTCTTTCTTCCGGTAATGACCTTATATATCTGTATAATAAGCGTAGGAAGGAAGGCAAGAACAATGATCTCCTCAAGGTTCAGCACGCTGAAGGAAGGAGAAACCATAAATAATGACTTAAGTCCCGGTACGAAAAGCACGGCCATAAGAAGCACCACACCGGCGAAGAAGGCCGCTATGGAAGCCTTGTTCGTGGAGAACTTCAAAGCGAATATGGACTCGGCGCCGCGGCAGTTGAAACCGTGGAAAAGTCTCGCCAGAGTAAGAGTCGCGAAAGCCATTGTAGAAGCCATCATAGCATCTCCATCGGCATATCCGATATAGAAAGCGGCCATTGTAGCGATGGATATAAGAAGTCCCTGTATTCCTATTCTTGCCAACAGTGGACGATTCAGTATCGGCTCCTTTGGATCCCTGGGTTTCTGATTCAAAAGTCCTTTTCTTGCGGGCTCCATTCCAATCGCTATTGCGGGAAGGGAGTCGGTAAGCAGGTTTATGAACAGCAGATGCACCGGCTCAAAGGGAACGGGCAGGGCAAGAAGCGAGGCGTAAAGCACGCAGAGTATGCCGGCCGTATTTCCGGAGAGAAGGAACTGTATGGCGTTTTTTATGTTGGCGTAAACGCTTCGTCCGTTGACAACGGCCTTTACGATGGTGGCAAAGTTGTCGTCGGCAAGTATCATAGAAGCGGCATCCTTGGATACCTCCGTTCCTGTTATTCCCATTGCTACGCCGATATCGGCCTTTTTAAGGGCGGGAGCGTCGTTTACGCCGTCGCCGGTCATAGAAACGATGTTGCCGCGCCTCTGCCAGGCGTTTACGATACGGATCTTATGCTCGGGAGAAACACGGGCGTAGACCGATATGTTGGGAAGCCTGTGATCCAGCTCGGAATCGCTCATCTGGTCGAGCTCTATACCGGATACGGCCTCGTCGCCGTCCTCGAATATGCCGAGCTGACGGGCTATGGCCGAGGCGGTTATCTTGTGGTCTCCTGTTATCATTATTGTCTTTATGCCGCCCCTCTTAGCGTCGGCGACAGCCTGTATGGCTTCCGGGCGGGGAGGGTCGATCATTGATATAAGGCCAATGAATGTAAAATCGTTTTCGTCCTCAAGCGTAAGAGGACGAACCGAGTCGATCTCCTTAAAGGCAAAGGCAAGAACCCTTAAGCCCTCCATGGACATCTCCATATTTACTCTTGAAATTTCTTCTACGCGTTCCGGAGTAAGGGGCAGACGGCCGTCCCTTGTCATTACCCATTTTGAGCGGTCAAGCATTACGTCGATGGCGCCCTTTGTGAACATGGTCGGTTTGTCGTCCACAAGATGAAGGGTGCTCATCAGTTTTCTGTCGGAATCAAAGGCCAGCTCGCCAAGACGGGGACACTGACAGCGGTACTGTTCCTCGTCAATGCCAAGACGCTCGCCAAGCATTACGAGAGCGACCTCGGTCGGGTCGCCGATGGATTTTCCGCTCTCCTCGTCGTTGGTCGCGTCGCTGGCTAAGAGAGCCGCCTTGAGAAGGAGAGTCTGCACTCCGTTCATAAGGTCAAGATCGGCGCCTTCAAGAACGGAACCGTCGGCGTATATTTTCTGGGGAGTCATTTTATTCTGTGTCAGCGTTCCTGTCTTATCCGAACAGATGACGGAAACGCTTCCCAGACTTTCAACGGCCTTAAGGTCTTTGATAATGGCGTTCTGTCTGGCCATTTTCTGAGTGCCCATGGCAAGGACGATAGTAACGATGGACGAAAGAGCCTCCGGTATGGCTGCCACGGCAAGGGCAACGGCGAACATAAGGGAGTCGAGCACGCCCATTCCGGTACGGAATATGGAAAGAGCGAATACAACGGCGCATATCACCATAATAACAACGGCCAGTTTTGCACTGAACTTGTCAAGACTCTCCTGGAGAGGGGTCTGGCGCTGTTTTGTCTGGTTCATAAGAGCGGCTATCTTGCCGAGCTCCGTGTCCATTCCGGTGGCCGTGATGAGCACCTCGGCTCTGCCGTAGGTGACGAGAGAGCCGGAAAATACCATGTTTTTCTGATCGCCAAGAGCGACTTTATCCTCGGCTATTACGGAGTCGATCTTGTCAACGCCCTCGCTCTCGCCGGTAAGTGAGCTTTCATTTACCTTTAAGGAGTAATTTTCAAGTATTCTTCCGTCGGCTACGACCATATCGCCGGCCTCAAGCAGGACAATGTCTCCGGGCACGATTTCTACCGATGAAACAATGGTCTTTGAGCCGTTTCTTATGACCTTGGCCGTGGGCTGTGACATGGCCTTGAGACTTTCGAGGGACTTTTCGGCCTTTACATACTGCACTGTTCCGAGTATGGCGTTAAGAATGAGCACGGCGAAAATAACGATTGTGCTCTCAAGATTATCGGACACCGCCGAAATAAGAGCCGCCACAATAAGGATTATTACCAGCAGATCCTTGAACTGCTCGGCAAACACCTGGGCAATGCTTTTCTTTTTGCCCTCGGACAGCTTGTTGGGGCCGTACTGCTCTGCTCTTTTGGCGGCTTCTTCCGCCGACAGGCCGCAGGACGACGAGTGCATTTCTTCAAGAGCCTGCACGCCCGTTTTGTTATAGAAGTTTGACATTTGACCATTCCTTTCGTTGTTTAAAAAGTCGGCGGATAAATAAAAAAAGACTTTCCGCCAACCGCCAATATGACAGTTGTCGAAAAGTCTTGTTACCGCATTTGGGTGCATACCGCCAGGTGCGAAAAGCGAACCGTGGTGTTGACGGTATATCTTTAAACTACTCCCTTTTCAACTTCGGTCATTATAGCATGCCGCGGCGCCAAAGTCAATATCAGTTTAAGCTGAGCCGCGGATTTTACAGCGATTTTTCCTTTTATATAACAGGTTCGTAAAAAAGAAATAAAATATACATATCTTATTTTGCGGAAATTAAAATCATACCGCGCAGTTCCCGTGGACGGGAGTAAAAAGGAAAATAAAGGAGAAAAGGGCAAAACGGGTGATTATGTCCGAAAGCGCGGGGAAAAACATAATTTTATTTCACGATATATGGACGAGCGGATCAAAATACTTGTTGACTATGTATGATTTTTTGTGTATAATTCAATGAGTATGGATTAAAGTGGCTTTAAAGCCTCGTTAAGCCTGCTAAGCAATCTCAGCATTTGGAGGGAGGGAAATTCATGTCAGAGGTAAGAGTTAAAGAAAATGAATCCTTGGATAGCGCTCTTCGCCGTTTCAAAAGAAGCTGTGCAAAAGACGGCATTATGGGAGAGGTTCGTAAAAGAGAACATTATGACAAACCCAGCGTAAAACGCAAAAAGAAATCCGAAGCCGCAAGAAAACGTAAGTTCAGATAATTTTTTGACACAAAGAGGATGATATAAATGTCATTGAAAGAAACGCTTTTGCAGGATTTAAAAGCGGCTATGAAAGACAAGGATATTATTCGTAAGAATACCATCCAGCTTGTCCGTTCAGGCGTTCTTCAGATTGAGAAAGACAACCAGGTCGAGCTCGATGATGACGGAGTCCTTGATGTAGTGGCCAAAGAACTTAAAAAGCGTCGTGACTCACTTCCCGAATATGAAAAAAGCGGTCGAACAGATTTGATTGAAAATCTTAACAGGGAGATCGAAGTCCTGTTGGGATACCTTCCTAAACAACTGACTGAGGACGAGATTCATAAAATAGTTGAGGAAACCATAGCTGAGACTGGAGCGACCACCATGAAGGATATGGGCAAGGTAATGGGCGCGGTTTCACCTAAGGTAAAAGGGCGTGCCGACAACAGAGTTGTAAGTGGTTACGTTAAAAAATTATTAAGCAAGTAAAATATTAAAAGCAGCCTAAACAGGCTGCTTCAGACTGTCAAAAAACTAATCCGTTGTGAGCGGAAGGGTACTGGTCAGTACTTTGGCTTATAGCCAAAGCCGCCTCCGGCGTCCGGATATCTTTCCGGTACTTGGGAACGAAGCGTTTCCTGAGTTTATTCCGCAGGCGGAATTCATTTCCGCCGAGGAAAATCCCGTATTTCTGCGCCCTGACAAAGTTCAGGGCTTTCCGCAGAAATAGGGATTTATTGCCTTAGTTTAAACTCGAAAAAGTCCCGAAGGACTTTTTCGACACGCTGAAGCAGCCTAAACAGGCTGCTTTTTTTAATGCCTGAAAAGCCGAAAAGAATTTTGCGGGAACGCTGTTATCGTATATTCCGGCACGTCCGCCGCATAGAAATAGTATAAGGCGGGGAACTGCCGGTTCAGACTGGAAACGGGAGAAGGTATTATGGGACGCTCAAAGAAAGAAAAGAAAAGCCTTAAAAAGCGGATCTACAACGCCTTTGACATACCGAAAGACGTGACGCGGAACCTTCCGGTGACGTCGCTGAGGGGGCGGGATGAGGCGGTCGTGGAAAACTATCTCGGCATAATAGAGTACGATCCGGAAAAAATACGGATAAGCACCTCAGCCGGGACCTTATGCCTGACGGGAGAGGAAATGCTCATAAAATCCCTTGACTCCGACAGCCTTATTATAACCGGAAAAATAAGATCCGCCGGATTTTTATGATCGGACGGTGATTATATTGCCTGCGTCAATGTGGAATTATATTAGAGGGTTTTCCGTCATATGCGTTACCGGCCTGTCCGTTGAGAAATTTATGAATATGGCCGCCGCCGGAGGCGTGATAATATGGGATGTCCGCCCGAATGGGAGCCGGATCGAAATGAAGGTCCCATCGGGCTCGGAAAAGAGACTTAAGGAATATGCCCTAAAAACAGGATGCCGCCTTGAGTTTTTGGGAGAGTACGGCTTGCCCGCGGTTCTGAAAAAATATTCCAATAGGAAGGGCTATGCCGCCGGACTGACGGCTTTTTCCCTGTGCCTGTACATAATGTCAGCCTTTGTATGGACGGTGAGCGTAGTAGGAGCGGAAAGAATAGACGAAAAAGATATTATCGAGTCCTGCCGCCAAAGGGGACTGGCTCCGGGAAAGCTGAAAAACGGGCTCGACCTTTACGCGATAGGCGAAGAGCTGCTGCTGGAGTACGATGACATCTCATGGGTATCCATTGATATGAAGGGGACGGGCGTCACGGTGAACATAGTCGAGACGATACCGGAAACGGAATATGTTGAAAGGGAACGTCCCATGGAAGTCGTGGCATCTTCCGGCGGAGTAATAGAAAGCGTTGCCGTGTCCGCGGGAACGGCGCTTGTAAAGGAAGGGGACGAGGTCAAAGAAGGCGACGTTCTCATAAGCTGCTCGGTGGCGCTCAGGGACGGGGAGGAGATAAAGGGAGAAAAATATGTCGCGGCCTCGGGCGAGGTCAGGGCGCTCCAAAGGTATGAGCTTGAAGGAAGGGCGGCTTTGGTTTATAATGAAAAAGTATTTACAGAAAAGACTAAAAAGGATTATAGTGTAAATATCGGGGAGAATAACATAAACGTGTTTTCTCCGCCGGATATGGACGGATATGATATGCTTTCAAGCGACAGCCTTGTTTTTAAAATAGGAGATTATATCCTGCCGTTTGGGATAACCGAAACGGTATACGCGAAAACCGAGACGCAGAGAAGGCAAAGGACTGCCGGAGAGGCGCTTGAGGCGGCGGGGAAACGGCTTGACGATAAGCTGACGGCTCTGCTTGCGGAAACGGGAGGAGAACTGAGAGAGTTTTCCTCGGCGGAAAGCGTCTCGGGAAACGAGGCAGTGATAACGGGAGAAGCCTTAATATCCGTAAGGATCGATGAACAAAAGGAAGCGGATTATATACACCATGAGGAGGTAATAGAGTAGATGCCGCAGACAGAACGTATAGTAAAGGCTGACAACAGCGCCATATCGAATATTTTCGGACAGTTTGACGAAAATATTTCGAGGATTGAAAAGGAACTTTCGGTCAGGATCGTCAACAGGAGCGACGGAATCAAAATCGTCGGCGAGGAAGGAAACTGCCTTAAGGCGGAGGCCGTCGTCGAGGCTCTTGTGGAGGCGGCTGACAAGGGGGAGAAAATATCATCCCAGAGCATAAACTATATGGTGAACTCGAGTGGCAGCGAGCTGAAAGAGGTAGGAGCGATCTATGACGACTGCATCTGCCTTACGGTCAACGGACGTCCGGTGAAGCCAAAGACCATCGGACAGAAAAAATATGTGGATATGATAAGGAACAATACCATAACCTTCGGCATAGGCCCGGCAGGCACCGGAAAGACCTATCTTGCCATGGCTATGGCTATAACGGCCTTTAAAAATAACGAAGTCAACAGGATCATAATGACTCGCCCCGCCATTGAGGCGGGAGAAAAGCTGGGATTCCTCCCGGGGGATCTTCAGCAAAAGGTAGACCCGTATCTCAGGCCGCTTTACGACGCGCTTTTTGAGATAATGGGCGCCGACTCCTTCGCGAAAAATATGGAGAGGGGACTGCTTGAGGTGGCCCCGCTGGCTTATATGAGGGGAAGAACGCTTGACAACGCGTTCATAGTCCTTGATGAGGCGCAGAACACGACGCCGGAGCAGATGAAAATGTTTCTGACAAGGATAGGCTACGGCTCCAAAGCCGTCGTCACCGGCGACCTGACGCAGATCGACCTGGCCGACGGCCGCCGGTCGGGGCTTATGGACGCGGTTCGCATACTTAAGGACGTGGAGGATCTTGGAATAATAACGCTTACTAATAAAGACGTTGTGCGCCATCCGCTTGTGCAGAAAATAATAGCGGCGTACGAAAAGGCGGAGAACAAAAAGCGCGACACAGACCAGGGAAGGAAAAACAGGTGATAAAATGACTCTTTTGACGGATAACAGAACGGATTTTGAAATCAGCGGCGAAATAATGGAGGCCGTGGAAAAGGTCTGCCTTGAGACGCTCAAATATGAGGAGTTTGACGAGGACTGCGAAATAAGCCTTTCCTTTGTCACCAACGAAGAGATACATCAGATAAACAGGCAGTTCAGAAATGTGGACGCCCCCACGGACGTTCTCAGTTTCCCCCAGCTCACCTTTGAGGAAGGCGAGGAAGCGGACGTCAATGAAAACGGCGAGATAGTGCTCGGGGATATAATTATTTCCGTTGAGAGGGCAAAGGAACAGGCGGAAGAATACGGGCATGGACTTAAAAGGGAGATAGCCTTTCTTACGGTGCACAGCATGCTACATCTTCTCGGCTACGACCATATGGAAAAGGACGAGGAAGAAGATATGTTCCGCAGGCAGAAGGAAATACTTGAAATAGCCGGCATACCGAGGGAATAGGACGGTGTTTTTATGAAAAGCTGGGAGACGCTCGAGGGAGCATGCCTGAGCTGTAAAAGGTGCAGACTGTGGGAGACAAGAACCAACGTGGTTATCGGCGACGGAAACAGGAACGCGGACATAATGCTCATCGGCGAAGGCCCGGGACAGCAGGAGGATTTGAGCGGCGTGCCGTTTGTGGGGCCGGCCGGGCAGCTTCTTGACAAAATACTGGCCGCCGTGGGGCTTGACCGCTCGAAGGTATACATAGCGAACATAGTAAAGTGCAGGCCGCCGGGAAACCGTGATCCGCATGAGGACGAACAGCAGGCCTGTCTAAATTATCTCAGGTACCAGCTTATGCTTGTCAGGCCGAAGATCATTGTCTGTCTGGGCAGGATAGCGGCCGAGGCCATAATAGATAAGGACTTCAAAATAACAAAGGAGCATGGAACGTGGTACGAGAGAAAGGGCTACTGGATAACGGCCACATACCATCCGTCCGCGCTTCTGAGGGACGAGACTAAAAAACGTCCGGCATGGGAGGACTTCAAGGCCATAAGAGCGAGATTGGACGGACTGCAAAAAGACAAACTGAATAAATAAAAAGAACGGGAGAGAATCATAATTGGCAGATAAATTTTACAGCGGCTTCGTGTCCCTTGTGGGCAGGCCGAACGTGGGAAAATCAACGCTTATGAACAGGCTTATCGGAGAAAAGATAGCTATAATATCCAATAAGCCCCAAACCACGAGAAACAGGGTGCAGAGCATACTTACAAAGGACGACTTTCAGATAGTATTCATTGACACTCCGGGAATTCACAGACCGAGACATAAGCTGGGAGAATATATGGTAAAGAGCGCGGAAACAACGCTCAACGAGGTGGACGCCGTGCTTATGCTAATCGAGCCGACGGATAAGATACTTGAGGCGGACAGGCTTATTATCGAAAAATTTGCGAAAGTAAAATCTCCGGTAATACTCGTTATAAACAAGATAGACACAGTGGATAGGGAGAGGGTTTTCAAGGTCATAGACGAGTACAGAAAACTCTATGATTTTGCGGAGATCGTGCCGATAAGCGCCTTCGAGGGAACAAACACCGACGAGCTTTTAGGCGTCATAAGAAAATACCTTCCGGAAGGCCCCCAGTATTTCCCTTCGGATATGGTCACAGACCAGCCCGAGAGACAGATCGCTTCGGAAATAATAAGGGAAAAGGCGCTCAGGCTTCTTGAGGACGAGATACCCCATGGCATCGCCGTGGAAATAACGGAGATGAAAAAACGCAAAGAGGGAAATCTTGTGGACGTAAGGGCAACCATATTCTGCGAGAAAGATTCGCATAAGGGCATAATCATCGGAAAGCACGGCGATATGCTGAAAAAGATCGGAACAAAGGCAAGGGGCGACATAGAGAGGCTTCTTGGCTCGCCCATATATCTGGAACTGTGGGTAAAGGTGAAAAAGGACTGGAGAGACAGCGATTTTCTGCTTAAGAATTTCGGATATGACTCGAAAAATATTTGAAATGTTTTCTTATACGGTGGAATTATTTATACAGCATATCATTTTTCCTTTGAGAAAACATAAGAACGAAGGGAAAGTGATAGTATGGAAGAAATGTGGAAGGCTTTTGTCAAAAGCGGCTCCGTGGAGGATTATCTGAGATACAGAGGATATTCCGCGGAAAGCTTTTCGCTGGATAGATGCGCCGACGGGGAAGTGCGTAAAAAATGGTATCAAAGGTTAACGGAATAGTCATAAAAGAATTTGACGCCGGGGAAAACGGTAAAAGGGTGATCGTCCTCACAAGGGAGCATGGCAAAATGTCTCTTTTTATCCGTGGGGCTAAGACGTCAAAAAAGGGAATGCAGGCGGTGCAGCTTTTTTCCTGCTGTGAGTTTACCATTTTTGAGGGACGAGGATTTTATTCGGTGACCAACGTATATGTAATAGAATCGTTTTACGGCATAAGGAATGATTTTAAATGCCTGACGTACGCCTCGTTTATACTGGAAGTGACAGAAAGGGTATCCTTTGAGGAACTTGACGGAGACAGGATATTTGAGCTTCTTTTCAGGACGCTTTCGGTTCTGGCCGGCGGAAAGTCCAAGCCAAGGCTGGTTTCCGCGGTGTTTATACTCAGGCTGTTAAAGGAATACGGATTTATGGGCGGCGTGTCCTGCTGCCCTTCCTGCGGAGCAGAGATAGAGGAAGGCTTCTACACGGTTTGGGCCGACGGTATTTACTGCGCCAAATGCGCGTCGGAAGGGGCGAAAAAGCTGGACAGGGGCGCCGTCAGAGCGCTTAGGCATATAACGGAAAGCAGTATGAAAAAAATATTCGCCTTCGACGTTTCGGACGTCGTGCTGGAGGAGCTCTGGAAGCTGGCAATGGCGTACAGAAAGGAATATCTCGGAGAAAAATATAATACTCTCGGTTACATAGAGAGCATGAACTTTTGAAGCCGGGCATATAAAAATGTTGACAACGGACGTTTTATTTGTTAGATTAAGGATTATAAATCGAATAGGCCGTTGTGATAAAGAAAAAGTAGCCTGAAATCTTATTTTCAGAGAGGCGGTGGACGCTGCGAACCGTCAATGGATCCGGGTGAAAGGAGCTTTTGAACGGCATTTCACAAAGTGGGCCCAAAACGGGTCAACAAGGGTGGAACCGCGGAGAATACAGACCTTCGTCCCTTACGGGACGGGGTCTTTTTTATTTTTACGGCCGCCCGTCTGAAAAACTACAGGTTTAAAAACGGAGGAATAACAATGGAAAAGACAATGGAAAAAATAGTGGCTCTCGCCAAGTCCAGAGGATTTGTATATCCCGGAAGCGAGATATACGGCGGACTTGCAAATACATGGGATTACGGCCCCATAGGAGTAGAGCTTAAGAACAATATCAAAAAAGCATGGTGGAAAAAATTTGTCCAGGACAACAGATACAATGTCGGCCTTGACTGCGCCATACTTATGAACCCTCAGACATGGGTAGCCAGCGGACACCTCGGAGGATTTTCCGACCCTCTTATGGACTGCAAGGACTGCAAGGAAAGATTCAGAGCCGACAAGCTCATCGAGGATTTCTGCCACGAAAAGGGCGAGGACATTACAGTTGACGGCTGGTCAAACGAGAAAATGCTTGAGTATATAAAGGAAAACAATATTCCCTGCCCCACATGCGGAGGCCACAACTTTACGGATATAAGACAGTTCAATCTTATGTTCAAGACATTCCAGGGAGTTACCGAGGACGCTAAAAACACGGTTTACCTCAGACCGGAGACGGCTCAGGGTATTTTCGTAAACTTCAAAAATGTACAGCGCACGTCAAGAAAGAAACTTCCCTTTGGTATCGGACAGATCGGAAAATCATTCAGAAACGAGATCACTCCCGGAAACTTTACATTCCGTACAAGGGAATTTGAGCAGATGGAGCTTGAGTTCTTCTGCGAGCCCGGAACGGATCTTGAATGGTTCGCTTACTGGAAAAAATATTGCATAGACTGGCTCAAGGATCTCGGCCTTAAGGTAGAGAATACCCGTGTAAGAGACCACAGCCCCGAGGAACTTTGCTTCTACAGCAAAGCTACATCCGATATCGAGTATCTTTTCCCCTTCGGCTGGGGCGAGCTTTGGGGAATAGCCGACAGAACGGACTACGACCTTACGCAGCACCAGAACACATCCGGCGAGGATATGACATATTTTGACCAGACGAAAAACGAGAAGTATATCCCCTTCGTTATCGAGCCGTCTCTCGGAGCCGACCGTGTGGCTCTCGCGTTCCTCTGCGACGCTTACGACGAGGAAGAGGTCGGAGAGAATGACGTAAGGACGGTGCTCCACTTCCATCCCGCGATCGCTCCGGTAAAGGCCGCCGTGCTTCCCCTTTCAAAGAAGCTCTCCGAGAAGGCCGACGAGGTTTACGAGATGCTCTCCAAGAGATTCAACTGTGAGTATGACGAGTCCGGAAGCATCGGAAAGCGTTATAGAAGACAGGACGAGATCGGAACGCCTTTCTGCATAACCGTGGACTTTGATACTCTTGAGGACGGAGCCGTTACGGTTCGTGACAGGGATTCCATGGAGCAGATCAGAATAAAGATCGACGAGCTGACAGCTTATCTTGAGGAAAAAATGGAATTTTGATCAAAGCCTTAAGCATAACTCCGGAAGGTACGAGAGCCTTCCGGAGATTTTATTTTGAAAAGCGGTGCATTTTTTCGGATGATCCGGCATATATTTTCGCATACACGGCGGCGTGAAATAGATTTTACGGCGGCTTTCGCGCAATAAAACATACTGCGGCCGCCGCGCGGAAGGAAAAAGACGGCGGCAATACTCCCGAAAAGATTAAAATAGCCGGGAATATGGGAATATCGGCGTTGACAAGCCTTTAAAGGTAGTTTATAATTTTTTAGATATGATTTTATGTATCCCATAAAAGGGATGTTTCAATAAATGTAATGAGGAGTGGGCTTATGGCAGATAGTAAAAAAGTCGTTTTGACATATGAAGGTCTCAGAAAGCTTGAGGAAGAGCTTGAGGACTTAAAGACCGTAAAAAGAAAAGAAGTAGCCGAAAAGATCAAGGAAGCCAGAGGACAGGGAGACCTTTCCGAGAACGCCGAGTATGACGCGGCTAAGGAAGAACAGGGCGAGATAGAGTCAAGGATCGCCGTTATCGAAAAGATGCTCAGAAACGCCGAGGTCATTGACGATGATGAGGTAGGCGCCGATATAGTTACAGTCGGAAGCAAAGTAAAGATCTGGGATGTGGAGTTTGAGGAAGAAATAGAGTATACGATCGTAGGATCCGCTGAGGCAGACCCTATGAACAGCGAAAACGGAAAAATCTCAAACGAGTCGCCCGTAGGAAGAGGACTTCTCGGACATACGACGGGAGACTTGGTTTCCATAGAAACACCGGGAGGAATGGCGGAGTTTAAAGTTCTTGCCATTTCCAGATAATAAGGGGAGGAAAAACAAGTGTCGGAAGAAAATACAAAGGAATTAACAGCCGTACAGCTTTCCGAACAGGAAGGCTTCAGAAGGGATAAGCTCGCGGCTTTGCAGGCCGAGGGAAAGGATCCTTTTCAGATAGTCAAATACGATGTCACTCATCACAGCAGCGATATAATCAACGGTTTTGACGAGCTCGAGGGCAAGGAGGTATCTGTTGCCGGAAGGCTTATGAACAAGCGAGTAATGGGTAAGGCTTCGTTCATCAACATCCAGGACAGAGAGGGAAGACTTCAGGGATATATAAGCAAAAACGACGTTGGTGACGAGAGCTACCTTGCTTTCAAAAAATTTGACATCGGCGATATTATCGGCGTGAAGGGCGTTGTTTTCAGGACTCAGAAGGGTGAGATTTCCGTAAGAGCGTCAGAGATAGTACTTCTTTCAAAGAGCCTTAAGGTTCTCCCCGAGAAGTTCCACGGCCTTAATGACCAGGAGCTCAGATACAGGCAGAGATATCTGGATCTTATTATGAATCCCGAAGTAAAGGATACGTTCATAAAAAGATCGGCCATTCTCAGGGAAATAAGAAATTATCTTGACGCCCAGGGATTCCTTGAGGTTGAGACGCCCGTGCTCCAGACAATACCCGGAGGCGCGGCAGCAAGACCGTTCATCACACACCACAATGCCCTTGATATAGATATGTACTGCCGTATCGCTCTTGAGCTCCCTCTTAAGAGGCTCATTGTCGGCGGACTTGAAAGGGTATACGAAATAGGAAGGGTATTCAGAAACGAGGGTATCGACATCCGTCATAATCCCGAGTTTACGCTCATCGAGATATATCAGGCATATACGGACTACCACGGTATGATGGATCTCGCGGAGGGTCTGTTCAGAACAATAGCTAAAAATGTAGTCGGCTCAACGACGATCAATTACGGCGGATATGAGCTTGACCTTGGAAAGCCTTTCGAGAGACTTACGATGGTTGACGCGGTAAAGAAGTATTCCGGAGTAGACTTCAACGAGGTTCCCGATACGGCGGCGGCAAAGGCTCTTGCTAAGGAAAGAGGCATCGAGTTCGAGGAAAGACACGCAAAGGGCGACATACTTAATCTTTTCTTTGACGAATATGTCGAGAAGAACCTTATCCAGCCCACGTTCATCACGGACTACCCCGTGGAGATATCTCCTCTTACAAAGAGAAAGCCCGACAATCCGGATTATACGGAAAGATTCGAGCTGTTCATTGTCGGAAGAGAATACGGAAACGCGTATTCGGAGCTTAACGACCCCATTGACCAGAGAAAGCGTTTCGAGTATCAGGAGGCCATGAGAGCGGCAGGAGACGACGAGGCTAATATGATCGACGAGGACTTCCTCACTGCCCTTGAGTATGGTATGCCTCCCACGGGCGGAATCGGCATAGGCGTCGACAGACTTGTAATGCTCATGACGGAGTCCGTAAGCATCAGGGACGTAATACTGTTCCCCACGATGAAACCTTTGGACAATACGAAAAAATAATATAATAGACAACGGAGAAAATATTTTTTGCAGTGCGAAAAATGTATTTCTATTGTCGGCACGCCGAAGCAGTCTCTTTGAGAGGCTGCTTTTTTGCTGAATAATCCGGAATAGAAGAAAAAATAAGACTGTCTTTGATCGGATTGGTATGATGAATTGAAAAAACCGCCGCATAATGGTACAATTTATATACATAAAGATAATGTGAAGCGGATAACTTCGCGCTTTTTAAAACATATTAGATATGTGTGTTCAAAGGAGGCGGAACTATGACACTGATACTCCTTGTGGATTTTATTATCCTTCTTCTTATAAGGTTTTTTATAAAAATCGTGCTCACGATTTTCGGATGGGCGACGAACATATTTTTTGGAAGACTGCCTGACAGGGGCAGAATATGGTTTTACCTTATGCTTATACTTTCGTTCTTATGGATATACTGCCTGCTGGGAAAGGCGTTCCCGTGGATGTTCAGGATATTCGGCGACTATATACCGCAGGGCACGATAACCAAAGCGCTTACGGCATTTTTATACGCGGTCTGCGTCATAGGCATACCGCCGGCGGTCGGAGCCATCGGAGCCTTTATAAAGGGCGTGAAAAAAAGCGATAAGAAGGCGCTTGTTTCTTGGTTTTTCAAGGGCTACAGATATACTCTCAGGCTCGGGTGCACCATGGCTGTCATACTCGTGTGTACGCCCGTAATAAGAATAAAGAGGACGCTCAGACATATAACGGCTAAAAATCTCCCGGCACAGGTCGCCGGCAGAGGGAATATATTTGTGATGGACGAAATAATCATCGCGCTCAGAAGCTCCGGTATGGCGGCGGTCAAAAAGGTACCGTCAAAATTTTATTCCGTGCCGGTCGATATGATCAACAATATTATGAAGGAACTTTTCAACTATGTTTCAGACAGGGATCTTTATGTCGCGGCGGAAAACGTAAATATTTATCTCAACTCCACCGATCTTATGATAGAGGGAAGGCCGGATATGGTTGAAAAAGCAAAGATAGCCATTGTAAAAGGCTTTGTTGAAAATGATATTTTTTTAACGGAAAGTGAAAGATCAAGGAAGGTCGAGTCTGAAATAGTTACAATATACAGAAGATGGAAGAAAGACGAGATTACGGGAGACGAAGCCCTTTTTAAGCTGAAAAAGCTCACGGAATCAGGCTTTTTAGAGGGAATAACCTACGATGACTGGGCCATTTTGTCGATCCAGGCCAACGAAGCGCAGCGCATAATTTTAGCTAAAAAGACGAATTGTTAAAAAAAATAAAAAAAATACGGAAAATGTTAAAGAAACCTATTGACATGCTCAAATAAATGGTGTATTATTAACAAGCTGTCACGGAAGACAGTAAAAAATAAAAAAGATGATCCTTGAAAACTGAACAGTTGATGAAAAAAATTAAACCCAAGTCAAAAGAGCGTTTGATCGAAAGATCAAAGCGAACCTT
>OGGQ01002170.1_pt1 | contig 22342 bp, 20 predicted proteins | sample 1571191 | NCBI WGS metagenome assembly OGGQ01 (sample SAMEA2582061, study PRJEB24529) | metagenome | biome: Human gut stool | place: China | collected 2011
TTTTCCACGCATCCTCCCGGAGTGATGAAAACGAGATCGTTTTCCGTCAGGTCAATGGTCTGTCCGCCGTCCGCCGTCAGAATACTTATGCTGACGGCTTTCTTTTTGCCGCCGGAAATATCAAATCCGACATCGGTGACCTTTGTGTTGTAATGGAACTGCGCTCCGGCCTTTTCCAGATATGCGGCCATAGGCAGTATCATGGACTCGTACTGGTTGTAGCGGGTGAAGCGCAGAGCCTTAAAGTCGGGCAGTCCGCCGATATGGTGGATAAAACGGCGGATATAGAGCTTCATCTCCAGCGCGCTGTGCCAGTTTTCAAAGGCGAACATGGTGCGCCAGTAAAGCCAGAAGTTGGAGTTTAAAACCTCGTCGCTGAAGAAGTCGGTTATCGGTCTGTCATAGAGCTCCTCGTCGGGAGTGAAGAAAAGACGCATGATCTCCATGGCGCCGGCATCGGAAAGGCCGAATTTTCCGTCGGTATGGGCGTCCTGCCCCCTGTTTTCCGTGGCGCGCATAAGAGAATAGTTGGGATCCCGCTTATTGAGATAGTAATATTCGTCAAGAACGCTCAGCTCCGGCGTTTCTATGGAGGGGATGGAACGGAAAAGATCCCACATTACCTCAAAATGGTTGTCCATTTCCCTTCCGCCCCTCATCACATAGCCAAGGCCGGGATACTCAAATCCGTCGCAGGCGCCGCCGGGGATGGGATCCTTCTCAAAAATGTGTATGCGCTTTCCAGGCATACGTCCGTCGCGTACCAGATAGCAGGCCGCGCTGAGGGCGGCAAGACCCGTGCCGATTATATAGGCCGATTTCATTTCCACGCCCTCCGGCTTGAGGGGACGGACAAAGGCCTCGTAATTTCCGCTGGAATAATACATAATGATTGCCTCCTTTATGTTATGGCTTTTGTTTTGATGGCTTTATTGTATTATCGGCGGATATTATCGGCAATAAACAGAAAGCCCCGGGTGATGCATATTCCATCAGGCGGGGCGAACTGTAAAGGTTTTTATCAATATTTGGTTTTTGATAATATTCAGACTGCGGACATATTTTCTATGGCGAGAGAAAACTGCCCGCGCACAAGGCGGCTTATGTTTTCCGCGAGACTTTCAGGGGATTCTCTCATGCTGTTTTTTACCCATTCAAGCATAACGCCGGCAAAGGCGTACTTATAAAAATTTGCGATATAGCGCATATCCTCGGCGGAAATCGAGCGGTCCTTCGCGACCTCCTCGATAACGTCGAAAAGCAGGGAATAAACCACACGGTAAAGGTAGTTTTCCAACTGCTCCCTTTGAACGGAATGGTACACGCCTTCGATGAAGGCTCGGTTCTCAAGCATCACATGACAGAGGGAGACAAGACCGTCCTGCCAGCTTTTATAGTCTTTTTTGCCATCGATGGCTCTTCCGCCCTCGTCAAGGCATATCCATTCGATGAGATCATATATATCCTGAAAATGATAGTAAAATGTCATACGGTTTATGCCGCAGTCGTCGGTGATGTCGGAAATGGTGATCTTAGACAGCGGCTTTTCGGCCAGCAGACGCTTAAGCGAGGCGGCCAGAGCTCTTTTTGTTATCTGGGACATGATTTATGCACCTCCAAGTGTATAAAGTATAGCATGCAAAGAGGCGTAAGTCGAGGGCGCCGCTGAAAGTCAAAAGGTTTTCGGCAAATAAAAGGGACACCAACAGAGGTGTCCGTCCATGCAAAATGTATCATTAATTGAGTTTACGCTTTTTTCTGAGTCGTATGTACCTCCAGGCTGCGGATATATTGGCCGCGGCAAGTATCAATAAAGGGTAGCGGCCGTAGTCGTCCCAGATAAGCACTGCGGATATGTATAACAGGCGTAAGCTTATAAGCAGTGACACAGTTCCTACCAACAGGCCGGAAACAAGATGAAAAACCGCCAGTGCCAGTGGGTCGCCTTCATAATCGGAAATGGATATATATTTGCCCAGCAGAAGCCCAAAAAGAATTATTAACGGCATATCGATATAGATAAGAGGGCCGAATATTTCATACGCCATAAATTTGGCATAAGGATAGGATTGGTCAAGACCATAGCCGGTTTCCACGACAAAACGGAAATATACTATGAAAACTATAATGAGTATTAGCATGATCTCATATAATAGCTGCTTTATAAGCAGTTTTTTCATAGAATATATACCTCCCTTATTATTGAAAATTGTTATAATTAATTGCCTACAAGATATTCAGAAAAAGGAAATGTCCAAGTGTTAGATGAATATCAACTTGAATATTAAACTCAATAGCACTATGAATCCAATAAAAACATACTATATATTTTATAATTTGTAAATACTTGCATTATAATGTTATAAAAAATCCGAATTTAAACGATAAATAGAAAAATTGATTTTGTATCAGTCTAACAGCGAAAATCGATTTAATAGACACAATAGGGAAATATAAGTTGAAAGATTCGACGATATAAAATAAGGCTATCCATATAGGACAGCCTCATTAAATTTATTTCTTTAAATATTCTTTGTTTATCTCTATGAGTTTTTTGATATACTCCGGTGAAGGTCCTCCGGGTATGCTTCTTGCCTCAACGCATTTTTCAACGGATATGGCCTCGTAAACGCTTTCGTCAAATACGGGAGAAATGGCTCTGAATTCGTCAAGGGTAAGATCCTCAAGCCCCTTATCGTTGTTTATGCAATAGAGCACAAGATGTCCGAGAATGGCATGGGCGTCCCTGAAGGGTACGCCTTTTTTGACAAGCCAGTCAGCGGCGTCGGTGGCGTTGGTGAATCCGCCTCTAGCGGCTTTATACATATTCGTTTTATTGAATACCGCCGTTTTTATCATATTCGTGAATACGGGAAGGCACATTTTGACTGTGTCGATGGAGTCGAATACGGCCTCCTTATCCTCCTGCATATCCTTGTTATAGGCGAGGGGGAGTCCCTTCATCATGGTGAGCATTCCCATAAGGTGTCCGTAAACACGTCCTGTTTTGCCCCTTATGAGTTCGGCCATATCGGGATTTTTCTTCTGGGGCATTATGCTGGATCCTGTGGAGTACGCGTCGTCAAGCTCCACAAACTTGAACTCGTGGCTGCTCCAGAGTATTATTTCCTCGCAGAAACGGCTGAGATGCATCATAATGACGGAAAGGGCCGAAAGAAGATCTATACAGAAATCTCTGTCGGAAACGCCGTCCATGCTGTCCAGTGTAATGCTGTCAAAACCGAGGGCGTCGCATACGGCCTGGCGGTCGAGGGGGTAGGTCGTGGCAGCGAGAGCGCCGGAACCCAAAGGCATGACGCTTGTGCGTCTGTATGTGTCACCGAGCCTGTCCACATCCCTTTTGAACATTTCACAGTAGGCAAGGACATGGTGAGCCAGCGTAACGGGCTGAGCCCTCTGAAGATGGGTATAGCCGGGCATGATAGTGTTGACATTGTTTTCGGCTATCGTATTGAGCGCCTCTATGAGCTCAAGCAAAAGAGCCTTTATGTCCTTTATCTGTTCCCTGTTATACATCCTGATGTCAAGGGCAACCTGATCGTTCCTGCTTCTGCCCGTGTGGAGCCTTTTGCCCACGTCCCCTATCCTTTCAATGAGAAGGGTCTCGATATTCATATGTATGTCTTCGGCTTTCTCGTCAAACTCCACCTTGCCGGCCTCGATGTCGGCAAGAAGCTCCTTGAGAGTTTTCTGCAAAAGCTCGGAATCCTCCATGGAGATGACTCCCTGTTTTCCAAGCATGGCCGCATGGGCTATGCTGCCGGTAATATCTTCTTTATACATCCTCTGGTCAAAGGAAATGGATGAATGAAAATGATCCGTAAAGCTGTCCGTTGATTTTGTAAAGCGTCCGCCCCAAAGCTTCATATCTATTACTCCTAATCTTATTTATTCAAAAATGTTTATTATAAAAAATTATTTTTAAACCCGAAAAAGTCCCGAAGGACTTTTTCGACTGAAAATTTATTTATTGTGGTTATTGCTTGTTGTTTTTCTCGGCGTTCTGCATCACCATAGCGCGAACCTTGCTGGGAAGGCCGAAAAGATTGATGAAGCCCGTCGCGTCCTTATGGCTGTAAAGATCGCCGGTTGTAAAGCTTGCGATAGACTCGTTATATAACGAATAAGGAGAAGTAGCTCCAGCGGGGATGATATTGCCCTTGTAAAGTTTGAGTTTTACTGTTCCCGTCGTAGTCTCGTTTACCTTGTCAAAATAAGCTGAAAGAGCCTCGCGGAGAGGCGTGTACCATTCTCCGTTATATACAAGCTCGGTGAACTTGTTGCTTGCGACCTCGTTGAAGGCCTGAGTCTTTCTGTCAAGGGTGAGATACTCAAGCTCCCTGTGAGCGTAAAGAAGGATCGTTCCGCCGGGGGTCTCGTAGATTCCCCTTGATTTTATTCCGACCATACGGTTCTCGCATATGTCGGCGATACCGATTCCGTTTTCTCCGCCGATCCTGTTAAGCTCCGTAAGAAGCTCCACGGGGCCGACCTTTTTGCCGTTGAGCTCCGTGCATATGCCTTTTTCAAATCCAAGGGTGATATATGTATCCTTGTCAGGAGCCTTCTCGGGAGTAACGCTCATCTGAAGTATCTTGTCATAATCGGGCTCGTGGGAAGGATCTTCAAGATCAAGGCCCTCATGGCTGAGGTGCCATATATTTCTGTCACGGCTGTAGCTTTCGCCTTTTTTAACGGGAGCGGGGATTCCTCTTTCCTCAAGATATTTTACCTCGGCCTCACGGGAATCCATCTTCCATGTGTCAAGCCTCCAGGGAGCGATGATCTTAAGATCGGGAGCGAGAGCCTTTATCGTAAGCTCGAAACGAACCTGGTCGTTGCCTTTGCCGGTCGCTCCGTGGCAGATAGCCGTCGCGCCTTCCTTGCGGGCGATCTCGACAAGTCTTTTAGCGATAAGGGGTCTTGCCATGGACGTTCCAAGAAGATATTTTCCCTCATAAACGGCGTTGGCCTTTACGCAGGGGAAAATGGCGTCGGTAATGAACTCCTCCGTAAGATCCTCTATATAGAGCTTGCTTGCGCCTGTTTTCAAAGCTCTTTCCTCAAGTCCTTCGGTTTCTTTGCCCTGTCCCACGTTTCCGCATACGGCGATTACCTCAGCGTCGTTGTAGTTTTCCTTAAGCCAGGGAATAATAACGGAAGTGTCAAGACCTCCGGAATATGCAAGTACGATTTTTTCTTTCATAACGATTAAGCCTCCATAAAAATAATATAAATGAAGTATACATTGAAACTTTTAAAAAATCAATATCTTTTTGCGAAAATAAACGGAATAAATGAATAATTATGCGAATATTTTGAGAGAGCGTTTATATGCTCTTTTTTGTGAAGGGGCGTTGGGCGGGCGGAGCGGAAGCATAACGAAAATTATTTAGGGGTAAGGCGAATGTTTAAACTTGCGGGAAATGGCAAATAAAATATTTACAGTAATATAAAAATATGGGATAATATAGCTGTGAATGAGATATAAAGCGGAATTATTTAAACCGAGATAATATTGCGGCAGAGGGAGATGGATATATGAAAAGATTTGTAATAGGTATGATCATCGCGCTTTGCGTATCCGTATCAGGGAGTTTATCCTGCTTCGCCTATGAAAACGCCGTTTATACGGAGAATGAATTGAAAATAGCGAAAGAAAGACTGTCGGAGAACAGGGAAGTTCTTGATATTACATCAATAGCGACAGACTTAGGCAATAATTCACTGGTGGTTACATCCGAGTTCTGGAATGAAACGAAAAAGCAGGAAGTTATAAAAATTGCCGGAATAACAAATATCAGGTTTGAAATATACGATGGAAACGAGATGGAATATGGGATAAATATATTCAAATTCAAATTGGGCGAAGATGATATATACTTTGATGACAGAACTTTAAAAATGGAAAATCAGGCGTTTAGCAAAAATGGCATATATATGATTCCGATAAGCAGCCTTTTAAAGGCGATTGGCTGCGATATAATTATAGATACAGACGCTGAAAAATTATCAGTGTCTGTAAACAATATGAAGCTGGTAATAGATAAAAACGGTATGAGTACAGAAAATTATGAAAATAAATTTTTAATTGAGCCAATGATTTTGGAATCAGAATTTTATATAGCGTACAACGATTTAAAAGATTTTATCCGAATGAGCGAGAAGACGGACGGTATTTGGTTTACCGGAGAAATTTATGAAAATATGTTATGGACCGAAGCCAAAGAAACAGAAGAACAAAATATATATTTTTTCCGTAATAATTCAGGGGAATATCTTTTAAACGGCGTCAGAAAAGATATGGATGGAAGAGCTTATTTTAACAGTGTTGAAGACGCTGTGATACCATTGCGGACTATGGCGGTAATGATGGATGATGACTCAAAAGTTACATGGGATGATGGAAATAAGACGGCCATTGTCAAAGTCAATGATAAAACTTTTAAATTTATGCCAAACAGTGATAAAATGACGGTCAATTCGGAAGAAACGAGTCTGCCCCAACATATAATTATGAAAGAAGACTATTTATATGTCCCTGTGAAGGATTTGCCGATGATACAATATTATTTGGGCAATAAAATGGATATGTACGACATATATATCGGAGACAGCGAAACAATGATCATAAGATGCTGATTTTCAATATGTTACTCCATTATAGTAAATATGGACTTGCGGGGGCAAATATTAGATATTGATTACATATAATTCCGGGTATATATTCGAACATTATACATAAATGATAAATATATTCTTGTAAAGACCGAATATTAATGATATAATATGTCGAAAGAAGATATACTTGGGGGAGTTAAGATGTCTGGATTTTTCAGAAGCATGGCGTTTAAGAAATGTATGCTTATATTGATTTGGGGTGTTACCCTTTTCGCCGTAGGCTTTGGAATATCATTTTACAGAGGAGTAGGAAAGAAATATGACCTTGTGCAGGAGGTGCCCATAAAGGAGATCTCCGTGGAAGGGCTTGCCGACGGAACATATACGGGAGAATATACCTATGAGACGCTTTACGCCAAGGTTTCCGTAATTGTAAAGGGCGAGGAGATCAAGAAGATAACTCTTGACCAGTTTGAGACGGAAAAGGGCGAGGACGCCGTTGATATTATCAACAGCATCGAGGAGAGCCAGAGCGTTATGGTTGACGATATTTCCGGAGCGACGGATTCCAGCCGTGTCATAAAACTGGCGGTAATGAACGCGCTTGAGCATTAAGACGGCTAAAGCAGTGGCCGTATAATTGAATAACTGACTTTGATTTGACGGGCTGTTATTAGTTTTCTATTAACAGCCCTAAATTTTGGTGATAATATGGAAAAATGGTTTTTGACAAACAAAAAGGCAGATTTCTCCGCCATCGCGGAAAAATTCGGCATAACGCCCATAACCGCCAAGCTCATAAGAAACAGGGACATAACGGAGGACGCGGACATAGAGAGGTTTTTGCATGGCGGCCTCAAGGATATGCATGACCCTTACGGAATGAAGGACATGGCCATACTGGCGGAGATAATAAGCGGCGACATAAGGAACAACAGAAAAATAAGGGTGGTGCAGGACTACGACGTTGACGGATGCATGTCCGGGTGCATACTTGTGAAGGCCATTACGGAATGCGGCGGTACGGCGGACTATGACGTGCCCGACAGGACAAGCGAGGGCTACGGCATAAACGACAGGATAGTGGACTCGGCCATAGCCGACGGGGTGAGCACCATACTTACCTGCGACAACGGGATCGCGGCTTTGGATGTTATAAAGCGGGCCGAGGAGCTGGGACTTACCGTCATTGTCACCGATCACCATGAGGTGCAGTATAAAGAGGAAAATGGGGAAATACATTATCTGATGCCGCCTGCCCATGCCGTTGTCGATCCAAAAAGACCCGACTGCCCCTATCCGTATAAATCCATATGCGGAGCGGGCATCGCCTATAAGACGGCGGAGGCGCTCTACGGCATATTCGGCGTTGACAATGACAGGCTGCACGAGCTTCTGCAATACGCGGCCATCGCCACGGTATGCGATATAGTCGATTTGACGGATGAAAATAGGATAATAGTGAAAGAAGGCTTCAAAAGGCTTGAAAACACGGATAACTTTGGTCTGGCGGCGCTTTTGCGCAGATGCCTGAAGGAAGGGGAGAAGATATCGGTCGGCAGGGTAGGATTTTTTATCGGCCCGGTAATAAACGCCGGAGGAAGAATGTCCACGTCAAGGCTCGTTATGGATCTGCTTTTCTCCAAATCCGCGGATGAAGCCGAGGCCATACTTGACAGGCTGATAGAGCTGAACGAGGAAAGGAAGGAAGCCACCGACGGAGCCGTCAGGCAGATAAGACAAAAATTCGCCGAAAATCCGCCGGAGGACGACGTTATAATAGAGTATGATCCAAAATGCCACGAAAGCGTGGCGGGGATAGCGGCCGGAAGAATAAAGGACATATATCACAGGCCGGTCATAGTACTGACGGACAGTGAGGACAGCGGATATATAAAAGGCTCGGCAAGAAGCATTGAGGGCTTTGACATTTTTGAGAGGATACTCGGGGTAAGCGACCTGCTCACAAGATTCGGAGGGCACCCAATGGCGGCCGGCATGACGCTGAGAAAAAGCGACCTTGAGGAGTTCATAAGAAGGATGAACGAGCCGCCGTGGCCGGATAAGGCCGAAAGGTTCAAACGAATAACCATAGACGCCGCCGTGCATTTTTCGGCATTGAGCAAAAGAGCCGTGGAGGAGCTTGATCTCATTGAGCCCTGCGGAAAGGGCAACCGAAAGCCGGTTTTCGCCGCGAAGGATCTGAGCGTAGAAAGACTGTATATAATGGGGAAAAACAGAAACGCCATGCGGTTTATATTTAACGACGGCACGGACAGGGCCGCCGGGCTCTGGTTCGGCGACGCCGATCAGGTGCTTGAGGATATACGGAAAAAATACGGAGAGGAAAACTGTCAGAGAATATTGCGGGGAGAGAGCTCCCCTGTAAGGGCGGATATAGTATATACGCCGAAAATCAACAGATATAACGGTTTTGAGTCTATTCAGCTTGATATAAGCTCATTCCGGTGGTAAAATTATTATATATCGCTTTTTGGGAGGAAGAACAATGAATTTAAAGGATACCATAAGAAGCATCAAGGATTTTCCGGAGAAGGGCATAATTTTCAGAGATATAACGACACTGCTTAAGAACCCCGAGGCGCTCAGACAGGCCGTTGACGAGATCGAGGACAGCCTGAAGGACGTGGACTACGACGTTATTGTGGCGCCGGAATCAAGGGGATTTATTTTCGGTATGCCCCTTGCCTATAATGAGAAAAAAGGATTCGTACCCATCAGGAAAAAAGGAAAGCTCCCTGCCGAGACTGTCAGCATGGAATACGCCCTCGAGTACGGCACGGCAACCATAGAGATACATACGGACGCTCTCCAGAAGGGTCAGAAGGTAGTTATCGTTGACGACCTTCTTGCCACGGGAGGAACGGCTAAGGCTATGATCGACCTTGTTGAGTCCCTTGGAGCCGAGGTAAGCGCCCTTTGCTTCCTCATTGAGCTGGACGACCTGCACGGAAGAGACGCTCTTAAGGGATATAATGTAAAAACACTTCTTAAATATTAAAAAAACACTTGAAAAATCATATTGTATATGATAAAATATCTAATGTTCGACCGTGGGAACGGCCCCGGCCGGCGATCGTGATTACCGGTGCTCCGCTGGCGCGGCGAAAGGCCATAAATTGGTGCGTTGATGAACACCGCTGGAAGAAAGGAGGAAGACAAATGAACGAATTGATTAAACAGATCGAAGCTGAACAGCTTAAAAGCGACATTCCTCAGTTTAATGTAGGCGACACTATCCGTGTATACGCAAAGGTCGTTGAGGGTTCCAAAGAGAGAATCCAGATGTTTGAAGGCATTGTTATCAAAAAGCAGAACGGCGGAGCGAGAGAGACTTTCACTGTTAGAAGAATCGCTTCCGGAGTAGGCGTTGAGAAGACATGGCCTCTTCATTCACCCAGAATCGACCATATCGAAATGGTTAAGAAGGGTATTGTAAGAAGAGCTAAATTATACTACCTCAGAGACAGAGTTGGTAAAGCAGCCAAAGTTAAAGAAGCTTTAAGATAATCAAAAATCACAGCTCACGGAGTTTTCCGTGGGCTGTTTTCAACTGCGTGGAAAACGGACGGCGGGAGGTAAGAGGCATGGCGGATGACAAAAGGAAAGACATTGGAAAAGAGATAAGAGAATGGCTCATACTTATCGTCATAGGAGTGGCGGCCGTGCTTGCCATAAGAAACTTCGGTTTCAGGATCACGGCGGTGAAGGGCTCATCCATGATACCCAATTATGTCCACGGAGAGTACGTTTTTACGGACGTTTTTAGCTGTAAGCTAAGGGGGCCGAAAAGAAACGACATTGTGATATGCGAATATGACGACGGGGTGGACGGCGAGAACTTTATAAAAAGAGTAATCGCCTGCCCCGGCGATGAGATAAATATTTATTACGACGATGAGGAAGAATGTTACAGGACGGAGGTCAACGGCGAAACTCTGGACGAGTATTATATAAACGAGCCCATGACGTCCTGCGGCGACAGAGAATATCCCCTGACCCTCGGCGAGGACGAGTATTTTGTCATGGGAGACAACAGAAACGTCAGCGCCGACAGCAGAGACAGCTATATCGGCTCCTTTGACAGGAAGAACATCGTCGGCATAGTCAGATTTAAAATAGTAAACAAGACTTGAGAAGGATATGGCGGAGATAACAAAAATGACATCGGCTGGGGAAGCCGACCTGGACAAAATGACCGGGTGGATGTACACCTGGTGGGGAAAAGAACAGGGATTCAGCCGTGAGGCCGTAAGGTGCTATATAGAGCATGGGATGAGCGCCTGCGGGCTGCCCCAGACCTATGGCCTTTGGGACGGCGGAGAACTGATTGGTATGTACCAGTTTTTATACTGCGATCTGGAAGTAAGGCCGGACATATATCCGTGGCTTGCCAATGTGTATATTGAAAAAGAACGCAGAGGCAGAGGGCTTGGACGGAAACTTTTGGAGAGCGTCAGGGATTCGGCCGCGCGGAATACGGATTTTGAGCATTTATACCTGTTTACGGCGCATAACGGGCTTTATGAAAAATACGGCTGGGAATTTGTATCGGAAATAGATACGTTCGAGAAAAAGGACAGAATACAGAGATTATACAGACTTGGCCTTAAACGGTGAAGAAACGACGGATTTTGAGGTGGATTATGAATATACAATGGTATCCGGGACATATGACAAAGACAAGAAGGATGATGGAGGAAAACATCTCTCTTGTGGACGTGGTGGTGGAGCTTATCGACGCCAGAATACCATACAGCAGCAAGAACCCGGACATAGACGAGCTGGCTAAAAATAAAAAAAGAATAATTGTTATGAATAAAAGCGATTTGGCTGACCCAGCTAAGACGGAAATATGGAAAAAATATTTTGAGGAAAAGGGCTTTACGGTAATAATATCAGACGCGGTAAAGGGAACGGGCGTCAACAGGGTGTCCGCCGCCGCTTCCGAGCTTATGAAGGAAAAGATAGAGAGGGAGAAGGCGAGGGGCAGGCTCTTTGTGCCCGTAAGAGCCATGATCGTCGGCATACCGAACGTGGGAAAATCTACGTTCATAAATAAAAGCGTTGGAAAGGCCACGGCCAAAACCGGAGACAAGCCGGGAGTGACAAGGGGCAAACAGTGGATAAGAATAAAAAAGGACTTTGAGCTTCTTGATACCCCGGGCATATTGTGGCCGAAGTTTGAGGATGAAGAAGTTGGACTCAAATTGGCTATGATCGGCTCCATAAACGACGATATTCTGGACACACAGACACTTTGCACCGAATTTATAAATCTTATGATGGCCGTTGACCCGGACAGCCTGAGAAAAAGATATAAGGCCGAGTTTGACACCATAGAGGAGCCGGCGGAAATACTTGAGAAGATCGCCGTTGCCAGAGGTTTCATCAAAAAAGGCGGAGAGGCCGACTGCCTGAGAGCGGCTAAGATAATACTTGACGAGTTCCGAGGAGGAAAGATCGGCAGGATTACCCTTGAGCTTCCCGAGGACATAAAGGAAATGAACGACAAAAAGGCTGAGAGGGAAGAAGAAAAGAAGGCAAAAGATAGGGAGAGAAAGGAAAACTACAAAAGAAGGTCATAAAAAATTGGAGGCGCCCGAGAGGGCGCTTTTTATCTGTAAAATTGAATTTAGCGGAAAATAACAGATACGATAAATAATATATGGCAAAACTATTAGACTACGGCTAAAATTAACAATATTTAACTGTAAATATTTGTAGAACTTAAACGGTTGACTTTAATAATGATGGCGGATATGGAGAAAAATGTAAATAAGTTGATTGCCTTTGCGAGTATGTTATTATGATACATAAGGAGGTGGTTTAATGGATGGCTTTGGCAAATATATGACGAAAAAGAAAAGCGAGCTGTTTTTCTTTATCAAAGACTTTACTTTGGCAGTGCTCAGATTTTCCGACAGAAGCGAAATCGTAAACATGGCTACGGGAGACGTGGTCAGGACGCTTAAGGTCAAATATGTAAGCGAGGCGGTCTACTGCGGAAAACATGACAAGCTGTATCTCAAATCAATAGACAACGGATATGTCTATGTATATAACTTTGATACGGACGAGCTGAAAAGGCTGTTTAAACTGGCGGAGGGCTCCGACAGGGGAATATTTTTATCCGGGGACGAGGAAAGCCTTATAGCCTATACGGAAGGGAATATTTACGAGATAAAGACGGAGACGGACGAATACCGGCTGATGTACGAGGCGAAGCCGAAATGCTATTACGGAAACGGCTGGGACAACACAAATCTCAAGTGTTATGAGTTTGTGTACGGATCAAGCGATATGCCAAGCACCCTGCTCAGGATAAGCTATGACTGGAAAAAACTGTCCGCCGATGAAATAAAAATGGACGGCATACCGGTGCTCGCGTATAAAGTGAGCTATTATCCGGAAAGGGATATGTATATGATGCAGGGATTCAAGCATTATATACTGGTCGGAAAGAGGCCGGATCCCCTCGCGAAATTTATGTCGCTCTCCGAGAAGGAAATCAATAATTATACGTTTATATCGGAAGAAAGCTACCGCGGCGGATGCCAGTTCGGCCTGATGCATGAAAACTATCTGGCTTACTGCCCGGGAGGAAAGGAAATAAAGGTTTTGGACATGGACAGCCGCAGACTTATCAAACGGCTTGACATCGACAGAACAATGACGACCATGCAGTACGACCCGAAGAAAAATACGCTCTATGTGAGCACGGGAAACAGCTGTAAGATATATGAAAATTTTTTTGAGCCGGCTTAAGCCGGCTTTTTTAATTCAGTGACATTATTGCGAACGACAGTGAGAACGCGCCATGGATAAAGCCGCTAAAGAAGGCGTGGTGAATAGAAAAAATAAGGAGGGCGAAATTTTAGCCGCTCCTTTTAGTATGCTTTAGCGATGCCTGTCGCCAAGCTGGGCTATTTTGCGTTTTGACGTGCGTATCATGAAGATTACCGAAACGACAAGGCCGCAGGCCTCGGCGATGGGGAAGGCGATCCACACAAAGTTTTCGGCTCCGGGAAGCGTGGTGAGGAAGGCCGCCAAAGGAATGACGACGATCAAAAGACGCACGGACGATATGATGAGGGACTTGAAGCCCTCGCCAAGAGCCTGGAACACTCCCTGGAAAATAACGTTGACGCCGGCGAAAACATATCCGAAGGTAATGATATGTATGGCGCGCATGCTCAGAGCTTGCACCTCGGCGGAAACGTCGAAAAGCCCGATTATATGATCGCCGAAAAGCTGCAGGAGCACGGCTCCGATGAGCATAATTACGGCGTTGTAGATCATTCCGCAGCGTATCGCCCTTTTTATCCTGTCTTTATCTTTCATACCGTAGTTGAAGGCCACAATGGGTATTATGGCGTTATTGAGGCCGAAGGCGGCGAAGAAAACGAACTGCTGTATTTTGAAATATATGCCGTAGGCCGTTACGACGGAGCCGGAAATCTTTACGAAGATGATATTCACGCAGTATGTCATAACGGACATGAGAGCCTGCATTATTATGGCGGGCACGCCGACGCGGTATATATCGGCGATTATACGCCTGTCGGGAAGAAGATAGGCGAAGCTGGTGTCGATCTCCTTATTTTTCGTATGATGGAATATCATACCGAGAATGAGGGAAACAACCTGACCGATGACCGTGGCTATGGCCGCTCCCTCGATGCCCATTTCCGGACAGCCCAAAAGTCCGAAGATCATAATGGGGTCAAGGACGATGTTCGTCAGCGCTCCGGAGATCTGGGCTATGGTGGAGAGAACGGTTTTGCCCGTGCCCTGGATGAGCTTCTCATATATCATATATATTACCGAGCCGAAGGAATATATACAGCATATGCTGAGATAGGAATTGCCCATTTCTCTTATGAGAGGGTCGGCCGTCTGGGACGATATGTAGGCGTCCACGAAGAACAGCCCGAATATCAAAAACAATATGTATGTGCAGATGCTGAGGAAAATGGCGTTGCCGGCTATTCTGCTGGCTTTCTCCTTATCGCCCATACCAAGATAACGGGAGAGAAGGGAGTTTACGCCTACTCCTGTTCCTATTCCTATGGCTACCATAAGAGCCTGTATGGGGAAGGCGAGGGTAAGAGCGTTTACGGCAGCGTCGCCGACGCCCTCCATATTGCTGACAAAATAGCTGTCAACTATGTTGTAAAACGCCTGGAGCATCATGGACAGTATCATTGGAACGCCCATTTTGAGTATGAGTCCGCCAATGGGCTGGACTCCCATTTTGTTTGTGATCGCTTTTTCTGACATATTTACCTCCGTTCAAACAGTTATAAGTTTTTAGGAGACTTTTTAAGGAAAGCTGCCATAACCTGAAATTTTGCAAAAAAGCCGGAAAAAGGCGCTTTTTGGCACTGCTGTAGATTATAAAACAGCGAGTTTCGCAAAGTCAAGCCCCGGAGAGCAAAATAATTTTTATCCACAGGCAAATAGCTGTGGGAATTTGCCCCGGGACATGATATAATTCGATACAGGAAGTACCAATCCGGAAACAGAGTCATATAAAAAACTACATATTTATAATGAAATCAAATCAATAAAGAAACAAAATAAATAAAGAAATAAAAAGGAGGAAACATGGCAATGAAAATAAGCCTTTTGGAACCAATAGGAATCGACGGCGCCCTTATGGACGAGCTTTCCGCTCCGCTTAAGGCGGCAGGGAATGAATTTGTTTTTTATCCGGAAAAGACTACGGATCCGGCGGAGCTTTATGAAAGGGCAAAGGACAGCGACATCGTTATGATCGCTAACAACCCGCTTCCGAACGAAGTCATTGAAAAATGCGAAAAGCTGAAAATGCTTGACGTGGCTTTCACCGGCATAGACCATGTTGGTCTTAAAGCCTGCGCGGAAAAGGGCGTTATGGTATGCAACGCCGCGGGTTACTCCAACGAGACGGTATCCGAGCTTGCCGTTGGAATGGCTATCAGCGTGCTGAGAAAGATCAACGCGGGAGACAAAGCCACAAGGGAAGGAAAGACCATGGCTTCCGCCGGACTTATGGGCACGGAGCTTGGAACAAAGACCGTGGGAATAATCGGAACCGGAAGGATAGGCATAATGACAGCCAGACTTTTCAAAGCGTTCGGATGCCGCCTTCTTGGATACAGCAGAAGCGAGAGGGATGAGGCGAAACAGGCGGGAATAGAATATGTCAGCCTTGAGGAGCTGCTGAAGGAAAGCGACATAGTTTCCCTGCACATTCCGTCAACGGCGGCGACAAAGGGATTTTTGAGCGCCGAAAGAATAGCTCTTATGAAAAAGAGCGCCATACTTATCAACTGCTCGAGGGGAGCCGTGGTGGACAACAAAGCGCTTGCCGACGCTCTTAACGCTGAAAATATCGCCGGAGCGGCCATAGACGTATTTGATATGGAGCCTCCCATACCGGCGGACTATCCTCTGCTCGGCGCGAAAAATACGCTGCTGACGCCCCATGTAGCGTTCGCCTCAAAGGAATCCATGATAAGAAGGGCGAAGATCGTATTTGACAATATATACGCCTACCTTGACGGAAAGCCCATAAATGTCTGCGATATAAAATAAAAGAACTGAAATATTTTCCAGTCAATGAAACGCGCCCGTCTGGAAGAATCACAAAATACCCAAATGGGCCGGGCAAAAGACGAAAAATCGAGTCGAAATTAAAAAAAGATTTATAATTTTTTAACAATCTGCACATTTTGATGAAGAATATCCACCGGATTTATTGGTGGATATTTCTTTATCGCTTTTGTATAAAAATTGGTCGTTTTTTTGCGGGGGATTAATTAAAAAACGATACATTTTTTGAAAATAACCGTTTTTTACCGAAACAAAATCAATATTAGGATGTTTTTTATAAAAACTAAACTTTAAATATGGCTAAAATTACGGTTGACACCCTCTGAAATTTTTAGTACCCTTTCTTAGTACAAAGTAAATCTGTATAACAGCGTGCTGAGAAATTTTTCGGGCGGAAGGAAAGGAGTTGTCATGGAACTCAAAACTGTCCAAACCCAGAAAATTTACAAAAACATTGTTGAACAGATAGTAGATCTTATCCATGACGGCAGCCTTAAAGAGGGAGACCGCCTGCCGCCGGAGAGAACTCTGGCCGAGATGCTGCAGGTCAGCAGGACTTCCGTCAGGGAAGCGCTCAAGGTAATGGAGATCATGGGCATCATAGAGATAAGGCCCGGCGAGGGCTCCGTTGTTTCGGATTTCAATGTTGAGCCGTTTTTGTCTATGATTTGGCCGGTCATACTTGCCAAGGGCGGTATTGAGAAAGATCTTCAGGAGTTCAGGAAAATACTTGAGGAGGGCTCCATAAGGATTTTGGCCCGTAAGGGAGAAAATGAGGAGTTTTTCAGCGGTTTGAAAGAAATAGTGGACGAGATGGAAAAGTCCATTGACGACTGCGCTCAGAGCGTCAGACTGGACATCCTCTTCCACAGGCGTATTTTCGAGCTGACGGGAAACAGGCTTCTTCTTGTGGCTCAGGATCTTACGGAGTATATACTTGAAAAAACGGTCAAATTCAATCGAAAAGAGGCTATCAAAAAGGACGGCTCCGCTTCGGTGATATACGGACAGCACTTGGAAATATATCAGGCGGTTGTCAGAGGCGACAGCGTGGAAGCTGTCAGAAAGATGTCAGAGCATCTTGACTACGTTCAAAGTTCAAATTGATTCCGTAAAGAAAAATTTTTTTAACATGTCTGGTTAGACCACCATACCGATAGTTTATTAACAAACAATCGAATGTGGCTCGGTCTGTAATCATAAACAAAACAAAGCATAAAAAAGGCAGAGTGTATTTTTATTCAGTCAATAAAAAAGGAGGAAAAAGAAAAATGGAATTCAACAAAGTAACACCTGAAATCGTTGAACAGCTCAAAGCCATCGCTCCCGGAAGAGCATTCGCCGGAGACGAGATCAACGAGGACTACGCTCATGACGAAATGAGATTCTACGGACAGAAACTTCCCGACGTTGTTGTTGAGGTTGTTTCAGCAGAGGAAGTTTCAGCCATCGTTAAGCTCGCTAACGAAAAGAACATCCCTATTATCCCCAGAGGAGCAGGTACCGGCCTTGCAGGCGGCGCTGTTGCTAAATTAGGCGGAATTATGATATCCACAGTAAGAATGAACCACATCAAGAGCTATGACCTTGGAAACCTTACGGTTACGGTTGAGCCCGGCGTTCTTCTTAACGACCTTGCCGCTGACGCAGAAAAACAGGGCCTTATGTATCCCCCGGATCCCGGTGAGAAATTCGCTACTCTCGGCGGAAACGTATCAACAAACGCCGGTGGTATGAGAGCTGTTAAATACGGTTCAACAAGAGATTACGTTCGCGCTATGCAGGTAGTTCTTCCTACAGGCGAGATCGTAAACTTTGGTTCAAAAGTTCCCAAGACAAGCTCAGGATACAGCTTCGTACAGCTTATGTGCGGTTCCGAGGGTACTCTTGGTATCATCACAGAGCTTACCCTTAAGCTCATCCCTATGCCTAAAGAGTTTGTCAGCCTCATCATTCCTTTCGAGGATCTTGAGACATGTATAGCTACAGTTCCTCAGATCTTCCTTAACAAACTTGAGCCCCAGGCTCTTGAGTTCATGGGAAGAGACATCGTTGAGATGAGCGAGAAGTATCTTGAGAAAGAGAACTTCCCTAAAGTTGTTGACGGTGTTGAGGCAGGAGCTTACCTTCTTATGACATACGACGGAAACGACAGGGATCAGCTTGACGCTCTCTGCGAGCAGACAAGCGAGGTCGTATTTGAGAACGGCGCCCTTGACGTATTCGTTGCCGACACGCCTGACAAGAGAAGAGACGCATGGGCTGCAAGAAGCCAGTTCCTTGAGTCCATCCAGGCAGCTACAGACGAGCTTGACGAGTGCGACGTTGTTGTTCCCAGAGACAAGATCGCTGAGTACTTCAACTGGGTTCTTACACTCCAGGAGAAATACAATGTTGTAATCAGAGGATTCGGCCATGCCGGAGACGGAAACCTTCATATCTACGCTTGCAAAGAGGGAGATATGTCTCTTGAAGAGTTCGCTGAGAAATCAGACCTCGTTATGGATGAGATGTATAAGAAAGCCGTAGAAATGGGCGGAGAGATCTCAGGAGAGCACGGTATCGGACACAGCAAGGTTAAATTCCTTGAGGAAGCTGTCGGAGAGACAAAGATGGCTCTTATGAGAGGAATCAAGAAGGTATTTGACCCTAACAATATCCTTAATCCTGGCAAAGTTTGCGAAAAGTGCGACTAAGATATTGTTGAAGGAATAAAAAACAAAATCAATTAATCAAAAAGATTTTTGGGGAGGAAAAAAACAATGGCTTATATTTTAGACGACGACGGACGCGCTCTGGTTGCGGACGTAAAGAATTTCTGTGAAAAGGAAGTTAAAGAACAGTGCAAGGCTTATGACGAGTCAGGCGAATGGCCCAAAGAAATTTATGACAAGGCTATCGAGCTTGGATATCAGATGCTTGAGGTTCCCGAAGAGTACGGCGGACTTGGACTTCCCGGAGAGACAATCCTCGCTATGTATGAGGAAATGGCTTGGGCAGACGCTGGTTTTGCTGTAACAATGGCAGCAAGCAACCTTGCTCTTAAACCCATCCTTATCGCAGGAAACGAAGAGCAGAAAGCTAAATACTGCGAGGTCGTTTGCAACGGCGGACTCGGAGCTTTCGGTCTTACAGAGCCCAACGCAGGTTCAGACCCCGGAGCTGGAAAGACATCAGCCGTAAGAGACGGTGACGACTACATCCTTAACGGAAGAAAATGCTTCATCACAAACGCTCCCGTTGCTGATTTCTTCATCATCACAGCTCTTACAGACAAGTCAAAGGGACTTAAGGGAATGAGCGCTTTCATCATCGACAAGGGCACTCCCGGATTAAGCACAACAAACCATGAGAACAAAATGGGTATCAGAACATCCATCACAAGCGACGTTGTTCTTGAGGATGTAAGAATCCCCGCTTCTCAGAGACTTGGCGAAGAAGGAACAGGTTTCGCAACAGCTATGAAGACTCTTGACCTTGCCAGAATGTTCGTAGGCGGACTTGCAGTTGGTATCGCTCAGAGAGCTCTTGACGAAGGCATCGCTTACACAAAGACAAGACAGCAGTTCGGCAGACCCGTTGCTAAAAACCAGGGACTTCAGTTCAAGATGGCTGATATGGCTATGCAGATCGAGCTTGCACGTCAGATGGTAGCTCACGCTCACAAACTTTATGAGCTTGGACTTCCTTACGGAAAAGAAGCAGCTATGGCTAAATGCTACGCTGGAGACATGGCTGTTCAGGTAACTCTTGACGGTATCCAGTTATTCGGCGGATACGGATATTCAAGAGAGTATCCCGTTGAGAAGCTCTTAAGAGACGCTAAGATCTTCCAGATCTTCGAGGGCTCAAACGAGATCCAGAGAGTCGTTATCGCTAACCACATTCTCGGAAAATTCTGATAATTGATTTTTATTCGGGGGAGGCTCCTTCCCCGAATTTTAAATGTAAACTTCGACCCGGGGCGTACCAAGGGCGTATGCCCCGAGGTCTTTTAATATATGGGGAGGCCGGACCGTCAGGACGATCCGGAATCATGAGGAGGGCTGTTTGCGGCGAAAATTTCGGCGCTGGCGGCAAAAAGCCCGTTTTTAACAATAAAATCCAAGTTTTATTTGACAAGCGCCGCAAACTTTGATAAAGTTTTCTAAGGGTACGCGTTACAGGTAAAAAAGGCGTGCGTTAGGCAAAACACAATTTTTAGAGGAGGAAATTCTAAATGGAAATTTTAGTTTGTGTAAAACAGGTTCCCGATGCAGATGTAGAAGTTAAATTAAACGCTTCAGGAGCACCTGATATCGAAAAGATCGCTCCTGTTATCAATCCTTTCGACGGATACGCGCTTGAGATGGCCGCAAGATACAAAGAGGCCAACGGCGGCACGGTAACAGTTATGTCTATTGGCGACGAGGGAGTTAAAGACATTATGAAAAACTGCCTTGCGGTAGGAGCTGACGAGGCTTATATCATCAGCGATGTTATCGAGGGCGCTGACGCTAAGGTCACAAGCGAGGTTATCGCCGCTGCTGTAGCTAAGCTTGAGGAGACAAGAGGCAAGAAGTTTGACATCGTTTGCTGCGGTAAAGAATCAACAGACTACGCTTGCGGTATCACAAGCCAGCTTCTTGCTCAGAAACTTGAATATCCTGAGGTTGTTGACGTTATAGCTTTCGATCCCAAAGACGGCGGACTTGCCGTTAAGAAGGAGACAGAGGAAGGCTACAACATGATCGAGATCGGAACACCCTGCGTTCTTGGTATCATCAAACCCGATTATGAGCCCAGATATCCTACAATGAAGAGCAAAATGGCCGCAAGAAAGAAAGACGTTCCCGTTATTTCAGCAGGCGTTGAGGCAGCTCCCGCCGTTAAGACCATTAAAGTTTATGAGCCCGCTAAAAAATCAGCCGGCGTAAAGATCAAAGAGGAAACATTTGAGGAATCAGCAATCAAGGCATTCAATATGCTTGTAGACGCTAAGGTATTATAATCGCGAGGAGGAACTTTGAGATGAAAAATATATTAGTATATGTTGAGGCTGCTGAAGGCAAAGCTAAAAACGTAGGTCTTGAGATCCTTACACCTGCGAAGGTTGCTGCCGACGGCGGAAAGGTTACCGCTGTTGTTATCGGCAAGGGCGTTGAGGAGGCCGCTAAACAGGCTATCACATACGGCGCTGATATGGCTGTTGTCGTTGACGGAGCAGACTATGAAGTTTATAACACAGACGTTTACACAAACGCTCTTGTTGAAGTAATTAAAAAATACGCTCCCAACGCAGTGTTTGTTGGAGCTACTGCTGACGGAAAGGACCTTGCTCCTAACGTGGCAGCTAAATTTGGTTCAGGATGCGTTACTAACGTAACAGGACTTGCCCTTGACGGAGACAAGATTGTTTACACAAGCCCTGTATATGCAGGCGGAATCCTTAACGATGATGTTTGCGAGAGCGAGATCGAGTTCGCACTCCTTCGTTCAGGCGCATTCAAGAAGGCTGAGCCCGATGAGTCTAAGGTTGGCGAGATTGTTATGGAAGAGTTCGCTTGCCCCGCTGACGCTATCAGAACAAAAGTAGCTGACGTTGTTAAAGAAATTTCCGAGACAGTTAACCTTGAGGAGGCTGACATTATCGTTGCCGGCGGACGTGGAGTTGGCTCAGCTGAGAACTTCGCTATCCTTAAGGATCTTGCTGACGCCCTTGGCGGTGTTATCGGAGCAACAAGAGCTCCCATCGAGGCAGGATGGATCTCAAGAGCATACCAGATCGGACAGTCCGGTAAGAGCGTTGCTCCCAAGCTTTACTTTGCTTGCGGTATTTCCGGAGCTACACAGCACGTTGCAGGTATCACAGGAGCAGACTTCATCGTTGCAATCAACAAAGATGAGGACGCAGCTATCTTCGATATCGCTAACATCGGTATCGTTGGAAACCTTCTTGACATCGTTCCCGTTATCACAGAGGAAGTTAAGAAATTCAAGGCTTGATTTTAAATATAAGATAATTGGCGGAGACTTCGGTCTCCGCTCAGACTGTCAAAAAACTAATCCATTGTGAGCGGAAGGGTACTGTTCAGTACTT
>OGGQ01002171.1_pt1 | contig 22342 bp, 20 predicted proteins | sample 1571191 | NCBI WGS metagenome assembly OGGQ01 (sample SAMEA2582061, study PRJEB24529) | metagenome | biome: Human gut stool | place: China | collected 2011
AAACAGGTCTTACTCTCTTTTCCTCATCTGTAACACATCATTGACAAACCTACATTTTTTCTTTTTTCTCCTCTTTTTCTTTTTGCTCTTCCCTGGGCAAATTAGCCCAAGCCTTATCCCTTTTGTACTTTTGCTTCTCTTTCTCACCATCCTTTGGCTGCGGCAAAACAAAAGAAAGCAATGACAAAAGCTCCTTGCGGTATCACCGCAAGGAGCTTTTCCTTTATTATTGATATGTATTTTTAGCCTTTCAGCTTTTTGTACAGTGCCTTCACATCCTCCATGCGGGTGGGGATGTCGATAGACTGAGGACACTGAGAGCAACACTTGCGGCAGGCCACGCAGTGATGAGCCTGTTTGCCGTCTCCCAGGGCTTCGTAATCGGCCAGGAACTGGGCCTTGTTCTCGGTGACACAGTACTGGTTGTAGATCTTAAAGACAGCGGGAATGTCCACTCCGGCGGGACAATCCATGCAATAGCGGCAGCCGGTGCAGGGCACAGTCTTGCTCTGCTTATACACATCGGCCACCTTGAACAAAAGCTCTCTTTCGCTTTCAGTGAGGGGCTTGAAATTATCCACAGTAGCCACATTATCCTGCATATGCTCCATGGTGGTCATGCCGCTGAGCACCACCAGCACATTGGGCAGGCTGGCAGCAAAACGCAGGGCCCAGGAAGCGGGAGTGGCATTGGGGTCGGCCTTTTTCAGCATCTCGATGCCTTCAGGGCACAGGGTGTGCAGAGCGCCGCCACGCACAGGCTCCATCACCACAACGGGCAGGCCGTGCTCTTCCAGGATCTCATATTCCCGCTTGGCATTCTGCATATCCCAGTCATAGTAGTTCAGCTGGATCTGGGCAAAATCCCAGTCATAGGCATTTACGATCTCTTCCAGCATTTCGATGGTACCGTGGAAGGAGAAGCCCAGATGCTTGATGCGGCCGGCTTCCTTTTCCTTCTGGAGGGTCTCGAAGATGTGGTTCTTCTTGATGATCTCCAGGCGGTCATGGTTGAGAGCATGGCACAGGTAATAGTCAAAATACTCCACCTGGCACTTATTCAGCTGCTCCTCAAAATATTTCAGGGTATCCTCCGGCTTTTCTACCAGCCAGACCGGCATTTTGCTGGCCAGATGGAAGCTCTCCCGGGGATATTTCTTCATGGCCTCGCCCACGAACAGCTCGCTTTTGCCCTCGTGATAGGGATAGGCGGTGTCAAAATAGTTGATCCCGTGGGAATAGGCATAGTCGATCATCTCCTGAGCCTTTTCCTTGTCGATGTCGGATTTCTCCGGATCGATCTTAGGCAGACGCATCAGGCCAAAACCCAGCAGGGAAACCTTATCATCGGTGTCTTTATAATTCCGCATGGCAATCATTTGAGGTTCCTCCTTTTTCACAGGCGGGATTCATCCCGCATTTTTCTTATCTTTATTGTAACGCCTGGAGTGGGGTGGAAGTCAACATTTTTTTGCTTTTCCTTGACAATTTCTTTGGGCAAATTGTAAAATGAAGTAAAGTACAGAAAAATTTTTGTAGCAATTTCTTGTTCAGCAAAATCACATTATTTTTTTATTACTTTTCAAACACAAAGGAGGTCCTACCCATGGCTGTGCAGCCCCTGGAAACCCCTCGTCTCCGTCTTGTCCCCTCTTCCCTGTCCCTGGCCCCTATGGTGACCGCCCATTACATCAAAAACCGGGAGCATCTCCGCCCCACCTCCCCTCTGCGGCCGGAGGAATTTTTCACTCTTTCCCGCCAGACCGAAGGGCTGATGGAGGATGTGCGCCAGCAGGAAGCAGGCGCCAGTGTGCGGTTCTGGCTTTTCCCCAAGGAAGCGCCTCAGACCATCGCCGGCATGGTGCATCTCAGCCAGATCAGCCGGGGCGTGTTCCTCTCCTGCTTTCTGGGCTACCACATGGACAAGGATTTCCTGCGGCAAGGGTATATGACCGAAGCGGTGGCGGCGGTGGTGGACTATGCCTTCGGCCCCTTGGGACTTCACCGGGTGGAAGCCAATGTGATGCCCCGAAACCTCCCCTCCCTGGCCCTTCTGCGCAAGCTGGGTTTTGAGGAAGAGGGCCTGGCCCGAGACTATCTGAAAATCTGCGGCAAATAGGAGGATCACCTCCACATGGCCAAGCGAAATCAAAACATGATCTAAACCATCCGACTTTTAACGAAAGGGAGGATTTCAAATGAAAAAGAGAACCATGCTTCTCCGTTTTGCCAGCCTTTTGACTGTGATGTCCCTGTTGCTTTCCGCCTGTTCTGCCCCAAAAGAATCCTCTCCCACGCCCCCAAAAGAGGAAACAAAGGAAGAAGAAAAGGTGGAAACGCCCCCTACCCCGCAAAAGCCCTACACCCCTCCCGATTACAGCGATCACACCAATATCAATGAAGACCAATACGAGACCCATTTGGCCGATCTTTCCCAGCTGCAATCGGGCGCTCCCCTTTTGGCCGTCCAGCGAGGGCCGCTGGAAACCCCTTCCCGCTCTTGGGAAGAAGGGCAATGGGATGAAAATTTTTACAATGACCTGCGGTGGGTAGACGCTTCCCAGACCGATCTCAGCTCCATCACCGATTACAACCAGATCTCCTTCAATTCCGCCACCCGCTGGCCGGAGACCCTGCCGGAAAATTTTGACCCTGACGCCATTCTGGAGCTGGGCAAAGATCCCGGTCTGGGCGTCCGATCCCTTCAGGAAGAGGGCATCACGGGCAAAGGAGTGGGCATCGCCATCATCGACTTAGGTCTTTATGCCGATCACCCGGAATACCGGGACAACCTGATGCTTTATGAAGAGATCCACTGCTCAGACGGTAGCGGCTCTATGCACGGCAGTGCCGTGTCCAGCCTGGCGGTGGGGCAGGAAGTGGGGGTGGCCCCCGATGCCAAGCTTTATTATATCGCTACTACCTTCGGTCATTGGTCAGAAGACGGAGGCTTTGACTTTGACTTTTCCATTCTGGCCGACTGTGTCTACCGGGTGCTGGAAATCAACCGGCAGTTGCCCCAGGAGGAAAAGATCCGGGTCATTTCCATTTCCAGAGGATTCAGCACCAACGACCCTGGCGGCGAGGAACTTCTGGAGGCCATCCGCCAAGCCAATGCGGAGGGCATTCTCGTTCTGACCACCAGCACTGAGATCTACTACCCTAACTTTCCTCTTCTTGCATTGAGCCGTGACTATCTGGCCGATCCCAATGACTTTGACTCTTATGTTCTACCCGCTTGGCAAACTTCCACCACGCCCAAAAAAGATTACATGATCCCATCCGGCGGCCGAACCTATGCCTCCTGCACCGCTGAAAATGGCTATGAGATTGGATACAGCGGTGCTATGAGCTGGACCATGCCCTGGCTGGCCGGGCTATATGCCCTGTGCTGCCAGGCGAAACCTGAAATCACCCCGGATGAATTTCGCCAGACGGTGCGGGAAACCGCTCAGGTGAAATCCTTCGGCAAACTGGTGGACCCCGTTGCCGTCATCCGGCAGCTGCAAGGGGAAGAAAAATAGACAAACACAAAAAAAGAAGCCCTGAAGGGCTTCTTTTTTTGCGTTTTCACATCCAAACTTCATTGCATCGTTCCGTAATTTTTTCTCAATTCCTCGTTGCCTAAATTGATAATCGTCAAGCCCCGTTTGACTGCTTTTTCATAAGTTTTTGCAGCTCCACCCCAACGATGGGTCACATAACACAATGCGTAAGCTGCATGATCCACCATATATTGATTTCTTGCTAAAATAGCCGCTTCGAAATGGTATTTTTCAAGCCCTTCTGGATATAGAATCTCATCAAAATATACAAACTCTGGGATGCGAAAAGTCAAATATGGAATGATTAGATCACAACGAATATTTTCCCGATGTTTTTTCATCTCGTATACAGCCCGAGCACACCTCCAATCAAAGCTTCCCATACCACCGCATAAAAAATCTGTGATTCCCCAATTGATCAGCCGCTCCAACTCTTTTTCTATTTGTTGCAAAGTCACACCATAACATTCTCCATGGCCAATGAACACACAGGTTTTCTCCCGCATCGGTCACATCCTCCTTTCAAATATAGAGTTATTATAACTCTATATCAACTCCATTTTTACATTTTATCAAATAATGAGTCTAAAATAAAGTCATATCAACTTTACAGGAGGAACAAGCATGGTGAACCGGGAGAAGGAAAAGCACTTCGGCCTGCGGGTAAATGGCGATATCCTGGCAAAATTCCGGTATGTCTGTTCTTATGAAGGCCGCTCTGCAAACAGTCAAATCATTCAGTTAATGCTGAAATTCATTGCTGATTATGAAAAAGAACACGGAAAAATCGACCTTTCCGATCTTCAATAAGCCAATTTAAGCACATTTTCCCTTCTCGAAACACAAAAAAGAAGCCCCAAACGGGCTTCTTTTTTTGCGTTTTTATGCCAGGGTGCCATCGGGATTGTGGGCCACCGAGGCCTCCAGAATGTTACCATAGGCCCAGTGGCTCTCGTCCACATCCTGGAAGGGATTCTGAGAGATCAACTGCTCCAGATGTCCTTCTGCCGGAATGCGGCCCAAAGCGCCGTTGATCATCTTTACCGCTTCGGCTCTTGTCACCGGCTGGTCCGGACGGAAGGTGCCGTCCTCATAACCGGCTACAAAGCCCTTTCCAGCGCCAAAAGCCACCGCCTGATAGGCCCAGTGGGTTTCCGGCACATCGGTGAAGGAGGCGCTGCCCGTCTCACCAGGGAAATAGGCCGCCAGAATCTTCATCAGTTCGGCCCGGGTCACCGGCTGATCGGGACGGAAAGTGCCGTCCTCATAGCCCCCTACAATGTTGTATTTCTGGGCAAATCCCACATAGGAAGCATACCAGCTATCCCCGGCCACATCGGAAAAGGAGACCGGATAGCTCTCCCCCTCCTGGTAAAGGGCCTGGCCGTTTTCGTCCACCGTCAGCCGGGCCAGCATAGCCACCGCCTCGGCCCGGCTGAGGGAGTCCCCCGGCCGGAACAGCCCCTCGGCGCCCTGGATATAGGCGCCGTGGTCTGTTTGATTGAGCACAGGCTTCACGGTCTCTTCCGGCTCCTCCGGAGTGTCCGGTTCTTCCGGTTCATCCGGCTGGGCGTACTCTTTCTGATACAGCGCCACGATCTCCGGGTTCTGCACCATCAACTGATAGCGGAAATGCACTTCACCGGACACCTGGGGAATGGTCTTGTTAAGGGCCAGCATATCCTCCAGGGCCTTGACACCATACCAGGGAGAAGAGGGATCGCTGTTGCCCGCCTGGTAATCGGCCATACCCACATACAGACGCACATCGGTGCCGTCCACCACATCGGCCCACCAACGGACCAGCGTGTCATAGTCGGCGGCTTTGTGGCCGATGTACCAATAGATCTGGGGACAGATGTAATCGATGTATTCTTCCTTTACCCACTTGCGGCTGTCGGCATAAGCATTGAAATAGGTTTCATTGCCATTGGTGGCCGAGCCGTCGGGGTGACTGCCCTGGTTGGCCCATACACCGGCCGGGCTGATGCCATAGGACAAGCTGGGATCGATGGCATGGAGACGCTCTCCCAGCTCTTTCACCAGCCGGTTCACATTGTCTCTTCTCCAGTCTCCCAGATCGGAAAAGTCCCCGCCGTACTGCTGGAAAGCCGCGGCATCGTCAAAATCCTGACCGGGATAGAAGTAATCGTCCATGTGCAGTCCGTCGATATCATAGTTCCGGGCCAGCTCCTCAGCGCCCTTGATCACCAGTTCCCGTACCTCCGGAAGGCCAGGGTTCAGGTAATAGTTCCCCTCATGCTGCACCAGCCATTCCGGGTGAAGCTTGGCCGGGGAAGAAGCCGACAGGTTCTGGTATTCGCTGTCGCCGCCTTTGGTCACCCGGAAGGGGTTGATCCAGGCGTGAAGCTCCAGTCCCAGCGCATGGGCCTTCTCTACCCAATAGGCCAGGGGGTCAAAGTCCCCTTGAGGAGCCTGGTTCTGGTTGCCTGTGAGATAGCGGCTCCAGGGGAAGATCTCCGAAGGATACAGCGCGTCACAAGAAGGGCGCACCTGAAGGATGACTGCATTCATCCCCATATCCACGCAGTTTTGCAAAATGGAATCGGCCTGGCTCTTCAAAGCAGCCGGGTCGGTGGTGGCTTTGGTGGGATAGTCCAGGTTGTACACGGTGGACACCCAAACAGCCTTCATATCCTCCCGGGCGGGATTCTGGCTTTTTTCGGTTTTCACACCGGCGCCGCAGGCCCCCATCAGCAGGATGACCCCTGCCAACAGACCGGCCCACAGCCGTTTTCGCAAATGTTTCATATTCTTTCTCCCATCCTATGTTGTTTTCTCTCTGTTTTCCGGCAAAAAGCCGGAGACCGGCTGCATTATGGCCGATCAAAGCCATTATAACACAACCAGTCCCCGGTTTTTAGTGGTATCTTCTACCTTCTTACAGGGCTGCCACATCGGCGGCCAGCGCCTGGGCGTGCTCCAGGGGCGTGGCCCAGCTGGTGCAGAAACGCACGGCATGGTGGCTTTCGTCCACCTTGCCGAAATCGGCAAAGGCATATTTTTCGCTGAGTTTTTTCATCACGCTTTCGGGCAAAATGGGGAATTGCTGATTTGTGGGAGAGTTGCAAAAGAAGGGGAAACCCTTGTCTGCAAAGGCCTTGCGGATGATGGCAGCGGCTTCATTGGCATGCTTCCCCATCTCCTCATACAGCCCGTCTTCCATCATGGTCTCAAACTGGACGCCCAGCAGCCGTCCCTTGGCCAGAAGGCCGCCCTTCTGCTTGATGAAATAGCGGAAATCCTCCTTGAGGGCCGGAGCGGCGATGACCAGGGCCTCCCCAAAGAGCGCCCCCACCTTGGTGCCGCCGATATAAAAGGCATCGCACAGGCGGGCCAGATCGGCCATGGTCACATCGGTGCCAGGCGCGGTGATGCCATAGCCCAGTCTTGCCCCGTCCACATAAAGAAACAGGTTCTTTTCCCGGCACACGGCGCTAATGGCTTCCAGCTCGGCTTTGGTGTACAGAGTACCCAACTCGGTGGGATGGGAGATGTACACCATCTTGGGCTGCACCATATGCTCCTGGGTCTCGTCATTATAATGATCCTCCACCAGCTTGCGCACCTGGTCGGCAGTCAGTTTGCCCTCTTTGCAGCCGGGGATGGCCAGCACCTTGTGGCCGGTGGCCTCGATGGCGCCGCTTTCATGCACATTCACATGGCCGGTTTCGGCGGCGATCACACCCTGATGGGGCCGCAGGGCTGCGGAGATCACCGTCAGATTGGTCTGGGTCCCCCCCACCAAAAAGTGGACATCCACATCTTCCCGGCTGCATTTTTCCCGGATGAGCTGGGCGGCCCGCTGGCAATGAGGATCTTCCCCATAGCCTGCCGTCTGCTCCATGTTGGTCTCCATCAGGTGCTCCATCACCCGGGGATGAGCTCCTTCCGAATAGTCACAGTTGAAACGGATCATCGTTCCTCTCTCCTTTTCCTAATCCTCTTCTTTTTTATAAAAATGTTTGCGCCAATAATATTGGGCATTCCGATAATCTGCCACCAGATCCCGATCCTCCAGCTCCAGCTGTTCTTCCACCTGGCCGTCCTTCACATACCGGCCGCTGGAATGGACCACCTGGACGCTGTCCATCACTTCATCGGTCATCTGCATAAAGGCAGGGCCTTCCCAGCCACATTCCTCAAAAAGCAGATTCATCAGGAAATAGGGACCGATGTCCGGGCCTTCCCCGGAAAAATCGTTGCCCAGCACTTCCTTGGCCGCGTCATTGGCCCAGATGAGGTACCGGGTGGAATAGTAATTCAAAAATCCCTCCTGGGTGGACAGATCCATATTGATATCCAAGGCGTCATAGATCTCTCCGTCGTCTCCCATCCAGGGATTGTGATCCCCGAAGAGCACAATGACCACCGGCTCTTCTTCCTCCCGGAAGTAATCGAAGAAGACCGCCAGATTCTGATTGGTGTTCCAGATGGAGCCCAGATAGTTTTCCAAGATACACTGTTGGCTGTTTGTCAGCTTGCCATCGCTGTTATCAATAAAGGTGCCTTTGGGACTCCACCAATATTGTTCGCTGTCATAGGGTCCATGGCCCTGGTAACTCACATTGAAGGAAAAATAGGGTTTGCCGGTCTCCTTGTTTTCTTCGTAGAAATTGATGATCTCCGGGAAGAGCACTTCGTCCAAGGCCACTTCCCCGCCGGTGAACTGCTCATAATAATTTTCCACAAAATAGTAGTTTTCAAACCCCAGGTACTGGTTGATGTTTTCCCGGTTATAGAACCACTCAAAACAGGGATGGCTGCCCTCCACCGTGTAGCCTTCGTCCCGGAAATACCAGGGATAGGCATTGGTGTCGGTGCGGAAATTGCTCAGCTGGGAGTAACCGGTGAGGAAGCACCGCTCGGTATCCACCGTACCTCCTGCGAAGATGTTGGTCACCAGATTGCCGGAAATGCCTTCTTCCTCCAGCTTGTGGTATTCCTCATAGGCATCATAGGCCAGATTCACTTCTTCAAACTTGCTGAAATCGTTGTAGGCCTCCAGCATGACGGAGATCACATTGACCTTCTTGTCCTCGGGGATGTGGGCATCCTCATAACCTTCCATAATGGCCTGGGCGGTATCCTCATCATAGCCTGTGGGCGGCCGGTCAATGGCGTCGGTGATGCTATGCAGGAAGGGATAGACAAAGCCTCTGGAAATATAGACCTGGGTATCTGACCAAGGGCTGATCAGTTCCGAATTGTCGGTGGCGGTATCGTAGCTGTACAAATTGTCATCGGTATATTTTCCGCTGACCAGAAAAGCGATGATGAGCACAGCCAAGGCACCGCCTGTACGCACCAGAGGCTGCGGCTTGCCCCGCAGAAAAAAGAAAAACAGCACCGTCACCGCCAGCACTCCGGCCAAAGTCCACCACATTCCCGCAGTGGGAATGATTTCATATTTTCCCGCCATGTTCTGGGCTTCCCGCACCAAAAGCACATCGGCAAACAGCAGTGGATCGTTGCGCAAAGCCAGCTTGAACCAGTTGACAAAGGTGCCGCCTAAAATGACAGTGCTCTGAAGCAAAAAGGCCAGCCAGGCCCGTCCCAGAAGAAAATACAGCAGCGCCCCCAGCAAAAGCACCGGAAATACATTGAGGAAGATAAGGAGAGGAAATTCAAAATAGCTATCAAACATCTCCCCGCCGTATTCCGAAGCGGCAAAGGCCAGGCTGACCACAGCCACGCCAAAGGTAGCCGCCAGATAAATCAAGCCGGTATACACCCAAAAAAGCACCTTTTTCCAGGTGCTCCAGCTTTCCAAGGGCTTTTTCTGAAAAACGAACCACTGTTTCCAGCCGGCGGAAGCATCTTCTCTCTTCTGCCGTGCTGTGGAGGCAATGCTGAATAATTTCATGAGGGAAACGATCCCATCCTTTCTGTCTTTTATCACCAATCGAATTGCTGCCGGGGCGCTTTAGGCAGAGGAGTGTCCTCCTGCTGTGTCTGCTCAAATGAGAGGGTCTGTACTTTGCGGAAAAAGTCATACACCGGCTGAAGCTTTTTAAAATCCCCTTCCAGCTTCTGAGCCAACCGGGGCGAAAAGAGGATCTCCCCCTCCTCTGGCGAGCAGGTGTGGGTCACCGCCACATTTTTCTGATCCAGCCACAGCTTTTCCCGTCCCTGGGCATGGGGAAATTTGCTCCGTTTGTACCGTTCCCCTTCCAAAAGGAAGTAGCCATCTTTCCCCACAGCCTTATCGGCCTTGTGGAAATCCGGGTCCTGACGCAAAATCAGCCCCCGCAAAGTGTCCATATCCCGTGGGCTGGCCCGGTAATAACCGCAGCCCCAGCGGACAAAGCGGGGGGAAAACTCAAAATAAAAAGCCGGCGGCCCCTGATAGAGCTTCTTTTCCCGCAGGAAAACACACCAGCACACATCCCGGAAAGTGGATTTATCCTTTGTAAAGCGGGTATCCCGGTAAATCCGGGAGATGGAACGGCCCACTTTGGGCTCGGCGATCAGGCTCTCGTCCAGCTTCCAGACCCCGGGCTGCAGCTCCAGAACCAGCTGACGCATGGGGTCCAGTACCAACCGGTCATAGTCCTTCCGATGCTCCCGGAACCATTCTTTGCTGTCCCGCAGCTTGTTTTCCATCAAAAAATCCAGCGCTTCCTTGGAAAAAGCCAACCTTTTTCCTCCTTCGACAACATACTGTAACTTTTATTTTCCCCCTTCCCCCGGAATTTGTCAAGAAAAAGACATTGTGAAAACAGTTCCTTCTTGCCTTTTTTCACAAAACTTTCTATAATCTTCATAGAATGTTCAGAATTTCGTTGGGGATTTGTCCTTGCATTCCCTCGCCCCAAGCTGTATTATTGTTATTAGTACAGCACCCCCCACGGAAAGGAGTGTCGGGCATGAAACTGCGCCAGAAATTGACTCACCTGGCTTCCCAGAATATGCGCCGGGTTTGCTTTTATCTGTTCCCTCTTTTTTTGAATCTGGTGCTCTATTGCAACCTGACCCCCTCCCCGGCTCTGGCTTCCCGTACGCCTCGCTTTTCCTTTGATCTGCCGGGGGTGCTCCGTTTTCTGTTGGCGTTGCTTCTGATTTTCATGGGCTATGTGCTGCTGACCATCTTGACCCGCAGGCCATGGTTGGCTGCCCTGGTGCTGGCTGTGCCCCTTTATGTAATCTCCATGGTGGATTACTATAAATATTATGCCCTGGGCACCCGTATCTCCATGGACGATATCATCATGGTGTTCAGTCTGCACGACCTCTGGACACCCCAGGGTGCTGCAGGAAATGGAATGTTTTTCAGTCCCCTGCTTTTTATCACTTTCCCCCTCCTGTGCCTGTATATCCACTTTCTCCGGGTGCTGCGGGTGGAAGATGCGGTGCATTTTCATGGCCGCCGGGTCATCTGCGGCGCTCTGGCCATGTGGTGCCTGCTCACCTTTTCCACAAACAGCCTGGCCTATCAGATTTTTGATCCCCAGCTGCAAGCTTATAGCGTGGTGCCCTCTTCCCGCACCAATACGCCTCGCCTGACTTCCATCGACTGCCTGATCGGCTCGGTCTATTATGACGAATTCACCGACGAACGGGCCACAGAGGACAATGTGCAGCGCCTGCTCTCCGCCTATGAACCTCAGGCCGGTACCGGTGTGCGCCCCGATATCCTGGTGATAATGAGCGAATCCTACTTCGACCTACGCCGTGTGAATGGCCTGAAGGTGGATGACTCCCTTTACGAAAACTTCCGGCGGATGCAGTCCCAGGGGTGTTACGGCCGGGTGGTGGTGCCCGCCTTCGGCGGCGGCACAGCCTCTTCGGAATTCGAAGTGCTCAGCGGCACTTCCAATGCATCCTTACAGGGTACTCGCTCCCCTTACGCCGGCATCTCGTCCTGGGATACCCTGCCCTCCTTCCGGGATTATTTTGGAAAGGAAGGATATGACTGCACTTATGTGCATCCCTTCAAAGGTTCCTTCTACAACCGGGAAAACGCTTTTGCCGCCATGGGCTTTGACCGGATGCTGTTCCAGGAAGATCTGACAGTGCCGGTGGAGGAATATTCCCGGGATATCCACATCAGCGACACTACTCTGACCCAACAGCTCATCGCCCTTTTGGAGGAAGAACAAGAAGATCCTCAATTTATCTGGGCCACTTCCATGCAAAACCACTCCCCCTATGTGACCATGGAAGAAAGCGACCCTTGGCTCATTGATGCACCGGAAGGTGTTCTCAGCGAAGGAGAACTGGATGGGCTGCGGGCCTATGCTGTGGGCATTCGGGACACCGACCAGGCTCTGGGCCAGCTTCTGGACTATATCGACAGCCGGGAAAAACCCACCGCCCTTTTGTTCTTCGGCGACCACCAGCCTTTGCTGGAAGGATATAAAAAGCTCAACGGCATCGAGACCGACACACTGTATGAGGATCTTTCCAACCTGACCACCGACTATGCCATCTATACCAATTACCAGGCTCCTCTCACCTCCATCGACGGCACCAATACCCGGCGCACTGACCGGCCGTTCAGCGCCTGCTATCTGATGGATGTCTATCTCACGGCCCTGGGTATGCCCAAGGATTCCTATCTCTCCTTCCTGGACGATGCTTTCCGCCATCTGCCTGTGCATTCTTTGCTCATCACCCAGGAAGAGGGAAAGAAAAAGGATGTACAGCAGTGCCGGGACGCTTTGGACATCCTTTCCTATGACCGGGCCATGGGTCAGCACTATTCTTCCCAATACAATAAATAATAGAAAGGCTCCCTTTTTCCAGGGAGACGGGTTTGTTTCTATGGATATTTTGTATGCTTCCCCCCGTTTGGAGTTTTCCCTGTGGGATCAGCAGGACCCCCAACTGGCCCACACCCTGTGGGGAAATCCTCAGGTCACCCATTTTCTCACAACCGATGGGGTTATGACCCCGGAACAAATCGATGAGCGCCTAAAAAAAGAAATCGAGCAATACCAGCGCTGCGGCCTTCAGTATCATCCGGTGTTTCTCCGGGAAGGCGGGGCCTTTATCGGCGTATGTGGTCTGCGCCCCTATGGTATGGGTGCGGATATCTTCGAGCTGGGTGTCCACCTGCTTCCCGATTACTGGCATGCAGGTTATGCCCAGGAAGCGGCCCGCCGCACCATCGACCGGGCTTTTTCCCAGTTGGAATGCCAGGCCGTGTTCGCCGGTCATCATCCCAAAAATACCGCTTCCCGTGCGCTGCTCCTTCGTCTGGGATTTGTGTATGACCATGACGAATTCTATTCCCCCACCGGTCTGTATCACCCCTCCTACTTCCTGTGGCGGTCGGCCTATCAGGGGAAATAACTTCGCGCTTCCTATTTTGCGCAATAAAAAAAGTGGCCATTGGCCACTTTTTTTATTCTGTCACCGGATCACCTGGCACAGCATTCCGATTTTCTTTGTGAATACTCCGTGTGGTGCTCTGGTTCAGCCCCACCGATGCTGCAATCGTTAGCATCTCAGCCAGAGGCATGGCCAGCCAGAGCCCTGCCATCCCCCACAATTTCGGCAGCCAAAGGAGAAAAACGATCAACAGCAAAAAGGACCTCAGCAGAGTGACCACAGCCGACAAATGCCCCTTTCCATACGAAGTGAGTCGAATGGCTGTGAAAATATTCAAACCGGCCACCAGGTATCCCAGGCCATAAAGTCTCATTCCCTCCAAGGCCAGATGCCAAACAGCTGTACCGCGCTGTGCAAAACAAGATACGGCCAGGGGTGCAGACAGGAAGGCTACCCATACAGCAGCGGCGGAGCTGCGGCAAAGAATCGATAGCTGTACCGCTCCAATTTTCTGCACACCTGGATGCTCCCCTGTCCATATCCATGGCTGAGCAGCGGTGCAATGCCCATGGAATATCCGAAATAAAGGCCAATGAAGAGGAACTGCAAATACATAATGATGGAAACCGCCGCAATGCCATCTTCTCCGGTCAGCGCCAGAGCCGTACGGTTAAACACCACGGTTGTGATGGCAATCGCCAGCTGGCTGACACATTCCGATGCTCCGTTGACGGCGCATCGCACCCCTTCCTTGATTTCCATCCCCCTCCATACCGGCCGCAGCTGCCGCCGCAGGCGGCAGAAATACCAGATCCCCAAGCCGCAGGAAAGAACCAGTCCTAAAATAGTGGCCAGACCAGCTCCCAACACTCCCATGTTCCACTTGGCCACCAACACATAATCCAGCAAAATATTGGCAATTCCTCCCGCAGCCGCCACCAAAAAACCATATCCCGGCGAGCCATCCGCGCGGATAAAATAAGTACATAGTTCTTTCCCCACCACAGCCGGGACGCCGATCAGCCAAATCATGGCATAGGAGCGGCAATCCGCCATTGTCAGAGGTGTGGCCCCTAAAAAAGTCAATATCTGGGGCAACCACAGCGCCATTATCCCCGCCGCCAATCCGCTGACCAGCAATGTCATCATCAGACAGACAGAAAACTGCCGCCCGGCCTTCTCCTTCTGTCCAGCTCCCAGAGAAATGGCCGCAAAAGCGCCGCCTCCTGTGGCAAAAGCCAGGGCAATTCCCGTCAGAATATTGACAATGGGATAGACAATATTGATAGCGGCCAGCGCATTGGTTCCCACACAAGCCGACACAAAAATTCCATCCACAATGGTATATAATGTGTTGAACAACGATGTGAGATAGGTGGGCAGAATAAACTTCACAACTTTGCCAAAACGCATCTGTTTCGGCTGCATCAGGATCTTTTCCATCATCATTTCCATCACCTCCTCTCCAGCATACACCTTCAAGTTCCTTGAAGGTCAAGGGCCATTTTGATATAATGATGAAAAACCGCCCGAATAGGAGATTTTTCCATGGAACACACCTTTCCCATCGGCCAGATTGCAAATTATTTCGATATCGCCCCATCCACCCTGCGGTATTGGGAGGAAGTGGGTGTTGTCACCCCTCAGAAAAACAGCAAAAATGGCTATCGGGAATATTCCGTTTCCGATCTGATGATCATATCCGATGTTTTGTTCTATCAGAGCCTGGGAATTCCCTTGAAACAAATTCGGGATATGCACCGCATGGAACTTGCCAGCCATGAGGGAATCTGCGCCCAGCAGATGAAAACCCTGCATCAGCAGCGTTTGGCGCTGAAACGGCGCATCAGCAAACTTCAATACCATATGGCCGCTTTGGATACCATCCGCCATCTGCAAGAGCATCCCTACGAGATCACCACCCTTGATCTGGACTGTATCGTCCCCTTTGAACTGGTGGAGATCGAAAAGCTAAAGCAGTATATCGAAAACCCCCGTCTGTATTCCCGTGTGCAGCACTCGGATCATCTGGACGAAGAGCACCGTGGACTGAGCATCACGCAAGCGCAGAAAGCCCGGGAAGGTTATACCCATACGCTGTGGGAAAATCAGGGTGGCCGATATGCCACTTTTCTCATGCGGGAAGAAATCGCGCCAGGATTCCCCAATGATCTTCCTCTGCATCTGGCTGTGGTGCAAGCGGAACATACCACAGGAGCCATCATCAGCCGCTTCCTCACCTGCGCCCTGGAAAATGGAAAATCCTGCGATTTTTACCAGACCTATATTGAAATTCTTTGATCAGCCTTTTCTTCTTTTCAAGAGCCTATAAAAAAGTGGACATTGGCCACTTTTTTATTCTGTCACCGGTCTTTCCCCGATGCTTTTCTCCCATTCTGAGGAAAACACCCATCTGGAAATTCCCCCTTTCCCCCTCCACAGATTCCCTCTTGACGCTTGTTCTCTTCCATGCTATTTTCATTGTACTGATAGCTGTAAAAAAAGAGTAATCTGTGCAAATTTTGCTGCTTTTTGCACAAAATTTGTGTGTTCGGGAAAGAAGGAACATTATGCTGCGAATCGCCCTCTGTGACGATGAAAAAAAACATTTGGAAAAAATGGACGCATTGTTGGGCTCTTATCTCCAATCCCGCCCCCATTTGAATGGCCAGGTGAAGCTGTTCTCCAGCGGTCATTCCCTGCTCACCCAGCGGGAGGAACAAGGAGGATTTGATCTCTATATTCTGGATATCCTCATGCCCTCGGCCAGCGGTATCGATATTGCACGCCGTCTTCGCTCTTTGGGTGATCGGGGGGAGATCATCTATCTCACCAATTCCAACGATTTTGCCTCTGACAGTTACGATGTCCGCGCCTTTTTTTATCTTCTCAAGCCGGTGACCGAACGCAAGCTCTTCCAAGTGCTGGACAAAGCTGTGGAGAAATCCAGCAAGAGGAAAAATCAAGCGGTCATGGTGCACACCCCCGAAGGCACACAGCGCATTCTGCTGGATCGCATCCGGTATGTGGAGCGTGTGGGGCGCTGTATGCGTTATTACTGCACCGATGGCATTATAGATTCTCAGACCATTCGGGTATCCTTTCGGGAAATGGTGAGTCCCCTTTTGACAGACCGGCGCTTTTGCCTGTGCGGAGCCAGTTTTGCACTGAATTTCCAATATGTTATTGGAGTCAATGGTCAGACTGCCCTGCTGGACAACGGCCAGACTGTCACCCTTCCCCGTGCGTCTGCATCGGAGTTTAAAAAAGCATGGGGCAACTTCTGGCTGGAAGAGGGCACGGTATGATCGAATTGTTTGCCATGGAATATATGACAGTACTGGGCATGACCATGGTTCTGTTGTTTCTCGACAGCCGGTATCCCCGCTTCTTTACCGCTTTGACTGTCTACGGCACTGCATTTCTGGTGATGGCAGCGGTGGCCGCCATATACTATGTCGCCGGTTGTGAAACCACATTGCACATTTATTCCCTCATCGCTCATGTTCCATCTCTGCTGCTGTTGCTTCTGCTCAGCCGTTTTCGCGGATGGCAACTGGTCTTTCAGCTGTTTTCCGCGGTTCTGTTCTGCACGCTCATTCAACAGGGAACTGGGCTGATGTACTATCTGGGAGGACGCCGTGTTTGGATACTGATCCTGTCCTATGTGACCCTCAGTGCCGGGGTGATCTGGTTCCTGGTCTCTTTTCTCCGCCCCTTGTTTCTCCAGACACTGCTGAACCTTCGCCGGGGATGGTGGTTTATGTGCCTGGTGATGGCCACATATTATATCATTGTGATCTATCTGATCCCTGGTTATGTGGGCTCCGAAAAAAGCAGCACCATCCTGAAGCCGGCCATTTCTCTGCTGATGGTAGGGTTTTATTCCGTTGTTTTGTTTCTCTTTACCAGCATCCGGAAGGAAGCAGAAGCCCATCACAATACACACCTTTCCACTTTGCAGCTGTCTGCTTTGCAAAGCCGGATGGAAGCGGTGCGCACAGCGGAGGATGCCATCCGCACAGAACGCCACGATCTTCGCCACCGGCTTCAAACGGTGATGGAACTGGTAGCCCGCGGGGATGAGTCGGCTGCCCTGGGCTTTCTGGACGCTGCAAAGCAGCGTCTGGATGAGCAAAAGGAGATCCGCTGGTGCCGCCCACCAGTGCTGGATGCGGTGTTTTCCACCTATTTTGCCCAGGCCAAAAGCCAGAACATCTCGGTGGATGCAAAAATTGCCCTTCCCGACACCCTGCCAGTGGATGAAGGAGAGCTGGCCATCGTTGTGGCCAATGCTTTGGAAAATGCCATCCACGCCAACCAAAAGCTTCCTCAAAATCAGCGAGAGATCTACTGCAAAATGGTGGGCACTCCCTCAGTGATGTTGGAAATTTCCAATCCGTGTTTGGACAGCGTCTCTTTTGACAGCAACGGTTTGCCTTTGGCCCAAAAAGATGGTCACGGTCTGGGGGTACATTCTATTTCGTCCTTCTGTCAAAAAAATGGGGCCGTTTGTCACTTTGATCTGACCGACGGCTGGTTTCAGCTGCAAGTGGTTGTATAGCTGCCCTTCTCCCATTATCGCCTTTTCTTCTGTACTCTTTTGTTGCAGAAGGAAAGGCGTTTTTGTCGTTCCATGATAAATCGCCCATTGACACCCAGGTAAAACAGGCATATAATTAACAAAGTTAATTATATAAAAAGGAAGGAACCCGGCATGGAATGGACCGACATGATGCACAGCCAGCAGCAGATACAAAAAATCGTGCGTGCGCTGCTTCCGGTGCGCAAATCGCTGCTCACCGCCAGCGAATGTGAACTTCTGGCCCACCTGTATTTGTACCCGGAACAAAACACCCCTGTTCTGCTCAGCCAGGAAAGCGGCATGAAAAAAGAAGCCGTGAGCCGCTGTCTCAAATCGCTTTATGAAAAAAACTGCATCCGCAAAGAACGGCAAACCTCAGACGAGAGAAGTTACCGGCTGTTTATGACGGAAACCGGCCTCGCGGAACTGAAAAAGGGATATGAAAGCATTTTGCAGCCTTTTTATGATCTGTGGCGCAGCGCCGGAGATGATTTTGAGGCGTTTATGCATTCGGTGGACCGGCTGGCCACCCACATTGAGAAAGGACGGGAACACACCTGTGACAATGAAGTTTTATGATGCCCTGCAAATGGACCCTGCCATATTGAAAAGGCAAATTGCTGCCTGTGATACAAAACAAGAAAAAGCATATTACTGGTTTGCCATGGCCATGCGTTCGGCGCTGATCGTGGCATTTGCCGTTGTATTTATCAGTTTGCTGGCCGGCCTGTTCGGCGCCGACAATACGCCGCTGGCCGTGGCCTTGTTTTGCATGATGCTGGGCATTCGATTCGTCAATTTTCAGTATTGTGTAGCCGATTCCCTCATCACCCTGGCGGCCATACTGGCCATTTTGGTGCTGGTTCCCAGTGCAGCGGCAGTATTGCCTTGGTTCTGCCTCATTCCCCTGCACTTCGCCGCCTTTTTTGCCCTGCTCTATATGACGGCCCAGCAGCCGGAAATGGGCAATGGCGGATTATATAGTTTTGCCTATGTCTATCTCACCGGAAACCCGGTCTTTGGCGAAGCGCTGGTCCGTCGGGGACTGCTGGCCTTGGTGGGCTACCTGATCTGCGGCGCCATCCTGTTTGCCAAACACAGAACCCAACACCACACCACCCGTTTTCATGCTGTGGTGCGAAAATTCGATCCTTCCACACCGGTTCATCTGTGGCAGCTGCGCATGGCCCTTGGCGTCAGCCTGGTGCTGACCGCAGGTCAGGCCTTTTCTGTGGAACGGTTTATGTGGATGGGATTTGCCTGCGCCTCCCTGCTGTCGGAATACCCCTACTCCCACTCTGTTTCCACCCGATTCCGCCAGCGGATCATTGGGGCGGTGGCCGGCTCCTGTGCGTTTTATGTTCTATATCAGATTACACCTGAGGCGTTCCATTCGCTGATGGGGCCGTTGGGCGGATTGTGTCTAGGCTTCTGTACCGATTACCGATATAAAACCGCCATGAACTGCTTTGGTGCCTTGATGCTGGGAACCGGAATTTATGGCCTTGGAAGCGCTGTGGTGCTGCGGATTGCAGACACCATTTTGGGCGTCACCTTCGGATTGCTGTTTGCCGTTCTGTTTCAGCAATTGGCTGGAAATAAGCTCCTATCCCGCTCAGAAACTGCGCAGCAAGCGGCGCTAGATTGACGATACACAAGAAAGACCCCGGCAGATTTCGACGAAATCTGCCGGGGTCTTTCCATTCTTTAATAATGTCCGCCGTCTTTTCTGTTTTCTTCCAGGTCAAAACGAACTTCATCAAAGTAGATTTTGGTCTGTCCCCATTGCTTCTTTTTGGGATGTGCAAAGGCGTCCAGATATGGTGTTCTTTCCACTGTCTCCCGGGCTTCCTCCTCCGCTTTCAGCAGCACTTCTCTTTCGTCCACCGAGACAGCGCCGTCCTTGTCCAATTTGATTTCTCCATCCACAATGACCAGATCCACATCTGTGGGATTTGCGTTTCCGATCATGGTATCCAGCACATTGAATCTGGGCATCAGCCGCGGATTCATCAGATTTACTGCGATGATATCGGCTTTCTTGCCAATTTCCAAAGAGCCGATCTCTTTGTCCAGGCCCACGCACCGTGCCGCATCAATGGTGGTCATCTCCAGCAACTTTTCTGCGGGCAAGTAATAATTTTCATTCATTGCGCTGCGGAAAATCATCTGTGCGCGGCGCATGGCATCAAACATATCAAAGCCAGAAGAAAGCATGGAGCCATCTGTTGTAACGGCCACGGTCACTCCCAGATCCAGCAGCTCAATCACCGGCGTCCGGTTTGTAAGCTGACGCATTCCCGGTGCAACACTGATGTGTGTATCTGTTTTCTGAAGAATCAACGCCTCATCAAAAGAAAGCCCGGTGCAGTGCTGCAAATGCACATCCGGCCCCAGCAAAGCATTTTCTTTGTCCTGGTAAGCCAGATGAATCATCCCGCCAAATGCGTCTGTATGAATACGCGTTCCATACTTCTCCGCGATCTTTCTCATGTCTTGGGCCTGTTTTTTATCGTGCTCTGTCAGAGCGACACATCGATCCGCAGGTGTTGGCGCCGACGGGTCCACAGAAGTAACCACCCCAAAGGGCGCCACATATGCTCTGGTCTTGTCATCATTGGCATGGTTCAGTTCCTGAATCACTGTTTCCAGGCTGTCCAGCATCTCGTCGTAAGTGACTTCTTTGCGGATACGAACACCGTTTTCATATCTGCTGAAACGGTGCGGCCAGGGGAGACTGCACGGCCCTGTGCAGACGATATCCTTTACGCCCACTTCTGCATAGGCCTTTGCATTGTTGATGGCGAAAATAGGTGAATCGCACCTTGGCTGGGACCCGAGTACACATACACCGGTTGTCACGCCGGCCTGCAAACGCTCCAGGGCAGACAATCTCCCTTCGTGATACCAGAACTCATCTGTCACATAGTTTTTATAGGTATGTGTCATAATCGGCATCCAGTAGCTGGTGTCCTTTACGATGGATTTGAAAACAGAATGTCCGCCATGGCCATGGGCATCCACAAACCCCGGCATCAACACATGGTCTGACAGGTCGATCTCTTTTGCCGCAGAATACTTTTCCGCTTCCGCATTTTCTCCCACAAAAACAATTTTGCCCTTTTCAATTCCCACCGCACCATCTTCAATGATCCGGCGATCCGGGTCCATGGTCACCACATAGGCATGTTTCAACAAGATATCAAACATCATCTGAACCACCTTTCTCTGCAAAATGCTGCCGTTATCTTACCGGAAAAGAGGGGCGGAACAATTCTTCTTCCGAAAGGTGACGATAGTCTCTCTCCAAATATCCTTTTTTCATTCTATCATAGTACTCCTGGGCTTTGGCTTTCAGCTCCTGCAAATCCACGCCCGCAATCTCTCTATTCTTCATCACTGTTTTCCCATCGATGATGGACATTGTAACATCACATCCCGAACCACAGAGGAACATGGTCCGGATGGGATCGTCCAGAGCACCCATATGGAAGCTGTCCAGATTGACAACGATCATATCCGCTTTTGCACCTTTGCACAGGCGGCCCAAATCGTCCCGGCCCAACATTTTAGCGCCGCCCAGTGTGACGGCCCGGTAAATATCTGCATAAGTGGAGCCCTCTGCGCAGCCCTCTACCATTTGGGAGTACATGCTTGCCACCCGGACATTCTGGAAGAAATCCGGCGGGAAGGTATCGGTTCCCAGAGCAATGTTGATGTTGCAATCACGATAGCGTTTGAAAGAATCCAGATAGCGTCCGCCTCTACCAATAATGATGGGGCAATAAATCGCTGTTGTCTTTGTCTTTTCAAGGATCTCCAGATCATTTCCCGGATCATCCGTCCATTTGGTCCCTTTGAGCACATAACAATGGGGAATTCCCACTTTTTCGCTCAAAAATCCCAAACTGTTCAGATATTCAATGGGGCTTTTCCCGGTTTTCTCTTTGATATACTGATATTCAAAAGCACCTTGTGCCGCATGCAGTTTAATGGGACAACCAAGCTCCTCTGCATAGGCTTTTGTTTTCAACAAGACCTCTTCCGTCTGGGTTTCGATTCTCTCCGGCAGCAATGCGCCCCGGATCAGTCCATTGTACGCACCGTCATATTTTTTGATGAAAGAAACCGCGCTTTCCAGCCCTCTTTGCCCGGCTTCTTCGTCAAACTCCACCGTCATACTGCCGTCCGGCCTGACCACATTCATTCCGCACTGATAACTGGGAGAAGTGTACAATCTCAAGCCCAGTTTTGCCGCATGATGCACACCAGCCTCTTCTTCCTCATAAGTATCAGCCCATTTTTTATAGTATGTAGAGGTAATGGGCATGGCCGTTGTAACACCATTGCGAATCAACTGCACATATGCATACAGCGATTTGAACGCTTCATCTTCTGCGCTCATCAGTTCGCGGGTTCCCTTGCGGAAATATTCCTGGGACGGGTTCAGACTGCTTTTCAAGGAACTAGGGACTTCCCGATGGATAATATCGTGGTCAATATCCCCCAGAGCATTCAAATCAATGAATCCCGGCATAATAACCCCATTGCCCACATCTTCTGTATGATCCACAGGACCTTCGTAATGTTTTCCCACATAGACAATGGTGTTGCCTTCATACACCACCTCACCATCGGTGATGATCTCATGGTCTTCCCCAGTAAAGCCAATGACATATCGGCCTTTTATTTTTGTTATCATGACGGCACCCCTTTCCAAAATAGCAAAATGCTTTTTTCATTATACCATTCCCTGTATTCATTGAAAAGCATCATCCGAAAGGAGTTATTTTACATCAAAACCAACAGAATCATAACCACTAGTAAACTAGTGGTTTGCTCAGACCCCATAGGGGTCAGTACTTGCTGACCCCTATAAGGGGTACTGAGGGTTTGTTATCGCATCACAATTTCG
>OGGQ01002176.1_pt1 | contig 22247 bp, 15 predicted proteins | sample 1571191 | NCBI WGS metagenome assembly OGGQ01 (sample SAMEA2582061, study PRJEB24529) | metagenome | biome: Human gut stool | place: China | collected 2011
TCTCCGATACCACCATCATGGCTTCTGCCGGCGCCCACTGCTTCCACCTGAACCATGTGGCGACGCAGCTGCCCTATGGCATCACCGTGGCTGCCGTTTCCTTCGTCAGCTTCATCATTGCCGGTCTGGTCCAGAACGCTGTGGTCTGCATGATCATCGCCATCGTGCTGATGGTCGCTACTCTGCTGGTCATCAAGACAGTGGTTGCCAAGAAGCACGCCGGCGTCTTTGCCGAAATGGCCGAGGCCAACAAGGTGCTCTATCAGAAGTAAGCGATCGTCTTTCCCATACAGGGTATGCCCCCGGCTCAGCCGGGGGCATATTTTTGTATTCCGAAAACCTGAGCTCTCGCCCCGGTTTTGAAATTTTTTCCCTGCTTCTTCTTTCGTCCTCCGCAGAGCCGAGGAAGCCGCCCAAAAGTGGTTTGACACCTCTCTCCGGGGCAGGAATGCTGCCCCACTCCGAAAGAGACCACACAGCGGCTCACAGGGGCGGACATATGGTCTCTGTGCTCTGTACCGACAGCTTTTGCTGCACTCGCTGACGCTCCAGTGCGGTCATTTGCCGCTGGCAACACTGCTCCAAGACCTCGTGCGTGAGAACGATGGTGTAGCGCAAGTTTTCGTTTTTCCTAATACCGTTTTTCATCTGTATCTGTGTCCATTCCGTGATGATGAGCCCGTGTTCCTCCAGCAGGCGCATATGCTTGGCGGCGGTATTGCGGGAGAGATGCAGGACTTTCGCCATGTGGAGCACATCATCCGTGCTTCAAAGGCCCCCTTCGGCTGGTCTGCGCTGGTCAGCTGCCGGGATCTGAAATCCCTCACCGTCCCCAAGAGGTGTCGGAGGCTGTCTTTGGCAGCTGTGAGGAGGAGCATCCCCTGTTCCGGAAGCTGAATGTCCAATATGTGTAAACGAATATAGCAGTCTCTCTCCCACAGCAAAAGAGACGGTCCGTAGGGACCGTCTCTTTTGCTGTTATGGTTGCCGACCGCCTACATTCCCTTGCCGGGCATATCGCTGCGATTGACTACGAAAATTCCCACGCATACCAGTACCAATGCCGCTAAACTGTACGGGGTAAAGGCCTGCTGTCCCTCCCGCAGGAGCAGCGCCGACAGCAGCACGCCGAACACGGGATTCAAAAAGCCGTATACCGCCACCCGCCCCACCGGATTATACCGGGTCAGGGCGCTCCAGATGGTCTGGGCCACGGCGGACAGCAGCACCATGTATCCCAGCAGCAGAAGGGACTGCCCGGTGAAATGCGGCAGCGTACCGCCGAAGCACAGTCCCGTCAGCAGCAAAAGCCCTCCGCCCACGATGAACTGATATCCGCACAGGGTCAGGGTGTCCTCTCCCTCGGCATACCGCTTGAAAAGCGAGATGGAGAAGCCGTTGGCCAGCGCCGCCAGCAGCACCGCACCGTCCCCCAGCAGGGTGAAGCCGCCGCCCAACCCGCCGCCGGACAGATTGATCAGCAGCACGCCGCCGAAGCCGCACAGGCAGCCCAGCAGCTTGGGGGCATTGAGCCGCTCATAGCGAAACAGCTTGGCGGAGATCAAAATGGCGAAGAACACGTGGACCGCCATCAGGACGGAGCCCTTGACGCCGGAGGTGTGCGCCATGCCGATATAGAACAGGGCATACTGCACGAGGGTCTGGATCAGACCCAGCTTCGTGGCCTTCCACAGGGAGGAACGTGCGGGAAGCCGCAGCCGCCGCAGGGAAGCGCTGTGGAAAAGCACCGTCACCACACCGGCAAAGAAAAAGCGCAGTCCCGCAAAGATCAGTTGCTCCGCCGAATCAGCGGAGGAAATAGACAACAGGCCGTAGCCGATCTTCACCGCCGGGAAGGCGCTGCCCCACAGCAGGCAGCAAAAGGCCGCCAGCAGGCAGATGACCATGGGGCGCTGCAGGGTGGAGGTCGAGATTTTTTTCATAGGGTAATACTCCGTTGGATGTCCCTCTCCGACAGGAAAAGGTTCCCTGTGGTATGGCCGCAGGGAACCTTTTCAAATGAGGGGGTAGGGGATGAATAGATTACTTGGTAGCTTCCTCCGTGGCCACTGCCGTCTCGCCGTAGTTGTAGCGAGGCTTGCCACGGTAGATGATGCCGCCGATGACCATGGCGATCACCGTGGGGATCAGCCAGGAGAAGCCCTGCTCCGCCAGGGGGATCATGTACATGACCTTGCGCAGGCCGTCCAGATTGGGAGCCACCGCCAGAATGGCGTCGCCCACACTGACGATACCGGCCGCAGCCACGCCGAACTTATACACGCCGTCGTTGGGGATCCACTTGTCCACCAGACCCAGCACGGTCAGTACGATGCAGATGGGATACATGATGAGGAAGATGGGAGTCACGTAGTTGATGATGTTCTGGATGCCGAAGGAACCGAACACAGCGCCCACCACGCAGGCGATGCCCATCCACAGCTTGTAGGAAATGCGGCCCTTGGAGACCTCGTTGATGACGGAGGCGCCGGTGGAGCCGATGCCGATGGCGGTGGTGAGGCAGGCCAGACTGACCGCCAGACCCATGCAGACCTTACCGAAGTTGCCCAGCACCCGGCCCACCAGACCGCTGAGGAGGGTGGTCTGAGGCACGCTCAGGTCGTAGTAGTCACCGCCGCAGGCGCCGATGTAGGTCAGGATGATGTAGATGATGCCCAGCGCCACAATGGAGGTCAGGCCCACGATCAGGCCGCTGCGCTTACGCTCCAGAGGATTGGTGTGGCCCTTGTCCAGAATACCGCCGATAAAAATGTTGGCGCACATCAGGCCCACCGTCAGGTCGCCGGTCAGATAACCGGTGAGCATGGCAGAGGGTAGGGGCTTGGAGACGCCGGTATCCTGCGGCGTGCCGATGGGGGAGATCACGCCCTTCACCAGCACGATGGCCAGCAGGATCAGCAGGAGCGGCGTCAGATACTTGCCCAGCTTATCCACGACCTTGCCCTTGTCACAGCCGAAGAAGAACACCAGTGCAAAGAAGATGATCATCGTCAACCATGAGGGCGCATTGGGGAAGATGGACAGCACGCCCATCTCGTGAGTGGTGGCGCCGTTGCGGGGCAGGGTGGAGCCCATACCCACCAGAATACAGCCAATGAGGTAGAAAACGTCGTAGAACTTAGGGTGTACGTGGCCCATGAGGCACTTGACGTCCGTGCCGACGTTGTTCACGCCCCAAAAGGCCAGCACGGGAAGGATCACGCCGGTGAGCACGATGCCCAGAGCGCCCCAGCCCCACTGGGTGCCGTCGGCCAGGCCGATCTGCGGCGGGAAGATCAGGTTGCCTGCACCGAACATGGTGGAAAACAGTGCCAGACCAACAATGATGCTGTCCCTTGTGATGTGGTTCTTCTTCATTTGATAGAGCCTCCTTTTGTGTTTTCTTGTGCTCCGGCGCATTTACCGCTGGAACACGATCTCTCCTTCTACCATGGTCAGATCCACCTGAGCTTCACACAGCTCCTCCAGCGGTCTGTCATAGATGTTGCGGTCCAGCACCACAAGATCGGCGTATTTGCCGACGGTGATGGTGCCGTACTTGGCCTCGTCGTAGGAGGCGTAGGCGGCTTCCTTGGTGAACATCTCCACCGCCTCCTCCAGCGTGACACCGTTTTCGGGATACCACGCCTCCATGCCGGGCTTTCCCTTGCGGGTCACGGCACAGTAGATGTTGGGCAGGACATCGAAGGGCTCCACCGGACAGTCGGAGCCGCCGCACATATGAACGCCCATATCCTCATAGCGCCGCCAGTTGTAGCTCTGGCGTCCCAGCTCTGCGCCCACGCAGTCGTCTACCACGGCGGAGTCGGCCTTGATGAAGATAGGCTGAACATAGGCCACCAGATTCAGCTTCCGGAACCGATCCTGCAGTGCCTCGTCCATGATCTGGCAGTGGATGATGCCGTTGCGGCGGTCGGCGTGGGGGAACTCCGTGGAAACCCGCTGGATGGTGTTGATCATCTGCTCCAGCGCCGCATCACCGATGCAGTGGGCCGTCAGATGGTAGCCGTTGGTATAGGCAAGCTTCGCCAGCTCGTACAGCTCCTCGTCGGTGAACAGCAGCAGGCCCTTAGTGTCCGGGTCGTTGTGATACGGCTGACGCATGGCGGCGGAATGGGAGCCCAGAGAGCCGTCGCACAGGAACTTCACCGGGCCGAACTTGAAGTGGCCCATGGTGTCGTTGGCCCGATAGCCCAGATCCAGGAACCGCTGCAGCTGGTCCGTGCGGCGGAAGCGGATCTGCTCGTTGACACGGATGGGCAGCCGCCCCTCCTCGTTGAGCTCCCGATACGCCTGCAGAACATCCTCGAAGTCGTCGTCGGCGATGAGGTTGAAGTCGTCCGTATGAACCTGCACAATACCCTTGGAGGCAGCCTCCAGACAGGTGGATTCCAGAATGTCCTTGATCTCCTCCACCGTATAGCGCTCCCAGCAGCTCTGGACGCACATGGCGGAATTTTCACGGACGTAGCCGTTGGGCAGGCCGTCGGGGCCGAAGTCCATGGTCTGCTTGGTGGTGGCCGCCCGCTCGTCCCACAGGCCGGCCAGCTGCAGCGCCATCGTGTTCATGCACACGATATGGCCGCAGGCCCGCTGCAAAAAGATCGGCACATCGGAGGCGATGGCGTCCAGATCGTTGCGGTCGGGGATCTTGTTGGTATCCGTCCAGTTGATCTGGTTGAAATTGCAGCCGATGACCCAGCGGTTGGTACCCCGCACCTTCTCGGCGCCCTCCCTGCACATCCGGACGACCTCTTCATAGGTGGTGGTGTTCACCAGATCGATGCGGCGGCGGAACGTTCCGTAGAACAGCAGATGCAGATGGGTATCCGCAAAGCCCGGCAGCATCAGTCTGCCCTGCAGGTCAATGAGGCGGGTCTGGGGGTCCTTCAGCGCCAGGATCTCCTCGTCGCTGCCCAGACGCAGGATCACACCGTCCTTGATGGCCAAAGCACTTACCTCAGGATAGGCCTTGTCCAGTGTGTGGATGATGCCGTTGTAAAAGATAGTATCCATCGCTCATGTTCCTTTCTTCTGTTTATATTTCACGCCTTGGCCGTGTGCGGCATGGCGTTTTTCACGATCCGTCCGTCCTGAACCACCAGCTTGACATGGTCGCTGCGGCGCAGGACCCGAATGTCCTCGTCCGGTTTTCCGTCTACCAGCAGCACATCCGCCAGCTTTCCGGATTCCAGCGTTCCCAGCTGATCCTCCATCTGCAGCAGCCGTGCGTTGACCTTGGTGGCCATGGTGATGACCTCCATGGGCGTATATCCCGCCACACACAGCCGCTCCAGCTCCAGCGTGGCCTCGCTGTACGGGCATCCGAAGGCAGCGTCTCCCAGAAAGTCGCAGCCGACACCCACGGTAATGCGGGCCTTTCGTGCCATCTCCAGAGAGCGGTAGTGGGCCTCGTAGGATCTCTCCGTCTTTTCCTTCAGGTAGGGCAGCACGCCCTCCTTCCCCTGAAAATACAGCTTCGATGCGTGCATGATGGCCAGCGTCGGGACCAGATAGCAGTCGTTCTTCACCATCAGCTCGATGCACTCCTCGTCCAGATAGAAGCCGTGCTCGATGCACTTTACGCCGTTTTTCAGGGCCATCTTGATGCCCCGTGTGGCCTGTGCGTGGGTGGAGACATAGCTGCCCATATTCTCCGCCTCCTCCACCGCCGCCCGGATCTCCTCCTGACTGAAATGGCTGTGGGGAGTGGCCTTATCTCCCTGAGAGAACACGCCGCCGGTGGTCATGATCTTGATGAGATCCGCTCCGTTGCGGGCGTTGATGCGGCAGGCCCGCCGCACCTCATCCACACCGTTGACGATGAAGGCGGGGCTGTATGCCCGCTGGCTGGCCTCCAACGAGAGCTTCTGATACACGTCGCCGTGGCCGCCGATCTGCGAGATGATGCGCCCGGCGCCGAAAATACGGGGGACATCCAGCAGCCCCTCGGCCGCAGCCGGCCGCATCAGGAGCACGTCGCTGCCCAGATCCCGGAACGCCGTGTAGCCCTGCTGGCGCAGCTGCGCCATATCCCGCAGCGCACGGGCCATACTGAGCTGCGGCGTCATGCTGATCCAGTCCACCGCCGTGGCGCTGCCCCAGCCCATGTGGACGTGGGCGTCGATGAGACCCGGCATGATGGTGCCGTCCTCCAGCTCATACACCTCGGCTGTCGGATCGTCCGGCAGTTGACTCTGCCGGCAGATCAGCCGGATTCGGTTGTCCTCCAGCACTACGGCGCCCTTTTCGATGGGTGCGCCGCCGTTGCCGTCCAGCACTCGTCCCTTCAGAACGATCATGATCTTGCTCCTTTCCTATCCGGCCGCTTAACTGCGGCCGGCCATATGTCGTTGATTCTCCGCAATGATGGCCACCAGCTCCCGGTCCGTGGCCACCATGCCCGGATCATTGAGCCGTCCCACGTTGGCGAAGGTCTGCTCGATGGTATTTCCGATGATGCCCACGCCTGCGGGAACGAAGCAGCCCTCTCTGGCCAAATACGCCGCCTGCACCGCCAGCGAGGCGGCTGTACTGAGCTTATAGGCGCAGGAGATCTTCGCTCCGTCACAGAACATTCCGCCGATGGTCCCCAGCACCGTCTGCATGGCGTGGACCGCCGTGTCGTAGCTGCCGCCCAGCAGATAGCTGACGGCGGCGGTCATGCCGGTGGCCGCCGCAACGCCGCAGCCGCAAAAGGCGGTCATCCGCTTGATGTGGGCCTTGATGTAGATGGTGATCATGGAGCTGATGGCCAGCGCCGTGGCGGTCTGCTCCTCAGAGGCTCCCAGCGCCTCCGCTGCGGAGAGGACGCCCACAAAGTTCGTAATGCCGTGGTTGCCGCTTCCGGCAATGGCCATGATGGTCACATTCAGGCCGCTCATCCGGGCCTCCCCGGCGGCGGCGGTGTAGGCCTGCGCCTCGGCAGAAACTGCCAGCGGGCCGGTCATCTGACCGGAGATCCGCTGCTTCAGCAGCCTGCCCAGCGGCAGCTCCGGATCCTCCAGATCTCTTCTGACCGCCTCCTGATTCCGCCGGGCATCCTCCAACAAAAACCGGAAGCTTTCCGGCTCCATGGAGAGGATGGTCTCGTACAGCTCCTGTACGCTGTATTCCACCAACGGATAGACCGACGCTCCACGGGTCCGTCCCTCCACCTGCATCACAGGCGCTCCGTTTCGCAGGATCTCCGTCACGCAGGAGTAGTCCCCCCGGATCACCGCCTGCGCCTCCTCGCCGCCGCCGGAGACGATGGCCCGCACATACAGCGGCTCCGGCGTCTGGCCGTAGGCGACGTGTACTCGCCCGTCGGATACGATGGCCGCCGCCTGCTGCACGATATCACCGGTGACATCGGCCAGAATGGCCAGACCCCGTTCCGGTTCATCCAGCAGCGCACCCAGTGCCGCCGCCAGCTCCAGTCCGATGCGGTTCGTGCCGGGGATGCCCACGCTGACACCGTTTTTGTAGATGTTGGGGCTCACCAGCACGTCGATCTTCTCCGGCCTGCGCCCCAGGGTATGAGCCGCCACGGCCACCGCCAGACACACGCTGCCCGGATCGGTACAGCCGGTGGAGGACTCTATCTCAGAGGTCAATATATCCAAAAGCTTCTGCTTGTCAATCATCATCGGGGCCTCCTGCCTTGTCGTTTTCTGCCTTCTCTTGGCGTTCCGTGTAATTTTTCTACATCATAACAGATACAGTGTCCAATGAGAATGCCTCTTTGCGCCCCTTTTTTGTAATAATTGCAGCAATCGCACCAACCACCTCCCCGGCCAATCAGGACTTTTTGCACTATCTTACTTTTCTGCATCTACCGTACTGCAAAAAAGCAGGGGCTCCGCATACCGCTGCGGAGTCCCTGCTTCCTTCAATGGGTACGAAGCGAACCGCTTTCACTGGGGGAGTGACCAAAGTACTTTTTATACGCACGGCTGAAGTAGTTGGAGTCGCTGTACCCCACAGCCACCGCCGTGTCCGATACGGAGACCTGCTGGCGCAGAAGGCGCTCGGCCCGCCGCATCCGCTCCTCCGTCAGAGCATCCCGGAAGCTCTGGCCCGTCTGCGCCCGGAAAATACGCCCCAGATACGCCGCATTGACGTACTGCTCCTTTGCCACAGTCTCCAGCTTCAGCGGCTCCCGGAACCGCAGCTGGATGGCCGTCAGTGCCGCCTGCACCAGAGGATGCTCCGAATCCCGCACCAGAACCAGCTGGCAGCGCACATCCTCGCAGACGGTCTGTATCCTCCGGCACAGCTGCTCCACCGTGAAAATCCCCTCCGTGGTCAGCCGCTCCGGCGGTGGGAGGGCCGACTCGGCGCACAGCCTTGCGATTCCGGCCCACAGCAGCGTCAGCTGCTCCCGCAGGGCTCCGGCGTCTCCGTTGCAGGCCGCTGTCATGCAACGCCCCATGTGGCGGCAGGCCTCCTCCAGCCCGCCCTCCTCGCTTCGCAGCGCATGGAGCAGCTGTCCCTCCGCCTTCAGGGGGTAAGGCTCCGGCACATCAGAGGTCGTATCCCGGCACACCAGCGTTCCCTCCGGATGGAAAATGCGGCAGTCCGCTGCTCGGCAGGCCGTGCGGTAACTCTCCGCCAGTCCCTGCTCCGACGGACCGCCGATCCCCACGGCGGCGAGACCCTCCAATCGCTGCCGCCATGCCGCCACCAGCGGCTCCGCCGCCTCCTCCGGCGACTGCTGCGGCGCCGTGCGGCAATAGCCGATGACCCGCCGGCCGTCCTGCTCCGTCCAGCCGGTGCCGTGGAGGGCCAGATTGATCTGCGATATGACCTCCCGGTCGGTCCCGTCCCGCAGGATACCCACCACCGTCATGTTGGGCAGCAGGTTGGGGATCGGCGGCAGCGGCGACGAGATGCCGCAGGCCAGATAGGGCCATACCGACAGTCCGGTGGCGGCTCTGGCCGGGGACGACAGATGCAGCACATCCCGCACCCGCTGCAGCAGTACCGATGGCCGCACTGGCTTGAGCAGGTAATCCTGCAGATCCATGGACAGCGCCTTGCTGGCAAAGTCAAATTCGTGATAGGCGGTGAGGATGATGATCTTGCAGTCCAGCCGGTTGCTGCGTACAAATTCCGCCACTTCAAAGCCGGAGCTGCCCCGCAGCATGATATCCAGCAGGATCAGATCCGGACACAGCTGGCTGATGGCCGCAATGGCGGCGCTGCACGTGGCGGCGCTGCGAATATGCTCCGGCGGCGTCACCGTCTCCAGCAGCTGCGTCAGCTCCTGCCGCTCGGTATATTCATCCTCTACCACAAGAATGTCGATGGCCATTTATGCTTCCTCCTGTTTTTTCAGGGGACACGTCAGAACGATCCGGGTACCGCTGCCCAATGCGCTCTGTATGTCCACCTCCGCCTCCGGCCCGAAAAACAGCTTCAGCCGTTCCGCCACGTTCTGTACGCCGGAGCCTCCGGCCTGATGATCCCGGAGCTTCTCCAGCACCTCATCCGGGATACCGGCGCCGTTATCGCTGACGGAGATCACCAGCTTTCCGTCCTCTGCGGTGGCCGACACCTTCACGTGCAGCGGGTGTTCATCCTCCCCGGCCCCGTGCAGGATGGCATTTTCCACCAGCGGCTGGATGGTCAGCACCGGGATCATCAGCTGCCCGCAGGCGGAAACGTCCCCCACCTCGAAGGAAAAGCCAGGCCCCAACCGCTGGCTCTGCAGGGTCAGATACTGCCGGGCGCACTGCATCTCCTCCGCCAGTGTGCAGATGGAGTCCTTGTAGTAGTACGCCCGCCGCAGCAGATCCGCCAGATCGCAGATGAGATCCGCCGTCTGGGGCGCTCCCTCCCGATAAGCCGTCCGCATCAGCAGATTCAGGGTGTTAAACAGAAAGTGCGGACTGATCTGGGACTGCAAAAACTTAAATTCACTGGCGTGCAGCGTCCGCTCCAGTGCCAGCTTCTTCTCCACCTGACGGGCGTATTCCCGCCGGGTCTCCAGCTCCGCCTCGGAGGTGGCTACATACCCGGCAAAGACCTGCAGCATCTGCATTCTGGCATCCAGCTCTTCCGCAGAGAGCACCCGCAGCGTCCCCGCCAGGGCCACCATTTCGTCGTAATCCAGCTCCAGCTCCTGACAGTGCCGGCGCAGTGTGCTGTAAAACGCCTCCTCGGTATCCCGTGTGAGGAACTGCCCGTATGTCAGGCTGAGCCCTCTGGCCTCCGGCAGCGGCACCGGCACGGAGATCACGCTGATGCCCATGTGACACTGGGACACCGTACACCGCTGCTCGGCGTCCAGCCCGAAGCTGTGGTTGCAGGCCAGACAGTGCTGAGCGCCCTTTTCGCTGCTGATGACCCTGCGGCAGAAGCCGGTAAACACGTCCAGCCGCAGCGGCCCCTGATAGTGTCCCTCCTGATCGATAAAGGACACGCTCTGCCCCGTCACATTGGAAAATGTGCGGTCCATCTGCTGTAATAATTGATTCAGCGCATGGCCTGTTACCGCCATTTTGCTCCCTCCTCCGTCATCGGCTCCCAGACCCTACCCGGAAGCGCCTTCCAAAAGGGGACTTGCCAAAACAAATGGCCTATGCTATAATCGTCCCCGACATTTGGCAGTCATCACTGCTGTATACCAGAAAGGAGATCCTCCCATGAAAAAAGCTATTTCCACCAACGGCGCTCCTGCCGCCATCGGCCCCTATTCTCAGGCCATCGACTGCGGCGAATTTGTATTCACCAGTGGCCAGCTCGGTCTGGACCCCGCCACCGGTAAACTTGTAGACGGCGGCGTACAGGCTCAAGCCACGCAGGCTATGAAAAATATCCAGGCGGTTCTGACCGCAGCCGGACTGACTCTGGATAACGTGGTCAAAACCACCGTTCTCCTCACGAATATCGCTGATTTCGCCGCCGTTAACGAGATCTACGCCTCCTTCTTTGAGGGAACTACCTACCCCGCACGCTGCGCCTATCAGGTGAGCGCACTGCCCGCCGGGGGGCTGGTGGAAATCGAGACCATCTGCCAGAAGTAATTGCAACCACCTGCCTGCATTATACCTTCATTCCGACTTTTCTGTCAACGAAAAACTCCGGATGGATCGCTCATCTGACCCGGCTCTCCGCCCCATGTACAGGAACGTTTTCCCCTGTTCACTTTTGGAAAATCTTGGATATTCCTCTGCATTGGCCCGGAGATTTTCCCGCTTTATCCCAAGCCTTTGGCCCCCGGCTCAGCCGGGGGCCTTTTCCATATGTGCAGCCGTATGCAGCAAAAGGGACGGTCCGTAGGGACCGTCCCTTTTGCTTACAGGAGAGATATCGAGAGATATCAGGAGAGTGCGGGATATCAGTTTTCCTTCTTGCGCCGCAGCATCAAGCCGGCACCCAGAGCGCACACCAGCATACCGCTCACCCACAGCATCAGCTGACTCTCATCGCCGGTGGCGGGGGTATCGGGTGTGGTGGGCTTCTCCGGCTGCTGGGGCTTGCCGGGCTCCACGGGAGTGGTAGGCTCCTCAGCGCCGCAGCGGCCGCACTTGCCATCCTTGTAGTCGTGGCCCAGAGCGGGAATCACCTCGCCCTGCTTCACGACAGTCTGGCAGACCTTGCAGACCTCGTCGCCGGTGTAGCCGTCCTCGGTGCAGGTGGCATCCTTGGCATCCACCAGCTCCGTGTCGTGACCAGTGGCGGGGATGACCTCGGTCTTGGTGTCGGTGTACTCCTTGCCCTCGAAGGTGACCTTGGCGGTGTAGGTCCGAACGCCGTCGGCCTTGCAGGTGGCCGCAGTGGTCACCTCGTTGGTAACAGCAGCGTTCACCGTCTTCACATGGGAAGCATCATTGCCGCAAGTGAAGGTGGCAGAAGCGGTGAAATCATCGTTCCACTTCCACACCGGGGCGCCGTAGGCATGGCCGGTGGCGGGGATAGCCAGCTTCTCCAGCGTCGTCTCGGTCTTGCCCTCGACATCGCTGAACAGCTTGCCGCAGACGGAGCAGACCCAGTGGGCCTTCACACCGGCGGTCTCGCAGGTAGCAGGCACTGCCTCCACGGCGGTCAGGGTGTGGCCCTTGGCGGGGACAGGCTCCGTCTTGGTATCGGTATACTCCTTGCCCTCGAAGGTGACCTTGGCGGTGTAGGTGCGGGTTCCGCCAGCCTCGCAGCTGCCCTCCGTAACTTCGCTGGTCACAGTGGCATCGACCTTCTTCACATGGGAAGTATCATTGGCGCAAGTGAAGGTGGCAGAAGCGGTGAAATCATCGTTCCACTTCCACACCGGGGTGCCATAGGCATGGCCGGTGGCGGGGATGACCTCGGTCTTGGTATCGCTGCACATGGTGCAGGTGTAGGTCATGACGCCATTCTCGGTGCAGGTAGCCGCCGTGGTGATCTGACCGTCATTCCACGTGTGCTGGCCGCTCTCCGTGGGGCAGGCCACGTAGTACATCCGCACTACATCGCCGTCCTTCAGCTGGTAAGTCCCCAGTGTGGCATAGATGGGCTGGCCGTTGTCGTAGCGCTCAATGGGCATCTCCCCATTGACGGTGAACATCCAGCCGGACCAACTGCCGAAGGCGCTGTCGCCGCCGGTAAGGCTCACGCTGTTGGGATCGGTGATACCGGAGAGATAGGTGCTGCTGCCGGTGTAGGTATACTGGTTCTCCGTCAGAGCCGCCATCACGGCATCTGCTGCCGTGCGGTGATCTCCGGTGGAGCAGGTGTAGGTGGCGCCCTCCAGATCGGTGAAGTCCTCCTTGAAGGTGCTGCCCTCCACATTCACGGTAACGGTCAGGGGCTGCAAATTGGGATCCTCGATGCCCTCGGTGCCGATGACGGTGACGGTGGTGGAAATGGGCTGCTTGTAGAACTGGGCAAACTGCTCATAGTCGGCATTGCCCTGGAACTTCTCGTAGTATTTGGCGTACTGGGTGTAGGTCAGAACACTGTCCACCGTAATGTGGGTGTTGTACTTGGGCTGGGTCACCAGCAGCGTCTCATGGGCCACCACAGCGTTGTTGCTGGAGCGGAAGCAGCGGTACTGCTGAGCATCGTACCAGCCGGGAATATCGTCCGCCTTGACGCCCACGGCATTGTAGCTGTCCATGTTGCGGATGAACTTATAGCCGGTGGTGGCGGGGACGATCTCGATGAAGGAGCGCATATCGCCGGTGACGTGGTCACGGTCGGCGTTGGCCTTGCGGATGCCCTCCCAGTACACATCCTCGGTGCATACCAGCTTCATGAAGGCGGCGGCAGTGTCCAGCTCCTCCTGGGTCAGAGCCTGAACGGTGAGGGTGATATCCTTGCTGGCCAGCACCGGCATGGAGGCGTAATCCGTACCCTCGCCGCTGGGGCGGGAGAGGATCTTCATGGTGATGGTGACGGTCTTGGCCTCCTGACCGGGCAGGGGGCGATAGGTCAGCATCCGGGCCACATTGGCCGTGGTGGGACCGGCGGACACCACCACATCGGCGTCGCTGGTATACAGCATGATGGGGGTGTACTTGCCGTCGAAGCCCTGCTCATAATCCCGGTAGGAAATGGCGCTGAGCTGCTTGGTGGTGGGCAGCTGGATGTCGGAGACCACGTTTGTGGTGTCGATCTTGGAATTGTCACGGGGATCCTTTAGGCCGATCTCACGCACCGCCGTCTCCAGCAGCGCCTGATAGTCCATGGCGGGAGGCGTATTGTCACCCTTGACCACCACGGTATAGACCATGTTCAGGTTCAGATCCTCCCGGCCGTTATAGACCAGCTTCAGGGTCAGGGTCACGCTGGTGTCCTTCTTGGGCTGAGCCACCGTGACCGTATAGGGTGCAAAGTAGGGGTAAGAGACCTCCTTGAAGGAGATCACGCCGGTGTTGCTGGAGGTCCACGTGGCGGTGGTCCACAGCTCCTGATCCGTACCGCTGCTGTAGTCCACCTTACTCTCGTCCACGCCGGCCTTCAGGGGATACTTGGGCAGGCTGGTGAGGTCGGAGGCACTCTCCACCGTCTCAGGCACGCTGATGCGGGCCGCCACGGTACGCAGAGCCTCCATGGCCTTTCCCTCGTCCAGAGGAATGCTGAACAGGCACTCGGTGGACTCCTTGGTGTAGGTATTGCAGGTCAGCACCAGCGTAGGCCGCACGGTGCCGGAGGCCGCCGTGGTGCTGCCGTTTTCGTTCCACTTATACTGGATGGTGCCGTCGGCCGTGATGCCCACGTGGTTATAGCTGCTGTAAGACGCCTCCTTCATGCTGACGGTGACGTCCGTGATCCCGGCAGCCTCCAGCTTGGCCCGGAGCATGGTCAGTGCATTGGTGTCCTTGCCGTAGGTGACGTTGTAGGTACCGCTAATGGCCTTCTCGGCGGCCTCCAGCTTGGCCTCGGCCTCCGACTGCTCCGGAGACTTGCTCTCCGTCCAGACAGCATAGAGGTTGTATGTCTCGCCGTCCTCGCTGCCTTCGTCCCAACCGTCACCCTCCTCGAAGGGGCGGTTGATGGTGGCGCCGTCGGCATACTTGACGGTGCTGCCGTAGCTGCTCTCCGACCAACCGGCGAAGGTATAGCCCTCCCGGCTGAAGCCGCAGGGCGTCAGCTGCACATCCTGACCGAAGGGTGCCGTCTGGTCGGCCATGGCGCCGGTGGTGGTGTTCTTGTCGCTGTACTTGACGTTATACTTGATGATGTACTGATAGTCACGCCACTTGGCAATGAGAGTCACCTCGTCGCCGCTGAACACGGTGTCCTTGGTGACGGCCTCACCGAAGGAGCCGTCGGCATTCTTGATGTACCAGCCGTCCAGCGCCTTGTTGGCGGGATAGTAGTAGCTACTCAGAGAGGGCAGGCTGGAGAATACCTTGTCCGGCGTCACCGTCTTGTCCTTCAGCGTGTTCTTATAGCCGTTGCCGTCGAAGTGGACAGTGATGCCCTTGGTCCAGTGGGCGTACAGATGGAAGCCGTTTTCGGCGTCCACGGCGGTGAACTTGTAGGACGGGCCCACCGCATTGCCGCCCTCCGCCGCATCGAACCAGCCGTCAAAGATATAGCCGGTGCGGACGGGGTCCTGAATGGCGTCAAACTTGGTGCCGCCGCCCTCCTTAAGGATGTAGTTGTAGTTGCTGCCCACGATGCAGGTGCGGGTGCCGTTCTCTGCGCCGTCATAGTTCGGGTGCAGGGTCACATTCACCGGCAGGCCGTACCAAGCGGCGTAGAGCGTGACCGTCTCCCCCTGCTTGGTGGTCAGGTTCTTCACCGGCTTCTCATCGGCATAGCTGCCGCTGGAGGCGCCGGAGGATGCGCTCCAGCCGTTGAAGTAGTAGCCGGGGCGGGTAAAGGTGTTCTTGGGCAGCGTGACCTCCTGATCATAGGTGGCAGAGATGGAGTCCATGGCTCCCTGGCCGCCCTCACCGCCGCTGAAGGCGATGGTGTAGGTAATGGGGCTCCACTGAGCGGTGTAGATGACGTCGCCGGAGATCACCGTCTCCGCCGTCAGCTTCTCCTCGCCGTTGAACCAGCCCTCGAAGGTATAGCCCTTCTTGGTGGGGTCTGCGGGAATACGGCTGCCGATGGCGCTGTTCTGGGGGACCAGAACGGTGGTGTCGGTGTCGCCGTTGCGGAGCGTGACGGTGTAGGCGTCCGACCACACGGCGTACAGCTCCAGATCCGTCTCCGTGGTGATGGCGGCACCGTCCTCATAGACCACAGCCCCGCCGGCGGAGGTGGCCCAACCGGCGAAGATCTTGCCCTCGCAGGTGAAGGTATTGGCCTTCAGGGTACCCTTGCCGCCGAAGATCTTCTGCGTGGCAGTGTCCTCCGTGCCGTTGTTGGCGTGGAAGGTCACCACCAGCGCCTCACCGGCGGAGAAGTTCCGCAGATAGACGCAGTCGTCGAACTTGTCGCCGCTGCTGTCCTTCTCATACCGCACGGTCAGCTTGTCGCCCCGCTTGGCGTCCAGCTCCAGACCCTTCCAGTTCTTGTCGCCGCTCACGCCGTCGACGAGGGTGTTGCTGCCCAGTGTGATGGTACACTTGTCGTATCTGGCCTCGGAGGAGACCTTATACTCGAAGGACAGGTGGGTATCTTCTGTAAAGGTCAGGGTCAGGGTGCTGGAGGAGTAGTTCTTTCCGGCATTGCCGGACATGAGGACCTCCTCGCCGTCCTTGGTACTGACCTTCCATGCGGTGGTGCCGGTGCCGGGATCAGCGGCGATGGGGAGTCCGTCGAAATAGTCGTCAACGGACTTCTTGGCCGCAAAGACCGACGTGGGGATCAGGCTCACCAGCATGATCACCGTCAGCACCATGGAGAGCAGTCTCTTTTTCATGTTGCTTTCTTCCTTTCTCTGATACTCTCGTTGTCTCCCGCGCGGAGACATTTCCGCCGCCGGAGGAGAAAATCGGAAGGAACGGATGCAAAAAAGCGGGTCCGCACCGGCATACCGATGCGGACCCGCTTTGTTTCCAAGCGGCCCGGCGGATGTCCCAGTGTCGGCAGGCATCCGATCCAGCGGCCGGCGTATCTGACTTATCCGGCTCGGCCGGCTTCACAGTGACCCACTCGCAGGGCTTTGCACCCTATTCCGCCTGCCCCGCAGCATGGGGCAGGCCGCTCGATCTTCTATTCTCTTTTCGGCGGGGTTCGTCCCCGTTCAGGATGTTTCGACGTTTATCAGTATACCACAAGCCTTCCCCCATTGCAAGGGAGACTTTGCCTCCCCCTCCAGCGTGTATTTTACCCCGCCCCACGCAAAAGCTCCCTGCGCCGGAGCCTTCCCCCCAGCGCAGGGAGCCTTCTTCACTTTTGCCCGGATACTTCCCGGCTTACTTGTTCACGCAGTACTCGCTGTTGGCAAGGCGCATGCTGTACCCCTCCACCGGCGCATCATAGCTGGAATCGCCATAGGAGACATAATAATCCGCATAACCGCCCCAATAGTAACCACCATTGACCCAGTATTTGCCGCTGACTTCCTTGATCACATCAGCACCATTCTTATCATTTTCCTTCAAAGTGGCCTTGCCCTGAACGTCCACGCACTCTTCATAATAATCCACCGTGATGTTCTCCACCGTGCAGTTCTCCACGCGGGCGTTATCCACGCCGTTGCCACGCTGGATCATGCCGGCCAGACCGCCCATGTCATAGGCGGCGTGGATGGTGTTGTTCTTGGAAACGCAGTCCTTGAAGGTGACCTTCACGCCGGGATCGGCGCCCATGCCCAGCAGGATGCCGATCTTGCCGAAGCCCCAAATGGAGCTGTTGGTGACGCTGACATTCTCGAACAGAGTCGTGCCATAGGTATAACCCAGCACAACACCGCCCACGTTGCCCGCAAACTGCGGTTTTGCATAATTCACAAAGAACACATCCGCTCCATCAAAGGCGATATCCTTAACAGTGACTGCACCGTTGATATCACCGATGAAGCCTGCGCCGTAAACACTGCTATTCGTGCAGCCACGTACCTTCATGTTCCGGATGGTATGGCCGTTGCCGTTCACGACAATACCGGAAAGCCGGTTATAGCCGTTAATGGGCTTCCACAGGTACTCACCCAGATCTACATCATTGGCGAGATTCAGGGTATAACCGCTGTAATTCTTGCCGTCGTCCGTGACTTCCTTGGCAAACAGGGCCAACTCCTCGGCAGAGGACACCGTCACCACCTTGTTGGCGGTATCCACCGGCGTGGCATAGCCGTCCGCCGCATGGTCAGTCCAGTAATCTCTGGCAAACACAGCGGTGAAGGGAGAGAAGTGGCTGACCTTCATGGTGACATAGCCGGTGGCGGCGTCGTACACATAGTGATCCGCCGCATCCGTCAGGGTCCCATTGTCTTTTGTCATTTTCTCGCCATCATGATAGAGCTTCAGAGCGGTACGGTTCTTGCCGACGTTCATCTCCACCGTCATCAGCGTACCATTCGTGCTGACAGCGTTGCCGCTCTGGTCCTTCATCGTGACCTCATAGCTCTGGCTGCTCTCGGTGCTTGCAACCTGCACCCCAGCGGGCGTGGCGCTCTTCACCACCTCCAGCTTCAGGGACTGCACGCCCTCATCCAGAGCGCCCGCAGGCACCGTTACCTGAATGGTGTGATCCTCTTCCTTGTCCTTCAGCACGGTGTCGCCGTCGGTATTCACATCGCCCACAGCCACCACGGGATAGGTGGCGCTGGCATCGTAGGTGTTGTTGAAGCTGTCACTCTCCACGGTGTCCTGGGTGGCCACCACGGTGATGGCGATGCCGTCGATGGACTCGTTCATGTACTCGTTGCCGGCGGACTCCTGCATATGGCCCTTGATGGTGAAGGCATTGCTCTCACCGGCCGCCAGATGCTGCTCAGCACCCATCGCCACATCGCCGATGGTCCAGTCGATGACAGTGTTCAGCTTAGCGCTGCCGTTGATGCCGGTGATGATCACCTTGTACTTCAGCGCCAGATTGCCGTTGTTGCGGATCCGCAGGGCGGGCAATTCATAGGTACAGCCCGGCTCCCACAGGATGGCTTCGCCCTTGGCATCAGCGGCCTTGACGAAGTCCAGCGTCTTGCCCTCGGCGCTGACCCACTTGCCGTCAGCGTTCTGCATCTCCAGCGCCACATCCAGGTTACCGGCCTGAATTTTGTTGACGTTGGTGCTTGCGGTGTCGGTGAACCATGCGAAGGTAGCGCCTACCAGCATGGCCAGGCACAGAACCATGGCCATGACGCTGCCCAGCAAGGCCCGTTTGGTACTCTTGCGGTTTGTCATCGTATCTTCCTCCTATTTTTTTGCGTGTGCGGCGACGAGACTTTCGCATGGGGAGTACGGATCCTCACGTCGGGGCTGTGCCCCTCCTCAGAACGCCACTCCCTTTGGAACCCCCCTTATCGTTTCAGATGAAACGATAACCGCCCATGGGCGGTTCGGCGTACACATGGATGTGCGTATCATAGCACCGCAGCCGAAAAAGCACAAGGCCTTTTTTCACAAATTTTCGTCATTTTCTTCAAAAAAGCGCCTCAGGCAGCAAAAAAACACCGCAGGGTGGGGAAATTCCCCGTCCTGCGGTGTTTTATATGGCACCCCCGGCCAGATTCTAACTGGCGGCCTACCGCTTAGGAGATGGACCCAGTGCATATATTCCCTATCAACAGGGATAAAGAAAATGCAGTTATATCAAGGCTTTTCTCCATGTTCTCTATAAACCTTGTACAAGCAAAATCAAGCAAAAACAAAGGATTTTAGCCCCCTATTGTTTGCACTCTGTTTGCAAAGGCGCGAAATTTGGCGTTAGCCAAAAGTTCAATTCCCGTCGAGACTTAATTATATTCATGGTATCGTGGACATAGTTTACCATACATAGAGGTTCATTACAAGAGGTATTGAGCCAGTGAAAGTGCCTGTTTTATCTTTCTCAGGAAAGGTAAAGCAGGCACTTTTTTTCATATCTAAACTTAGAAAGAAATGAGGTGAAATCATGAATACACAGATTATTGCCATAGCCAACCAAAAAGGTGGTGTCGGCAAAACAACCACTTGTGCCAATCTTGGAATTGGTCTGGCGCAGTCCGGGAAGAAAGTCCTTCTGATTGACGGAGACCCACAGGGAAGCCTGACCATCAGCTTGGGCAATCCTCAGCCTGATAAGCTGCCCTTTACACTGTCAGACGCTATGGGCCGTATTTTGATGGATGAACCAATTCGTCCCGGCGAGGGTATCCTGCACCACCCTGAGGGCGTAGACCTGATGCCTGCGGACATCCAGCTATCTGGTATGGAGGTATCTCTGGTAAACGCTATGAGCCGAGAAACCATTCTGCGACAATATCTGGACACGCTGAAGGGGCAATACTCCCATATCCTTATTGATTGCCAGCCCTCCCTGGGTATGCTTACGGTCAATGCACTGGCTGCCGCTAATAGGGTTATAATCCCCGTCCAGGCAGAGTATCTTCCAGCTAAAGGTTTGGAGCAGCTTTTGCAAACTATCAATAAGGTTCGCAGACAAATCAATCCCAAGCTGCAAATTGATGGGATTCTGCTGACGATGGTAGACAGCCGAACCAATTTTGCCAAAGAAATCTCCGCTCTTCTGCGCGAAACCTATGGCAGTAAGATCAAGGTGTTTACATCAGAAATTCCTCATTCTGTCAGGGCTAAAGAAATCAGTGCTGAAGGAAAAAGCATTTATGCCCATGATCCTAATGGCAAAGTGGCTGAGGGCTACAAAAATCTGACGAAGGAGGTATTGAAACTTGAAAAGCAGCGCGAAAAAAATAGAGCTGGCCTCAGTAGATGACCTGTTTTCTACAGAAGAAAGTCGGCAAGACGAGCAACTGGAAAAAATTCAGGAAATTCCCCTATCTGAACTGCATCCGTTCAAGGATCACCCCTTCAAGGTCAAGGATGATGATGCAATGATAGAAACCGCAGACAGCATCAAAAAGTATGGTGTGTTGGTTCCTGCGATTGCCAGACCACTGCCTGATGGCGGTTATGAGCTGGTAGCCGGTCACAGACGCCGCAGAGCCAGCGAATTGGCCGGAAAAGAAACCATGCCTGTCATTGTGCGCGACTTGGATGACGATGCTGCCACAATTATTATGGTTGACAGCAATTTGCAGCGAGAAAATCTGCTCCCCAGTGAAAGGGCTTTTGCCTACAAAATGAAGCTGGAAGCCATTAAACATCAAGGAGCAAGAACAGACCTGACTTCTGTTCAAGTTGAACAGAAGTTGAGCGCCAGAGACCAGGTGGCAAAAGAAGCCGGTGAACGAAGCGGTATCCAGGTAATGCGATATGTTCGTTTGACTGAACTGATTCCAGAGCTTTTGGATATGGTGGATGAAAAGAAAATCGCATTTAACCCAGCCTATGAACTCTCTTTTTTGAAACCGGACGAACAGCAAATGCTGGTGGAAACAATGGACTATGAGCAGGCTACCCCTTCTCTCTCTCAGGCTCAGCGAATGAAAAAGTTCAGCCAGGAAGGGAAATTGTCAGAAGATGTGATGCTTGCCATCATGTCAGAGGAAAAAAAGGGTGATCTGGATAAAGTGACCTTGAGCAGCGATACCTTGCGAAAGTATTTCCCCAAAAGCTATACACCGGCCAAAATGCAGGAAACCATTATTAAACTGCTGGAACAATGGCAGAAAAAACGCCAACGAGATCAGGAACGATGAAGGGAGAGCCTATGAAAGATATTGCAGCAAGGGAACTGAAAGGCCACAACATTCTTGCAGTGGAGCGATTTTGGGACAGCACTTTCTGGATGATTGAGTTTACTGTCTTGCGCCCTACTGCTTATGGAGAACCTGGTGACGAAATGAGGCTTTTTCTCACAGAGGACGGGTATCAGTCAGCTCTGCAAAGCCAGCAGCGTCGAGAAATCAAAATTAAGAGATATGCCCATGTTATTGAGGGGCATATCCTCGACTTCAAGCCTAAAAAACACCGTCGTTCATAACCGATACAACGAAAGGAAAGGAATGAATATGTGTACTGTAAGAGAAATCCGAGAAGCTATTCAAGAAGATTGCCGCTCACAGCGTGATATGGAATCCACCGAGATTGACCGTGTTTTTCAAACCTTACCATTTTCTCAGGAAAGGGATCTGTTTGATAAACCACCAATGCCAAAACGCCCCTACCGACGCAAGAAAAAAGATACAGACAGACCCTAACCGCTGCCACAATTCTTTTATGAATTGCGGCTTTTTTCATACCTGAGAAATGAAAGGAGTGAAGTAAATGGCTGTTTTTCGTGTAGAACGCACTGGCGATTACACGGTTATGAGCAATTTTCATCTAAAAGACAAACGACTTTCTTTGAAGGCAAAGGGTCTCTTGTCGCAAATGTTATCTCTGCCTGATGACTGGGATTATACGCTGTCAGGACTCAGCTATATCAATCGAGAAAGCAAAGATGCAATCCGCTCTGCTGTCAATGAGCTTGAAACAGCCGGATACATTCGGCGCAGACAGACAACTGATGCTTCTGGTAAATTCGCAGCCAATGAGTATACCATTTTTGAGCGTCCCATCGAGGGAGAACCGATGTTGGATAAGCCGTTGTCGGAAAACCCGATAACGGTAAACCCGTCAGCGGTAAATCCGTTACCGGAAAATCCAACACAATTAAATACTAAGAAATCAAATACCCAAAAACAAAATACTCATGGATCAAATACCGATTCCATTCCCTTCCGGGAAACAGCGGCGGTAATACCGCCGGAACGGAAAGGAAGGGATGCGATGTCTGTCACAGAGATAGAAAATTAT